>Ga0114946_10002318_pt1 | contig 13067 bp, 9 predicted proteins | sample WalLakDeSediment_FD_88676 | JGI IMG/M metagenome (GOLD analysis project Ga0114946, IMG submission 88676) | Lake sediment microbial communities from Walker lake, Nevada to study Microbial Dark Matter (Phase II) - Walker Lake 11/02/13 Deep Sediment | ecosystem: Environmental > Aquatic > Freshwater...
AACCCGTCGGGGGCGTCGAAGAAGGCGAAGGAGACCTCGCCGAGGAACCCCTGCGCCGCCCCCTCTGCGCTGTGGATCAGGAGCTGCTCCTGCACCCAGGGGAGGGTGACCAGGTGATCGATGGCGTCGCTCCCCAAGGTCTGAATCCCTGCCTGGAGCCAACGGATGAAGCGGTCGGAGACCGGCCCGATGCGGCTGTCGGCGTCCTTGTTGAGCTTCTTCTTGAGCTCCTCGCGCATTGCGTCGAGATCGACCAGGGTCGCGAGCGCCGCGAAATCCTCGCCGCGCACGGCCCGATCCAGACGCCACAGGCTGGTGTACGGCCAGGCGAGGTAGGCCAGCAGCAGCGCCGCGAGCGGCAGCAGGCCCCAGCCCAGCACCCGGCCGTGCCACCGGGTGCGGGCGAACAGGGCGCTGCGTGGACGGCGCAGGGCGGGGCTCATGCCAGCTCGCGCTCCTGGCGCTCCAGCGCTTCCCCCGCCTCCAACCACTGCGCCTCGATCTCCTCCAGGCGCGCCGTGATCTGCTGCTTCTCGCGCAGCAGCTCGAGCAGCCGGGGCTTGGCGGCGGGTTCGTAGAGCTCGGGCTCGGCGAGCCGGTGCTCGACCGCCGCGCGCGCCGCGCTGAGCGCCGTGAGCTCGCCGTCCAGTCGCTGGAGCGCGCTGCGCAACGGCTGCAGGCGCCGACGCAGCTCGGCGTCCTGACGACGCTGCTCGCGGCGCGAGGCGGTCGCGACCGGCGCCGAGAGGGGCGTGCTCGCGGCGTCCTGGCGCTTGCTGAGCCAGGCGGGGTAGTCGTCCAGGTCGCCGTCGAAGGGACCCACCTTGCCGTCGTCTACCAGGAGGAGCTCGTCGCTGGTGACGCGCAGCAGGTGGCGGTCGTGGGAGACGACCACGAGCGCGCCATCGAGCTCCTGCAGGGCTTCGCTCAAGGCCTGGCGCATGTCGAGGTCGAGGTGGTTGGTGGGCTCGTCGAGGAGGAGCAGATTGGGTCGCCGCCAGATCAAAAGGGCCAGGGCAAGCCGGGCCTTCTCGCCACCCGAGAAGGGTGCCACGGGCTCCAGGGCCTTGTCACCGCTGAAGGCGAATCCGCCCAGATAATCGCGCAGTGCCTGCTCGGGCTCGTCCGGTGCCAGGCGCTGCAAGTGGGTGAGCGGGCTGTCGCCCGGCTGGAGCTGGTCCATCTGGTGCTGGGCGAAGTAGCCCACCTGCAGGGATTGAGCCGGCAGCCTGCGCCCGGCCTGCAGCGGCAGCAGGCCGGCGAGCACGCGGATGAGGGTCGACTTGCCGGCGCCGTTGGGGCCAAGGAGCCCGATACGGTCGCCGGGGGCGAGACTCAGGTTGACGCCACCGAGCACCTGCGTCCCCCCATAGCCCGCCGCCGCCTCCTCCAACTGGAGCAGGGGGTGCGGCAGACCGGCGGGCGGACGGAAGCTGAAGCGGAAGGGGCTGTCGACGTGGGCGGGGGCGATCAGCTCCATACGCTCCAGGGCCTTGAGCCGGCTCTGTGCCTGGCGCGCCTTGGTCGCCTTGGCGCGGAAGCGCGCGACGAACCGCTGCATCCGTGCCACCTCTTGCTGCTGGCGGCCGTAGGCGGCCTGCTGCTGGGCCAGGCGCTCCGCGCGCTGACGCTCGAAGGCGCTGTAATTGCCGGCGTAGGCGGTCAGGCGCCCGTGCTCGATGTGGGCGATCTCGCCGGCGACCGCGTCGAGGAAGTCGCGGTCGTGGGAGATCAGCAGAAGTGTGCCGGGGTAGGCCTTGAGCCAGCCCTCGAGCCAGATGACGGCATCCAGATCCAGGTGGTTGGTCGGCTCGTCGAGCAGCAGCAGGTCGGAGCGGCACATCAGGGTGCGCGCCAGGGCGAGGCGCATGCGCCAGCCACCCGAGTAGCTGTCGACGCTGCGCCGCTCCTCGCCCGGCGCGAAGCCGAGCCCGTGCAGCAGCCGCGCCGCCCGGCTCTCGGCCGAGTAACCGCCGATCGCCTCCAGCCGGCCATGCAGCTCGGCCTGGCCCAGGCCATCGCCTTCGGTCTCGGCCTCGGCGAGCGCCGCCTGCACGGCGCGCAGCTCCCCGTCCCCGTCGATCACGAAGTCGATCGCCGCTCGCTCCCCGCTCGGTGTCTGCTGGGCGACGTGGGCGATCTCCCAGCCGGGCGGCAGGGTGCAGTCCCCGGCATCGGGCTGGAGCTCCCCGCGGATCAGCGCGAACAGGCTCGACTTGCCGCAGCCATTCGCCCCGACCAGCCCGAGCTTCTGGCCAGGGTAGACCGTCAGACTCGTCCCCTGAAGCAGCAACTGCCCCCCGCGGCGCAGGCTCAGGTCACGGAGCTGGAGCATACGGGGCCGTCGCGCTCGGAAGATTAGCCGCAAATGAACGCAAATTAACGCAAATGGAGCGGGATTTTGGCGCGGGATAGGGTGTGGTCTTCCATCTCGGCTGGATCGATGCAACTGCTTCCATGAGGGCTGGGCGGAGGGGCGTGCCGCATCCAAGGCGAGCGATTTGGGTGACCGGACGCGCTGAGCGGGGAGAAATTCCCCGTGGCCCCGAGCAGTTCGCAAATTTGCGTTCATTTGCGTTCATTTGCGGCAAGATTCTCTCGCTCAGGACTGCGGCGTGCGGTCGAGGCGGCGGTAGCCGATGGCCTCGCTGAGGTGCGTGGTGCTGATGACCTCCGCCCCGGCCAGGTCGGCGATGGTGCGAGCGACCTTGAGCACCCGGTGGTAGGCGCGGGCGGACAGGCCTAGGCGCTGCAGGGCCTGGTTCAGCAGGCGCCGGCCGCCCTCGTCGAGTACGCAGAAGCGGTCGAGCTCGCGCGGCCCGAGGTCCCGGTTGGGCTTGCCGGCCCGGCCCATGGCCAGCTCGCGCGCCGCCACCACGCGGGCGCGGACCGCAGCGCTCGGCTCGGCGAGAGGCGCGGGCGCGCTCAACTGCTCCGCAGGCAGGCGCGGGACCTCGATGTGCAAATCGATGCGGTCGAGCAAGGGGCCGGAGATCCGCGCCCGGTAGCGGTTGATCTGCTCAGCGGTGCAGCGGCAGCGCCCGCCGGGGTCGCCGAGATAGCCGCAGGGGCAGGGGTTCATCGCCGCAAGGAGCTGAAAGCGCGCGGGGAATTCGGCCTGGTGTGCGGCCCGAGAGATGTGGATCTGGCCGGACTCCAGGGGCTCGCGCAGCACCTCGAGCACCCGGCGGTCGAACTCCGGGAGCTCGTCGAGGAAGAGCACGCCGAGGTGGGCGAGCGAGATCTCCCCCGGCCGGGGGTTGCTGCCGCCGCCAACCAGCGCGACCCCGGAGGCGGTGTGGTGCGGCGAGCGAAAGGGTCGGGTCCGCCAGGTCCTGGGGTCGAAGGGCTTGCGACCGCTCACCGAGCGCACCGCCGCGGCCTCTAGCGCCTCGGCCTCGGTGAGCGGCGGCAGGATGCCGGGCAAACGGCTCGCAAGCATGGATTTGCCGGTCCCCGGCGGGCCGATCATCAACAGGCTGTGGGCACCCGCGGCGGCGATCTCCAGCGCCCGCTTGGCGTGGTCCTGGCCCCGCACGTCGGCGAGGTCGGGGTAGTCCGCTGCGGCTTCGGGCTCATGGGCGCCAGGGTCCGCGCTGAGTGTCGCCGAGCCGTCGAGGTGCCCGCAGACCTCGGCCAGATGATCGGCGGCAAAGACCCGCAGCCCGCTGACCATGGCCGCCTCGGCGGCGTTTTCGCGCGGCAGCACCAGGGCGCGCCCGGCCTCGCGTGCGGCGAGCGCCGCCGGCAGCACCCCCGAGACCGGACGCAGTTGCCCGGAGAGGGCGAGCTCACCGAGGAATTCGATGCCCCTCAACGCCTCCTGCCGGATCTGCCCCGAGGCACCCAGCACGCCCAAGGCGGTGGGGAGGTCGAAGCGTCCGCCCTCTTTGGGCAGGTCGGCGGGGGCCAGGTTGACCGTGACCCGTCCTGCGGGGAAGTGGAAGCGCCCGTTGAGCAGGGCGCCGCGCACCCGGTCTTTGCTCTCCTTCACCGCCAGCTCGGGCAGCCCGACGATGGACATGCTCGGCAGCCCGCCGCTGATGTGGACCTCTACCGTCACTGCCGGGGCTCCGATCCCCTCACGCGCTCGGCTATGCAGGACACAGAGGCTCACGGGCACAGGCGCCCCAGGGCACGCCCTCAGTCGGTGGGCGGCGTGCTGAGGCCCAGCTCGCGCTCGAGCCGCGCCACCTCGGCCTCCAGCCGCTCCACCTTGGCGCGGGTGCGTGCCAGGACCGCGGTCTGGACATCGAGCTCCTCGCGGGTCACCAGATCGAGCCGTCCGAGCCCCGCCTCCAGGGCAGCGCGCAAGTTGCGCCCCAGGTCCTCCTGCAACACCGCAAGACCCTTGGGCAGGCTCCCGGCAAGGCGGTGCGCGAGATCGTCGAGGTGCTTGGGGTCGAGCATGGGACTGTCCTCTCTGCGGCGCGTTGGCTCGGCGGACCATTATAGGCATCTGCGATCCCGACCGTCTTCGCCGAAGCGCGCACCAGAACGGTGCGCCTCCCCGCGCCTCAGCCGCGGGATTCGCCCGGTTCTGGTGCGCCACGTCTGTGGCAATTCCGCATCAGTTGGCGAGAGCCGTTGTCTTTTCGTTACAGGCGCGTTATGGCACGGAAGGTGCTTGGTCAGGAATCGGTAAGAAACGATGGCGCTCGTCCGAGGTGCCCCGATTCCCGTCCATCCACGAAGAAGACACGCACGAGAGGTTTGAAGAAGATGAAATCACTGCTTCCCATCGCCGGCGCGGCCGGCGTCCTCCTCGCCGCCTCTGCCGGCACCATGAGCCTGGCGCTCGCCGATTCCCCTCACTCGATCACCGCCAACATCGGGGTGGTCAGCAACTACGTTTGGCGCGGTGTCACCCAGACCGATGACAAGCCGGCGGTCCAGGGCGGCCTGGATTACGCCCATGAGAGCGGCTTCTCTGCCGGGACCTGGCTCTCCAACATCGACTTTGGCGAGGACGAGTTTGGCGATTCGGGCGATGAGAGCGTCGAGATCGACTTCTACGCGGGTTACGACTTTAGCCTCGGCGAGGATATCAGCCTAGGCCTAAGCACTATTTACTACGCCTTCCCGAACGACAACCTCGATGCCGATTTCTGGGAGATTGGTATCTCCGGGGGTTACAAGTGGTTCACGCTTGGGATCCAGTACACCGTTTGGAACGGCGACGACAACGACGACTTCGCCTTCGAGCAGGGTGATCTCTACTACTACGGTAGCGCCGAGTTCGAGCTGCCGTACGAGATTGGCCTCGGTCTGCGCGTTGGGTACTACGACTTCGATACCGCCGAGGACTACACGAACTGGGGCGTATCCATCAGCAAGGCGGCGGGCGATTTTGGGACCTTTAGCCTGAACTACGACCAGATCGACGGCGACGATTACGACACCGACGCGCGATTCTGGGTCGGCTGGCTCAAGGAGTTCTAACGCGCTCCCGAGCGTTCGTTTTTCGGCTGGGGCCGGCTCCCCGGCGTTCCCCTTAATTACGGAGCTTTCTACATGAAGCTAATCACAGCCATCATCAAGCCGTTCAAGCTCGACGATGTCCGCGAGGGTCTCGCCGACATCGGCGTCTCCGGTATCACCGTGACCGAGGTCAAGGGTTTCGGCCGCCAGAAGGGCCATACGGAGCTCTACCGCGGGGCGGAGTACGTGGTCGATTTCCCGCCCAAGATCAAGGTCGAGATCGCCGTTGACGACGCTCAGCTCGACAAGGTCATCGAGGCCGTTTCGACCGCCGCTCGGACCGGCAAGATCGGCGACGGCAAGATCTTCGTCACCAACCTCGAGCAGGTGATCCGCATTCGCACCGGTGAGACCGGGGCGGACGCCCTGTGATCGGCGCCAAGGAGCTGAAAAAAATGACCAACCATGTAATGAAAAGACTCTACCTCTCCGCCGTTGGCGGTCTGCTCGCCCTCGGGCCAGCCCTGGCGCTGGCCGAGGAGGAAGCGGTTCTGGACAGTGGCGACACCGCCTGGATGATTACGGCGACGGCGCTGGTCCTGTTCATGACGATTCCGGGTCTCTCGCTCTTCTACGCGGGCCTGGTGCGGGCGAAGAACGTGCTCTCGGTCCTCATGCAGTGCTTCGCGATTGCCGGCCTGATGAGCATCCTCTGGGCGATTTACGGCTATAGCCTCGCGTTTTCCGATGGCGGCTCGTTGAATGACTGGATCGGGGGGCTCGAGAAGCTGTTCCTCGCGGGTGTCACGGTCGATGCCCTCGAGGGGACCATTCCCGAGTCCGTCTTCATGACGTTCCAGATGACCTTTGCCGTCATCACCCCGGCCCTGATTGTGGGTGCCTTCGCCGAGCGTATGAAGTTCTCGGCGATGCTGTGGTTCATGGCCCTGTGGCTGACCTTTGTCTACGTGCCCATCGCGCACTGGGTGTGGGGCGGCGGCTGGATCGGCGAGATGGGCGCCCTGGACTTCGCCGGTGGCACCGTGGTGCACATCAACGCCGGTATCGCGGCACTCATGGCCGCCCTGGTGCTCGGCAAGCGCAAAGGCTATCCGGGCACGGCCATGCCGCCGCACAACCTGGGCCTGACCGTGGTCGGCGCTTCCATCCTCTGGGTGGGGTGGTTCGGCTTTAACGCCGGTTCCCAGCTCGCCGCCGACGGCACGGCGGGGATGGCGCTGACGGTCACCCAGCTCGCGACGGCGACCGCGGTGCTCACCTGGATGTTTGCGGAGTGGGTGAGTCACGGCAAGCCCTCGGTGCTCGGTATCGCAACGGGTGCCGTCGCTGGGCTGGTCTCGATCACCCCCGCCGCGGGCACCGCCGGCCCCATGGGGGCGATCGTCATCGGCTTCGCGGGGGCGCTGTTCGCCTACATCGCCTCCACCAAGGTCAAACGCGCCCTGGGTTATGACGACTCCCTAGACGTCTTCGGCGTGCACGGTGTGGCGGGTATCGTCGGCGCCATTCTGACCGGTGTCTTCGCCTCCGCGGCGCTCGGCGGCTCCGGGCTCGAGGAGGGAATGACCATTGCCGGGCAGGTCTGGATCCAGTTCGTCTCGGTGGTGGTTACCCTGGTCTACGGCGGCGTCCTGAGCTTTATCATCCTCAAGATCGTCGATCTCATCATTGGCCTGCGCGTGACCGAGGACCAGGAGACCCAGGGCCTCGACCTCTCGCTGCACGACGAGCGCGGCTACATCCTCTAAACCCCAGCTCACGACGGCCGGTCCTCCGGCCGTCGTTCTTTTCCCCATCGCCTGTCCAGAGAAAAAAGGGCCAGGCTCAATTTCTGCTATGCCCCTTCTCCCCTCTCTCTTTTTCCTGAGCCTGGCCCCTCTTCCCTGCTCCCCTTGTCCCTCTGCGGGTTAGGTCCGATTTCCCTGGTCACCGTCGTCTCGCGCCGGAGGCCGGCGCTGGGTTCGGCGGGGACCTCTGCGGCGTCGCAAGCGGTGGACAAACCCCGCCTCGGCGTGCTTCCCTGACCCCTTTGTCCCAGTCGCCGGGGTCCCTCATGGTGCGCCGTATCGTCGTTGCCGCGATTGCCCTTCTGCTCACGTCCCTGCTGGTCGGCGGTGCCTTGCTCTACTGGGCGGCGAAGCGCGCGCAGCCGAGCTACGGCGGGGAGTTGGTGTTGGCCGGACTCCAGGCGCCGGTGACAGTGCGCTACGGCCCGCACGCGGTGCCGAGCGTCGAGTCCGAGGGGCTGGGCGATCTGCTCTTTGCCCAGGGTTATCTCCTCGCTGCCGAGCGGATGTGGCAGATGGATATGATGCGCCGGCTGGCCAAGGGCGAGCTGGCGGAGGTGCTGGGTGCCGACTTGATCCCGGCGGACCGGCTGTTTCGCACCCTCGGGCTCGCTCCGGCGGCGCGGGAGACCCTGGCCGCGCTGGGGCCCGAGTACCAGGACATGCTCGCGGCCTATGCCGCCGGTGTGAACGCCTACCAGGCCGAGGCGCACCGCCGCCTGCCTCTGGAGTACCTGATCGCCCGCTTCGAGCCCGCCCCCTGGCAGCCGGAGGATAGCCTCGCGATCGCCGAGTACCTGGCCTGGACGCAGTCGTTCAACCTGCGTGAGGAGCTCGTCTTCCTGCGCCTGGCCGCACGGGTGGGTAGTGCGCGGGCGACGGAGCTGTTCCCGGTCGACGAAGGGATTCCGGCGCCGGCGCTGGCCGTCGAGCTGCCCGCCGATACCGCCGGCCTGATCGGCGCCTTCGCTTCTGTGCTGGCGCTGCCCGCGCGCTACGGGCTGCCGGGCCCAGGCGCGGCCAGCAACGGCTGGGCGGTCAGCGGCCCGCGTACCGCCGACGGCGGGGCGTTGCTCGCCAACGACCCGCACCTCGCGCCGACCCTGCCTTCGGTTTGGTACGAGCTGGAGCTGCGCTCGCCGGAGCTGCACGTCGCTGGTGTTGCGATGCCGGGGTTGCCGTTCGTCCTGATCGGCCACAACCCGGATCTCGCGTGGGGCTTCACGACAGTCATGGCCGACACTCAGGACCTGTTCGTCGAGCGCGTCACCGCCGACGGGACTGCCGTCGAGCGCCCCGATGGTGGGCGCGAGGCCCTTGCCGTGCGCGAGGAGGAGATCCGGGTACGCGGTCGCGAGCCGGTCCGCATTGCGGTCCGCCGCACCAGCCACGGCGTCATCATCAACGACGTCCTGGGCGAGGCCACGGGCACGGCGATGGACTTGCCTGAACCCGGCAGCCGCTATCTGCTCGCGCTGCGGACCAATCTCGACATCGCCGACCGGGGCCTGGCGGGGCTGCACCAACTCAACACGGCGACCACGCTCGACCAGGCCCTGGCCGCGGGGCTGCAGATCCGTCGCGTCGCCTTCAACCTGATGGTCGCACACCGCGACGGCGGGATCGGCTGGCGGGTGACCGGTGCCCTGCCCGAGCGAGGGCGCGGCCTTGGGACCTTTCCCTCCCCGGGTTGGGAGCCGGGCTTTGGCTGGAGCGGTTATGTCCCGGCCGAGGACAATCCGGGCCTCGCCAACCCGCCGGGCTACGCCCTGATCACGGCCAACAACCGCACCGTCCCGGCCCAGCACCCGGTGCACATCACCAGCTCCTGGATGGCCCCCTACCGTGCCCGGCGGATCGAGGAGCTGCTCGGTACGCGCCGCAGGCTCGAGGCGGCCGACCTCGCCCAGATGCAGCTCGACCGCCTGAGTCTGCAAGCGCGCGACTACCAGGCGGCACTCGCGCGCCATGCGGCGGAGATCCGTGTGATCGACCCCGAGGCCCGGCGCATTGCCGATGGGTATCTGAGGGGGTGGGACGGGCGGTTCGAGGCCGATCGGCGTGCTGCGGCCCTGTTCGTGCTCTTGCGGGTCGCGCTCTATGAGGCCCTGTTCGGTGACGAGCTGGGTGAAGACCTGCCGGCGCTACTGTCCATCGCGGGCTTGAGCTACAACGCGCTCGACGCGGCGATTCACTCCGACCAGTCGAGCTTCTGGGACGACGTGCGCACCGCCGAGATCGAGGGCCCGGCCCACGTCTGGGCGCGCGCCCTGCGCGCCGCCAAGGCGGAGCTCGATCGCACACAGCCCGAGCTCGGCGGGCAGCGCCTCGATCGGTCGTTGTCGGTGACCTTCCCTCACACCTTCCACCCGGCGCCGGTGCTGGGCTCGCTCTTCAGCGTGGGACCGATTCCCATCGGGGGCGACGAGCATACGGTGAACGTGATGAAGGCGTCGTTCCTCGCGCCGGGCGAGGCCATCTTCGTGCCGAGCTGCCGTGTGGTCTTCACCCCCGGCGATTGGGGCGCCACCCGGGGTACCCTCGCGCTCGGGCAGTCGGGGCATCGCTTCTCGCGCTACCGCACCGACCAGCTCGCCGACTGGATCGCGGGCCGGACCCACCCCTGGCCCTGGAACGGTCCTGCCGCGGAGTCGCAGATCGGAGCCTTGCTGCTGCGCCCGGCTGGGGCCGACGACGCCCCAGACCCGGCGGGCGATGGGGTCTAAGAGGAAAGTCGCGCGCGGCGTGATCCCTGGCCCTCTCCCAGGGGGAGAGCGACAAGGAGCGCCCCCAGCGCATCTCCACGGTCACCGTTCAGGGTACCTGGACGTCCACCCGCGGCGGCAGGTGGTCGTCGTAGCGCTCCATCAGGTAGCCCAGGCAGTCCTGGCGGATCACGCTCTCGTCGCAGGTCAGCATCGAGGGCATGACCGGGAGGCTGAGCCGCAGCTCGCCGTCCGCCAGGTGGAGGTAGCGCTCGGTCACCTCGCGCCCCCGCTCGTCGCGCACCTCGAGCGCCATGCCGACGCCCGAGGCGACCCGGCCGAGGGCGGTGCCGCGGGGGAGCTCGCGGAAGTTGAGCCGCTCGATCTCCGGGTTGAGCACGAGCGGGGACTCGGCGGGCGGAAACCCGAAGCCGACCGCCGCGGGCACCTTGACCTGGGCGACCGTGTGGAAGAGGTCGATGTCGTGGGGCGCGACCGGGTGCTCGGGGATCGCCGAGAGGTGCAGGCAGGCGTCGAGGTACTCGCGGGCGTGCTCGACGCCGTGCCGCTCGCCGACCTTGCCGCACTCCAGGGTCACCGCGGGGCAGAGGCCCGCCATGGCCATGGACTGTACCCCGCGCGGGCGCAGGAAGTAGACCACCGTGCGGCCGAAGAGGGTCGCCAGGTGCAGGAAGCGGTTGTCGATGCGGTTGACGCAGGCGTAGTGCGGATTGCGGCCGGTGTTGTTGTGGATGTCGACGCTCGCGAAGACCCCGCGTGCCGCCATGATCTCGGTGACCCGGGCCATCAGGTCATGCTCCGGGGTATGCGGCAGCTCGCTGCCGGGGCAGACGCGGTTGTAGTCGGGTTGATCGGGGAGGTGGCGGACCCCGGCGGCCGCCGCGGCGGTGTTGCCGATGAACAGGCTCAGCGCCCGCGGTAGGCGCAGGCCAGCGAAGCGCTCGCGGTAGCGCGTGAGCAGGCTGCGTATCGCCTCCCAGCCGACCGGCTCGTTGCCGTGCATGAGCACCGAGACGAACAGCGGCGGCTCCCGCTCGCCGGGGAGCTGGATCAGGGTCGGTCCGCCAAGCAGGCGGTGGAGGTCCCGGCTGTCGAGGTCGAGGATGCCCTCGGGGAGGTCAGCGCGTTCCTGCAGCATCATGCGGGCTCGGGTGCGGCTCAAAACCCGTGATCATAGCGCCCATTCGTGCACCGGGCGCCCGCCCTGCTGGCGCTCCAGGTAGGCGGCGGTCAGCGCCGCCATGTCGGCGCCGTGGCGCGCAACATAGGCGCGCTGCCAGGCGGCGCCGGTGCGGCCAGCCTCCAGCCGGGCGGTGATGACGCCGAGCCAGTGGTCGACCTCCGCCGCATCGATTCCCAGCCCGAGCAGCCCGCGTCGCGCCCGCGGTAGCAGGTCCCCCGCGATGACCGTCGCGACCGGCCGGACGCCCCCGTCGAGCCACTGGATCTCGGCCGGGAGTCCCTCGCGGGCGGCGGAATAGAAGTTGGTGCGGGCGGCCAGGAAGGGCAGGCGCGACTCGGGGCTGGGGTCGTCGTGGATCAGGGCGTGCACGGCGCCGAAATACAGGGCGGCGTTGGCGATGGCGTCGGTCACCGTCGGGCCGGCCGGCACCACGCGGTGCTCGATGCGCAGGTGCGGTGCCCCCTTGGCGTCGAAACCGATCAGCGGGCGGTTCCAGCGCCAGATGGTGCCGTTGTGCAGGCGCAGATGGGCCAGTCGCTCGGGCGGCTCGTCCATCAACTGGGGCAGGAGCGCGGGGTAGCGCGCCAGGTTGGCCTCGAAGCACTCCAGGATCGAGTGCTCGGCATAGCGGATGCCGAAGTTGACCCGTTCCGCCAGGATCGAGCCACCAACCGAGACCGCCTGCTCGAAGAGCGGGATGCGCGTCTCGCACCAGAGATCGCGGCCGAACAGGTAGGGCGAGTTGGCGCTGATGGCCACCATCGGCGCGGCGAGGATCTTCGAGGCGTTGTAGACCCGCGCCGCCTCACGCGCCCCGACCCGCAGGTGGACCTGAAACGAGGTAGCGGCCGACTCCAGCATCACGTCTTGGTGCGTGATGGCCAGGTGGTCGCGCCCGACGATCGCGAGCGTCAGCGGCCGGCCCCGGCGCAGCGCCAGGATCTGCTCGTTGAGCGCCCGATAGCGCCGTCTCGGGCTCATGTGGGCGAGCGTCAGGTGCTCCGGGCGGACCGTCGGCAGGATGCCGATCATGGCCAGCCGTGCCCCGATTGCGGCCGCGGCCTGGTCGCAGCGCGCCCAGGTGGCGTCCAGCTCCGCCGCCAGTCGGCTCAGGGCGTCGCCATGCAGGCACTGGGGGGTGCCGTTGATCTCGGCGTTGAAGGTGGCGAGCTCGGGGATCAGGGCATCATCCGGGAGCCGCTCCATGAGGCGGCCGATGAGGGGGGCCGGCTCCAGGCTCGCTCCGACCAACCAGGCCTCCAGCTCGAACCCGCCCTGGGGCTCGCCGCCATCGAGCACACCGTCCCGCAGCCAGGCGGCGAGCAGATCGGTCTCGGCGCGCAAGCGGGCCTGGAAGGCGGCAAAGTCCTCCGCGTTGAAGCGCGTGGTCTCGATCTCCTGGCCCATGCGAATACCCGCTCAGTCCGAATCGGCGCGACCGCCCTGAGCTTCGCCCTTTAACACCTGATCGAGGGCTTGTAAACGCTCAGGCGTTCCGATGTCGAGCCAGCGCCCACGGTGGTGCTCGCCGCTCACCCGGCCGTGCGCCATCGCCGCACGGAGCAGCGGGGCCAAGGGGAAGGCGCCGCCGATGCAGGCGCGAAAGAGCTCGGGGTGATAGACGCCGATGCCGCCGAAGGTGAGGCGCCCAGCGCCCTCGGCCAGCACCCGACCGTCGCACAGCGCAAAATCCCCCCCCGGATGATGCGCTGGGTTGTCGACCAGCACCAGGTGGGCGAGATCGCCCGGGGACAGGGCGAGGCGGGCGAAATCGAGGTCGGTCCAGACGTCGCCGTTGACCACGACAAAGGGGGCCGGGCCGAGCAGGGGCAGGGCGCGGAAGATCCCGCCCCCGGTCTCCAGCGCCTTGCCCTCCGGCGAGTATTCGATGCGCAAGCCCCAGCGGGCGCCGTCCCCCAGCGCGGCCTC
>Ga0114946_10002319_pt1 | contig 13065 bp, 11 predicted proteins | sample WalLakDeSediment_FD_88676 | JGI IMG/M metagenome (GOLD analysis project Ga0114946, IMG submission 88676) | Lake sediment microbial communities from Walker lake, Nevada to study Microbial Dark Matter (Phase II) - Walker Lake 11/02/13 Deep Sediment | ecosystem: Environmental > Aquatic >...
AGGCACTTTCCGAAGTGCCTGGCACCTGGGGTCACGCACCCGCGGCCTGTGTGACCTGCTCCACAAAGGCCTGCAGCTTGCCGAAGTGGGAACCCTGCCAATAAATCTGCTCGCACTCCCGGCACATCTGAAACGCCTCGAAGTAGCGCTGCGTTTTGGGCGCCAGCCGCGCTAGAATATCGGCCTTGGCCGCCGGGGCCAGCAGCCCGTTGCAGCGCAGGCAGCGCGTCCACGGCCGTATCTCATCCCCCAGCCTGTAGCGGCGCAGCACGTCGATGACCTGCTGGCGCGACGCCTTGGTGCGCAGGCAGTAGCCGTACACCACCTGGCTGCGCTTCAGCAGCCCCCGGTCGCGCGAGAGCAGCACGCGCTGCGTCTCGTGCGCCATCTGCGCCAGCTGCGCGTCGTCATACTGGTTGTTGAAGTAAAGCGCGTCCAGCCCCAGCAGGCGCAGGTAGCGCGCCAGCCGCCCCAGGTGGTTGTCGAGCAGGAAGCGCGCGGGGCGGGGGAGCGGGGGACGGAGACGGCCGTTTTCCGGCGGTTCCAGCGTGCTGAAGGGCGGGTAAACGGCGATGCGGTCCCCCGGCTGCACCTGGTAGCCAAAATCCACCGGCGCGCCGTTGGCCAGGATCAGCGCCGCCTCCGTATGCGGTACGCCCAGCGCCTCCATCAGGTGCTTCACCGACTGGTCGCCGTGGTGGGTTGGGACGGCAAAGGCCGCCTGCCGCCGCTCACGGGGCAGCAGGTCGTTCAAATCCCCATAAAACCGAAACGTCGCCGTCATGTGTAAAAATAAAAGAGGAACGCAGAGAGGAACGCAGAGTTGCGCGGAGGAGGCGCGGAGTTACGCAGAGAGGAACGCAGAGGAGAGGAACGCAGAGAGGAACGCAGAGTTACGCAGAGGAGGCGCGGAGTTACGCGGAGATTTTTTCATATTTCTCCTCCGCGTTCCTCTCCTCTTTTACTCTCCATCAAATCCTCTGCGCCCCTCTGCGCCCCTCTGCGTCTTCTCCGCGCCTCTCTGCGTTCCTCTTCTCTGCGCTCCTCTGCGTCTTCTCTGCGCCTCTCTGTGTTCCTCTCCGCGTTCCTTTCCTCTTTTACTCTCCATCAAACCCTCTGCGCCCCTCTGCGTCTTCTCTGCGTACCTCCGCGTTCCTCTTCTCCGCGTTCCTCTTCTCCGCGTTCCTCTCCTCCCAGCCCAGGCTGATGCGGCCGCGCGCCTGGTCGACGTTGAGGATCGTCACCGCCAGCACGTCGCCCACGTTCAGGTCGGCGCGGCGCGGAATCTGGCTGCGGTGCAGGAGCCCGTCCTGCTTGACGCCGATGTCGATGAAGGCGCCAAAGTCGACCACGTTGCGCACCGTGCCGTGCAGCCGCATCCCCGGCTGCAGATCGTCCAGGCTCAGCACGTCGTCGCGCAAAAGCGGCGGCGACAAATCCTCGCGCGGGTCGCGCCCCGGCCGCGCAAGCTGTTCGAAAATGTCCGCCAGCGTCGGCGCGCCGATATCCAACTCCGCCGCCAATGCGCTCAGCGGCTGCGCGGCCCGCAGGCGCGACAGCGCCTCCACGCGCGCCTCCAGCGGCCCGTCGGCTGCCAGCCCGGCGCGCGCCAGCACGGCCGTCGCCGCCCCATAGCTCTCCGGGTGAATCGCGCTGGCGTCCAGTAGATTCTCGCCGTCGCGGATGCGCAGGAAGCCGGCGGCCTGCTCAAACGCCTTCGCGCCCAGCCCGTGCACGTCGCGCAGCGCCTGGCGGTGGGGGAAACGGCCGTTGTGCTCGCGCTGCGCCACAATCCGCTCCGCCAGCTTCGGCCCGATGCCGGAGACGTAGGTCAGCAGCGCCGGCGAGGCGGTGTTCACGTCCACCCCCACCTGGTTCACCACGCTCTCCACGACTCCCGTCAGGGCCTCGCCAAGCTGCGCCTGGTTAACGTCGTGCTGGTAAAGCCCCACGCCAATCGCCTGCGGCTCGATTTTAACCAGCTCGGCCAGCGGATCCTGCGCCCGGCGCCCGATGGAGACCGCGCCGCGCAGGCTCACGTCCAGCTCCGGCAGCTCGGCGCGCGCCAGCTTGCTGGCGCTGTAGACGCTGGCCCCGGCTTCGTTCACCATCAGGTAGTGGACGGAGGCCAGCCGGCGCGTCAGCTCGGCCACAAGCTGCTCCGTCTCGCGCGAGGCGGTCCCGTTGCCGATGGCGACGAGCGTCACGCCGTGGCGCGCCGCCAGGGTGGCCAGCGTTTTGAGCGCCTCCTCACGCCGTTTTTGAGGCGGATGGGGGTAAATCGTCTCCGTGGCCAGCGGCTTGCCCGTCGGGTCGACCACGGCCACCTTGCAGCCGGTGCGGAAGCCGGGGTCGATCGCCAGCACGGTGTGGCCGGCCAGGGGCGGCTGGCTGAGCAGGCCGCGCAGGTTGTGGGCGAAGACGGCGATGGCGTGGGTTTCGGCCGTTGCGGTCAGCGCGCGGCGCACGTCGCGCTCGATGGCGGGCAGCAGCAGCCGCGCCGCGGCGTCGTCGATCGCCATCTGCAACTGTTCGGCCAGCGGCGAGCGCCGGTCGGGCCGGTAGCCGGCGCGGACGCCCAGCAGCCAGTCGCGCTGGTCGATGGCCACGCGCACGCGCAGGACTTTCGCGCTTTCGCCGCGGTTGATGGCCAGGATTTGATACGGCCGTAGCCGGTCCACGCGCATCTCAAAAGCGTAATAGAGCTCGTACAGCCGCTTCTCGTCAGCGGCGTCCTCGATTTTGAGGCTGTGCAGCAGGCCGTACTGCAGGGCGCGCGCGCGCGTCGCCTGGCGCACGGCCGCGTCGTCGCTGATCGTCTCCGCCACGATGTCGCGCGCGCCCGCCAGCGCGGCCTCCGCGTCGGGAACGTCGGCGGTGACGAAGGGGGCGGCCAGGTGGACGGCCGTTTGGGAAACGTGCGGCTGCGCCAGGATCAGCTCCGCCAGCGGCGCCAGCCCCTTCTCGCGCGCGATGCCGGCGCGCGTGCGCCGCTTGGGCTTGTAGGGCTGGTAGAGGTCCTCCAGCGCGGTGAGCGTGGCGGCCTCCAGCAGCGCCGCTTTGAGCGCCGGGGTCAGCTTATCCTGCGCCGCGATGGAGGCCAGTACGGTCGCGCGCCGCTCGTCCAGCGCGCGCAGCCGGCCCACCTGCTCGCTGATGGCGCGCAGCTGCTCCTCGTCGAGGCTGCCGGTGGCCTCCTTGCGGTAGCGAGCAATGAAGGGGATCGTGTTGCCGCTGTCGAGCAGCTCAATCGTGGACTGGGTTTGGGACGGCCGTAGGCCTAGTTGTTCTGCAATACGGTCAGCGTAGATTTTCATCATGAGTTAGCTTAACGTCTAAAAGGGGCGTTCCCACGGGAAATTGGGGAGGGGTGTGTAAGTAAAGCGCTGGTTGCTTATGAAAGCTCTCGGCTTAGAAACTGTTGTAATTGGGCGGCTGCTTTTTCCTGGTTTGTAGGTGTAAAAACAGGATAAATGGCCTCAATGAGCTGTGGTTTTTCGAATCTCGGTGAAGCTTTGATTTCTTCTGTAAGTTCTACAATCAACATAGGGTACCTCTGCACTATTTCCTGACTCACCATAATTTTACGGAACGAGTTCAATTGGCGCCAAGGCTGTTTCTGCTATTCATCCGTACAGTCTCTTGCTGTAGTATAACACCTATTCTATCACGGATGTGAGGGAACACGGATAGGATCAAAGGCTTTATCCGTGTTTCTTCCTATCCGTGATTTTCTTCTTAAAGCAGCGTTTGGCGGATAGGGGCGAAGCTGTGGCGGTGGATGGGGGTGGGGCCGCAGCGGGCGAGCGTCGCCAGGTGAAACGGCGTGCCGTAGCCTTTGTGGCGCGCAAAGCCGTACTGCGGGTAGACGGCGTCCAGCGCGACCATCGCGCGGTCGCGGGCGACCTTGGCCAGGATCGAGGCGGCGGCAATGCTGAGGCTGAGGCTGTCGCCGCGGATGAGGGCCTGTTGGGGGTAGGGCAGGTGGGCCAGGCGGATACGGCCGTCAATCAGCAGCGCTTCCGCCGCGGGGCTCAGCTGCGCCACGGCTGCGGCCATGGCCTGCCTGGTGGCCGACATGATCCCCGCGGCGTCGACCACGGCCGCATCGGCGCTGCCGACGCCAAACGCCAGCGCGCGCGCCGTCACCACTTTCCACAGCCGTTCGCGCGCGGCGGGCGTCAACTGTTTGGAGTCGTTCACCTCGCACAGGGTTTCCAACAAATCGGGGGCGTCAAGCGGCAGGATGACGGCCGCGGCCATGACCGGGCCGGCCAGCGCGCCCCGTCCCGCCTCGTCAATGCCGGCAATCAGGCGCAGGCCGGTTGCCTGCCGGAGCGCGCGTTCGTGGTCGAGCGTGGGCATGGTGGGACGCGGCGGAGCCTGCCTCAAGAGGCGTTGGGGCGCTGCGGCTGGTGGGCCCGGCGCAGGCCGTACACGTTGGTCCACAGCTTCCAGCGCACGCGCAGCGTGTCGACCAGTACCTTCAGGTAGTCGCCGGACTTGACGTGTGTATCAGGCTGGTCAACCCAGTTGGCGGGGACAACGGCCGTTTGGTAGCCAAAGCGGCGCGCCAGCGCCAGCGCCTCAATGTCGAAGGCCCAGCCGTCGACCTGCGCCACGCCAAAAATGCGCTCCGCGGCGCGTGCGCTGAAGGCTTTGAAGCCGCACTGCGTGTCCCAGATGCCGGGCACGGCCATGAGCTGGATAAAGAGGTTGCCCAGGTTGCCCAGCACGCGCTTCATGAAGGGCTGCGGAACCGCCTGCGCCGCGCCCGGCGCATCCTTGGGGTCGCGCGAGCAGATCGTCACGTCGTAGCCGGCGCGCAGCAGGGGCTGCATCAGGTCGAAATGGGTGATGTCGGTGGAGTTGTCGGCGTCGGAAAAGAGGCGCACCTGGCCGCGCGCGGCGAGCATCCCCTCGCGCACGGTATAGCCTTTGCCGCGGTTCTCCGCGCGATCGATCCAGCGGATTTGCTCCTTGCCGGCCCCGAAGGCGCGCACCTTGCCGATGGTGTCATCGCGCGCCCCGTCGATCACGACCAGCAGTTCCCAGGTGAAGGGCTGGCGCGTCAGGTAGGCGTAGACGGCTTCCAGCGTGGCGGTGATACGCTGTTCTTCGTTGTAGGCGGGGATCACTAAGCTAAGATAGGGTGTCGAATTACTCATAAATTGGCCTTCCCTCAAGCGCGGCAATGGTACTCGCGCTACGGCCGTTCGTCAACCGGCGTGAGGCGATTCGTCAAGGTTTCGTCATCAATCCGGCGGTTGGCCTGGATGGCGCGCCGCTTGGGCAGCATTTTCCACAGGCCGAGCAGCCCGGCAAGCTGGCCGCGCAGCCGCGCGCGCGCCGCCGCGCCGCGCCAGGCGCGCAGCGCCGCGCGGCTGATGCGCCATTGGGCGCGCAGGATGGCGCGCCAGTGGCGGCGCAGCAGGGTTGTGGGGTAATTTTTCCAGATGACGTAGAGGAAGTTACGGCCGTCGTAATAGCTGCTCATCACCCCCGCGCCGCCGGAGGCTTTGAGCTTGTGGTAAACAACGGCCGTGGGGACGTAGCGCACGCGCCAGCCGGCCAACTGGGCGCGCCACGCCAGGTCGACGTCCTCGCACGAAAAGAAAAAGTCCGGGTCCAGGAAGCCGATTTCCGCCAGCATCCGGCGACGGTAAGCGGCCGCCCCGCCGCAGGCGCTGAAGACCTCCATTTCCACGTCGTACTGGCCCGTGTCCTGCGCCCACACGCCGCGGTTGCCCGGAACGCCGTCGATGCGGTAATAGTCGCCGGTGGTGTGGAAACGGTCGCGCTGGTCGAAGAGCAGCATCTTGCTGGCCACGGCGCCGACTTCAGGGCCGCGCGCGAAGGCGTCGACAATTGCGGCCAGCCAGTTGGGGTCCACGGCCGTGTCGTTGTTGAGCAGGATGATCAACTCGCCCCGCGCCGCGGCGTAACCGGCGTTGCAGGCGCCGGTAAAGCCCTGGTTGGCGCCCAGCTCCAGCAGGCGCACCTCCGGGAAATGGGCGCGCACATACGCTTGGGACCCATCGCTGGAGCCGTTGTCGACCAGGATGATTTCAAAATCCTGGCGGCTTTGGGCGCGCAGCGCGTTCAGGCAGTCATCCAGGTGCTGCTTGCCGTTGAGGTGGGGAATGATGATCGACGCCAGCGGCGTTGGATGTGTGTGCATACGGCCGTAATTATAAGCCGTTTTGCCGCCGGGCGTTACACCTGATTAGTTTGTGGCTGAAATGAGCCCGACATGATATAAACAGCGTCGGACGGATGATGCGGATATGCGCTCTCTTTCCGCCACCAAGCGCGGCGTTTTCCTTACGAACCACTGCGTTCCGCTGGAAAACATTTAGGCTCTTCACTTATTCCGCATTCCGCACTCCGCACTCCGCACTTTCAAGGGAGAATGCCTATGCTATCTCAAATTGCTAGTCGTTTGCGCCGCAACCACGGCCTGGAACACGCCACCATCCACGTCCTGAGCGCGAAGTACAAAAATTTCAGCGCGCAGGGCAATTCGGACCACAACGGCTTTAATCTGAACGTTTTCGGCGACCTGGACGAAGCGGCCGTGGCCGCGGCCGTGCGGGAAGCGTACGCGCGCCTGCGCGGCGGCGAGCGGCAGTTGGCCATCCACCCCAACTGCGGCACGGCGCTGCTGACTACCGCTACCCTGACGACGCTGGCGGGGCAGGCGGCGCTGGCGGTTGAGCAGCGCCGCGCCGGTAAGGATCAGCCGGCCTTTGTCGCGCTGGTGAATGCGCTGCCGGGGGCGATAACGGCTGTTTTGCTGGCGCTGATCGTGTCACGGCCGTTGGGGCTCTATTTGCAGGCGCGCTACACCACTTCCGGCGACCTGGGCGACCTGGAGGTGGTCAGCGTGCGCCGCGTGTCGCCCTCGCTCGTGACGCGCTTCTTCCACCTGCTGCTGACCGGCGGCAGCCGCAGCCTGCCCCCCACCGCCTACCGCATCGAAACGCGCGGCTAACTCCACCCGCCACGCGCTACGCGCATGTTCTACCTTTTTCACGGCGACGACGCCCACACGCAGAAAGAGACCCTGGCCAACCTGCTCGCCAAGCTGGGCGACCCGGGCCTGCTGGAGCTCAACACGACGCGCTTTAGCGGGCTGGTGACGCTGCCGGCGCTGCGGCAGGCGTGCGACGCGCTGCCCTTTTTGGCGCCGGCGCGCGTCGTGGTCGTCAGCGACCTCTTCGCGGCCAAACCGGGCAAACCCTTTCTGGACGAGTTGGCGGCCTATCTGCCGGCGCTCCCGGAGAAAACGCGCCTGGTCTTTCTGGAGGCCCAGACGCTGCCCGCCAACCATGCCCTGGTCAAAGCGGCGCGCGAGGCCAAAAACGGCTACGAGAAATGCTTTGAGCGGCCGCAGGGGGCTCAACTGGAACGCTGGATTTTGCAGCGCGCGACGCAGAAAAACGGCCGTATCTCCCCCCGCGCCGCCAACCTCCTGGCGACCAACATCGGCAGCGATTTGCAAATCCTGGACCAGGAGCTGGAAAAGCTGGCGTTGTACAAAGGGGTGGGTGGGGAGGAAACGGCCGTGATCGACGTGCACGACGTGAACCTGCTTTCCCCCTACGTCGCCGAAGCCAGCATCTTCGACCTGGTCGACGCCCTCGGTAACCGCAATGCCAAAAAGGCCTCCCTGCTGCTGCAGCAAAAGTTCGACGAGGGCGCGGACCCGCTCTTTCTCTTCTCTATGTTTGTGCGCCAATTTCGCCTGCTGATTCAGGTCAAAGAGCTGGCCGACGCCGGCCTCAACGCGCCCGCCATCGCCCAGAAGCTGCGTCTGCACGGCTTCGTGGCCGGCAAACTACTTCAGCAAAGCCGCGGTTTTAGTCTGCCCCAGCTTGAGCAAATCTACCGCCACCTCCTCGAAATCGACGTCGCCGCCAAAACCGGCGCCGCCGACCTCCTCACCGCCCTCACCCTCCTCGTCGCCAATCTCACCCTCGCCGCCTAACCTTCCCCAACCAACCTGCAAACTTGCCCACTTGCAAACCTGCATACTTGCCCACTTGCAAACCTGCAAACTTGCCCACCTGCCTCCCCCCTCACTCCTCCCCTTTCACATACCGTCGCAGCTCCAACCGGACCAGCGGAATCGTCTCCACCAGCCGCCGCTCCTGGTCGAGCCACGCCTCGCTGGGTGAAGTAGGCGGCGTTTGGGAAGGAAAGCGCTCGGCGACCAGCCACAAATCCTCCCCGGCGGCCTGGCGCAGCGCGGCTTCGTCGCCGCTGCGCGGCGCAATGTGCGGCTGGTAGTAGCGGTAAGCAAGCTGGTTCCAGTGGGGCGCAATCCAGACCACGGCCGTTTCATCCGCGCGCGCGTTTAGGGCGGCGACGGCCGTGCGCCAATCATCCTTCGGTACCGCCACAAGCGTGACCAGGCTGGCCGCCAGCGAAACAATCAACAGCGTGAGAAGAGAGGAACGCGGAGAACCGCGGAGACGCGGAGGGACGCAGAGATTTTTAATAAATTTCTCCGCGTCTCTCTGCGTCTCCTCTGCGTAACTCTGCGTTCCTCTCTGCGTTCCTCTTTTCTCTTCCAGTAGCCAGGCGACCAGCAGGATGATGAGCGGCCAGCCCTGCACCAGCAGCCGCTTGACGCCGTACAGCCGCGGGATGGGCATCAGCGCCGTCAGTAGCGCAAAGCCCACGATTATCAGCGGCGTCAGCCAGCGCTGCACGCGCGCCTGCCGCAGCCGCGGCTGCGCCCAGGCGGCCGCCAGCGCCAGCCCAATGCCGCCCAGCGCCATTACCAGCAGATAGCCTGCCCCGCTTAGCGGCGGCAGGCCGGTGACCTCCTGCAGCCGGATGAAGAAGTGGATGTCGTTGAGTTCGTTGAGCACGTCCAGGAAGTAGGGGGCCCACGGCTGGTAGAGCAGCCACGCCGCCGGCGCGGCCAGCAGCCAGATCAGGAAAGGGCGGCGCGCGCCGCCGCTTTGTCGCCAGTAGACCAGCCACACGGCGCTCAGCGCCGCCCACAGCGGCGGCAGCGTGTAATCCAGGTAGAGGCCGAGGGCGAGCACGGCCGTGAGCGCCGGCAGCGCCGCCCACCTTTGCCAGGTCAGCAGCAGCGCCGCCGCCAAAACGACGCCGGTCATGAAAATATACATGCGCGCTTCCTGCGCGTACCACAGGTCCAGCGGGGAGAGCGCCAGCAAGCCCATGGCCAGCAAAGCCACGCGGCGGTTAAACAGCCGCCGGCCGAGCGCGTACAGCAGTCCCAGGTTCAGCAGCGACATCAGCGCGGAGGGGAGACGGACGGCCGTTTCGCTCGTTCCCACCGCCTGCATCCAATAGTGGAGCCCGCTGTAATAGAGCGGCGGATGGGTTTCCGGCCGGGCGCCCAGGCGCGACCAGATCGTGGCCTGCGGCTGCTGGCTGTGCATGGCGCTATACGCCTCGTCGAACCAGAGGCTCTTGGCGCCCAGCCCGCCCAGCCGCAGCAGCGCCGCCGCCATAAAAATGATCAGCAACCATTGGCGATGTCGGGATAACATGCGTTAAGTGTAGGCGGCTTTTGGCAAAATGGCTACTCAGCTATAATCCCCGCATGGATACAAACGTTATTTTGACAGGCTTCATGGGCACGGGGAAATCCACGGTGGGGCGGCTGCTGGCGGCGCGGTTGGGCTACGAATTTGTGGATACGGATGAGCTGATTGTGGCGCGAGACGGCCGTTCCATTGCCGACATTTTTCGCGCGGAGGGGCAGGCTGCTTTTCGGGCCTGGGAGGCGCGCGTGGCGCAGGAGCTGGCCGGGCAGCGCGGTTTGGTGATTGCCACCGGCGGGCGTTTAATGCTGGACGGGGCCAACGCCGCGGCGCTGGCGCAGACCGGGCCGGTTTTCTGCCTGGAGGCGGCGCCCGCCACGATTTTGGCGCGGCTGGCCGACGACGACGGCCGGCGGCCGCTGCTCGATGTCCCCAATCCCGTCGCGCGCGTGCGTGAACTGCTCGAACAGCGCGCCGAAGGCTACGGCCGTTTCCCCCAAATCAGCACCGACGCCAAAACGCCGGATGCGGTTGCGGCCGAAATTGTCGCCCTGTTGGGCAGCGTTGTGCTGACCGTTAGCCATCCCGACGGCCGTTACAACGTCGTCGTCGGGCGCGGGCTGCTGCCCAACCTGCGCGCGCTATCCGGGCTTGACGGGCCGCTGGCCGTGATTACCGACAGCAACGTCGGCCCGCTCTACGCGGCGCAAATTGAGGACCCGCTGTGCGTGCTTACCATTCCCGCCGGCGAAGAACACAAGACCCTAAACACCGTGGCGCGCCTCTACACGGAACTGCTGGCGGCCGGGCTGGATCGCCAGGGCGCCGTCGTGGCGCTGGGCGGAGGCGTCGTGGGCGACACGGCCGGCTTCGTGGCCGCCACCTATATGCGCGGCGTGCGTTTTGTGCAATGCCCGACCACGCTGCTGGCGATGGTGGACGCCAGCGTAGGGGGCAAGACGGGCGTTGATTTGCCGGAAGGCAAAAACCTGGTGGGCGCTTTCAAGCAGCCCACGGCCGTGCTGGCCGACCTTGACACGCTGCGCACCTTACCCCCGGAAGAGTTCTCCGCCGGGCTCGCCGAAGTCATCAAGCACGGTCTGCTGGCCGACCCGTGCCTGTTTGCGCGCCTGGAAATGGAAAGCTGGGACGGCCGGACAGCGCTGCCTGCCGCGCTGCAAGCGCTGATCACTGACGCCATCCAGGTCAAGCGGGACGTGGTGCAGGCCGACCCATTCGAGGGCGGGCGGCGGGCGCTGCTGAACCTGGGCCATACCTTTGCCCACGCCATTGAGCAGGTGAGCGGCTACGCGGTACGGCACGGGCCGGCGGTGGGTATGGGGCTGGTAGCGGCGGCCCAGCTCTCGGCCGGCCTGGGTTATTGTGACGCGGCGCTGCCGGCGCGCGTCACGGCCGTTGTGGCCCGCGCCGGGCTGCCTGTGCACATTCCGGCTGCCCTTAACCCCACGGCGCTTTATCGGGCGATGGGCAGCGACAAAAAGAAGGCCGCCGGCCGGCTGCGCTTTATTTTGCTGCGCGGAATTGGGGATGCGTTTGTGGCGGATGGCGTACCGGAAACGGCCGTCTTGGACGCCATCGACCGCTGCCGGTAATTGCTAAGCCCCACTTGCCCAAGCGTAGCCGTTACCGCTGCCGTGAACAATAGCTGGTCCTAACTGATGTGTTGGAGGAGTTCCGATGATTTTGGTCAACAAGAGTGCGGTAGGCCTGCTTGCTGGCTACCGCATCGTTCGGGACGCGCCGGCCGCGCTGCTTCAGTCGCGCCGGCGCGAGATTCTACATGCCTACGCCGCGCAGCGGGCGGTCTATGACCGGGCGCGCGCTCGCCACGCCTTGCGCCAGGCCGGCGCGCGCTGGGGCTTTTATATAGCGGTTGGGCTTTTGCTCATCGGGCTTTTGGCGCTGGCGCTGCAATGGCGTCTGCCCAACCGTCCCGCGTTGGTAGGGGCCGGCCTGGTAGCCGGATGTGGGTTTTGGCTTTTTCAGCGCCGCCTGGCCAACGCTGCGCCACGGCCGCCCCTGGACCAGCGCGCCTTGAAGCAGGCGATCGCCGGCCAATTGCAGCAGCGTTGGCGGCGCGGGCTGGACAGCGAGCCCCTTTTCACGGGCAAACATGGGGATGAAGGGGAGCGGTTATTTATCGACGCCATGGGGCGCGTGCTGGATGACCGTTACCTGGTGCTGCATAGTTTGCTTCAAAACGGCCGTGAAGACATCGACGCCGTGATTATCGGACCGCGCGGCATTTGGGCCTTTGAGGTTAAGCATTGGAACGGCCGTGTGCGCTGCGAACGTGGGGAATGGCGACAGTTTGACGACCAGGGCGCTCCGCAGACGCGCCAGTCGCCCATCACCCAGCAGCAGCGACACTGCCGCGAGATTAACCGCACGCTGAACCGTCACGTCGGCGCGGCCGCGTTCGCGGAACCCCGCCTGACCGCTATCCAGGGCGGCGTCGTCTTTACCCACTCAGGGCTCATGTTGCATCTGGATAACTGCGCAGATAAAGCCGCCCTCGGCAGCCTGCATGTCTGGACCGAGATGCTATTGGCGGCCCCAGAATGGTTTCACGATCAGGAACTGCTGGTCATGATGGTGGAGGCGCTGCTGGAGCGCCATCGCGACGTCGTCTTTGCGCCGCCGCCTTACCGCTCAATGGAAAAATTCGCCCACCAACTTGTGGGCCAGGTGGAATCACGCCTGGAGCAGTGGCTAGCGACGGGCGTCTGGCCGGCGGATGCGCATTAGACGCCATCGAATTCGGCCCGGTAATGGACGACGCCGGGGGCAACGGCCGTTTCCGCCCCCACCACCAGCGCCATGAACGCCTCATCCGGCGCGCCGGCCGAAAAGTGCAGCCCGTAGCGGCTGGCCGGCGCAAAGCCGAAGCGTGGATAATATTCCGGGTGTCCCAGCACGATGAAGAGGCGCGCCCCCTGGGCCTGCAAGCGCTGCAGCCCGGCCGTAATCAGCCGCGCGCCGATGCCTTGCTTCTGGCGATTGGGCAGCACCGCCACCGGTCCCAGCCCCGTACCCGCGCCCACCTCGCCGCCATCCGGCTGCGCGCTGAGGATGCGCACCGGCGAAAAGAGCACGTGGCCCACGATTGCGCCGCGTTCATCCGCGACCAGCGAGAGCGTTATGCCCCCGCTGGCGCGCAGGGCGTCCACCAGTTCCGCCTCGGCCGCGCGGCCAAAGGCCAGCGCGTTGACCTGGTGAATTCCGGCCTCGTCGCCGGGCTGTTCCTCGCGTATCGTTACCATGCCTACTCCAGAACCGTCTCCGCCCGTTCCGCGGCGAATTGGGCGCCATTCCCGTGTGCGTCAGGTTGCGCTTGCTGGCGTTGCGGCTCCTGTCCCTCTGACTCGTGTCGCCGCGAGTCGCGTCGCCGCGACGCGAGTCGCGCCACGGCCGCCGCCAGGAAAGCGCGGAACAGCGGGTGGGGCCGGTTGGGCCGGCTCTTGAACTCGGGGTGGAACTGGCTGCCCAGCATAAAGGGGTGGTCACGCAATTCGGC
>Ga0114946_10002321_pt1 | contig 13049 bp, 11 predicted proteins | sample WalLakDeSediment_FD_88676 | JGI IMG/M metagenome (GOLD analysis project Ga0114946, IMG submission 88676) | Lake sediment microbial communities from Walker lake, Nevada to study Microbial Dark Matter (Phase II) - Walker Lake 11/02/13 Deep Sediment | ecosystem: Environmental > Aquatic >...
CCGCGGCGTCTGGCCACCGGACTCTATATCTATGCCTCTATCTCGGGTTTCGTGTATTTCTTCATGGGGCTGTACGTCCTGCTGCGCCGGTCCGACCGTGAAAAGGGGTCTCCCGGACAGGTGTTCTTCGTCCTCTGCACCTTGTTTCTCCTCTTCCTGGTGTGCCGGCTTCGCCCGGCCTCGTACTCCTGGGTCGACGGGGTGGTGCTCACCACCGGGACTCTTTCGCTGTTGGCGCTGCCGGCGGCCTTTCTGCATTTCTTCCTCGTCTTTCCCCGGCGGTTGCGGATCGATCTCCCCTCCGACGACGAGGCCGCCACTGCAGTCGGCCGGCTGATTCACGCCGTCGTGGACTTCTTCAACAACTCGCCCCGTCTTTTTTCGATTCTCTACCTGCTGCCCCCTTTGCTTTACGCTGCCAACCTGGTGCTGGCGCCCCTGCTGGGTCTGCGGGTGCGGCTGATTTCCGGGGCGCCCTTGGCGAGTTGGGTGCTCATGGGCGACTACCTGCTGCTGGGGCTGCTGGCCCTCATGGGGTCCCTGATCAAGGCCCAGGATGGCCGGGAGCGGCGCCAGATCGGCACCATCTTCGTGGGTACCATGTTGGGGGTCACGCCCTTCCTGGTCCTGGGCGTCATGTTTCCGGCGCTGTTCCAGAACGACCGTTACCTCCTGCCGGGGGTGGTCCCCCTCATCCTGGTTCCGCTGACCTTCGGCTACGCCATCGTCCGCTTCCAGTTCTTCGATATCCGGGTCATCGTCCGGCGTTCGCTGCTCTACACCCTCACCACCGCTGTGGTCTCCGGCTCCTACGCGGTGGCCATCGCAGCCTTCGGCTTCTTCTTCCGCGACGCCTCCCTGGGCCGTTCACCCCTGTTCCCCCTGGTGTTGGCCCTGACGATCGTGGTGCTGTTCGATCCGTTGCGCCGGCGGCTGCAGGAACCGGTGGACCGCTTCTTCTTCCGCGAGGTCTATGACGCCCGCCGGGCCATGGAGGAGGTGTCCGACGCGGTGGTCCGGGAGCTGTCTCTGGAGCGTCTCGAGGCGCTGCTTACCGATCGACTGGCGGAGGTGATGCAACTGGAGTGGGCCGGTCTCTATCGGCGGGAAGGGGACCGCTTCACCTCCGCCACGGTTCCTCCTCCGCTTCCCCTGGCCCTGCCCCGTGCCAATCTCCTGTTGGAGGAGCTGTCCCGGGCCGGGCAGCCGCTGCGCCCGGCGATGATGGAGCCGTTCGCATCCCTGGAGCCCGCCTTCCGTCACCTGCTGGCTGATCTCGAACGCACCCGCACCAGTTTGCTGGTGCCCCTGCGGACCCGCGACCTGCTGCACGGGGTGTTGCTGCTGGGCCCCAAGCGCTCTGAAGAGGATCTCTCGAGCGAGGATCTGCAACTGATCCGCACCTTCGCCAACCAGGGGGCGGTTGCCCTGGAGAACGCCGAGTTGTACCGGGAGCGGACCCGACAGGTCGAGCTGGAGAAGGAACTTGAGATCGCCCGCCAGGTCCAGTTCTCCCTGATTCCCGAATACCTGCCGGCGCCCGCCGGCTGGCAGGTTGCGGCCCGCTGCGTGCCGGCCCGCCAGGTTGGGGGGGATTTCTACGATGCTCTGCCGGCGCCCGAGGGCGGCGGAACGGCACTGGTGCTGGGAGATGTCTCTGGGAAATCGGTTCCCGGCGCCATGCTCATGGTGGCGGCGCGGGAGATTCTGCACACTGCAGCTTTGCGCGGCGCCCGGCCCGAGGAACTGCTGGAGGTGACCAACCTGCGCCTCTACAACCCGCAGCCCCGGCTTTTCGTCAGCCTTGCGTACCTGCTCGTCAAGCAGGACGGCCTGGTGGAGTACTGTCTGGCCGGACAGCCGACGCCGCTCCTGCGCCGGGCGGGCGGCGGCCTGGTGGAGGAGCTGCCGTCGCCCATTTACCGGCTTCCCCTGGGCGCCCTGCGGGGTGTGACCTGGGACCTGGTTTCGTACCGGCTGGAGCCCGGAGACACGCTGTTGCTCTATTCGGACGGCCTCTCCGACGCCCGTCAGGAGGGCGGCGAGCCTTTCGGCGACGAGAGGATTATGGCGGTCCTGAGCGGCTGTCAGGGAGATCCCCAGGAAGTGGTGGACGCGGTGATGGCGGCGGCCACGGCCTTCACCCAGCACGCATCGCCCTTCGACGACATCACGGTCATGGCGCTGCGCTGGACGGGCCCGCCATGACGGTTCTCCGGCGCGACGGGTGGCGGCAGGCACGGCTGGAGACGATCCTCGACCTCTCCCTCGCATTGGGAGGTCCGCGGCAGGAGCGGGAGGTGGTGGAGGAGTTCGCCCATCGGGCGGTGGGTCTGCTGGATGCGCGGGCAGGATTCGCCGCCTCGCTGTTGCCCCACCTGGAGCCGGCCCTGGTGGTCACGGTGGGGTGGACCGGGGGCGGCGACCATGCCACTCGGCTGATCACCGCACCCTCCCTGGCGCCCGTGCGTGAAGGCCGGTCCGTACTTATTCACGGCGAGCAGGTGAACCTCCCCTTCGGCGAGATCCTGGTGGCGCCCAGCCTGTGGCGCGAGGACCTGATCGGCGTGGTGGCGGTGGCCGACAAGGAGGGCCGTGCGGGCCGGTTGCCCTTCGACGAGGAGGACGGCGTTTTCCTGCGTTCTCTCGCCCTGCTGGCCGCGCCGGCCATCGCCTCCTGCCGGGCCTTGGAGGAGGTTCATCGCCGGCGCCTTCTGCTGGAGGAGGAGAACCGGGAGTTGCGCGGCGCCGCCGGCACCCGGAGCGGGCTGGTAGGCCGTTCCCCGGCGTTCCGCCGCGTGCTGGAGCTGGTTTCCCGGGTGGCGCCGACGGACGTCACCGTCCTGCTGCGGGGGGAGTCAGGTACCGGCAAGGAGCGGATCGCACGACTTCTCCACGAGCTTTCCTCCCGTCGGGACGGGCCCTTCGTCGCGCTCAACTGTGCGGCGGTGCCGGAGACCCTGCTGGAGGCCGAGCTGTTCGGCATCGAGGCCGGTGTCGCCACCGGCGTCAGCGCCCGGGTGGGGAAGGTGGAGCTGGCTCACGGCGGCACCCTGTTCCTGGACGAGGTCGGGGACCTCAGCGCGGTGCTGCAGGCCAAGGTACTGCGGGTGATCCAGGAGAGGGAGGTGGAGCGGGTCGGCGGCCGCCGTGCCTTGAAGGTGGACGTCCGCCTGATCACCGCCACCAACCGGGACCTGGAGGCCATGATCGCCGAGGGCGGTTTCCGGGAGGACCTCTACTACCGGCTTCGGGTGGTCGAGCTCATGCTGCCCCCCCTGCGGGAGCGGCGCGAGGATGTTCCTTTGCTGGCCCAGTTCTTCCTGGACCAGCACGCCCGCCGGCAGGGGCGGGAGGTGACAGGCTGGTCCCGGGAAGCCTTGGAGCTGCTGTTGGCCCATGAGTATCCCGGAAACGTGCGGGAGCTGGAGAACCTGCTCGAGGCGGCCGTGGCCCTGGCGCCGGGTCCGCGTATCGAGGCCGAGGATCTCCGGCTGGCTCTGGGCGGGTCGCAGCCGATTGACCGCCCCGCCGGTGGCACCCTGGAAGAGGTTGTCCAGAAACACGTTGCCAACACCTTGGAGCGCTGTAAAGGCAACCGCGCCGCTGCGGCGCGGGAGCTGGGCATTGACCGTGCCACCCTCTACCGCATGATCAAGAGGCAAAACGCAACAAATGTTGCAAAACGCACCAGCCCGAAAAAAGGCCGACAAAATAAGGACTCGAGCGTGAGGGTTCGATGATGGCCGAGACGGTGCGTTGCAAAACGCAACAGCGCGATGATCTCCGTGATCTCGGGTTTCTCTGGTATGCGGATTGTTTTCAAGGGTTTAAAGAAGTTGGCCCGGGTCTTGCTTCTCGCATAGGGCATGTCGGCCTTCAATCCTTCCGCCATCACCAGCCGTATCCTGGAGCCCCTCGTCGAACCCTGGACCGTTCTCACGGGGAGTGCGGTGACCGTGAGCCTGACCGAGGGCGAAACCCTGCTCCCGTTGATCCGGGTAGCGTGGCGTGTTCTGCGGTTGGTGCTGTCTCTCTGACGCCCCCGCCGCCCGGGGGAATTCCATGAACCGACCCCACCGCATCAATCTGGTGCTGCCCCAGGAGCCCAACGCCGAACTGGTGGCGGCCCAGGCTGTGGACCAGGTTGGCCTGCCGCTGGGGTTTTCCCGTGATACCCTGTCGGAGGTGAAACTGGCCGTGGTGGAGGCCTGCCTCAACGCGATGGAGTACGGCGCCGGCGTGGTGGAGGTGGAACTGATCGGGCGCCCCGGAGTTCCAGCCCGCTTGGAGGTCTCGGTCGTGGACAACGGTCCGGGGTTCGCCCCGGGCAAGGTTCCGGAGCCCCACCTGGTGGAGAAGTTGCAGGCGGGGCGCAAGCGCGGGTGGGGGCTGGCGCTCATCCGCCGCCTGATGGACGAGGTGGAAATCGAATCGCGGCCGGGCAGAACACGGGTTCGGATGGTGCGGGAGTCCGGAGGGAACTGACGTTGGACACCTTTGAGCTGAAGACGGCGCAGGCGGACGGGCGGCTGGCAGTGCTGGAAGTGGCCGGGTATATCAACAACGAGGCCGGCGAGGCGATCGCCGCCGAGGCCCGGCGCCTGATCGAAGGTGGGCACCGTATCCTCCTGCTCGATCTCTCCGCCACGCGGATCATCAACAGTATCGGCATTTCGCTGCTGCTGGAGGTGCTCGAGCACCTGCTGGAGGTCGAGGGGAATCTGGCGTTTTGCGGCCTCTCGCCGAGCATCGCCAAGACCTTCCAGATCATGGGCCTGGCCCAGTACGCCCGAATCCTGCCCGACCGTGCGGCGGCCCTGGAAGCACTCTCAGCGAAACCATGACCACGCTGGAAGTTCTGCTGGGATTGGCGGCCAGGAGCGCCCGCGAGGGGAGCGTGAATCTGCCCGAGGCGGTCCTCGAGACCGTGCTGGCCGACTGCGGCGCCCTTTCCGGCGTCCTTGGCCGCGGCGATGAGGTGCTTGCCGGCCCCGCCGAGGCCATCGACGCCCTGGTCCGAAGGCCCCTTCCGGCCGGCCGCGACTCCTTCTGGGTGGCCTTGCCCAACGACGCCAGACCTTCGGACACCATCACCGCCGCCGCGGGCCTGGTGCTTTCCACCTGGCAGATGCGCGAGGAACTCAAGCGGGCGCGGTTCGCCGAGCGCCGCCGCCTGTGGGAGCTGGAGTCCCTGCGGGCGATCTCCGAGGCGCTGGGCGGTACCCTGGAGGCCCCGAGCATTGCCGAGGAGTTGCTCATCCACGTCACCGCCATGCTGGACGCCCGCCGCGGTGAGGTGTGGCTGCTGGAGGGGGGGCGCATGGGACCCGCCGCCCGGGTCAACGGTGCGGGCGGCACCGGTCCGTGTTCCGACGGCAGTTGTACGGTGGCGGCCCGCATCGGCGGCGCCATCCTCGATGCCCGCGAGGCGGCCGAGGTTCCCGACGGCGGGGTGCTGAACGGGAACAGGGTCGCGGTGCCCGTGTCAGGCCGACGCGGCAGGCTGGGGGTGCTGGTGCTGGCTGAACGGGAGGTGCGGGGCGGCATCGCTCCCTTCGCCGACACCGATCTGGAGACCCTGAGTCTCTACGCCACCCAGGCGGCGGTGGCCCTGGAAAACGCGGGCCTGCACCGCGAATCGCTGGAGCGGGAGCGACTGGAGCGCGAGCTGGAGCTGGCGGCGGCCATTCAGCGTCAACTGCTGCCCCGCAGTTTCCCGTCGGTTTCGGGTTTCGAGGTGCTGGCACGCACCGAACCCTCCCGTCACGTGGGCGGTGACCTCTTCGACGTCATGACCTCTCCCGAGGGGCTGCTCCTGGTGGTCGCGGATGTGGCCGGCAAGGGGGTTCCGGCGGCGCTCATGGCCGCGTCACTGCACTCGGCGCTGCACGTGCTGGCCCGCGGCTGCCCCCCGGTGGATGAACTCACCCGCATGCTCCACGCCCACCTGATGGAGAACATCCCGGACAACAAGTTCGCCACCGCCTTCATCGCCTGTGCGCGGCCGGGCGGGGTCCTGGAGTACGTCTCCGCCGGACACAACCCGGTGGTGTTCATCTCCGGCGACGGCTCCTCTTCTCTGCTGGGCTCCACGGGGCCTCCCCTGGGCCTGCTTCCCAACCCGCGATTCCACGCCGAGAGGGTGGAACTGGACCCCGGCGGGCTGCTGCTTGCCTATACCGATGGTCTCACCGAGGCCCAGGCACCGGGCGACGGCGAGGATTTCGGCGAGGACCGCCTGGTTCAGGTTGCGTTGGAACACCGGAACGCGCCTCTGGCCGACCTGCTTGCGGCCCAGTTGAACGCTGTCCAGGCGTTCACCGGCAACGCCCCCGCCCACGACGACCGCACCCTGCTCGCCCTGCGCCGCCTTCCCACCTCCTGAGTCCCCGCGCGGCAGGTCCCGAGCCCCCGCCCTTCCAGGTCCCGGACGCGACGATTCCTTTGGCCGCAAAGGGAATGGGTCGCGCACGGCGATGTCAGGGCTGGCTCCTGAGCCGACCCCGCCGCCAGTTGGCAGACGCATATCAATAGAATAAGTCTTATTCTCAATAACCGAATCGGACGGCGCTATACTCGTTGCCAACACATGTTGCCCGGTCGGCCGGCGGGATGCCGCTGCTGCTGCGGAGCCGCTTTCGCCGGCTTTCTGCGGCGACTGGAGGTCATGGTGGGTCTGGTGATCGGCTTGATCTGGGGGGCGGTGGCCGTGTTCGGCCTCACCGCCGTGGCCGGGCTGGTGTGGGCCGTGCAACACGGCCAGATGGAGCGTTTCGCCGAGGGCGCCCGCAGCATCTTCGACGACGAGGAGCCCGTGGGTGAGGCTACCGACGCCACCCTGCGCCGACCGCGTCAAAGTGACCCGGAGATGGGTCCCGAGCACAAGGAGGGAGCATGAGTTCCTCTGATAAGGCAGCTGTTGGGACGTCCCAGGCGCCGGCCGAGGACCTGGTCTGGCGGGCCGATGTGGACCGCTCCTGCCGGGTTCCCGTGGGCTTTTTCTTCGCCAGCGCGGTGTTCTGGCTGCTGGTGGGGACGCTGCTGGCCGTTCTCGCGGCCAAGAAGATGCACACGCCGGAGTTTCTGGCCAACTGGGAGTTCCTCACCTTCGGTCGCATCCGCCCGGCCCACCTCAACACCACCATCTTCGGCTGGGCCTCCATGGCGGGTGTCGGTGTGCTGCTCTGGCTCGAGGCGCGGCTGTGCCGGGTGCGTTTGCCCCTGGGGGGGCTGCTCGTGGCAGGCTGCACTCTGTGGAACGTGGCGGTGGCCGGCGGCACCTACGAGATCCTGGCCGGGCGCGGTACCAGCGTGGAATGGCTGGAGTTCCCCTACTTCTGGTCCTTCTTCTTCGCCGGTGTGTTCGGCGTGGTGATGGTGGCCTCCATCATGATGTTCTCCGCCCGCCGGGTGTCCCACATCTACGTCTCCCAGTGGTACCTGTTCGGTTCCGTTCTCTGGTTTCCCTTCCTTTACCTGATGGCCAACACCCTCATCCACCCCGGCGCCCTCGGCGGCGTGGTCCAGGCGGTGGCCAACTGGTGGTTCGCCCACAACGTGCTCGGGCTGTGGTTCACCCCCGTGGGCCTCGCCACCGTCTACTACCTGCTGCCCAAGCTGCTGGGCGTTCCCATCCACTCATACCACCTCTCCATCCTGGGGTTCTGGACGTTGGCCCTGTTCTACAACTGGGCCGGCACCCACCACCTCATCGGCGGACCGATCCCGGCCTGGCTGGTGACCGTGGGGATCGTGGGCAGCATGATGATGTTCATTCCGGTCGGCACCGTGGCCATCAACCACCACATGACCATGCGCGGCCACTTCCACCGCCTGCTGGACAGCCCGACCCTGCGCTTCACGGTCTTCGGCGCCATGAGCTACACCGCCGTGAGTGTCCAGGGGTCCCTCACCTCCCTTCGCATGGTCAACGAGGTGGGGCATTTCACCCACTACACCGTGGCCCACGCCCACCTCGGGGTCTACGCCTTCTTCACCATGGTCATGTTCGGCGCCATCTACTACATCGCCCCCCGCCTGTTCCACCGGGAGTGGGCCTCGGCCCGGTTCATCTCCCTCCACTTCTGGACCGTGGCCGTGGGCATCGCCCTGTACTGGGTCGGCCTCACCCTGGGCGGCTGGCGCCAGGGCCTGATGATGAACGACCCCGACATCCCCTTCCTCGACACCATGGCCTTCACCGTGCCCTACCTGTGGTCCCGTACCCTGGCCGGCGTGCTGATGGCGGTGGGCCACGTGGTGTTCGCGGTCCTGGTCTGGCGGATGGTGTTCGGTCCCGGGGGCCTGCGGACCGGACCCACGTTGCTGCGCCCCCGGGTCGCGGCCGGTGGAGAGGGGGTGGACGCATGAACCGGGCGCCTTTTCTCTACTTCGGAGTCCTGGCCACCGTCGTGGCCTCCTTTCTCGGCCTGGTGCAGATCCCCGAACTGGTGCTGCGGGACCTGGAACCCGTTGTCGGTGAGGACGGCGTCGCCCGCCCCGTGCGCCCCGAGGGAAATGTGGCGGCGGGGCGCGCGGAGTACGTCTCGCTCGGGTGCATCTACTGCCACTCCCAGCAGGTTCGACCGCCCGGCTATGGCGCCGACATCGAGCGCGGGTGGGGGTCGCGGCGGACGGTCGCCCGGGACCACGTCCACGACCAGCCGCCTCTCCTGGGCACCATGCGCACCGGACCCGACCTGGCCAACATCGGCGTCCGCCAACCCAGTGAGAACTGGCACCTGCTCCACCTTTACGAGCCCACCCTGACCTCTCCCCGTTCCCTCATGCCGCCCCACCGGTTCCTCTTCGACCTGCGGGCCGTGGAACTGGAACGCCCCGCCGACGCCCTGGACTTTCCGCCCGAGTACTCCCTGGCGGCGGACATGGCGGTGGTCCCCACTGCCCGGGCCCGCGCCCTGGTGGCCTATCTCAAGAGCCTTGATGCGTCCTTTCCGGTCCCGGAGGCGCCATGACCATGCTGAGCGATGAACCGACCCCCCCGGGGTCCGACCATACTCCGTCCGTCCGTCCCCCCGAGGGTCGGGAGGTGGTGGAGATCCACGAGCCCATGGCCCGGGAGATGGCCGAGCCGCGGGACGGCCACGAGCCGACCCCCTTGTGGGTGGTCTTCGCCATGATGGCACTGCTGGGATGGGGGGGCTGGTACCTGGGCACCTACTCCGGCGGTTTCGAGTCCACCGTCTACGACGAGCGCGCCGCAGCCGCGCCCCGGGAGGCGCCGGCGCCGCCCGAGCCTGTGGACCCCATGGTGCTGGGCCGGAGGGTTTACGCCAACTGCCAGGCCTGCCACCAGCCCGACGGCAGCGGCGTGCCCGGCAACTATCCGACTCTGGCAGGTTCTCCGTGGGTGCTCGGCGATCCGGGCCTGCTCGCCGGGATGACCCTGCACGGACTCCAGGGCGAATGGGTCTCCCGCGGGGTGACCTACAACCAGGTCATGCCCGGGTGGAGCCACATCAACGACGAACAGATCGCGGCGGTGCTGACCTACGTTCGCAACTCCTTCGGCAACCAGGCGGGGGCCGTGGCGCCCGAACTCGTGAGCGGGGTCCGGCGCCAGACCCAGGGTCGGCGCCAGCCCTTGACCGCCGCCCAGGTCCAGCAGCTTGCCGCCGACCTGTCGGCGGGCGGCGAGGTGCCTGCAGCCGGTGAGTGACGCCTGCCCCGTCGAGGCCGGCGTGGTCTGCTGCGCCGAGCCGCCCATGCCCGCCGAGCGGCGTCGGGCCTGGTGGCGCATCGGCATCAGTGCCGTCATCGCCGCCAACGCCATGACCCTCGCCCTGGCTGTCAACACCACCGAGATGGACGCCCTCACCGCCCGGCGCCTCCACCTGGCGATCCTGGCCGCCGTCCTGGTGGTCTTCGCCCTGCTTGGCTGGCCCCTGCTGCGCAACGCCCTGCGAGAGCTGGGCCGCGGCCGGGTGACCCTGGAGGCGCTCTTCCTGCTCGGTATCGGCGGCGCCATGGGCGCCTCCCTGGTGGCCACCTTCGCCGGTGTCGGCGACATCTACTACGAGGTGGCGGCCATCCTGCTGGTGGTCTACTCCCTGGGTCAGCAGATCAGCCGCACCGCCCAGGACCGGGCGGTGGCCGCGGTGAAGGACTGGCTGCCCGGCCTGGCCTCCTGCGAGGTGGTTCAGGCCGACGGCTCGACCCGGGAGGTCCCGGCCGGGACCGTGCAGCCCGGTGACCGGGTCCGGGTCCACCCGGGCCGCACCGTCGCCGCCGACGGCGTGGTCGAGGAGGGCGAGGGTTTCGTGCGCGAGGCCGAGTGGACCGGCGAGTTCTTCGCCGTCGTCCGGCGCCCGGGGGACCTCGTGTGGGCCGGCTCCGCCTCGGTGGACGCCACCCTCACCCTGCGGGCCACGGCCCCGGGAGGCGACCGCCGCATCGACGGCATCGTCCAGGCCGTGGAGCGCGCCCGTGCCGCCCCGGCCACCCTGCAGCGCCAGGCCGACCGGTTCATTCAGGTGTTTCTGCCCCTGGTGGCCGCCCTGGCCCTTGCCACGTTCGTCGGCTGGAGCCGCGCCGCCGGCTGGACCGTGGGCCTCTTCAACGCCATGGCGGTCCTGGTCGTGGCCTGCCCCTGCGCCCTGGGCCTGGCCACCCCCGTGGCCCTCTGGGCGGCCCTGGGGCGCCTGGCTCGCCGGGGCATGGTGGTCCGTCACGGCGTCGCCGTGGAATCCCTGGCCCAGGTCGACACCGTGGTCTTTGACAAGACCGGTACCCTCACCGAATCCCGCACCCGCCTGGTGGACCTGGTCACCGCACCCCCGCCGGGGTGGGACCGGGACGGCATCCGGGCCCTCCTGGCCGCGGTCCAGAGCCGCAGCCAGCACCCCGTGGCCCGGGCCTTCGAGGAGCACGCCCCCGCCGCCGGCCCGGCCTTCCGGGTCAGTTCCGTGCGCGTCCTGCCCGGCCGCGGCGTCGAGGGCGCCGTGGCGCCCTCGGCCGGCCGCCCGGGCGCGGTGATCCGCATCGGCCTGCCTGACGGCCTGCTGGAAACCCCGCAGCAGCAGGCCTGGCAGGAGCTGGCCGGCCGCCTCCGCGGCCGCGAACTGGGCCGCGAGCTGTGCGCCACCCTGGATGGCCGCCTGGTGGCCGCGGCGGTGGTGGCGGAGCGGGTGCGGGCCGGCTGGCCCGAGACGGCCGCCGCCCTGGCCCACATGGGACTCACCCCCGTGCTCATGACCGGCGACCGCCCCGAACGCGCCGCGGCCCTGGGGGTGGGGGAGTCCTACGCCGGGCTCACCCCCGAGGAGAAGCTCACCCTGGTCAAGCGGATGCAGAATGAGGGCCGGCGGCTCGCCTTCGTCGGGGACGGCATCAACGACGCCGCCGCCATGGCCGCTGCCCCCGTCAGCGTGGCCGTGGCCTCCGGCGCCGACCTGGCGGTGGAGGTGGGGGACGTCACCTGGCACGGCGGCGACCTGCGGGTGCTGCCCTGGGCCGTGGCCACGGCCCGGGAGACGGTGAGCACCATCAAGGCCAACCTGCGCTTCGCCGCCGGCTACAACCTGGCCGGCGTCACCCTTGCCGCCGCCGGCATCCTGCACCCGGTGGTGGCGGCCCTGCTCATGACCTGTTCATCCCTCATCGTCACCTGGCGGGCCGCCGCCCTGGGGCAGGGCGACCTGGACTCGTCGGAGAAGCTGCCGTCGCTGGACCTGGCGCCGGCGCCCACACCTGGAGGGTAAAGCATGAAGCCGAACACAGCGGACCGTATGGTGGCCACGGCGCTCGGCGCCGCAACCTTTCTCCAGGGAGTACTGCTGGTGCGCATGGCGGATTTGGCGGGCAGCCTGGCGCTCCAGACTCTGCTCGTGGCCGGCGCCGTGGGTCTGGTGGTCCAGCAGGCGTGGCGGCACCGGGGGCTGCTCTCCCACCGCGTGGACATGGCCCTGGTCATGCTGGCCGGCGGCGGCCTCGGGATGCTCATCGGCTGGTGGATCGACTTGAGGCTCAACCCGGAACAGCTCCACGGCTGCTGCGGCGGCGGCGGCAGCGTCTGGAGTTCGGTCTTTTCCTGGATGACCGGCCTCATGCTGGCCGGGGCCATCCCGCCCTCGCTCTTCCTCACCCGCTGCGCCCGTCTGGCCCGCACCAGCCGCCGGCTCTGGGTCTCCACCCACCTCATCGGCAACACCGCCATGGTCGCCGCCATGATCGCCGGCGGCCGGCTCTTCGGCCGCACCCTCGGCGCCGCCGTCGGGTCCCGGCTGGTTGGCGGCCACGTGGCCATGGTCATCGGCATGGTGCTGGGCATGGTGGCCGGCATGTGGCTGGGCGAGGCCCTCCTCGGCCTGCGCCCCTGGCGCTCCCAACCCGTCCCCCCGGTCCTCCTCGGCCGACCGGACCCCTGATCACCCCCGCGGTTCACCCTCATCGGAGTCGCTCTCGATTTCGGGGTGGGCCTCTCTTGCGCCCCTTGACCCGGAATCCATCTCCGGCGGCGATTCCACGCGGGGCGCCGGAGCGGGCGCCGAGGCTGATGAGGCCGTGACCTGCTCGTTGATAGTCGGCAGCAACGGCGTCAAAAGGGCCAGAGCAGCGGCAGCACGAGCATCGCGACGACGACGGCGATGAGGATCATCGGGATGCCGACCTTGGCGTAGTCGCTGAAGCGGTAGTTGCCTGCGGCCATGACCAGCGTATTGACCGGCGAGGCCACCGGCGAGGCAAAGGCCATCGAGGCCGCGATGGCGATTCCCATCAGAAACGCCTGGGGCTGGACGCCCATGCCCTGGGCGGTTGCGAAGGCGAGCGGCGCGACCAGCACGGTGGTCGCGGTGTTCGACAACAGTTGGGTGAACAGGGCCGTGCCCAGGAAGAGGCCCGCGAGCATCCACATCGGGCCGTAGCTTCCCAGCGTCGCCACCATGCCCTCGGCGACCATGGTGACCAGGCCGACCTTTTCCAGTGCGATGCTCATGGGCAGCATGCCCGCAATCAGGACGATGCTCTTCCAATCGATGAAGCCGTAGGCCTCGTCGATGGTCAGGCAGCGGGTCAATATCATCAAC
>Ga0114946_10002322_pt1 | contig 13042 bp, 15 predicted proteins | sample WalLakDeSediment_FD_88676 | JGI IMG/M metagenome (GOLD analysis project Ga0114946, IMG submission 88676) | Lake sediment microbial communities from Walker lake, Nevada to study Microbial Dark Matter (Phase II) - Walker Lake 11/02/13 Deep Sediment | ecosystem: Environmental > Aquatic >...
CGATCCGGAGCCTTCCGATCCGGAGCCTCCCGATCCAGCGGCGCCCTCGATCTCCTCCCGGGAGCCCTCGAATCCGCAGTGGTCACACTCCACGTCGCCTCGAAGCCGTGCCGTTCGATGAGGATATCCCAGCGAACTCCCGCACGAAGGGCAGGCCAGCTCCGCATCGAAGGGAAGGAGGAGCTCGTAGAGCCGCCCCTTGGACATGTCCATGGCCTCGGCGATTCCGTTCACGCTCTCCTCCGACTCCCAGTACCGGCGGTTGGCCGTAATCTGCTCGGCGGGAAGCTCGACGCCGGGACGAAATCTGGCAGCGGACATGACGTATCCTCCTTCTGCAATGGACCCCTGGCGCCGCCAGGGGGGTTGTGGGAACATAGCAGGTCCATCTCGCCCCTGCGAGGTAAAACTCCACGCCAGCCAAGGAGAAATCGGGTGAGGATCCCCGCCCCCCACGGCCATCTCGAGGCGCAGCTGCGCCCCGCGTCTCTCCCTTCCCGAGGGGCGGCCGTGCTCTGTCACCCCCATCCGCTCCACGGGGGAACCATGCACACCAAGGCGGTCTTCCGCTCCGCCCAGGCGTTGAGTGATGCGGGATTCCACGTGCTCCGATTCAACTTCCGCGGCGTGGGGCACAGCACCGGGAGTTTCGATCACGGCCAGGGCGAGATGGACGATGTGCGGGCGGCACTCGACTGGATGGAAGCCGAGTACCCGGAGCTTCCCCTGCTGGTTGGCGGCTTCTCCTTCGGCTCGGTGGTGGGTCTTCGCACGGGGCTCGCCGATCCCCGTGTCCGGGCGTTCCTGGCGCTGGGTCTTCCGGTCCGCACGTTCGAGCTGGGGGATCTCCGGGAGGCAAGGGTTTCCGTGGCACGTCCCCTCCTCCTGGTGCAGGGAGAAGACGACGAGTTCGGAAATGGGGCAGAGGCAGAGGCCTTTGCGCGTCACCTGGGCTCCGGCGCCACCGTGATCCGCGTCCCGGGGGCCGATCACTTCTTCCACGACCACTTCGACGAGCTCCGCGCGGCCATCACGGGCTTCTTCACCGAGGGGGCGGGCCGTGAACCCTTTTCGCCCCTCGCGGGTGCTCGCTGGGATGCGTAGCCGCGACCGCATCCTCGCGAGCCTGGAGGGGGTCTTCCGGGAGGCCTTTGGCCGGGCGGAAGCCCGGCGAGATACCGGGGCCATGGAGAACCTTGACTTCGAGTACCAGCGGGAGCAGCTCCGGCTGGAGGTTCTCCTGGACTTGAGGGATCTGCTGACCCCCGAGCCCGAACCTGAAGCACCCTCCGCGGGCACCCTCCTGGAGAAGGCGGAGGCCCTGCGCCGCATCACCCGGCTGCGCTGATGCCGCCCCATTTCCGGCCCGATGCCGCCGGGATTCACCCATTGTCCCCCCGCACGGCAAGGAGCCGTTCCCCCGATGAAGATCTACACCCGCACTGGCGACCACGGCGAAACCGCTCTCTTCGGGGGTGGCCGGGTGCTCAAGTGCCATCCAAGGGTGGAAGCCTACGGTACGGTGGATGAGCTGAACGCCCACCTCGGCAGGGCGGTGGCGACGGTCGCCGACCCGGAGGTGGCTGAACGGCTTCGCCTGGTCCAGCACGATCTCTTCGCCGTGGGGGCCATCCTGGCCACCCCCCCGGACGAAGGCGGGACCCGGAACCCCCACGTGCCGTCGCTTCCCTCCCACCGCATCGAGGAAATGGAGCGCTGGATGGACGAGGCCGAAGCCGAGCTCGAGCCGCTCAGGAACTTCATCCTCCCCGGCGGGACCCTGGGCGCCTCGGAACTGCACGTGGGGCGGGTCGTCTGTCGGCGGGCCGAGCGTACCGTGGTGGAGCTCGTCGACGAGGAACCGGAGACGGCATCCGTGATCCGGTACCTGAATCGGCTCTCCGATCTCCTCTTCACCCTGGCGCGTCTCGAGAACCGGCGGGCCGGGTCTCCGGACATCCTCTGGGACAAGGACCCCGACGGGCGAGCCGGGAACGGGGGCGCGCCGTGATCCAGAGGCGCTGGACGCGGATTCTCCCCGACGGTGCGGTCCTCCGGGCTGACGTGCGTTTGCCGGAGGGTCCTCCCCCCCGCGGGGCCATCGTCGTCGTCCACGGGTTCAAGGGCTTCAAGGACTGGGGATTCTTTCCCTGGCTTGCGGAACGTCTTGTGAGTGCCGGGTTCGCCGTGGTCGCGCCCAACTTCTCGCTGAACGGAATCGGGCGTGATCCCGAGGACTTTACCGAGCTGGAGGCCTTTGCCCGGAACACCCTGAGCCGCGAGGTGGAGGAACTGCGCCTCGTCCTGGCGGCGCTGGTCGAGGGGGCGCTCCTCCCCATCCCGCCGGAGCGAATCGGTCTCCTCGGGCACTCCCGAGGGGGAGGGGACGCGGTCCTCGTCGCCGCTTCAGCCGGCGTGGATGCCCTGGTCACATGGGCCGCCGTGGCGGACTTCGATCGCTGGAGCGATGAGGTGAAGGCGGAATGGAGATCCTCGGGGCGGATTCATGTCCTGAACGGTCGGACCGGGCAGCAGATGCCCCTGGATGTGACGCTGCTCGAGGACTTCGAAGCCAACCGGGACGCCCTGGACGTGGAGGCTGCCGCAGCCCGTGTCCAGGCGCCCTGGCTGATCCTCCACGGGACCGACGACACCTCGGTGCATCCCGAGGATGCGCGGCGGCTGGCCCGGGCCAACCCTGCAGCCCGGCTCCACCTGGTGGAGGGAGGAGGACACACCTTCGGCGCCACGCATCCCTTCGACGCGGCGCCGGCTTCCCTCCTGGAAGCCCTGGACCTGACGCGGGTCCATTTCCGGAGGCACCTCGACGGTGGGAGCTGAGGAGTCTGCCTCCAGCGCCGCTCCCCGTGGCCCCATGACTCCCCCGGGCCTTCGCTGGCTCCGGATGGCGGCCCGGCTCGAGCGCTCGCTGGCGGCGGCGGGGCTGGGAGAGGCGGAGGTGGCCCGTGTCCTGGATGCCCACGACGAGGCGGGACTCCACCGGGCGACACGCCTTCCTCCCGACGAAGACGATCCCCGGTGGCTCCATCCCGGTCGCAACGTCCTCATCCTCCTGGAGGATGGAGGTGTCCGGGACGCGGGGTGGCTCGCGCTGATTGCGGGACTGGACCAGGGCCATCCCGCCCTGATGAACTTTCGCGTCCGTGACCAGGCGGAGGTGCTGGGTTTTCCCCCCTTCCTTTCCGTGGCGTCCGGTCCGGAGGCGTCCGATCCGGAGGCCTCCGACGGCGCGGATTCGGTCGATGCGTGGCTCGAGGCCGTCCTCCTTCTGGACACCGATGGGCTGGCCACGGTCCTGGCCGACTGGCTCGACCACCTGCGTCACCTGCACCTCGCACCCCCCGGTCCGGCCCGGACCCGAGTGGCGCAGTGGGCGGAGGAACGACTCCTCCCCCTGGCGGTTCGCTCGGGAGGCACGCTGGAGCGGCGTTTCCGCTGGTGGTGTTCGAGGGTAGGGAAGGGTCTTGCGGCCTCCGGGGATTTCAATTCTTCTTGAGCACCAATCGCCGGGAGCGGGTTCGGCAACCCCGGGTTCCGGGCACAGCATCGCTTCGAACACCACCCGGCATCCCTTCAGGCACCACTTCACAGGCACCACTTCACAGGCACCACTTCAAGCAGGGGCGGCAGCCCCTGCCCGCGCGAGGACGAAACGAACATGACCTACATCATTACGGAGCCCTGCCTCGAGACCAAGGACGCCAGCTGCGTCGAGGTCTGCCCGGTGGACTGCATCTACGAGGGCGACGATCAGTACTATATCCACCCCGAGGAGTGCATCGACTGTGGTGCCTGTGAGCCGGAGTGCCCCGTTCAGGCGATCTTTCCGGATACCGACGTCCCGCCGGAGTGGACGAGCTACATCGAAAAGAACCGGGCGCATTTCGGCTGATTCCAGCCTCGGCCCGAAGTCGGGGACCGGGGGTGTTCGATGACGAAAATGTCGCATCCGCCTGACCCGGACCCAGCTGCCTCGGCGCCATTGGATCCCGATCTCCTCCGTGGAGATCCGGTGGCCTGGACACGGACGCTTGTGGCCGTCCCGTCGGTGAACCCCTCCCTCGAACCGGGGGGGGACGGCGAGGGTCCGGCTGCCGACCTCATCACTCCCTACCTGAGATCGTGGGGCTTCATCGTCGATCGATCCGAGCCTGAGCCGGGACGGGTGAACCTGGTGGCGCGGAGGGGGAAGGGGAGTCCGGTCCTGGGGCTCTGCGGCCACCTGGACACGGTAGGTGTCGCGACCATGTCCATTTCGCCCTTTCTTCCCGAGGTTCGCGGGGGTCGGCTCTTCGGGCGGGGATCCGCCGACATGAAGTCCGGCCTGGCGTCCATTCTTGCGGCGGCGGCAGCGGTCGCGCGCGACGGCGGGCCGCACCACGGCACCCTGGTCCTGGCGTTCACCGCCGACGAAGAGCATGCCTCCCTGGGGCTCCGCCACCTTCTGGATACAGGGTTTACCGCGGATGCGGTGATCGTGACCGAGCCCACGAGCCTTGCCCTGACCCCCGCCAACAAGGGATTCCTCTGGGCCACGGTTCGGGCGCGGGGGCGAGCCAGTCACGGGTCTCGCCCTGACGTGGGGCGGGATGCCATCCGACAGATGGGCCGTGTCCTGGCCGCCCTGGATGTTGATGATCTGGGCCTCCGAAGCGGGGATGCGGCCCACCCTCTCCTGGGTCCCGAGTCCCTCCACGCCGGGACGATCCGGGGGGGCGAGGCCCCCTCCATCTACCCGGAACACTGCCTTCTGGAGCTTGAGTTCCGCCTGCTGCCGGATACGGAACCCGCGGCGATTCTTCGCCGTTTGACGGGTCTCCTGGAGCGGGTGGAGGCGGAACACCCGGGGGTCTCTCTCCACCTGGACCCCGGGATGCAGCGGCCTGGGGCGGAATTGTCGGCAGAGGCCGCCCTGGTCCGGCTTCTGGGAGAGGCGCTCGAAGACGAGGGCCTCCCGGCCCGTGTCGAGGGGATGACGGCGTGGGTGGAGTCGTCCTGGTTCATGGAGGCCGGGATTCCCTCTCTCTGCTTCGGCCCGGGTTCCATCGGAGATGCTCATACTGCCGACGAATCCGTTCCCCTGGTCGAGGTCCGGCAGGCGGCCTCGGTGCTGGAACGCCTGGCGCGCCGAGTCCTGGATGCCGGAGCGGTCCTCAAGGCTCCATCGTGAGTGGTGAAGCCCAACCGGAGGATGGACGGCGGCGGTCGGATGCCACCACATCCCCTGCCGCGCCCCCGGACCGCATCCTTCTGGCTGCGTCCGTATGGACCGGGGTGGACGACCGTCTTCGACCCCTTTCCCGGGGCGGTGTGGCCATCCGCGGAAGCCGGATCACGGCGGTGGGACCCCGCGAACAGGTCCTCGCCCTCCGGGGGCCGCACACCCTGGTGCTCGACATGGGAGAGGGCGCCATCTTCCCGGGCTTCGTCGACGCCCACGTGCACCTTCAGGCCGGGGGACTGGACCTGTACCGTGTGGATCTCCGGGGACTCGGGAGCCAGGACCAGTTCCTGATGCGGGTCCGGGATCGAGCTCGAACGGCCGCCCCCGGGAGCTGGATCCTCGGAGGTGGGTGGGACGAGCACGGCTGGGGCGGTGACCTTCCCACCCGGGGCTGGCTGGACGAAGCCGTCCCGGACCACCCGGTGTTTCTCCTCCGGACGGACCTCCACGTGGGCGTGGCCAACACCCTGGCTCTTCGGAAGGCCGGGCTGGACGCGTCCACTCCGGACCCGGAGCGGGGAACCCTGGACCGGGATCCCACCTCGGGGGAGCTCACGGGGATCCTCCGCGAGCGGGCCCTGGAACTCGTGTCGGCCGTCGTTCCTCCGCCATCGACGGGAGAGCGGGAATCGGCCCTGAGGGCAGCGGCAGCCCATGCCCTTCGCCACGGCGTCACCCAGGTGCATGACATGGGAGCTCTCCAGAGTTCGGAGGAGAGCTGGGCCTCCCTCGAGGCGCTTCGACGTCTTCACGCGGCGGGGGAACTCCCCATCCGGGTGTCGGCCGCCGTACCCCTCGAGGACCGGCAACGCCTGGCTGCCTGGGTGGCCGAGGTGGGGGGAGGAGATGCGCGCCTGTGCTGGGGTTCGGTCAAGGCCTTTGTCGACGGGTCGCTGGGCGCTTCCACGGCATGGTTCCTCGCGGACTACGCGCATCGACCCGGTCACCGCGGAGCTCCCATCACGGACCTGGTCGAACTGGAGGCAGGGCTGAGGGAAGCGGTCGCCCTCGGCCTTCAGCCCATCGTCCATGCCATCGGAGATGCGGCGACCACCTGGCTCGTGGACCGCTTCATCGAGATCGGCCGGGAGCAGGGCGGGCGGGACCTGCGGCTTCGGGTGGAGCATGCCCAGCACCTGACCCGGGAGACGATTGCCCTTCTTGGAACCCGGGGAATCATTGCCTCGGTCCAGCCTGCCCACCTCACGGCCGACGGCCCCTGGGCCGAGGACCGAATCGGGCCCGGGCGACGTGCCGGGGCCTTCCCCTTCCGCTCCCTTCTCGAGGGCGGCGTCCACCTGGCCTTCGGCTCGGACTGGACCGTGGCCCCCCTGGATCCCCGGGCCGCTCTTCATGCGGCAGTGACGCGGTCCATTGCCACGCCGGTGGGATCCGCTTCGTGGGGTCCGTCCGAGCGCATCAGCCTGGGAGAGGCACTTCGGTCCCACACCCTGGATGCGGCGCGGGCCGCCTTCATGGAAACGGAGACGGGGTCGCTGCAGCCGGGGAAGCGCGCCGATCTCGCGGTGACCAATGTCTGCCCCTTCACCCTTTCCCCGGAGGCGCTGATCACCGACGTTCAGGTTCGGGCCACCTTCGTCGACGGGGGCCTCGCCTGGCATGATGAGCTGTATCCCCTGAAAGAGGAGCCTGTCGCATGAGCACCGAGGACGCTCGCCCCCCGGAACGTGACTGGGTCGTGGAGACGCTTGGGGAACACTATGCCCAGGATCGGCTCGACCTGGCCGAGTTCGAGCGTCGGGTGGACCTGGCTCACCGCTCCCGGACCCGGGAAGAGCTCCGGGGCCTCCTTTCGGACCTGCCGGCGCTGGGGGCGTCCGAACCACCGCAGCGCGTGTCCGAGGGCGGCGCCATGGTGCCCTTCGCCGATGCCGGTAATCTGGCGGTGCGCCTCAACACCGGGCGGGTGCCGGAGCGACAGACCGAACTGGCCATCTGGAGCGGGCGGTCACGGAAGGGGCCCTGGCATCCCGCCCGGCGGGTCCGGGCCCTGGCCTTCATGGGAGGGGTGGAGCTGGACTTTCGGGAGGCCCTCTTCGCTCCGGGTGAGACCCGGGTCACGGTGGGCGCCCTCATGGGCGGGGTGGAGATCCTGGTGCCTCCGGGGGTCCGGGTGGAAACCGACGGATTTGCCTTCATGGGAGGGTTCGACGAGGACATGGGCGGTGAGGCTGGACCGCCACCGGGTCCCGGGGCACCGGTTCTTCGCATCTCCGGGTTTGCCTTCATGGGCGGGGTGGACGTGGTGTGCCGGCTTCCCGGCGAAAGTGCGCGGGATGCGAAGCGTCGGCGGCGGGAGGCCTCCCGCCGGCTCAGCGCGGGAGAAGGGGAATGACCACCGGGCATCGCCAGGCCGGAAGCGAGGTGGGCCTCCTTTCGGTGAGCATCGACCTTGGGGCGGGACGTCGGGGCGTGGACATGGGACCATCGGCCCTGCGGATCGCGGGCGTTTCCCAGGCCGTGGCGGCGCTGGGGTACCGGGTGAGAGAAGTCGGGACGGTGTACGCGCCGGGCCCCGAGGAATCGGCTGTCGGGGAGGATGGGGCGCGGTTCCTGGCCGAGATCACCTCGGTCTGCGCCGAGAGCTACCGACTCCTCCGGGAGGCCCTGGCCGCAGGCGCCTTTCCCCTTGTTCTTGGCGGGGACCATTCCCTGACCATGGGGACGGCCTCAGCCGTGGCCGATCACCACCGGGCGCAGGGAGAGTCTGTCGGGCTTCTGTGGGTCGATGCCCATACCGACATGAATCGTCCGGACATCACGCCCAGCGGGAACGTGCACGGGATGAGCCTGTCCGTTCTGACCGGGAAAGGTCTGCCCGAGCTTCAGGCCCTGTTCGCATCCTCACCCGCCGTGGATCCTCGCCACGTGGCCGTCCTTGGTGCCCGGGAGATCGATCCCCGGGAGCAGGAAGCGGTTCGGGCGGCGGGGATCCGCGTCTTCACCATGTCAGAGGTGGATGAGCGCGGTCTCACGGCGTGCGTGGACGAAGCCATCGAGCGGGTCACGGCCGGAACGGCGGGCTTCCATGTCTCCTTCGACCTGGACAGCCTCGATCCCATGGAGGCCCCCGGGGTGGGAACGCCCGTCCCCGGGGGCTTCACGTATCGGGAGGCTCACCTCATCTGCGAAAAGGTCGCGAGCTCCGGTCGGCTGCTGGGCTTCGAGCTGGTGGAGCTGAACCCGGTCCTGGATGAGCGGAACCTCACGGCGCAGGTGGGCGTTCGCCTCATCGAAAGCGCCCTGGGAAAGACGATTCTCTAGCCTTCTCCCAGGGCTGGCCTGCGGTTACCCGCCCCCGCCGAGCCTGCCCAGGGCCTGCCCAGGGCCTGACCAGGGCTGAAGGGCCCCTGCGCGTCACGCGGCTTCCGTCTCGCGCCAGAGCCCGCTTCGCGCCAGAGCCCTTCTCGCGTCAGAGCCCTCTCGCATCAGAGAATGGGCGGCTCCGGCCGATCGTCGTCCCTGCCCCGAGGGGCGGTGCGGTCCCAGGTCGCCCGGACGTCGGCCCAGATCTTCTCTGCCCCGGACTTCACCTCTTCCCACCCCTCTCCGGATGCGGCCTGGAGCTCCTTCAGGCGCTCGCGGGCTTCGTCGATGTTCTTCCGCAGGTCGGATTCGTCGTCGGCCAGACGGGCCCGGAGACCCGCCTCTGCCTGCTTGGTCCGGGCTCCGAGCTGGTCCAGCTTCGCCTCCCATTCCTCGATGCGGGCCTTGAACTTGTCGGCGTAGGCCTTGCGCTTGGCATCATCCATGGATGTTTCTCCTCGGCAGAAGGGGTCGATGGGAAGGGTCGACGGCCAACCTGGCTGTGGATTCCCGCTGGAATCGGGCAGGTGGCGGTCAGACCGTTTCCGTGCAGTGCTCCCGGTAGGCCGCGGCAAGGTCCGCCGCAATGGCTTCGGGTCCACGTCCCTCGATCTGGTGACGCTCCATCATGTACACCAGGTCGCCGCCGCGCAGGAGGGCGACCGAAGGCGACGATGGGGGGTATCCGGTAAAGAAGTCGCGGGCGCGGGCGGTGGCGTCCATGTCCTGGCCGGCAAAGACGGTGGTGAGCACCGGGGGGACAACGTCACTTCGAAGCGAAAGCGCGACCCCGGGGCGAAGGGCACCGGCGGCGCATCCACAGACCGAATTGACGACCACCAGGACCGGCCCATCGACGTTGGAGAGAATGTCGTCCACATCCTCCGAGTTCCGCAGTTCGCGGAAGCCGAGACGGGTAAGATCTTCCCGCATGGGCTGGACCAGCAGATCGGGGTATGGCATGAAGGAACTCCTGGGTTACGGTCAAATCGGGAAACAGGTACCTCCGAACCTACCCCGGAACGACGAAAGGTTGCAAACTGGAGTTTCGAATTCGAGCCGGACCTTCCCCACGGCCCCTCACCACGGTCCTTCGCCCTTGTTCCCTGCCCATGCCACGAACCCTGAAGGGGTTGCCATGATGCCTGTTCGTCTTCAGGTCGGAGTCGGATCCCTGCTTCTGTTGATGGGATTTCTGGCCGGCTGCGGGCCGGAAGAGGACCGCGGGATGGCGGATCAGGTGCGCCCGGGCGTCGCGGCGGCGTCGCCCCAACCCTCGGTTTCCGGCCCGGGAGACGCGGGCGCCACGTCCGGTTTCAGCTACGCGGGACCCGTCCTCGATCTCCCCCAGGACCCCGACCCCTCCGATCCCCGGGGGCACGAGACGGAGCGGGACTGGGCCATCGCCGCCGGGACCGTGGCGTGGGCCCGGGGTCAGGGGCTGGGAGCGCTCCCCGTGGGCGAGATTGCGGCGATCCTCGGAACCACTTTCGTGGGCACGCCCTACGAGCCTGGAACCCTGGAACTCCCGGGTCGCGAGGCGCTGGTCGTGAACCTCGAGACCTTCGACTGCGTCACCTTCGTGGAGCAGGTCCTGGTCCTCGCCCACCTGGTTCGAGACGGCGCCGTTCAGCCCGAGACCCGGGCCGAATCGGAAGAGGCTCGTGCCTTTCGGGCCCGATACCGGGAGATCCTGACCGACCTCCGGTACCGGGATGCCGTGCTGGATGGGTACGCGAGCCGTCTCCACTACTTCACCGAGTGGATGGACCAGGCGGTGGCGCGAGGGTGGGCCACCGATGTGACCGGGGAGCTGGGCGGCGTCCCTGACCCACGCCCGGTCCACTTCATGAGTTCGCACCCGGGGTCCTACCGCCAGCTCTCCGAGGACCCCCTCCTCGTCGACGCGATTCGCACGGTGGAGACGCGCCTCACGTCCGGCACGCGCCTCTTCGTGCCCCAGGATCGGATCGCCGAAGTGGAAGATGGGATCCGAAACGGCGATCTCATCGCCGCGGTCAGCACGGTGGACGGCCTGGACATTGCCCACACCGGGATCGCCCTTCGCCACGACGGGAGAGTCCACCTTCTCCACGCTCCACTGGTGGGCGACAGCGTGGAGATCTCCGCCCGCCCCCTGGCCGATCGCATCCGGGGCATTTCGGGCCAGCAGGGGATTCGGGTCCTCCGCCCCCTCGATCGATGAGACTGGCCCCACGTCACCAGGTCGATCCGCGCTGCGGCCCTTCCGCGAGGAGGCGCCCGGCTGTTGTCGCCTTTCTTGTCCTGGCAGCGGGCATCGCCGGATGCCAGGTCCAGGAGTCTGGCCCCGAGCGCCCCGAGGCGTCCGCCGCCAACCGGCCGTCCCCTGGCTCCCCCCATCTCCGGTGGACTGAGGTGGAGGTGGAACGCCAATCCGCCAGGTGCGGGAGACCGGGGGAGGCCTGTGCCCGGGCACGGCTGGCCTATCCGGACTTCGACGGGGATGACGCCCTGGCTCGCGCCGCACGAGGGTGGACGGCCCAGCGCATGACCGAACCCACGCTCCTGGAGGCCGGGAGCCTCGCGTCTCCGGAGGCCCTGGCCGAGCACTTCGTGGCCGGCTTTGACGCCTTCCAGGCGGACTACCCGGAGGATCTCCTCCCGCCCTGGGAACTGGATCGCACCGTGGAGGTCGCCTCGGCCTCCGGACCGGTGGTCGTGCTCCTCGTTTCCGAGATGGTCTACACCGGCGGGGCTCACCCGAACAGCTGGGTGCGCTACCAGGCCATGGTGCCGGAGACCGGGGAACTCCTTTCCCTGGATGCCATGGTGATGCCCGGCGGGGAGGCCGCCCTCCAGTCGCTGGTGGAGGCCCGATTTCGCGAGGATGTGGGGCTCGGGCGGGACCAGCCGCTGACGGAGGCGGGGCTCTTCGAGGACAGGATCCCCCTGGCGGACAACGTGGACCTGAGCCCTCGCGGCCTCACCTTCCACTTCAACCCGTATGCCATCGGGCCCTACGCCATGGGCATGATCCGCGTCACCCTTCCCTGGGACCGGGTCCGGCCCCACCTGGCTCCGGCCACGGCCCGGCTTCTGGCCCCCTGGCTCGAGGTGGAGTGACGCTGGAGGCGGAGCGACGCTCTGGATCCCGCGCTCCCCGGTCCCTGGAACCGGGCGCCCCCTTCTGCGTACTCCCGTGGCTGTCTTTCCGGGCTCCGGTTTCTCGACGCCGAGGGTGTCGGGCCGGAAGACCCCCACCCTGCCCTCCTGCCCCGTCTTTCCCATGCCTCTTGCACCCGGCACGCTTGCCCCTGATTTCACGCTGACCCACCGAGTGGGCTCTCCCGCCGTGCACCTTGCCACCGAGCTCGAACGGGGTCCGGTCGTCCTTCTCTTCTTCCCGCTGGCCTTTTCCCCGACCTGCACCGAGCAGATCTGCGGCGTGGCGGAATCGTGGGGCGCGTGGGCGGAGCTGGAATCCACCGTGCTCGGCATCTCCGTGGACTCCCCCTGGGTGAATGATCGCTTCGGGCGGGAGTGCGGCGCGGAGTTTCCCATCCTCTCCGACTTCAACCGGGAGGTGGCCGCGGCCTGGGGCGTGCTGAACGAGGACTTCTTCGGGATGCGCGGCGTGGCCAACCGGGCGGCCTTCGTCGTCGACCGGGAAGGGATCATCCGGTGGGCCTGGGAGGCGGAGGACGCCGACCTCCTCCCCGATCTCGGGGCGATCCGCGAGGTGGTCCGGACGCTCTGAGGCGAGGAGGCGGGGATGCCAGGTCCCGGGAAGATCCTCTCGCCCCGATTCAGCTTCTGGACGATTCAGCTCTCGGTCCGATTCAACTCTCGGACCGATTCAGCTCTCGGTCCGAGCCAGCTCTCAGAACCGGATGGTAAGCCAGGCCGGTGGGGACGCTGCGGGCCGCGTGGCGGAGGAGGTTCCCGGACCGTACGGGTTTCCTGCCCTCCGCCCCTGCGCCTCCCGGCCAGGTCCCGGGAGGACCCCCTGCAGGATGCCGGCCGGGTGGATCTCGATGGCCCACCGCTCGAGGGCAGACGAAAGCCCAGCCGCCGCTCGCCCATCGGGCTGCGGGGATGCATCGTGCACCGCGCTCCAGACAAGGCCTGCCCCCAGCATCCCCCCCAGGGTCGACGCGGTGAGGAGCGCTGTCAGGTTCTCGCCGATGTCATCCACCAGGAGGTAGGTGATCCCGGCCGCCGTGGCGGACCCGGCCAGATGGCCGGCGTTCACGAGAAGTCCCTCCCCTGTGCCAAGCCCCCGGGGACCGACCCAGCGATCGCCGGCCACCAGCCCGGCTATGCCTCCGGCCAGCATGCCGGACACCCAGGGGTCTCCGTCGTCGTCGGCTCCGGCCAGCCGGGCCACCGTGGCCCCGGTCTGCACCCCAAGCACCGCCGCGCTCCGGAGCACCGACACGTCTCCGGTGGCATATCTCCGACGCCCGGAGAGCCATCCCCCCACGGCGA
>Ga0114946_10002323_pt1 | contig 13040 bp, 10 predicted proteins | sample WalLakDeSediment_FD_88676 | JGI IMG/M metagenome (GOLD analysis project Ga0114946, IMG submission 88676) | Lake sediment microbial communities from Walker lake, Nevada to study Microbial Dark Matter (Phase II) - Walker Lake 11/02/13 Deep Sediment | ecosystem: Environmental > Aquatic >...
CCTCGTCGATCACGCCCATATCGACCGCCTGGCGGGCGAGATCTTCGGTGGCGCCGTCCATCTTGAACGCGAAACGAAGCTCGAAGCGACCCGCACGCAGCACGCGCGTCGGGTCCTCGACGAACGAGAGCGAGTGCAGGACCCTCAGCGTGCCCCGTTCGAGATCCCGCAGTCCGCCAAAAGGATCGGCGATGGCACCGAAGCACTCAGGGTTTATGCACGCAGCCATCGCATTGACCGTGAAATCCCTGCGAAAGAGGTCCTGGCGCAGCGACGAGCGCTCCACCGTCGGCAGAGCGCCCGGACGCGTGTAGTACTCGGTGCGCGCGCTCGTGATGTCGAGGTGCAGGGTCTTCGAGAGTACGAGCACGGCAGTACCGAACCGGCGGTGCACCTTCACCCGGGCGCCGAGTACCTCGGCAGCTGCCAGAGCGAACGCCACTCCATCCCCTTCGATCACCACATCGATGTCGAGGTTGCGCCTTCCCAGTAGCATGTCGCGCACGAACCCGCCCACCGCATGCGCCCGCAAGCCATGCTCCTCGGCGAGGCGACCGACCTCGTGCAGCGCCTCGGTCGCCTCGGAGGGCAACAGGGACGTCACCGACGCGAGGAAGCGCTCGGTGGAGCGGGCGCGTGCCTTGGGCAGGCGCCGGTCGAGATACTCGTCGCCATGCTCGGCCTGCAGCAGGTCTTTGCGGGTCACGATCCCTACAAGGCGCCCGTCCACGAGCACCGGCAGGCGCCCGATCCCCTTGGTTGCAAGAAGGCTCTCGACGGCGTAGAGGTCCATCTCCGGAGCGATCGAGACGACCTCGCGCGTCATGAACCCTTTCACCGGAGCGTGGCCGAGTCTGTGCCGGAGGGCCTTGTCGACGTCCTTGCGGGTCACGAGGCCGACTATCTCGTCTTCCTCCATCACCGGCAGTCCGCCGTGGCCCCACTGCGCCATCAGCGATCCGGCGTCGGACATGGTCTCGTCCGGCCCGATGGTGTGTACCGGGGATGAGAGGATGTCGCGGGCTCTCAAAGGAGGCCGCACGACGGCGTTGAGTGCCTCTCTCACCCTCTGGAGAGCCTCGGCGGTACCCAACTCGCGGAATGCCGCCGAAGCGGCTTGCGCGTGACCTCCGCCGCCGATGCGGGTCATCACTTCACCAACGTCCACCTCGTGCAGCCGGCTCCGTGCGACGATCTGCATCCGTCCGGGCATCGCCACGATGGCTATCGCGACCCGGTACCCCATGTCTTCGACGATGTAATGGGTAAGCACACTCGCCGAGTCGACATACTCCGAGGCGCTCGCGGTGCCAACGGCGACCTGTTGTCCGTGAATATCCCACACCTCGAGCGAGGCGGCCAGCTCCTCGAGAAGCACGCGCTGAACAGGATCGAGGGCCCGCGTCAGGAACTGGTTGAGCACCTCCATGTCGGCGCCCGCCGCCATCAGGAAAGCGGCCGCCTCGGCATCGTACGCCGTCGTTCCCGGATAGGTGAGCGATCCCGTGTCCTCGTGAACGCCGAGCAGCAGCAGCGAGGCTTCGAGCGGCGTCAGGGCGATACCCTGCCGGTGTATCTCGTGCACGAGGATGGAGGTGGTGGCCCCGACATCGAGCGACCGGTCATCGATTCCCGAAAGGTCGCTTTCCGACGCAGGATGATGGTCGTACACGATCACGTCGACCTCCGGGCGCAACGCGACCTGACCGAGTTCGCCGATCCTTCCCGCATCCCGGGTATCGACCATCACGAGGCGGGTCACAGAATCGAGATCCAGACCGCGCAAGTCGACGAAGTCGAGAAAGTCCTCGTGGAGGTTGTGAAACGCCCTCACGTTGGCGTTCTGCGTGCCGAGGAAGACGCCGCGCGCGCCGGGGAAGAGCTTCGTCGCGGCAACCGTCGCGGCATACGCGTCGAAGTCCGGGTTCGCGTGTCCGACGACGAGTTCCACTGCGGCCTACACCTCGTGGAAGAGAGGCGGCGGAGCAACCCGGTCCGGGCCGAGGGTCAGCGAGGCCCTGAGTCGCGTCTCACCCTCGTCGAGGGCGTCCTCGCGCGCCGCGTAGAGAACGGCGAGCCGGTCTCCCTGTCCGACTTCGTTGCCGATACGGACGTCGAGGACGAGCCCGGCTCCGAGGTCGATCACGTCGTCCGTTGTCGCCCTCCCCGCACCGAGCATCATCGCCGCTCTGCCAACGCCCTCCGCATCGATGGCGGTCACGAACCCTGACCCGTCGGCAATCACGTCGCGCGTGAGGGCGGAGCGTGGCAGCAGCTTGGTGTCCGAGGCGATGCGGGGATCCCCTCCCTGAGCCTGAACCCAGCGCTCGAAGAACCGGAGTGCGGTCCCGGAGGAGAGCGCCTGTTCCGCCTGCCAACGGCCGTCCCCTTCGTTGGCGGCCACCCCACCGAGAACCAGCATCTTCGCCGCGAGGTCCAGGCAGAGCTCCGTCAGCTCGACGGGCCCGTCACAGCATAGCGTCTCGATGGCCTCTATGACCTCCAGCGCATTGCCCACCGCCATGCCGAGAGGCTGGTCCATATCGCTCATCACGGCGTGGACCTCACGTCCCAGCGCTCCACCCACTCGGGTGAGTTCGGCCGCAAGCGCTCTGGCCCGGTCTTCTGTCTTCATGAACGCACCTGATCCGACTTTGACATCCAGCAGGATCGCATCGGCGCCACCGGCAATCTTCTTGCTGATGATCGAGCCGACGATGAGCGGGATGCTCGGCACCGTGGCCGTCACGTCGCGAAGGGCATACATCATCTTGTCCGCAGGGTCGATGTCGGGAGACTGCGCGATGACCGCAACCCCGATCCGGCGCACCTGCTCGAGGAAGTCTTCTGCCGAAAGCTCGATGCGCATTCCGGGAATCGACTCGAGCTTGTCGAGCGTCCCGCCGGTGTACCCAAGTCCCCTTCCGCTCATCTTGGCGATCGGGACACCGCATGCGGCCACGAGTGGCGCCAGAACGAGTGTCGTTGTGTCCGCGACGCCGCCGGTCGAGTGCTTGTCCACCTTCGTCCCGGGTATCGAGGAGAGATCCACGACGCGGCCCGAGCGGACCATGGCGTCGGTGAGCCATACCGTCTCGTCGGCAGACAGGCCGTTGAGGTACGCCGCCATGAGCCACGCGGCCATCTGGTACTCGGGCACCTCTCCGGCCGCGTAGCCGAGGACGATACGGTCCATCTGCTCGGCGGAGTGCTCTCCCCCGTCGCGCTTGACCTCGATGAGTTCCTCGAACGTCACGCGTGCCTCACCTCCGAGAGGAAGGACGTCCCCCGCCCGCACCGGCCGGGGATCCCGTAGAAGTCGAGCACCGTCTCACCGATGTCGGAGAACGTCGCCCGGGTACCGAGATCCACACCCCGGTCGACACCTTTGACCTTCACGATGAGCGGGGTGTGCTCGCGACTGTGATCGGTGGACTCGGTCGTCGGATCGCACCCGTGGTCCGCGGTGATGATCAGCATGTCGCTATCGTTCATCGCGTCGAGCAGCTCGGGGATGCGTTCATCCACCGCCTCCAGGCCGCGGGCGTATCCCGCAACGTCGTTGCGATGTCCCCAGATCATGTCGAAATCCACGAGATTCCCGAAGACGAAGCCGGGGGTGTCACTACCTACGCGCTCCACCAGTTTCGTGAAGCCGTCCATGTTGTCGGTGACGTGGGGAGACTCGCACACACCCTGCCACGCGAAGATCTCGCCTATCTTGCCAACGCCGTAGGTGATGACCCCGATCTCGCCCAGGCGGTCCAGCACGGTCGGTTCGAACGGGCCGAGAGCGAAGTCACGCCGACGATGAGTGCGCGTGTAGACACGCCGGTCGTCCGGGCCTACGAATGGCCGGGCGATGATCCTGCCCACGGCGTGCTCACCGACGCACACGCGCTCGCGCGCGACCGCGCAGATCTCGTAGAGTCGCTCGATCGGGATGACGCCCTCGTGGGCGGCGATCTGGAACACGCTGTCGGCACTCGTGTAGACGATCGGTTTGCCGCTTGCCACGTGTTCGCCACCGAGGTCCTGGATGATGACCGTTCCGCTCGCCGCATAGTTGCCGAGCCATCCAAGGCCGGTCTCGCGCTCGAAGGCCCCCATCACCTCGGCAGGAAACCCGTCAGGATACGTGGGGAACGCGCGTGTCAGGTGCAGGCCCATCATCTCCCAGTGCCCGGTCGTCGTGTCCTTGCCCGCGCTCGCCTCTGCGTTGCGACCCCACGAAGCCACGGGTTCGGCGACAGTGGGCACGCCGAGAATGTCCGTGATATTGCCCAGACCCATCGCCCCGAGAGTCGGCATGTGCAAGCCACCGACTGCGGCCGCCGTGTTCCCGAGAGTGTTGCTTCCCTCGTCTCCGTACTCGGCGGCATCCGGCAGGGCACCGGCCCCGACACTGTCGAGCACGAGAACGATCGCGCGTGGGTCCCGCATCAGCACATCACCAGCCTGTCAGGCACATCGAAGAGCCACTACTTCCGAGGGGCAACGTAGTTCACCGATGCCAGCCCGCTCACCTGAGACTATGCCCGAGACCGCACGATGCTGAGCATCCATTCAAGCAACATCAGTACGACGACGGTGATAGCGGCATCGAGGTCGAAGTAGCCTCCGTACGGCGTCCGGGGGCCGCCCAACTCGAGCGGCAGCACGAAGAAGTCCGTCGCAGTGACGACGGCATCCCCGAGGGTGGTCATCGCCAGAACGCCGAAGAACTCAACGACTATGCGCGTGGTCACGGCGAGCGCGAGGACGAACAGGACGTTCATCACGACCGTCAATGTCGACCTGACGAGTGAGGAGCCGGGCATGACACCCCCAAGATGTGCGCCATCGCTCCTCCGAGTATGGAGGCAACGACGGCGCAATGAAAGGGATGCGTCGCTCGCTACCGGAGCGAGTCGGAGATCGCGCGGCCGATGATCTTGGCGGCGATGTCGTCGGCCGACGGCGGGTCGTCCTGGAGCCGTTCCTTCGCTTCGTTCACCCGCTCGTCGCGTGTCTCGGGTAGCTCCTGCAGAGCCTGACGGACCCGTGCAACCAGGTCCTCTGAGACGCTGCAGGTAGGCACGTCCGCTCTGTTTGCAGTTGGCGTGTGCAGGTAGTCGAGGGCTCTCTGAACCTGCTCGTCTGAGATAATCATCGTAGTGAATCTATCGGCTGTGCCGACCCTTCCCTTGACAGCCCGGCAGCAGGATTCTGTCGGCTTCCTGAAAAGGGAGAGCCCCAAGGCCGGCACCTTGAGGCTCAGGGGTAAGGGGTTGCATTCGCATGCAACCTGGAGACCATTTTAGGCATCGAGGCAGCCGCGCGCAAGGGGGTTGTGAAATCATTCCTTTGGGCCTAGGCGAAGGTAAGGACGCCCAGCAGCAGACGGAACCCGGCCAGGATCGGGACGATCCCGATAGCGAGCAACGCGACGGCCAGCACCGCAACCACCATCTCAGCTCCGCGATCCACCGCGGGCTCCTCACCCGACACGGCCGTCCCCACGGGAGTCTCGAAGTACAGGGACTTGAGCACCGCGCCGTAGTAGCCGAACGACACTACCGACGCGATCACGCCGACGAGCGCGAGCCACCAGTAGCCCGCCGTGACCGCAACTCCGAACAGCAGGAACTTGCCCCAGAATCCGGCGGTGAGCGGCATGCCGATCAGGGAGAAGAGCGCGACAGCCATCGACGCTCCGAGGAGCCTGCGCTCCCTGCCGAGACCGGCAAGCCCGGCGATCGTCCCGTCCCACTCGGGTCGGGCGGTACGGAAGGCTCCCGCGGCCAGGAATGCCGCTCCGGATGCCAGGGCATAGGCGGTCAGAAGTATCGCCGCTGATGTCATGGCGATCGCGCCAAGCGCCACACCGACAAGGGCATACCCCACCTGTGCGACGCCGGAGTATGCCAGCATGCGGGTGTACGAGCGCTGCTGCAATCCGCCTGCCGCGCCGAACACCATCGACAGAATGGCGAGCGAACCAAACACCCAGAGCTGATAGTCGGGAGAGAGTCCGGCGAACACCGAGCGCGAGAACAGCACGATCATCGCCACGACCGCCGCCAACTTCGGCACCCCGGCCATCACTGCCGCGAGGTGCGGGGGTGCCGACTCGAAAGCGTCAAGCGCCCAGGAGTGGAACGGGAAGGCGCCGATCTTGTAGGCGAAAGCGACCCCGATGAGTACGAAGGCGGTCGTAACAGGCGGACCCGCCTCGGTGCCCATCACGCCTCGAACCCATACGTACGACGTGGAACTGCCGTACAACCCGAAAAGGATGGCTAGTCCGAGCACGTAGAGGCCGGTCGCAACGGCGCCTTGCACGAAGTACTTGACCGCAGCCTCAGTCGCTGAAGGCGTCCTGGCGGACCAGACGAGGGCATACGCGCAGAGGGCCATGGCTTCGAGGCCGATCAGTACGACGAGAAGGTCGACTGCGACCGCAACCGCCGCGGCCGCTGCCACCAGCACGGCCGCGAGAGCCGCGAGGCCGCCGCCGGAGGGAGTCCGGGTGAGGGGGCGCCACCCACCGAGCACGACGAGGGCACCGATGCCACAGATGATACCGACGGCCGCGGAGAAGCCGCTACCGGAAAGCACGACATCCCCGCTGATGGACGGAGAGCCGCCGGTGGACCAGAATGCGACGACCGCACCTGCGGTCATCCCCGCAACCACGGCAAGCACCGCCAGCGGGCGACGATCGAAGGCGTCCAGAGCCACCGCGAGAGCAGCGCCGGCAACGCAGGCGATGTGGGGACCGAAGGCAACGAAGAGCGAGACTCCGGTCACGTCACACCCCCGTTCCGATGATCGCGGCCAGCGCCGCGAACACGTCGCCGGTCATCTCGATCACGAGGCGGGGCCATACGCCCAGGACGATGATGGCTGCTGCGAGAAACAGGACGGGAAGAAGGTCGCCTGCGGTCAGGTCCTTGATGCCGGCCCACTCCCCGGCCACCTCGCCGTGCACGACCTCTCTGACCGCCCGCAGGTTGTAAGCCGCGGCGAGCACTACACCGGGCATGGCGAACGCGACCGGCCACGACCACGCCCCGAAGCCCTCGATAACCGTCAGGAACTCACCGGGGAAGCCCGACAGACCCGGCAGTCCGAGACTCGCGAGCGCGGCGAAGCTGAGTGCCGCTCCCCAGCGAGGTGTGAGGGTCCCGAGCCCTCCAAACCTCGCGATCTCTCTCGTGTGGGTGCGATCGTAGAGCTGGCCGACGAGCAGGAAGAGCAGTGGGGCAACGACGCCGTGGCTCACCATCACCAGCATCGCGGCGGAAAAGCCGCGCTCGGTACCCGTGGAGAGCGCGAGAAGCACGAAGCCCATGTGGGCGACACTGGAGTATGCGACGAGGCGCTTCAGGTCTGCCTGCACGAGTGCGACAGCCGCGCCGTACACGATACCGATACCGCCGAGCACCGCGAAGACCCACGAGACCTCGGCAAAACTTGCCGGCGTCATCGGGATCGCAAGACGCATCAGGCCGTAGCCACCCATCTTGAGTAGCACGCCGGCCAGAAGGATAGAGCCGGCGGTGGGGGCCTCGACGTGCGCGTCGGGAAGCCACGTGTGCAGCGGGAAGGCGGGTAGCTTCACGAGCATCCCGATTGCAAGCAGCCAGAAGACGAGCATCGGCTCGCCGAGAGCAACCCTGCCGGCGATGAGCGAGTCGATCTGGGTCGCACCGATGGTGAACACGGATATCAGGATGCCGACGAGCATGAGCGCACTGCCCGCGAACGTGTAGACGAAGAACTTCATCGCTGCGTGACGCCGGTCCTCGTGCCCCCATACGCCGATCAGGAAGTACATCGGGATCAGCACGGCCTCCCAGAAGACGTAGAACAGCACGACGTCAGCCGCCAGGAACACTCCGGCAACGGCAGCCTGCAGGCCGAGAAGGAGCGAATGGTGCACCGCAGCGCGCTCCTCGACGTTCCAGGAGGCGAGGATGGCCACCGGGCCGAGGAGCGCCGTGAGCGCCAGGAGCGGTGCCGACAGGCCGTCGATGCGCAGGTCCCACAGCGGGACCTGCTCCTGCGCCACACGGAGGCCCTGGACCGGCTCGCCACTGAAGATGCCTTCGCCCGCCAGGGAGGCCAGGGCAACGGCGAAGCCGACAGTCGCCACCAGCGCCACGACGCGCGCGTACCCCGGAGCGACTCGACCGGCCAGGAGACACGCGAGCACTCCGGCGAGAGGTATGAGGATCAGGAGCTCTACAGCGATCATCTAGAGCCCCCGTCCTATATAGGAGACGAGCGCGAGCAAAGCAACTGCCCCTGCACCGAGCATCGTCGCGTACCACTGGACGTCGCCCGACTGGAGCGAAGTGAGCGTCTTGCCGACGGCCCGCGCGGCTACCGCACTGCCTTCCGCAACTGCGTCCACCACGCGACGGTCCACACCGGTGTAGAGCGCTCTCGACGCGACGGCGACGGGTCGAAGCACGGCGCGCTGGACGAACGCATCCGCGCCCCACCCCGATCGCATGAGGGCCGCCAGCCGCGGGCCCGGGGCCCGGGTGAATGCGGGATGATCGACCCCGGCCACCTTCCAGCCCGCCAGCAAACCGAGTATCGCAAGCACGGTGGATGCGAGCGCGACCTTCACGTCCAGCGATCCGTGGTGTGCCCCGATGGTCTCCGCAAGCCATGCTCCCCCGAAACCGAGAGTCGCAGCCAGCGATGCGAGCACGATGAGCGGCACGCGCATGCTCCAGCCGCCTTCATGCGGATGACCTGTGCCGCGATACCCATCGAAGAACGCGAGCCGGGTCGCGCGTGCGATGTAGAACGCGGTGAAGAGGCTCGCGCCGAACAGGATGGCCGCCCAGGCAGGGCCGGCCCCGATCACTTCGTGGAGTATCTCGTCCTTGCTGAAGAACCCGGCGAGCGGTGGCAGGCCCGCGAGGGCACCCGCGCCGATCAGCCACGTAACCCCGGTTATCGGCATCTTCTTGAACAGGCCGCCCATCTCCTCGAGCTCCTGCGAGCCGCACCCGTGTATGACGCTGCCGGATCCGAGGAAGAGAAGCGCCTTGAACGCAGCGTGCGTGACCAGGTGGAACATCGCAGCGCCCCAAGCGCCGGCTCCGAGCGCCGCGAACATGAACCCGAGCTGACTGATGGTGGAGTACGCGAGAACCTTCTTGATGTCGGACTGCACCAGGGCGGCGGCTGCGGCCCCCACGGCGGTGACCCCGCCGATCGCGAGCGTCACGGCGAGAGCATCGGTCGACAGGGAGAACAGCGGCCACGATCGCGCGACAAGGAATACGCCCGCCGCTACCATCGTTGCGGCGTGTATGAGCGCCGACACCGGGGTCGGACCCTCCATGGCATCGGGCAACCAGATCTGGAGCGGGAACTGCGCGGACTTGCCTATCGCGCCAACCAGCAGCAGCAAGCTTGCCGCGGTGACGATGCCGGCCGAGAGCTCCGGGGCGGCGGCGAAGACGGCGACGTACGAGAGGTCTCCGACGTCACGCCAGAGGAGCGCAAGCGCCAGCAGTAGGCCGACGTCTCCGACGCGAGTGGTGAGGAACGCCTTGACGGCCGCATTCGCCGCAGCCGGACGCGTGAACCAGAAGCCGATCAGCAGATACGAGCAGGCGCCCACAAGCTCCCAGCCGATGAAGAGGCCAACGAAGCCGTCGGCGATCACGAGCATGCTCATGGCTGCCGTGAAGAGGCAGAGCGCCGCATAGTAGCGCGGGAGGCCGCCCTCGCCAGCCATGTAGCCCGCAGAGAACATCACGACGAGCGCGGCGACAAGACCCACCACCACGAGCATGACCGCGCTGAGGCCGTCTACCGCCCAGCCGACTGTGAGTCCTCCCCCGGCCACCGATGTGAGCCAGTCGACAGATCCCGCACGGAGGGCGTCCTCTGGGCCTTCCAGGAGCGTCAGCACACCGTAGATCAGGACCCACGACGGCGCGAGTATCGCGAGCGCAGGCACGAAACGGCCGAAGGGTCGGCCCACGAGCGCCACGAGGCCGGCCAGCGCCAGAGGGACCAGGACGAGGGTCCAGCCGTAGTCGAGCACGACGCTCATGTCAGCCCTTCACCTCCGTCAGCTCGTCGACACGGGTGGTCTTGAAGCGACGGGCGACCGAGATGACGAGCGCAAGCCCGACAGCGGCCTCGGCGGCAGCCAGCACGATGACCATGACGCCTGTCGCCTCCACAGCGCCTTCATGTGCGCCGAGAGGAGCTCCGGCCGCGGCAAGCCCGACCAGAAGCAGCGTGGCAGAGCCCAGCATGATCTCGACACTCGCAAGGATGGCGACGAGGTCACGACGCGTAAGAACACCGTACAGACCGATGCAGAACAATCCGACGGTGATGATGACGACGCTCATCGCTCATCACCCCCGAGTATCACGACAACCGCGACGAGTACCGCGAGCAGCAGCACGCCGCCCATCTCGAAGTGGGTGAGCATGGGTCCGAGGAAGGCATCGGTCAGCTCGGCGGTCCCCGAGGAGATGCCCTGGTCGACAGAGTCGGGAACCGCTCCCCGCAGTGACGTAACCACGAGGAAGAACAGGCCGCCGGCGACGGCGATGGCGGCGACGTCGTGTCGCGACTCGAGCTCGGGCGAGCCCTCCGGCGAACGGTGTACCAGCATTATCGCGAAGATCATCAACACGAGGACGCCGCCGATGTAGACGAACAGCTGCACGACGCCGAGGAAGGTCGCCCCCCAGTACACGAAGAAACCCGCGACGGCGAGCAGGAACGCCCCGAGCCCGATCGCCATTCGGGTGACATCGCGGGCGAACACGGTGGTGATGCCGCCCGCCACCGCGACGACGCCCAGCACGGCGAAGACGATGCTTGCGAGGCTCACCCGGACACCTCCCCGGAAACCCCGGCGCCTTCGGCGGGCGGATGCGCCGCATCACGTCCGGTAGCCCGCGTGCCCCCCGCGTCCCTGCGCATCTCGTGACGGTCGAACTGCATCAGATCGCGATGGTAGAAGCTCATTTCGTACTGGCCCGTGTGCGCCAGTGCATCGGTCGGGCACTGCTCGGCACACAGGCCACAGAAGCAGCACTTGGTGAGGTCGAGTTGATAGTGCGTCACGCAACGCTCTCCCGGGTCGTCGACGCGTTCGACCTCGATCGCGTAGTCGGGACACGTGCGCGCGCAGAAGGTGCACCCGACGCATACCTCCGACTGACAGCGCAGGCACCTGGCCGCTTCATCGAGGGCTTCCAGGTGGGTGAAACCGAGTTCGACCTGCCGGAAATCGGTAGCGCGGTCCTCGGGCCTGGCCATCGGCATGACAACCCGACGACGATTGGCTTCCACGCCCTCGATGTGCGCCGGCTGGTACCTGTCGTAGACCGGCACCGGCCTTTCGACCCGGCCCTGCGAGAGGTCCATGCCCTCCAGATACCGGTGGATCGACGTCGCGGCCTCGTGGCCGGTCGCGATGGAGGCGATTGCGCTACCGGGGCCCGTCACGACCTCCCCGGAGGCGAAGACGCCGGGGTGCTCGGTCGTGAGGAGGGTCCCGTCGACGGGTAGCAAACCGCGATCGGTGAGGCGGAGATCCGACCCGGCCACCACGTCAGCAAGCACCGGGCCCTGGCCGACGGAGAACACGACCACGTCTAACGGGATCTCCGTGTACTCGTCACCGAACTCAGGCGCGAACCTGCCCATAGCGTCGAAGACAGACACACACTCGCGCATGCGCAGCCCGCGGACCTTTCCGGCATCGTCGAGGAGGACCTCCTGCGGGCCGAGGGAGCACATGGCGATGACGCCCTCGTCGAGGGCCTCTTCGATCTCCCACGGATGGCACGGCATCTCGTCCTCGCCCTCGAGGCACGCGAGGCGAACCTCGATGGCTCCGGTCCGCAGCGCGCAACGGGCGACGTCGACAGCCACGTTTCCGCCGCCGATCACCAGCACGCGCTTGCCGGCGACACCGGCGTCACCCTTCCAGTTCGCGTCGCGCAGGAAGGGCAGCGCACCCATCACGCCCTCGGCGGTGTGGCCGGGCACGGGGATGATGCGGCTTTCCTGGAGGCCGACGGCGATGAGCACCGCGTCGTACTCTCCCATGAGGTAGTCGATAGGCACGTCCTTGCCGACCTCGACACCGAGCTTGAGCTGCATGCCGAGTGCGACGAGATTGTCGATCTCGTCGTGCAGGACCTCGCGGGGCAGGCGGTACGAGGGCACTCCGGAGTAGAGCGCTCCGCCGGGCTTCTTCTCCTTCTCGTACACCGAGACCGCGTATCCAAGCTTCATCAGGTCGTAGGCTGCTGCGAGCCCCGAAGGCCCCGACCCTATGATCGCGATCCGCTTGTTGCGTGTGCGCTCGAACGGTACGAGGCGTTCGTGAGCGACCTTGGCATACTCCTCGTAGGCGTGGCGGTGCAGCGGGCGTATCGCGATGGGCTCGTCGTAGTAGTTGCGACGGCAGGCCGACTCGCACGGATGGTGGCAGATCCGGCCGAGGACGCCCGGTAGTATGTTGCGCTCCCGGACGAGCTCGTAAGCCTCGGCAGGCTTGCCCTCTCCAAGGTAGTAGCCCTGACCGCGTGCATCGACGTTCGCCGGGCAGTTGCCCACGCACGGTGGCAGGCGATCGTCCCTGTAGAGCGAATCGACCAATGCGTTGTACGCATGCGGCTGCTCCTCGATCAGCGGGATGGCGTCGAGACCGAGGACACCGCGCAGGTGAAGCGCACCGCGCCAACGAGGCGAGAGGACTACCTTCTCGTGCGGATAGCGAAGGGTCTTCGTGGGACCGAGGGCTCTCCTGCCCGTGATGCCCAGCCCGGTGAGGAGCGAGCGCCATCGAGCGAAGAATCCCGCAGCGCCTCCCGGGAAGTCGTTGCTCACGCTGACCGAGACGGGGACGACATCGGGGGTACGAACGGGCGCCCCCACCTCATGGTGGCGGTGATCCACGTCGTTGCCGCTTTTCACAGCCACGGGATCAGCAACCCGATGATCACGAGCTGCCCGAGGGCCATCGGGGCGAGAACCTTCCACGCTGTGGA
>Ga0114946_10002324_pt1 | contig 13039 bp, 10 predicted proteins | sample WalLakDeSediment_FD_88676 | JGI IMG/M metagenome (GOLD analysis project Ga0114946, IMG submission 88676) | Lake sediment microbial communities from Walker lake, Nevada to study Microbial Dark Matter (Phase II) - Walker Lake 11/02/13 Deep Sediment | ecosystem: Environmental > Aquatic >...
CGCCCACGCCACGGAGGCCGGCGTGCTGGAAGCCACGGAGCAGCAGATCGTGGAGCGTCTCTTTCGCTTGAGCGACACCTCCGTGGACATGCTCATGACCCCGCGGGACAGCATCGTGTGGCTAGACCGGTCAGCGGGACCGGAGGAGTGGCGGTCCCGTCTCGGGGACGTGCTCTACACGCGGTATCCGGTGGCCGATGGTGAGATCGACCACTACGTGGGCTACGTCAAGGTCCAGGATCTCTTGAGGCTTTGCCTGTCGCCGGACTCGGAGGGCCTCGATTCCGTCCTGCGGAAGCCGCACCTCCTTCCGGCCTGGACCCCTGTCTTCCGCCTCCTGGAGCTATTCCAGTGGTCCCACGTCCACATGGCACTGGTCACCGGCGACGACGGGAAGGTCAAGGGTATCGTCACCCTGTACGATGTCCTGGAAGGGATCGTCGGCAACCTCCCTGAGACCCAGGAGGCCTTCGTTCCGGGCATGGTGCAGCGGGGGGACGGCTCCTGGCTGGTGGATGGGCTGCTCCCCTTCGCGGAATTCCTCGACCTCTTCAAGCGCAAGGAGTCTGACGAGCGGGAGTACCCGACCCTCCACGCCTTCATGGTGGCTCAGCTGGATGGAAAGCCCCGGGCGGCGGCGGTGGTCCAGTGGAAGGGGCTGCGCCTGGAGATCGTGGACATGGACGGCAGCCGGGTGGACCAGGTCCTGGTGAGGACCTTGGGGAAAGGTACGCCTCCTGCTGGGAGCATCAGCGCTCAAGACGCATCAAGTCCTCTCGTGTATCCACGTCTCTGAGGGGTGGAAGGAGGACCTCCTCGAGGCCCAGCTCCCGGGCCCGAGCCCGGGTTGCCTCCAGGACCTCCGCCGTGCTCCATGGAATCCCGCGGAAGAGCTCAGGAGCGGGGTCTCTTAGGCCCAGGAGGTAATACCCTCCGTCCAGGGCCGGACCCAGGGCCAGGTCGGCCTCGTCCAGAGTGCGAAGGGCGGCCTCCATTCTTTTCGCGTCCACCCCAGGTGCATCGGTTCCGATGACCAGGACCCGGTCGGATTCCTGGAAGGCCCATCGAAATGCGGCCTCCAGGCGGTCCCCGAGGTTCCCCTGGGATTGGGGGTGGAACTCCACCCCGTGGGTTCCGAGCCACTCCTCCACCGCCGTGCGGGCCTCGGGAGGGTCGAAGCACACGACGATCCGGTAGGGTCCTCCTCGAACCTGGTCCACCACCCTCCGCCCAAGGCTTCGATAGATCCGGGCCGCTTCATCCGGTCCGACTTCGGCCGCGAGGCGGGTCTTCACCCGCCCCGGGACGGGGTCCTTGGCGAAGACCAGGAGAATGGGCTTCCGGGGCCTCGTTCCTGGATTCGGCCTTCGCGCATCCTGTCCCCGAGCCTTGTAGAACCGGACCAGGGTCTTCGGGGAGACTCCCGCCAGGTAGAAAGTGACCAGCGCGGTATTTCGAAGCCAGCCTCTCCACCTCCCTCCCTCCCGGTATCGCCGGGGGCTCGTGGGGAGTGGGGCTGGAATGCGCTGGACCCCTCCGTGCTTCCGCAGGAGCCGAACCATCTCCAGGTCCTCCATGAGGGGCAGGTCCGGGAAGCCTCCCACGGCCTCGAAGAGATCCCGGGACAGGACGAGGCCCTGGTCCCCGTACACCAACCCGGATAATCGCTCACGGAGACGCTGGCCCACCTCGATGAACCGCCAGAACCAGCCAGGGCCCTGAAGGGAGAACCCGAAATGACCGGCCTGGTCCAGGGCTGAGACGGAAAGCCACGTCCCCAGGGCATTCCTGGCTTCCTCAGGCAGCCGCGAGTCGGCATGAAGGAACAGGATCCACGGGGTCTCCAGAGCCGAGGCGCCTGCGTTCATCTGCCGGGCCCTCCCCAAGGGAGCGTCCACGGTCCTGGCCCCGCCTGCAGCCGCCACCGCGCGGGTCCCGTCAATGGAGCCGCCGTCCGCCACCACCACCTCGTGCGGCACGGTGAGTTGGTCAAGGTCCGATAGGAGGAGGGGCAAGCTCTCCGATTCGTTCAACGTCGGGATGACCACTCCCAGGAGGGGCGGGGGGTGCGAAGCCAGCCGTGACAAGGGAGGGCTACTCGGGAGAGAGGGTCGAGGACGGGCGAACGTTCAGCTTCTTCAGGATGGCCGGAAGGAAGCTCAGGCCCACCAGCAGTGCCCCGGAGACGGCCATCCTGACGAAGGCTCCCCGGGAGGCCTCCGTGGAGCCCAGGAGCAGGGCATCGGCGAACATGGTGTAGATGAACGTCCCGGGAAGGATGCCGATAGCCGTGGCCGAGGCATAGGCCGGCCAGGACATCCCCACAAGCCCACCACCGAAGTTCAGGGCGTTGAAGGGGACCAGGGGAATCAGGCGAAGAGTCAGCATTCCCCTGAAACCGTGAGTCGCCACGGCCCGGTCCAGGCGCTCCATCCCCGGGCCGGCCCGGATCCTGTCTCCCAGAAGCTGTTCGATGCCGTGCCGGCCCAGGAAGCGGGCCAGGGAGTAGGCCAGGTTCGCTCCCAGGACGGCGCCTAGCCAGTTGAAGGCCGTTCCCCACCAGAGTCCGAAGACGGCCCCCCCGGCCAGGGTCATGACGGTCCCGGGCATGGCCAGGGCCACGGCCACGGCGTAGAGGGGCACGAAGACCAGAGGGGCCCAGGTCGATGCCCGAAGCAGTTCCACACCCCTGATGATTCCGTCCCTGGTGAGGAACTCTCCGGCGGGGGTCATGCGGGCCAGAAGGATGCCACCGATGATGACGACGGCGAAGGCCGCCAGCTTTGCCAGGCCCCGTCCCCGACGACTCAGGCCGGCCACGTCAGGATTCCTCGGGGAGGTCGTCGGGCGCCGGAACCTGGCTCCGCCGTCCCCTCCCCGGCCGCCGCCGGCTCCATCTCATGGGGCGTCATGCTGACACCAACTCCTTTCACCACATCGGCTCGTGTTCGGGAGAACCGAATCGCCCTTCCCATGGCCCGAACCCTCTGCGGCTGCCGAGGGTTCCCCGGGCCGTCGCCGGCGGCTATGCCCAGCGGTCGTACCCGGCCATTCTCCCCACGGGTCGTGGCCGGCGGTCCTACCCAAATAGATACAGGCGGTTTCCCCTCGGAGAGGGCAGCCCGTTTCCCCCACGGACTCATCGGGACATGTTCCAGTCCCGGCGCACCGCGTAGCTTCATGGTGGATCTGGGGACTTTCGCTTTCTCTTCGGGTCTTGTAGCTTGAAGCTCGCAGTCTCGGCACCACACGTGTCCCGGGCCCCGGTCGAAGGTAGCGGATCACCCCCGCCGGCGCAGTTACGTACCTCAAGGAGACGAGGAGATGTCCATGGCGGAGACAAAGGATCAGAAGGACAAGGCCCTCCAGATGGCCATCAGCCAGATCGAGAGATCCTATGGTAAGGGAGCCATCATGCGCATGGGGCTGGACGGGGCGAAGGTCCAGATCGAAGGCATCCCCACCGGGGCCCTGAACCTGGATGTCGCCACCGGGGTAGGGGGGATTCCCCGGGGCCGGATCACCGAGATCTACGGACCCGAGTCCAGCGGGAAGACCACCCTGTGCCTGCATGTCATCGCCAATGCTCAGCGCCTGGGCGGCATCGCGGCCTTCGTGGACGCCGAGCACGCGGTGGACATCCAGTACGCCCGGAAGCTGGGGGTGGACGTCGACAATCTCCTGGTGTCCCAGCCCGATACGGGAGAGCAGGCGTTGGAGATCGCCGAGGTGCTCATCCGGAGCAACGCCGTGGACGTGGTGGTCATCGATTCGGTGGCGGCCCTGGTGCCCAGGGCGGAGATCGAGGGCGAGATGGGGGACTCCCACGTGGGTCTCCAGGCCCGGCTCATGAGCCAGGCTCTCCGGAAGCTCACGGGTGCGGTGAACCGGTCCCACACGGCGGTGGTCTTCACCAACCAGATCCGGGAGAAGATCGGGGTCATGTTCGGCAACCCCGAGACGACCACCGGGGGCCGGGCCTTGAAGTTCTACGCCTCTCTCCGCCTGGACATCCGCCGGATTGGGGCCATCAAGGATGGGCAGGAAATGGTGGGGAACCGCACCCGGGTGAAGGTGGTGAAGAACAAGTGTGCCCCTCCGTTCAAGCAGGCCGAGTTCGACATCCTCTACAACGAGGGGATCAGTCACCTGGGCCTTCTGGTGGATCTGGGCGTCGAGCAGGAGATCGTGTCCAAGTCCGGTTCATGGTTCTCCTACGGCGACCTCAGGATGGGCCAGGGGAAGGAAAACGCCAAGGAGTTCCTGAGGGAGAACCTCGACATCGCCGCAGAGCTGGAAGAGCGCCTTGTCGCGTCGCTGGGCGTCCGTGGAGTCCATGGCGCCGGTGAGGAGTCGGACCCGGAGGTGGAGGAGGTCTGAGGCTCCGGCAGGGCTGGACGGAGGGGGGCGAACAGAAGCCTCGTTGTTGAGGTGGTCCGGTCCCCCTGGTTATACTGCAAGCCTGAAGTGGATTCCGGCTCTTGTTTCCTTCGAGGGTCGGTCCTTTCCTTTTCCCAGAAGATGAGCCTCTGACTGACGGCATGACAGCCAACGAGATCCGCAAACGGTTCCTGGAGTTCTTCGCGGAGCGAGATCATCGTATCGTTCCCAGCTCCTCCCTGGTCCCAGGCAATGATCCCACCCTGCTGTTCACGAATGCGGGAATGGTCCAGTTCAAGAAGCTCTTCCTCGGCTCGGAGACGAGGGACTATGCCCGGGCCGTCACGTCCCAGAAATGCGTCCGTGCCGGAGGGAAGCACAACGATCTTGAGGAGGTGGGCCGGACGGCGCGGCATCACACGTTCTTCGAGATGCTTGGAAACTTCTCTTTCGGGGACTATTTCAAGCGTGATGCCATCCGCTACGCATGGGACTTGCTCACGGAGGAGCTCGGGCTCGATCCGGACCGTCTGTATGCCACGGTCCACTATTCTGATGACGAGGCGGCTCTCCTCTGGGAAGAGGTTGTGGGCCTCCCGCCCCACCGCATCTACCGCCTGGGGGACAAGGACAACTTCTGGCAGATGGCCGACACGGGGCCCTGTGGCCCCTGTTCCGAGGTCCACTACGATACCCGGTCCGAGCAGGACCGTGAGGGCTCCCTCACGGTGGAGCGTTTCGAGGAGTTGGGGGAGGCCGGGGTCTTCCTGGAGCTCTGGAACCTGGTGTTCATGCAGTATGATCGGGGCGTGGATGGGACCCTCCACCCCCTGCCGGCCCCCTCCATCGACACGGGAGCCGGGCTGGAGCGGATCGCCGCGGTTCTCCAGGGTGTGGGCTCCAACTACCACACCGATCTCTTCCTCCCCCTCCTTGCCCGGGTGGGAGACACGGTGGGCCGCGCTTACGATGCCGACTCGGAGGAGGGGACCAGCTACAGGGTCCTGGCCGATCACGCCCGGGCGGTGGCCTTCCTCCTGGCGGACGGGGTGTTCCCTTCCAACGAGGGAAGAGGATACGTCCTGCGAAGGATCCTCCGGAGGGCCGTTCGCCACGCCTGGATGCTGGGCCGACGGGAGCCTACCCTGGTGGAGGTGGTGGACTCGGTGGTGGACGTCATGGGTGGCGCCTACCCGGAGCTTCTCAGCCGCCGGGAGCATCTCCTCAAGGCCACCCGCGGGGAGGAGGAGCGCTTCCTCACCACCATTGCCGATGGGATGGCCCGCTTCGACGAGATGGCCCCGGTTCGGCCCGGCGCTGTGGGTTCGGGAGAAGCTGATAGGGAGGGGGAAGAACCTCCGGTCGTTTCCGGGCGGGAAGCCTTCAAGCTTTACGACACCTTCGGTTTTCCCCTGGATCTCACGGAGGTCATGGCCCGTGAGCGCGGGTATGAAGTGGGTGTTGAGGAGTTCCAGGCCGAGCTGGAGGCGCAGCGGGAGAGGAGCCGGGCGGACCGGGTGCAGGCAGGCCCCTCCATGGAGGGAGAGGAGACCCTGGAGGGATGGACGCTGCTCTCCGAGGACCCGCAGGAGTTTGTGGGCTACCAGTTCCGGCGAGTGGAGACCGAGATTCTGGCCTTGAAGTCCGGCGAGCACTGGCCATCTCTCCAGCTCCGGGAGAACCCTTTCTACGTAGAGGCCGGGGGACAGGTATCGGATCGGGGAAGAGTCCTGGGCGACGGATGGACCCTGGAGGTGCAGGAGGTACGGCGCGTCCATGGCAACGTGGCGGTTTCCGGCCCCCTGACCGAGGGCCGCCTTCCTCCGGCTCCTCATGGCCCACTCCGGGTGCAGGCCGAGGTCGCGGAAGAGGAGCGGCACGACACGGAGCGGAACCACACCGCCACCCACCTCCTCCACGCTGCCCTCCGGGAGGTCCTGGGCGAGCACGTGGTGCAGCGGGGCTCCCTGGTGGCCCCGGACCGGCTGCGCTTCGACTTCGCCCACACGGCTCCCATGACGGCGGAGGAACGTGGGAGGGTGGAGGAGATGGTGAATCGGGGCATCTGGGCCGACCACCCCGTTCTTGTCGAGTTCCTTGACCGTCCCGAAGCCGTGGCCCGGGGCGCCATGGCCCTCTTTGGGGAGAAGTACGGCGAGACGGTGAGGGTGGTGGAGATGCCAGGGGTGAGCCTGGAGCTCTGCGGAGGGACGCATTGCCGCCACAGCGGGGAGATCGGCCTCTTCCGGATCGTGGCCGAGACGGGGGTGGCTGCCGGAGTCCGTCGTATTGAGGCGGTCACGGGCCCCGCCGCGTTCCAGCATTTCCGGGAGGTGGAGCACCTCCTGGACGAAGTGGCGGGGCTCCTGAAGGCCCGGCCGGAGAACGTCCCGGGTAGGCTCGCTCATCTCATCCAGGAGAAGGAAGCCCTGGAGAAGCTCCTGGCCGGACTCAGGAAGGGCCCCGGTGCAGGCGAAGAGGTGGTCTCGGACGAGACGCTCGAAGCCTCCTCCGGTCCCATCCAGTACCGGGCCGTTCGGTTGAAGGCTCGTAGCGTCGATGATGTCAGGGATTGGGGAGACGGGTACAGGGCCGGGGGCCCCCGGCGGGTCGCCGTGGTGGCGGCGGAGCTTCCGGAGGGCAAGTCGGTTCTCTTCGCCTTCGTGTCCGACGCTCTGATCCGGGAGGGAATCCGAGCGGACTCCATCATCAGGGAGGTGGCCCGGCGGGTGAACGGCAAGGGCGGGGGACGCCCCCACATGGCCCAGGCCGGGGTGGGGGACCCTTCGCAGTTGGAGGAGGCGTTGCGAGCGGGCTCCGGGATCCTGAAAGGCTTGATCGTTGGTGCTCCTTGAGCCCACCGGGACGACTCCGAAAGACGGCCATGGCTGAGGAAGGGCTGGAGGCGTGGCTCCGGTCCAGGACCCCCGGGGCTCCCGACAGGTTTCTCCCGCACCTCCTCCGGGAAGGATCGGGGTCCGTGGATCCGTGGGGGCTGGCTTCCAGAGGGGAGACGGCCCTTCGGCGTGCGTTGGAATCGCCCGGACGGGTACGGACTGCTGCCTTCCATCTCCTGGTGGCGGACGCTTTTATCACGTGGGCCTGTGAAGCCATGGCTCGGGAGGCGGACGTAGGCTCCGGGTTGGAGAGCCTCCTGGAAGCCCTGGGAGATCGCCTGACCTGATGGCCGGAGATCCGGAGGGATTCACAGACCTGCACAGCCACCTGGTTCCCGGGGTGGACGATGGATCCCGGACCCTCCAGGAGGCAATGGAAGGCATCGGCCGGTTCGAGGATGCAGGGGTCAGGAGAATCGTCACCACCCCGCACCTGGACGGGAGCCTGACCCATGACCAGGAGGATCTCGAGGCCACCTTGGAGACGATGGACAGCAGTTGGTCCTCGTTCTTGGAACGGGCGGGGGAGGAGTTCCCGGAAATGGAGCTCCACCGGGGGTTCGAGATCATGATGGACGTTCCGGACCCCGACCTGGCGGATGCTCGCCTGCGCCTGGCGGGCACCCGGTTCGTCCTGGTGGAGTGGCCCTGGTCGGGCGTTCCCCCCAGCACCCTCCGGGTCCTCGCCCGGCTGAAGGAATCCGGGCTTACTCCCGTCTTGGCCCATCCTGAGAGGTATCACGGCTTGGATGATCTTGGCCTAGCCGGGGCCTGGAGAAGGGCAGGGGCCCTGCTACAGGTCAACTATGGGTCCCTTGTAGGACGGTACGGAGGCCTTCCCCAGAAGCGGGCTCTCGAACTCCTGGAGATGGGGTGGGTCGACGTCCTCTCTTCGGACTTCCACGGAAGGCCGCACCTTTCGCCTGATTTGGAGGAAGCCAGGGAAGTCATGTCCGAGCTGGATGGGGCGGATCAGTTCGAGATCCTGTCCGGGGTGAACACCCTTCGGCTCCTTCGTGACCTGGACCCGGTTCCGGTGCCCGCCCTCGCCGTCGAGCGGGGGATATGGGGACGGCTGCGTTCGTTGTTCCGTTGACGGGGGAGGAGGATTTCAGCCATGCTCGAAGGGGAAGTGGCCCGGCGCCAGTTGGCGGAGCTGAGTGGGCTGGCGGAGGAGGTGGGTCGTTCTCTGGCACCCGCCGTGGAAGCCCTGGCCCGGCAGGTCTGGGAGGCCCTGGAGGACGGGGGTCGACTCTACTTCTGTGGGAACGGCGGATCCGCGGCCGATGCCCAGCACCTGGCGGCAGAATACGTGGTGAGGTTCGCAAGGGACCGCCGCCCCCTCCCGGCCATGGCCCTCACCGTCGACACCTCGGTCCTCACGGCCGGGGCCAACGACTTCGGGTTCGAGACGGTCTTCTCCCGGCAGATCGAGGCCCTTGGCAGGCCTGGAGATATCCTCTTCCTGCACTCCACCAGCGGGGAGTCTGAGAATCTGATTCGGGCTGCCAAGATCGCCAGGTCGCTGGGGATTCGGACGGTGGGGTTTCTCGCCAAGGGCGGTGGCCGGCTGGCCTCCATGGTGGACGAGGCACTGGTGGTCCCCACCCGCTCCACGGCCAGGGCACAGGAGATCCACCTTGCCCTGGGCCATATCGTATGCGACCTGGTGGAACAGAGATGCACGGGAGAGGCTCCATGAATACGAACACACTGCTGGATCTTCAGGGAAGAACCGCCGTGGTCACGGGTGGGTCCAGGGGCGTAGGGAGGGCCACGGCCATCATGCTGGCCGACGCGGGAGCCTCCGTGGGCATCGGATACCGGAGCCGGGACCGGGAGGCTCTCCAGACCGTGGAGGACCTGCAAGCCAGGGGGGTGAAGGCCTGGGCCCAGGCCGGTGACCTGGGTGACCCTGCCGGTGCCCGGGAGCTGTTCCTGCGGGCGGACCGGGAGTTCGACGGGTTGGACATCTTCGTGGGGAACGCCGGCATCTGGCCGCCGGAGGACATCCCGCTTGCCGAGATGACCGACGAGCACTGGCGCCGCACCATGCGTGAGAATCTGGACTCGGTGTTCTACTCGACCCGGGAAGCGGTCCGGAGGATGCGGGACGACGGCAGGATCGTTCTGGTGAGCTCCACCGCCGGGCAGCGCGGCGAAGCCTTCCACGGAGACTATGCTGCCACCAAGGGGGCCATCATCTCCCTGGTGAAGGGTCTCTGCGGGGAGCTCGGCTCCCGTGGAATCACGGTGAACTGCGTGGCCCCGGGTTGGATCGATACGGAGATGGCCCATCCGGCGCTGGGAGAGGGTCGAAAGGAGGTCATCGCCCGGTCCATTCCCCTGGGGAGGATTCCCCCGCCGGAGGACATCGCTGGTCCCATCGTGTTCCTCTGCTCCCGGCTGGCGAGGCACGTCACGGGGGAGATCCTGAACGTCAACGGGGGCTCCGTCCTGGTGGGGTGATGAACCACCGGCCCGCTGCGCCCGGGTTCGTCCGCTGGGTGACCAGGACCCTGGAGGATGCTGGGTACGAGACCTGGGCTGTGGGAGGTGCCGTCCGCAACACGCTCCTGGGCTTACCGTTCGGGGACTGGGATCTTGCCACCCGGGCGCCTCCCGGCGTGGTGCGTCGCCTCTTCCCACGAACGGTTCCGGTGGGCATCGCCCACGGCACCGTGGGAGTCCTCACCCGTGAGGGGATCCTCCTGGAGGTCACCACCTTCCGGCGGGACGTGGAGACCTTCGGGCGCCATGCCGTGGTGGAGTTCGCCGACACGCTCCAGGAGGATCTGTCCCGCCGGGATTTCACCGTAAACGCCGTGGCATGGCATCCAATCCGTGAGGAGTTCCAGGATCCCTTCGGAGGGAGGGCGGACCTGGCGGCCGGCCTGCTCCGGGCCGTGGGGGTGGCGAGCCGTCGCTTCGACGAGGATTACCTCAGGGTGCTCCGGGGCCTCCGTTTCTCCGGGCGGTTCCGCCTGCGCATCGAGGACGCCACCTGGGAGGCTCTCTGTCGCGCCACGTCCCACCTGGGGGTTCTCTCCCCCGAGAGGGTCAGGGAGGAGCTCATGAAGGCCCTCACGGAGGACCAGCGGCCCTCGGGTGCCCTGGCTCTCTATGGGACCTCGGGAGCCCTCCAGGTCCTCTACCCGGAGCTCGCCGCCGTGGGCGGGCTCCGGCGCCGGGGGACGGACGAGGACCTCTGGGTCCGCTCTCTCCTTAGCATGGACCTGCTTCCGGCCCGTCGGCCGAGGTTGAGGCTCGCGGCTCTCCTGCAGGGCCTTGGTTATCCGGAGGAGGAGGGGCCACGATGGGAGGATGAATCCCCTGTGGACGGGGGGTCGACACCGGTGGAAGGGTTCCCGTCGAAGGACACGGACATTCGGGCTCGTGACCGGGCCGCGGCTCTCATGATACGCCTCCGGTTCTCCAACGCGGATGTCCGGGAAGTGACGGAGCTTCTGGAGGCAGGACTTGAGCCTCTCCCTGCAGCCACTCCGGCTCCGGACCTCCGGCGTTGGCTTCACAGGGCCGGCCCGGAACGCTTTCGGGCCCTGGCCCGGCTGTGGCTGGCGGGAGCCCGATTGGACAGGCTTCGGCAGGAAAGGGATCCGGCCCCCGTGGTGGAGGTCCTCCAGAGGATCAGGGGTGAGCTCCGGGACAATCCCCCCCTTCGAACGGAGGATCTGGCTCTGAGCGGCCGGGACCTGGTGGCCATGGGGCTCAAGCCGGGACCCCGCTTTGGAAAGATCCTCGGTGCCCTCATGGACCAGGTCCTGGAGGATCCCACCCTGAATCGCCGGGAGAGCCTCGTGGTGGCGGTGGAACGGTGGCTGGAGGAGGAAGGTTGACACCGGGAGCGAGTGAGGAGCTGGGGCTCTTTGGGCCCGAGGAAGGAGGCGCCGTTCCGGGGGAGACCGGACACCTTGAGCAGCGGCCCACGGGGGAGACCGACAGCTCTTCTGCGGGGCCCTCGGGCGACCTCCCGGGAGAGGCGCCCCTGGCGGCCCGCATGCGACCCCGGACCCTCGAGGAGTTCCAGGGGCAGGTCCACCTGCTGGGGCCCGGGCGCGTCTTGAGGGCCATGCTGGACCGGGGGGAGGTGGGCAGCATGATCTTCTGGGGGCCTCCCGGGTCCGGAAAGACCACCCTGGCCAGGCTCCTGGCCTCCCGGACCGAGGCTGCCTTCGAGTCCTTCTCCGCCGTCACGGAGGGGGTGGGGAAGGTCCGTGAGATCATCGCCCGGGCCCGGGAGCGCCTGGTGAGGTCGGGGCGCAGGACCATCCTCTTCTGTGACGAGATCCATCGATTCAACAAGGCCCAGCAGGACGCATTCCTTCCTCACGTGGAGAAGGGGACCATCATCCTCATGGGGGCCACCACCGAGAACCCCTCCTTCGAGGTTGTTCGACCCCTCCTCTCCAGGGCTCCGGTCTTTGTGCTGGAGCCTCTGGCCCAGGAGGAGATCACCAGCATCCTCCGCATGGCCCTCCAGGACGGGGAGCGGGGACTCGGCCTCCTCGAGCTGACCTGGGACGATGACGTCCTCCCTCTCATGGCCCGGGAATCCGACGGTGACGCCCGGCGTGCCCTGGGCATCCTGGAGGGAGCGGCAAATCTGGTGGGGTCCCGTGGCGTCCTCACACCGGAGGTGGTGAGAGAGGCTGCCCAACTGCGCTTCGCCGTGTATGACAAGGCCGGAGAGGAGCACTACAACCTCATCTCGGCACTCCACAAGAGTGTCCGGGGCAGCGATCCCGATGCGGCTCTCTACTGGCTGGCCCGAATGCTGCACGGGGGTGAGGATCCTCTCTACCTGGCCCGCCGGCTCATCCGAATGGCGGTGGAGGACATCGGCCTCTCGGACCCGGCCGCCCTCCAGGTGGCCGTGGCAGCTAAGGATGCCTTCCACTTCCTCGGTTCTCCGGAGGGTGACCTGGCCCTGGCGGAGGCCGCCCTCTACCTGGCCACGGCCCCCAAGTCCAACCGGGTGTACGAGGCCTGGGGCGACGCCCGCCGGCTCGCGCGGGAGACGCCGGGGGAGCCGGTGCCTCTTCACGTCAGGAACGCGCCCACGTCCCTCATGAAGGACCTGGGCTACGGCGCCGGATACCGGTACGACCCCCACGAGCCCGACGGCGTGGCGGCCCAGAGGTACATGCCGGAGGCTTTGGAGGGCACGGTGCTCTATCGGCCCGGCGCCCAGGGCCATGAGGCCACAATCAGGAAGCGGTTGGAGTGGTGGGCAAGAAAGCGGGCGGAAGCTTCCCGGTCGGCGACCGCCGAAGGCCCAGGACCCCGGGGGGGGGACGAAGGGTAGAAGGAAGGCGCCCTTGGCCTGGAAGACTCTTGAGGGGGAGGGACCGATCCGTGGGTGAAGGAGGGATGGCGAACCGGCTGTGGAAGGCCTCGCCGGGGCTTGCCCGGGGGACAATTCTGGTAACGGCTCTGGTCACACTGCCGGGCTGCTCCCTCCTGTTTTCGCCTCCATCCGTGACCATCGTGGACGTCGAGGTTGTCTCGGTGGGCCTCACCTCCGGGATTGCGGAGGTGACTCTGGATGTGACGAACCAGCGGTCCGGCAAGCTGGACGTCCTCGGGTTTCTCTACGAGTTGGAGATCCGGGACGATGGGGGAGCGGGAAGCTCGGACGGGAACTGGCAGAGACTTGCCGAGGGGCTTCACGGCGAGCGGGTGGTGATCGGGGGAAAGCAGACCCAGAGGATCGCCCTGCCAGTCCCCTTCGGCTACAGGGC
>Ga0114946_10002325_pt1 | contig 13037 bp, 15 predicted proteins | sample WalLakDeSediment_FD_88676 | JGI IMG/M metagenome (GOLD analysis project Ga0114946, IMG submission 88676) | Lake sediment microbial communities from Walker lake, Nevada to study Microbial Dark Matter (Phase II) - Walker Lake 11/02/13 Deep Sediment | ecosystem: Environmental > Aquatic >...
CGCCGCCAACGCGAAGCGCTCGCGGCGGAGGTGCTCGAGCAGCGCCTCGAGCGTCCACCGACCGTCGCTGAAGTCGGTGTGGAGCTGCAGGTCGACGGCGTCGCCTGGGGCGAGACGGAGGCCGTCCGTGGACGAGATCACCGGGCGCCGGCGGGCCGCAGGCCCTCGCGCGCGAGGACGTCGCGCAGCAGCTCCTCCGCCACCGCCCCCTCCGCCACCTTCCGCACGGGGCCGAACATCGTCAGCCCGTAGTCGGCGGCGACGGTGATCGCGAGCTCGCCGCCCGGCATCGCCACAGTCACCGCGCCATCGCACAGGCCCAGCCGCACCGACGCCGCGGCCGCGGCGCACGCGCTGGATCCCGAGGCCAGGGTGTAGCCGGCACCACGCTCCCAGATCTCCAGCTCGATGCGGCCGCGGTCGACGACCCGGGCGAACTGCACGTTCGTGCGGCGGGGGAAGACCGGATGCGCCTCCAGCGACGGCCCCAGCCGCCGCGCCAACTCGGGCGTGGGCGCGTCCACGAAGACGACGCAGTGCGGGTTGCCCACGCTCACCGCGGTGAAGCGCAGGCGCTCGCCCCCCACTTCGAGCTCCTCATCCACCACTTCGCGGCGCGGCCCCGCGACCGGGATCACCAAGGCATCGAAGCTCGCGACGCCCATCTCGACGAACACCGCGCGCCCCGCGTCGCGTACCTGGCAGCGCGCCACGCCGCCCCTCGTCGCCACCTCGAAGACCTCACCGCCCACCCGGCCGCGGTCCCACAGGTAGCGGGCGAAGATGCGCAGCCCGTTGCCGCTCTTCTCCGCCTCCGAGCCATCCGGGTTGAAGATGCGCAGGGCCAGACGGCCGCCAGGCGCCGCGCTCTCGACCAGGACGCCGTCGGCGCCCACGCCGAAGTGGCGGTCGCAGACGGCGCGAACCAGCTCCGGCGACGGGACCGCGTCGCCCGCTCCGGGGACCTCCAGCACGAGGTAATCGTTGCCGAGGGCCTGGTACTTGTGGAACCTCATCGCGTGGCGCCCTCGCGCAACGGGATCACCAGGACCGGCAAGCGCCGACCGACCGGCACGGACGCCTGCTCACCGACCTGGCGCGCGCCCATCCGCAGGTAGAAGCCCGCCGCGTTCGGGTCGGAGACGACCCGGAGTTCCTCGGCGCCGGCGGCGCGTGCGCGGGCCACGAGGTGCTCGACCATGAGACGGCCCACGTCGCGGCCCATCCAGCCCGGGGCGACCCACAGGTGCTCGATCTCGCGGGCCGATCCCTCGCCCGTCACGGCGTAGAAGCCGGCGACCTCGTCGCCGGTGACGGCCGCCCAGACGTCGTGGCACTCGACGAAGGCGGGCTCGAGGGTCAGGTCTGCGTCCCACAGCGCCAGCAGATCCTCCGGGTAGCCCCAGGACGCCTTCGACGCGTGGGCGAGTCGCGTCAGCGAGGGCGCGTCACGCGCCGTGCAACGGCGCATCCGGCACCTCGGCGGCTGGCCTCGGTCCTCGCGTCCACCGCTGTCCCCTCCCTTGCCGACGACATGGGTTTCGGGCCGCATGCAGGAGGATACCGGCCGCGGAAGTCTCGGGCATGATCCAGGCGGCCCCCAACGCCGCCGGGCATCCGGCCTTCATGTCGATCAGCGGGCTGCCATTTGCCACGTCAGGCGCCGTACGCCGTGACGGGACGACCACGATCCTCCTCTGCGGCCGCCAAGTGTTGCCCCAGGATGTCATTCACCTGATCGGCCTGGTGAATCGTGAGGCCGTGTGCGCCCCCCGGTAACTCGACGAGGCGGGCATGACGAACGCGTCGGGCCAGCAGAGCGCCGTGCTCGGGCCGGGCGACCCGATCCTCCGCGCCGGTCATGACCATCGTGGGCACGGCCGGCAGGCCACCCAGCCGTTGGGCGGCGCTGTAGGCCCGCGCCGCCGCGGCCTGCCGCAAGGCGATCGGCGGTTGGTCCGCGAGGTCGTATCCGAACAACGGTGCGAGCGATGCCGCCATCGCCTCGTGGTCCGCATCGATCAGGCTCGACGCTGGCATCACCATCTCGAGGAAGGCACGGCGCCGCTGCGGGCGTTGCCCGACCTTCATGCGCAACCCGACCCAGAGCGACCACCACGACAGCCTCACCAGGTCGCGCCCCGCCGCGCTCGCACACAACAGCGCCAGGCTCCGTACCCGTCGGGGCGAGCCCAGCGCCAACTCCAGCGCGACCAGGGCACCCAACGAATGCCCGACGACATGCGCGTCGCCCCAGCCCGCGGCATCCATCAGAGCGCGAACGTCCTCGGCCATCCGCTCGACCGAGAGCGCGGACCCCAACGGCAGGCTTCTCCCGATGCCACGGTTGTCGAACCGCATGCATGCGTACGCGCGATCCAGTCGTGACACCTGCGGCAGCCAACCGTCACCGTGGAGGCCTACGCCCTGGATGAAGACCACGGGGGGGCCGCTGCCGCTGACCGTTGCGGACAACCGGCAGCCCTGTTGCTCGACCTCGAACGCCTGCATCACCCCACCCCATCTCGACATCGAGGCGGCTGGACTCCACGTCATCTGCGCCGTCATCGGATGTTGACATGTGGTCGGGTATGCTCGTTCATCTGCCGATCTAGGTGCGCGGCGACCGGCGTGGTAGGCGGCGTCATCATCGCCATGGTTCACGTGATCATGTCGGCAGCGTGCGAGCAGCTACGTCACCCCTGCCCGAAGTGAACCCCTACGGAGATCCCTGCGATGACCGACCCCACCACGCCCACCACTTCACTCATCGGCCGCGTCGTCGCGATCACCGGAGGCGCCGGGGACATCGGGCTGGCCACCGCTCGCCACCTGGGCAGCCTCGGCGCCACGATCGCGCTCATCGACCTCTACGACGGCAAGCTCGCGGCCGCCCGTGCGCAGCTCGAAAGCGATGGAATCACGGCCCACGCCTGGCGCTGCGACGTCACCGACGAGGCCGCGGTCGACGCCACCGTCGAAGCGATCGCCGAGCGGATCGGCCGCGTCCAGCACCTGTTCAACAACGCCGGCATCCTGGGCCCGTTCCACCCGCTGCTCGACTACCCCACGGAGGACTTCGACGCCATCCAAGCCGTCAACGTGCGCGGCGCCTTCCTCGTCCTGCGCGCCTTCGCCCGCCACATGGCCGCGAGTGGCGGCGGCTCGATCGTCAACATGGCCAGCATGGCCGCGACCGGCGGGCCGCCGAACATGATCGCCTACGCCACCTCCAAGGCGGCGGTGCTCGGCATGACCCAGACCGCCTCCAAGGACCTCGCGCCGCACGGCATCCGCGTCAACGCCGTCTCACCCGCCTACATGGGCCCCGGCTTCATGTGGACCCGCCAGGTCGAACTGCAGGCCGCCGCCGGCAGCCCGTACTTCGCGTCCGACCCGGCCGTCGTGGCCGAACAGATGATTGGCTCGGTGCCCATGCGCCGCTACGGCGGCATGCAGGAGATCCCCGGCGCCGTGGCGTTCCTCCTCGGCGACGGAGCGAGCTACATCACCGGCATCAACGTGCCGATCGCGGGCGGGATCCTGTAGGGCGGGCGCTGCCGTGGGCGGTCCGTTCGCCGGTTGGATCTTCCTGCTCGTCTTCGGCATCGTCTTCGGAGGCGTGGTCGGGTCGTTCCCGCGCGACGTCATCGCGCGGCTGTACGACACGTCGAACTGGACGCCCGCCCAACGGGCGTTCACGCGCGTCGGCAAGGCGCTGTCCGTCGCGGTCTTCGTGTTCGTGGCGCTCACGCCCCTCAGGCCGGACGCCTCGTTCTTCTGGCTCGGGAACGTGGCCTTCGTCCTGGGGCTGATCGGCATGGTCGTCGCCCTGCTGGACTTCCGACGGGCGCCCGCGGACCAGCCTGCCACCAAGGGGCTGTACAGGGTTTCGCGCAACCCTCAGTGGGTGGCGTTGGTGCTCGTCTTCCTGGGCGCGTGCATCGCCGTCGGTTCGTGGACGGCGCTCCTTCTCCTGGCCCTCGCCGCCGTCACCCTCCACTTCCGCATCCTGGCCGAGGAACGGTCGTGCCTGGCGCGGTACGGGGAGTCCTACCGCGCCTTCATGCGACAGGTGCCGCGGTACTTCTGGTTCCTCTAGCGCACCGTGCCATCGCGAATCCTAGAGCCGTGTGCCCCGCCTGGATAGGACGATGTACCTCGGCACCTGCTGCATAGGCTGGGCACCGGGGCCATGAGAGCGCCACGGCCCTCCGCCCGCAGCCGCTCTGTCGAGCGTCACAGCCAGATCCGCCACCGTCATCCGAAGCGGCGCTTCGAGGCGCGCACGGTCAGCCAGTCGACGGTCCTCATCGACCCCGAGCCGGAACCCGCGTTCGTCATGAGGGTCACGGCACAGTCCGCCTCCGGAACCAGTTGCCGCGTCATGCAAGCCTCCGTCACATGGCCGCCACCGAGCCGCGAACGGCCTCACCGCCCTCGCAAAGGCGTTATGACCGCGACAGCCCCTAGACCGGACGCGTCGCGAACCTGAGCGACGGCGTCTTCGCCATCGCCATGACGCTGCTCGTGCTCGGCCTCGACGTGCCCGCCATAGGCGCAGCGCCGCTCGCGGTGCTCCTGCGCGAGCGCATCCCGAACCTGTTCGATTTCGTGCTCGGCTTCGTGCTGGTCGCCAACATGTGGTTGGAGCATCACAAGTTCGTGAGCCAACTCAGTTCCTTCGAGCCCGTCCTGATGCGCCTCAACCTGCTGTTCTTGGGCGCCGTGGCGCTGGTCCCGTTCCCGACCGGCCTCGTCGGCGCCGCGCCCCACGAGCGCGCGGCCGTACTCCCGTTCATCTTCCTCTTCATCGTGCTGCACGGCGTGTTCCTGGCGATGGTCGCGCGCGCTCATGCCCAGCAGGTGTGGCGCTGGCCACTGAGCAGTGCCATGTACCGCTGGGTGCGGTTGGGCTGGTTGGTCGCGCTCGCGGGCATGGCGCTCGCCCTGCTCGTCGCCCTGTGGATCCCCGTCGCTGGGTTGGTGGTGGCGACGTTGCATGACACCGTGACCGATCGCGTCATGGTGCGCCGCGCCCCGCACGGGTACGGCGATTGGGCCTGAGACCGCGTCGCGCACCTCGGCGCTACGCGAGTGGCGCCAACGCCCGCAGCCAGCGCCCCACAGAACGGAACGGTAGCGGCCCGGCGTTCACCTGATCGACCGTGCCCACCAGATCGAGGTCGAGTGCCGGGCAATGGAACGCCCACGAACCGGTCGAGCCCGTGTGCCCTACCACCGCGGGCGGTCGATTGAACGGCGCCAGCAGGCACGGCAGGTCGAAGCGCATCACCCCGTGCCCGTACTCGATGGGCCACCCCGGCCGCCGCAGCGCCGCCGGGTCGAAGCCCTGCCGGAAGCGCCGGAACGGCCCGGCCATGCGCGCGAAGGAGCCAGCGTCGCCGCCGAAGAGCCGGCCCGCCACGAGACCGCGCAGCAACGCCGACTGGTCGTCGAGCGTGCTGTACATGGCGTACGTCGAGCGCAGCGTAGCGGGGGCGTCGAACGGCTTCGTGCCTGCCCAGAGCATGGCAGCTGCTGAGGTGCGTTCGCGCTGCGGGTCGCCGTGCGACGCCACCCAGGTGGCGTCCATCCGCAACGGCTCGAACACCAGCGAGCGGTAGACGGCGGCCGCGTGCCGCCCCTCCACCACCTCGAGGATCGTCTTCAACGCCAGGTAGTTCGTGTCGCAGTACTGGGCGCGGGCATTCGGTCTCGTCAGGTCCTGGGGTGGATAGTGCGGCCGCAGTTGCTCGCGCACGCGGGCGAAGGCCGCTTCCCGCGACCAGCCGGCGTCGCCTTGCGCAAGCGTCTCCTCCACCAGGCTGCGGCCCCCCTTCGGGCGGTCCTCGAGGTAATCGGCCATGCCGGATGTGTGGCTCAACAGGTGACGGACGGTGACGCGGTCGCTGCGATCGGTGTCGCCCATGACGTGCAGACCGGCGCCGAGCTTGGCTGGCAGGTAGGCCAGCATGGGTGCGTCCAGGTCGAGGCTGCCCCGCTCAGCCAGCAGGAACACCGCGGTCGCCGTGACGAGCTTGTCGATGCTGGCGACGAAGTAGGGGGTGTCGACGGTCATCGGCATGCCATCGGGGCGGGCCTCACCGAGGGCGCCGCGCCAGGCGAACGAGCCGTCGCCACTCCGCACGGCGAAGGCGGCGTGGGCGACGTCGGGACGGGCGACGAGCCGCTCGAGGCAATCATCGAGCCCTTCGCGCGCGCGCTCGTGCCTCGTCGGATCGGCCATCATCGAGCCTCCAGGTGCGCCGTCCCCCAGGCGGGATCGAAGCGGGACGTCCGCAGCCTAGACGCTACCTGGGTGGAGGGCCAAGCGGCATCACCCGCTGGGGTGAGCGCTCACCTCGCCGAGCCGTCCGGGCTGCAGCAGGTCGACGACACGATCAGCAGGATCGCCGCCTCCGCCACGTCGCCCGCTGCGCTAGACCGTGCTCACCCCAATAGAGGGTGCGCACTCACCCCGACCACTCCTGTAATCTGGTCGACGCTGCTCGGCTGTGGCAGCGATCGGGAGGGAGACGAACGATGCCGGCCTCCACCGACACGGAGACGCTCAGGCTCCGGCTCCAAGCGACCGACCCGCCCCTGCTCCTGGCGGCCGCCTCGCTCGCCGACTTCGAGCGCGCCCGGATCCCGGGCGCATGCCGCCTCGGTGACATGGCCACACTGCTTCGCGCGGTGCCGCGCGACAGGGCCATCATCGTGGCCCACAACGCCACGGACGACCTCACGGTCGCCTGGGCAAGTCGCCTGCTGGCCGAGCACGGCTATCGCGACGTCACCATCCACGTCGGGGGTCTGCGCTCCTGGGAGGCCGCCGGGCTGCCGATCGACCACATCCACCGCGAGGCGAACTGAGTTCCACCGCTGCCGGGCGGGATCGGGGCCCTGAACGCCCGCTGCGCGATCCGGACCAGGACACCCCTGCGTCCCATGGAAGGGAGCGTTCAAGTTGTTCGTCACCGTTCTCGTTCTGCTCATCCTCGCCGCCCAACTCAACGTCACGGCAATCGTCCCGGCCGCCGCCGGTCAAGCACCGCCACCTTGGTGGGTCGGCGGTGGTCTGCTTTGGCCGTTCTTCGCCGACACCAGGACGCTCCTGCCGGCCGGGGAGACACTCGACACGCTCACACCGCTCCTCGGGATCACGGCCGGGACCCTGTTCCTGCTCGCGGCGGCCGCTCTGCTGGGGTGGTTCGTGCCGGCGCCCTGGTTCCCGTGGCTCGTGGCCGCCGGAGCCATGCTGTCGATCGGGCTGCACGTCATATGGCTCTCGGGGTGGGCCGTGCTCCCGCTCATCGTCGCAGCTGCCCTGCTGTGGCTGGTGTTCGGCATGCACGCCAGCGTCGGCGGTCTACGCGGGTAAGCGCCGCCAACGCTGGGTGGTGTGGTGGTGCGGGGCGCGGTACCCCCGACCTCAGGGGTCGGGTACGGCGACAACCCGGACATGCGCGACGCCGAAGTCGCGACGACGCGGTCGAACGGCGACCCCATCCCCCTGCTCGCGACCAAACTGGTCGCGCCGCGGGTGCGCCCCGACGCCGTCCGAAGGCCGCGCCTCGAGCGCCTGTTGACGGATGGAACCCGCTCGCCTCGCCGCTGCGGACGCGCTCGAGCAGGTCGACGGCGAAACCCGGGTGGACGCGTTGGTTCGGCAGGACACAACGCCCATGCGGCTTCGCTAGACTGCAACGTGGCCGGCAGAGAAGGGTAGCCCTTCTACGAACGTGTTCGGTCGCCGACGAAGCTTCGCTCGAATCGACAGAGGTGGCTGGCCTTGTTCCTCAGAGCGATCCGCAACGACGTACTGAGGAGCATCCCGGTCACGCTCACGACCGCGCTGTTCGTGGCGGCGGCGGCCATGTTGGTGGCGTTGGCAGCCATCCTGGTCGTCAACCTCTCGGGCGCGATCGATGCCCTGATGACCCGGGCGAAGACGCCGCACTTCATGCAGATGCATGCCGGCGATCTGGATCCGGCGCGGCTGGCAGCGTTCGCGGAGCAGAACGAGGCGGTAGCCGACTTCCAAGCGCTGGAGTTCCTCAACCTGGACGGCGCGAGCTTCTCGTTCGTCGGCGGCTCGCTGGCCAGCAGCGTCCAGGACAACGGACTCGCGGTTCAGGGTGAGCGGTTCGACTTCTTGCTCGACCTCGATGGCAACGTCATCAGGGTCACCGACGGCGAAATCTACGTCCCCCTCACGTACGTGCAAGATGGCATAGCGAAGACCGGTGAGAAGGTCGTGGTCGCGGGGAAGGAGTTCACCATCGCGGGACCGCTCCGCGACTCCCAGATGCAGCCGTTGCTCTCGTCGTCGAAACGCTTCCTGGTGAGCCACGACGACTACGCGGCCCTCAGGCCGCTCGGCAGCGTGGAGTACCTGATCGCGTTCCGCTTGCACGACCCGTCCGCGCTGGGCGCGTTCGAGGCCGCCTACGCCGCCGCGGGGCTCGAAGCGAACGGCCCGACCATCACCTACCCGCTGTTCCGGATGCTGAACGGCCTGTCCGACGGGCTGATGATCGCGGTGCTGCTCCTGGTCAGCGCGCTGGTGATCGCGATCGCGTTCCTGTGCATCCGCTTCACGCTGCTGGCGAAGATCGAGGACGACTACCGCGAGATCGGCGTGATGAAGGCCATCGGGCTCCGCGTCTCCGACATCAAGAGGATCTACCTGGCGAAGTACGCGGCCATCGCGGTGGCGGGCGGCCTGCTCGGGTACGGGCTCTCGTTCGCACTTCGCGACGCGCTGCTCGCCAACATCCGGCTGTACCTGGGCGAGAGCGAGAACGCCGCCCTGGCCCCGCTGCTGGGCATCGTCGGCGTCGTGCTGGTGCTGCTGGCGATCGTCGCCTACGTGAACGGCGTCCTGGGACGCTTTCGCAGGATCGCCCCGGCCGAGGCCATCCGCTTCGGCATCTCGCAGGAGAGTTCGGGCGGCGGCCGGCGCCTCCGCCTGAGCACGAACAAGCTGCTCGGCACGAACGTCTTCCTGGGCGTGAAGGACGTCCTCGCCCGGAAGAAGATCTACGCCACCATGCTGGCGGTGCTGGTACTGGCCGCGTTCATCGTCATCGTCCCGCAGAACCTGCACAGCACCGTCTCCTCCAAGAGCTTCGTCACCTACATGGGCGTCGCAAACAGCGACCTGCGCATCGACATCCAGCAGACCGACCGCATCGCGGACAAGGCGGCGGGCGTTGCCGCCGCGATGGCGGCCGACACGTCCATCGCCCGGTACGTCGTGCTGACCACCAAGACCTTCCGCGTGAAACTGGCCGACGGCACCGAAGAGAGCCTCAAGGTCGAGCTAGGCGACCATTCGGTCTTTCCCCTGACCTACGTCGCCGGACGCGCCCCGGCGACGGAGGACGAGATCGCGCTCTCGGTGCTGAACGCCAGCGGCCTGGGCAAGCGCGTGGGGGACGTCGTCACGCTGCTCGTCGGCGGGCACGAGACGACGCTCACGGTCAGCGGCACGTATTCCGACGTGACCCACGGCGGCAGGTCGGCCAAGGCGGTCTTCTCCGACGACTCGGCGGACATCATGTGGAGCGTCGTCACCGCCGACCTCGAGGACCCGGCGCGGGTGGACGAGAAGGTCACCGAGTACGCGAGCGCCTTCGCCTTCGCCAAGGTCTCGGACGTCGCGGAGTTCATCCGCCAGACCTACGGCGCGACCACCGACGCCATCGGCAGGGCCGCGTATGCCGCGATCGCCGTCGCGCTGGCGCTCGCCCTGTTGATCACCCTGTTGTTCATGCGGATGCTGGTCGCCAAGGATCGCTACGCGATCGCGGTGATGAAGGCGTTCGGGTTCACGAACTCGGACATCCGGGCGCAGTACGCGGCGCGGTCGGGGTTCGTCCTGATCGTCGGTGTCCTGCTCGGCACACTGATGGCCAACACGCTCGGCGAGGCCCTGGCCGGGGCCGTGATCGCGTCCTTCGGCGCGGCCTCCTTCTCGTTCGTCGTCGACCCCTTGTCCGCCTACGTGCTCAGCCCGCTGCTGATGGCGGCCGCGACCCTCTTCGCGACATGGACGGGGACGTTGGACGCGGGCCGGATCCGGATCGCAGAGCACATCAGGGAGTAGCCCATGCGCAAGATCATCGTCGGCCAAGACATCATCAAGTCCTTCGGCGAGGGCGCCGAGAAGCGCAACGTCCTCGACGGCGTCTCGGTCGACATCGTCGAGGGCGAGATGGTGGCGGTCATGGGCCCCTCGGGCTCGGGCAAGTCGACCCTGCTGTACGCCCTGAGCGGCATGGACCGCATCGACGGCGGGAGCGTCCACTTCGACGGCGTGGACCTCGCGAAGCTCAGCGACGACCACGCGGCCGACATCCGCCGCAAGCACATGGGGTTCGTGTTCCAGCAGCCGACCCTGCTGAAGAACCTGAACGTCCTCGACAACATCATCCTGCCCTCCATGCGCGACGGCAGGAAGAACGTCGGGCAGCTCGGCGAGCGGGCCAGGGCGCTGATGAAGCAGACGGGCATCGCTGAGCTGGAGACGCGCGACATCACCCAGGCCTCGGGTGGCCAGCTCCAGCGGGTAGGCGTCTGCCGCGCCCTGATGAACGGCCCCAAGGTCATCTTCGGCGACGAGCCGACCGGCGCCCTTAACTCGACCTCGGCCAGCGAAATCATGGCGCTGCTAGCGGACATCCATCGCACCGGCACGACCCTGCTGCTCGTCACCCATGACGTCAGGGTGGCGGCCAAGACCGAGCGGGTGCTCTTCATCTACGACGGTAGGATCACCGGTGACCACCGGCCCGGCGCGTACGACGAGTCACGCGGCGACCTGAAGTCCCGCGAGGAAACCCTGACGGCCTGGTTGACCGAGATGAGGTTCTGACGTGCCGCCCGACCATGCAGGCCTGCAATGGGCGCAGACGCTGGACGCCCGTGCATCGGCGGAGGCCTTCTCGATGCACGTCCACGATGCGCAACGCGAGATGCGATCGGCCTTCCTGGGTGGGTACGCTGGTCAGTTGGTCTCCGGCCTGACCTGGCTCGGCGCGGCGGCGCTCGGGACCTGGCTCTCACCGATCGCCGGCATGGCCGCTCTCTTCTTCGGCAGCATGGGCATCTTCCCTCTCACCCAGTTGTCGTTGCGGCTGATGGGGCGTCCCGGCAGGGTCAGTCCACATAATGGCCTATGGCCGCTCGGTTCGCAGGTCGCCTTCACCGTGCCGCTCAACTTCTTGCTGGTCGGCGCGGCGACGCTCTACCGCGAAGACTGGTTCTTCCCGGCCGCGATGGTCGTCGTCGGCTCGCACTACCTGCCCTTCATCACGCTCTACGGCATGAAGCTGTTCGGCGTCCTGGCCGCGCTGCTGGTGACGGCCGGGGCAGGGCTGGCCCTGTACGAGCCACCCATCTTCGGCCTGGGCGGGTGGCTGACCGGGGTTGTGCTCGTTGGCTTCGCATTTGCCGGCCGGCACGTCGTCCTGAAGGAAGAGACGCTGGAGAAACGCAGACGAACCCAACCCTGACAGTGATGATGGGCGTGGTGGTACTTCGGGCGGGCCTGACCCGAGGCGCAGCATCCCCGGCCTCCATCGCGTAGCCTGACGGGCACGGAGAGGGAGGTGGCGCGATGACCCCCACACCCACTCGGACGCTGTGCCCCTGCATCACTCTGACTTGATGCTCAATTGGTGATCGTCACGGCCTTGCCGACCAGCAGCCCCTCTGCCAACTCGTTCAAGATCACGTCGGCCACATCGGCACGAGGAATCTTGGATGTCGTGGCACGGATTCCCCCTCCCACGCCGTAGACACCCGTACCCGGCGTGTCCACCAGCCCACTAGGCCGAACGATGGTCCAGTCGAGCCCGCTTGCCGTGACGGCCGCTTCCTGGGCCTCATGATCAGCTCGTGCGCCACGCAGGAAGGTGGCGAAGAACAGCTTGTTGATGAGCGAGAGGTCGTTCCAGCTGGCGCCAATACCCATGGCGGACACGACGATGAGACGGCTGACGCCCTCCTGCTTCATACCGTTGATGATGCTGACGGTGCCGGTCGCGCGGATCATCGTCTTCTTCAGCTCTCTCGAGCCCAGCGCGCACAGCACTGCATCCTGACCCTGAACGCAGCGCGCGACAGCTGCCACGTCATGGATGTCCCCGGTCATGATCGTGAGGCCATCCCCACCATGCGCCAGCGGTGCCGGATCGCGCACGAACGCGGTGACCGCATGCCCTCGTTCAAGCGCCTGCTCGACGAGCTCGATGCCGGTTCCGCCTGTCGCGCCGAATACCGCAATCCTCATCTGTGTGTCTCTTCCGGCCTCGCGGCTGGGCGCAGACGAACCCGCGCGGTATCCAGCTCTTCGTGGCCCAGGCCGCGAACTCTGGGCGCCATGCACTGGATCGTAGCCCGCAACCAGCCTAGTACCGACCGCCGTCGCCTACCGCGCGATCGGCCTCGGTCAGCCCAGTTGGGACCTGCTGGCCCTCGTGGTCACGGGCGGCGGCGCAGCGACGCTGGTCCAAGCCCAACATCGCGTCCTCGGGCATCGGCGGCTCCTCGCCATCCGGGAAGAACCGCTCGCCACCGCCGACGACCACGGGGCACACGATCATCTGGACCTCATCCACGAGGCCGCGGCTCAGCGCCTGCCCGGCCAGTTCGGGCCCGTCCACCGTGATGTCGCGCGGAGCCGCGGCCTTGAGGCGACGCCAGCCCTCGGGCAAACGTGCGACCTCCGCCCCGAGTTCAGGCCCGGGTTCGGCTCGGAAGCGGCCAGGCTCACCCCACCCACCCCCGCCCCCGCCGCGACAGGTAGTCGTGCCACAAGAACCGCGCCGCCACCCCCCGCAGCGGCCGCCAACGCTCCGCCCACGCGTCCAACTCGTCCCAGCCGGGCTGCGCCGGCAGACCCCACAGCTCCTGGACGGCCTTCGCCAGCGCCAGGTCGCCGCGCGGCCAGGCGTCGGGGCGGCGCAGCGCGAACAGCAGGTAGACATCGGCCGTCCAGCGCCCGATGCCGCGGAGCGCGAGGA
>Ga0114946_10002326_pt1 | contig 13037 bp, 13 predicted proteins | sample WalLakDeSediment_FD_88676 | JGI IMG/M metagenome (GOLD analysis project Ga0114946, IMG submission 88676) | Lake sediment microbial communities from Walker lake, Nevada to study Microbial Dark Matter (Phase II) - Walker Lake 11/02/13 Deep Sediment | ecosystem: Environmental > Aquatic >...
GCTGGTCCATGGGCCGGTCAAAGCGCACGGTAATCGGCGCGGTTGGGTCGACCTCCCGTCCCTGGGGGGTAAAGGCGAGAACAGGCGGCGGCGTGGTGAATTGGGCCGGCGGCGGCGCGGGCAGCGCATCGCCGCTGCGAGCGCGCAGCGGCTGCGTGAAGCGGAGGGTGTAGCTGGTATCCGGCGGCAGTTGGGCGTCGGGCGTGAGCGTGGCGGTGGTGTAGTCGTCATTCCAGGCCAGCTTGCCCCGCACGGCCGGCTCAATGCGCAGCGCGCCGCTCAAGCTGGCGTCGTCGATGGGATAGTTGAAGCGCAGCGTAACGGGCGCGCCAGGATCCTGGGCGGTAGGGCCGCTCACCCCGGCCAGCAGCGGTTTGAGGGTGAGCGTCCAGGTGTAGCTGCGCGCGAGGGGGGTCCCGGCGGCGTCAACGGCCGTCGGCGCGAGCGTGAAAGTGTAGAGCGTGTCAAAGGCCAGCGGCTCGGTCAGCGCCAGTTGCAGCGTATCGTCCGCCTCCCAGGTGAGCGCGTGCGCCAGCGGCGGCTCTACCTGCAGCGCCTGCGCCACGCTGGCGGCCTGCATGGGATGATTGAACTTCAGCGCAATCGTCGGCCGGCGTTCGGTCAGCGTGGTCACGTTGGGGGTGCGGCGCACCACCTGCGGCGCGGGCAGCGTCTTAAAACGCCACGTCGGGGCCTCGTCAAAGACCAGCCCGCTGCGGCTTTGCAGCGCGCCGTCCAGCGCAAGGCGGTAAGATTGGCCGCTGCGCCAGCGCCCGGCGGGCGTGAAAGTCAGGGTGGTGAAGTCGGCGCTCCAGCTCAGTACGCTCGCGGTCCTGGGGCTAAGCCGCAGCGGGTCGGCGGCGTCGGCGGGGTCAACGCGCATGGGCTGGTTAAAGCGCAGTGTCAGGGGCGCGTCGGTGGGAAAGGCGTCCAGCGGGATGGCGTCATCCAGCGTGACGTTGAGGAAGTCGGGAACGGCCGTGGGGGTGGGAGTGGGAACGGCCGTGGCGGCGACCGGCGTGGAAACGGCCGGAACCGGCAGAGGCGCGGCGGGCTGGCGGTCTCGGCACGCGGCTACCAGCACAGCCGGCAGGCCCAACACGAGCAAGAGAAAAGCGATCCATAAACGGCGCATGAGATGCCTCCTGGCAGTTAGCCAATAGCTGGCCGCCGTCCTTGCGGACGCGGCCGGCAAACAAGCTTTCTCACTCCCTTTTCTCCACGTGTGGGGGCGCTCCGCCGCCCACGTTCCGCTTATAGTGTAACCGCGCGGCGCTACGTTTGCTTGACGACTGGTGATTGGGCCGGCTACGCTTGCTATATGCCGATCAGACCAGCGTTAATAGATGTTCACATAACTCAGCCGGACTGGATTAAGATTGCCTCGTGCTCCGCGTTCAAATAGTGAAACAACATCATTTCGTAAATGTCAGACGCATGTCGCTCAGAACGGCCCTCATTCATTGAGCCCAGGGCTTGACATTTTGGGCACGTTCGATTTCCTCCAGTAACTTCATATTGAGTTCCGCTTCGGGGAGATCAGGATACCGTTGGCGCAGGCGCCCGCGGATGATGCCTACCAGCAAAGCGCGTGCATCCAGCATCGCCTGGATTCGCTGTCCCGGAGAAAGGACCAGGCGCAATCGCATAAGCTCAATATCCGTGTGCGTAAATCGGGGCAGCTTATTTTGGTACATCAACCAGACCTTTTTATTCCGCTCTGCGCTCCATTGTACCATTTTTACGCTTGTCATGGTTCTGCTTTCCTCACGGCGCTCATCCACGATAAAGAGCTGCTGCCCATATCCGCCTGAGCTTGCTATAATCGGCGTAGTGGAGTTTCCAGAGGGGTCCAATCTCGGAGATTGGACTCATCTTCCCAAGGAGAGACGTATGCCAAGACAACGCGCAACGGCCGTTTCCTGGCCCACCAAACCAATGCCGGCGCAGCGCGCAGAGCTGCCACTGGAGGGCCGCTACACGCGCGCGGAGGTCGCCCAAATCAGCCTGGGCTTTATCCCGCAGGGACCGCAGGATAAATGGTTCATCTACCTGGTGGACCACCTGCTGCTGGGGCGCTTTGCGCCCTTCCCCACGCCGCGCAGTCTGGCCAAATCCGACCGCAGCCGCTACCGGCGCCATCTGATGGGCCGCGAAGACGCGGGCGGCGGCTCGATTACGCTGCGCATGGCGGGGAATGGGCGCGAGTGACGAGTGGCGAGTGGCGGGCGGCGAGTAATGAGTAGGAGGCGATCAATGGCATCCCCATTTCCTGGTATGGACCCTTATCTGGAAGGAGAGCTTTGGCAAGAGTTTCACGATACGTTGATTAACAGCATGCGCGCACAACTTATGCCCCGGCTCGCGCCCAAGTACGTGGCGCTGCTGGCCAAGCGTTACGTGTTGGATAGCCCCATGCCCGAAGAAGTGCCTGTCTTGAGCCTGGAAATTCGCGACGTTGCCGAACGGCGCTTGGTGACGGTGCTCGAAATCCTCTCGCCCGTCAACAAACGGGGCGACGGCGCGCGGGAATACGTCACGCGCCGTACAGAGCTATTGCAGACGCACACGCATCTGCTCGAAATCGACCTCCTACGCCGCGGTGGGCGCATTCCGCTGGCAGGCCACTTGCCGCAGGCGCCCTATTACGTTTTTCTGAGCCGCTTCACGCAGCGCCCCCAGACAGAAGTGTGGGCCATCGGACTGCGTGAACGCCTGCCAACCGTCCCCGTGCCCCTGCTGCCGCCGGACAAGGATATACCGCTTGACCTCCAGTCCGCCATCGATGCTTGTTTTGCGCTGGTGGGCTATGAGAGGCTGCTGAACTACCACGAGGATCCTCCCCCGCCGCCGTTTTCTGCGGCGGATGCGGCCTGGATTGCGGCGCGGCTGGCGGAGGCGCAGGGTTGAACGTAAACGGCCGTTTCCCCCCACGAATCCCATGACCAAACTTACCTCCCAACTCAACGTCCGCAGCGAAGCATACCAGGCTAACCGCACCGCCATGCAGGCGCGCGTCGACGAGCTGAACGCGCGCCTGGCCTGGGCGCGCGCCGGCGGCGGCGAACGGGGCGCGCAAAAATTCCGCGCGCGCGGCAAGCTGCTGCCCCGCGAACGGCTGGAACTGCTGCTCGACCCCGGCGCGCCCTTCCTGGAAATCGCGCCCCTGGCCGCTTACGGCATGTACAACAACGAATCCCCCTGCGCCTCGCAGATCATGGGCATCGGCTTCGTCAGCGGCGTGGCCTGTATGCTCTTCGTCAACGACGCCACGGTCAAGGGCGGCGCGGTCTACCCCATGACGCTGCAAAAAACGCTGCGCGGCCAGGCGATCGCGCTGGAAAACCGGCTGCCGTGCCTGACGCTGGTGGAGTCGGCGGGGGCGAACCTGCTCTACCAGGCCGAAGTATTCAACGCCGGCGGGCGCATCTTCGCCAACCAGGCGCGCCTGTCGGCCCAGGGCATTCCCCAGGCAGCGCTAGTCTTCGGCTCCTCCACCGCCGGCGGCGCCTACATTCCCGGCATGAGCGACTACGTGGTGATGGTGCGCGGCCAGGCAACGGTTTACCTGGGCGGCCCCCCGCTGGTCAAAATGGCCACGGGCGAAACGGTGGACGACGAAACGCTGGGCGGGGCGGAAATGCACGCCCACGCTTCCGGCGTAAGCGACTACACGGCCGAAAACGATGGGGATGCGCTGCGAATCGGCCGTTTAATCCTCGAACACCTGCGCCGGCCCCAGCCCCACGCCTGCGTCGCCCGCCGCCAGGCCCCCGCCGACCCCGCCTACGATCCCGACGAGCTGCTGGGCGTCATTCCCGCCGACGGGCGCATCCCGTTTGACGTGCGCGAGATCATCGCGCGCCTGGTGGACGACTCCCGTTTCCTGGAGTTCAAGCGCGACTACGGCGCCACCCTGGTCTGCGGCCACGCGCACCTCAACGGCTACCCCGTCGGCGTCCTGGGCAACAACGGCGTGCTCTTCAGCGAGTCGGCCAACAAGGGCGCGCAGTTCATTCAGCTCTGTAACCAGACGCGCACCCCGCTGGTCTACCTGCAAAACATCACCGGCTTCATGGTCGGGACGCGCTACGAGCGCGAAGGCATCATCAAGCACGGCAGCAAGCTCATCAACGCCGTCGCTACCTCCAGCGTGCCGCAGTTCACCGTCATCGTCGGCGGCTCGTACGGGGCCGGCAACTACGCCATGTGCGGCCGCGCCTACGACCCGCGCTTCCTGTGGAGCTGGCCCAACAGCCAGATCGCCGTGATGGGCGGGGAGCAGGCGGCGGGCGTGCTGGCGATTGTGCAAACCGAGCAGGCGCGCCGCCGCGGCCAGGAACCCGACGCGCAGCAAATCGAGATGCTGCAAAAGCTGACGCAGCAGAAATTTAGCGAGGAATCGTCGCCCTACTACGCCACGGCGCGCCTGTGGGACGACGGCATCCTCGATCCGCGCGACACGCGCCGCGCTTTGAGCATGGGGCTGGCCGTCGCGCACAACGTCGATTTCATCACGCCCGGCGCGCCCCATTACGGCGTCTTTCGCATGTAGCCGCCCCGAATCCTGTTCGCCATTCACCGGGGCTTGGGATAAAATACGGCCGTCTGCCGGCGCACAGGCTTGACCGGGAGACCCCTGCAAGCAAAGGAAGAACCATGGAAGAACAAGACAATTCCCTCACGAACAACGTCGTCCTCTATGCGATCGTATTGGCCGTTATCGCCGGGTGCAGCATGACGTTCCTGGCGCTGGCGCTGTTGACTTACCTGGCTGCGCTGTAAGCTTCTGCACGCGCTGTCAGCCCCTGCCGGTTAAGCCAAGGCCGGCAGGGTTTTTTGTTGGCGCACGTTGGCAACATGATCGTTGAACGCTGGACCGAAAATGAGGGCGTGCGGCTGCACTACCTGGAAGACGGCGCGGACGACTTCGCCGGGACGCCGCTGGTCTTTGTGCCGGGCGGGCTGGGCGCGGCCGAAGATTACCTGCCGGAATTCCCCGTTTTTGCGCCGCGCGCCTGCCTGGCCATGAGCTTGCGCGGCCAGGGGCGCAGCGACGCGCCGCCGCGCGGATATGCCTTTGCCGACTTCGTGAGCGACGTCGAGGCGATTCTAAACGCCAGCGGGCTTCACAAACCGTGCCTGCTGGCCTACTCGATGGGCGCGCCCTTTGCGATTGAGGTCGCCAGCCGCCACCCCGACCGTTTGGGCGGCCTGATTATTGGCGATTATCCGGCGCGCTACCCGCAAATTCCGCCGGAGTGGGTCGACAGCGCGCTGCTGACGCTGGGGCAGTTGGCCAGCAAAGCGGTGGCCGAGGCCATCCAGCGCGAGTCGGCCGAAGTGGAGCTGTGGGAGCAACTGCCCGCCATCACCTGCCCGACGCTGGTGCTGCGCGGCGGCCAGCCCGGCGCGCTGCTGGACGCGTCCGCGAGCGAGCGCTACCGCAGGCTGCTGCCCGACGTGCGCGTGGTCACCTTCCCCGATTCCGGCCACGCCCTGTGGGAACCGAATTACGAGCAGTTTGTGAACGCCGTCAAAACCTTCCTGCACGATCTGGACGCGGCCCGGCAAGCTGCGTGAAATGACTGGAACAAGGCGCACCGTTCGGCTGAGGCTCATGGCGAAGCCACGATGAATGAAAATCGTAGCGCAAGATTCCTTCTTGCGCGGGCAAGTAGGAAACTTGCCCTACATTTACGAAGGAGCGCGGTTATGAAGATCGACGTTACCCTGCTATCCCACACGCTGGCCGAGATGCCGGCGACGACGCGCGCGGCGGAAGCGGCCGGCTTCGACGCCATCTGGACGGCCGAAACCAAAGGCGACCCTTTTCTGCCGCTGACGCTGGCCGCCGAGCACAGCCGCCGCCCGCTGTTGGGCACGGCCATCGCCGTGACCTTTCCGCGCAGCCCGGCCGTGCTGGCCTACACCGCCTGGCAGCTGCAGCGTTACAGCCACGGCCGTTTCATCCTCGGCCTCGGAACCCAGGTCAAAGCCCACAACGTGCTGCGCTTCGGCGTCAAGTGGGAAAAGCCCGTCCAGAAAATGCGCGAAACGATTGAAGCCATCCGCGCGCTGTGGCATACCTGGCAGACGGGCGAGTCGCTGCATTACGCGGGCGAATTTTTCAAGCTGGCGCTCATGACCCCCTTCTTCGATCCCGGCCCGCTGGACACGCCCGCGCCGCCCATCTACATCGCGGCCGTCAATCCGCTCATGCTACGCCTGGCCGGCTCCCACTGCGAAGGCGTGCACCTCCACCCCATGCACACCGTGCGCTACCTGGAGGCGGTCGCTTGCCCCGAATTGGCGGCGGGCTGGGCGCGCGGGCGGCGGCGGCGCGAGGAGTTTGTGGTGAACGCGGCCGTTTTCGCCATCCCCACCGACGATCCCGCCTACGCCGCCTGGGCCGAACAGCACGTGCGCCAGCAGATCGCCTTCTACATGAGCACGCCCGCCTACCGGATCGTCACCGACCTGCACGGCTGGCAGGCGGAGGCGCAGCAGTTGAGCGACGCCGCGCGCCGTGGGCAGTGGGAAGCCATGCCGGGGCTGATTACGGACGTCATGCTGGACGAATTTGCGGTGCGCGGCGGCTGGGCGGAGCTGCCGGGTAAGATTCAGGCCAAATACGGCCGTCACCTCGACCGCGTCAGCTACTACCTGCCCTTCGTCCCCGGCGAGCAGATGGACGGCTGGCGCGCCACGATTGCGGCGATGCGCCGGCCTTAAACCAGGAATACGATGGCCTACTCCCCTTTCACTCCCGAACAGGACGCCTTCCGCCAGACGGTGCGGCGCTTCGTCGCCGCTGAAATCAAGCCCCACGTCGAGGCGTGGGAAGCGGCGCGCCTCTTCCCCGCCCGCGCGCTGTTCAAAAAGATGGGCGCCCTGGGACTACTCGGTCTAACCTATCCCGAAGCATATGGCGGCGGCGGCGTGGATTACTGGTATAACGCCGTGCTGCTGGAGGAAATAGGCCGGGCAGGCTGCGCCGGCGTGCCGATGGCCATCGCCGTCCAAACCGATATGGCCACCCCGGCCCTGGCCGCCCACGGAACTGAGGAACTGAAGCAGCGCTTCCTCGTTCCGGCCATCGCCGGCGACCTGATCTCAGCCATCGCCGTCAGCGAACCGGACGCCGGCTCCGACGTGGCCGCCATCCGTACGCGCGCCCTGCCCGACGGCGACGATTACCTCATCAGCGGGACCAAAATGTGGATTACCAACGGGACCCAGGCTGACTTTCTGACGCTGCTGGCGCGCACCGGCGACGAACCCGGCTTCAGAGGCATGTCGCTGATAATCGTGCCCACCGACGCGCCCGGCTTTAGCGTGAGCCGCAAGCTGGAGAAGCTGGGCAACCACGCCAGCGACACCGCCATTTTGTCCTTCGACAACGTGCGCGTGCCCCAGGCCAACCGCATCGGTCCGGAAGGAATGGGCTTCCGTTTGCAAATGCAGCAGTTCCAGCGCGAGCGGCTGGCCGGCGTGCTGCTGGCCCTCTCCGGTATGGATGAGGCCATCGCGCTGACCGTCAGCTACTGCCGCACGCGCCAGGCGTTCGGCCGGGCGCTGCTCGACAACCAGTGGATCCAGTTTCGGCTGGCGGAACTGCTGACGGAAGTGGAAGCTTTGCGCCAGTTGGCGTATCATTGTGTGCGCCTCTACGTGGCCGGCGACGACATCACGCGCGACGCGTCGATGGCCAAGCTGAAAGCCGGGCGGCTGGCGCGCGAAGTGGCCGACGCGTGCGTGCAGTTTCACGGCGGCATGGGCTACGTGGAAGAGTATCCCATCGCCCGCTACTTCCGCGACGCGCGCCTGCTCTCCATCGGCGGCGGCGCGGACGAAATTATGCTGCAAATTATCGCCCGGTACTTGGGCCATTGGCCGGAGCGTGGATAAACAACCCTGGAAACGAATAGAGGCGCTGTTAAATCTGTGCGGAAATTCCTACAACAAGCGGGAATAAAGCCATGATGAGGTATAAGGGCTACGTAGCCAGGGTAGAATTTGATGATGAAGCCGAAATCTTTTATGGTGAGGTAATTAACCTGCGTCAAGAGTTTAAATAGCTGGATCAGTGAAACATTAGAAGCTGCCGTCGTGGAGTAACCAGCGAAATCTACCTGGCGACAGACCAAATCAGGAGTAAATCAAGTGGAACAAATACGCGTCGCACGTTCGTTTATTGCCGCCGATGCTTTGGCGGACGTGGTTACCAAAGCTTACAATCTGGAACCCCCGGTCGGCAGCAAGATGTTCAGCAAGCTGCTGCGCACCCAGGACAATGACCATTACCGCATTTATACCGGCGACGGCAAAAAGTACGTTTTGCGCGTCTACCAGAGCGGAGAGGCGCTGGGACGGCAGGAGTCGGACTACCTGTTTGAGCTGGAGTGGCTGCGCTTTTTGAAAGAGCGCGGACTGCCCGTTTCTCACCCCCTGGCGCGCCAGGATGGCGCCTACCTGGGCAGCCTCGACGCGCCCGAAGGCAAGCGCTACTACGCGCTGTTCACCTTTGCAGAGGGCGAGCCGATGTCGCTGTCGAACATGGACCAGCTCTATGACGTGGGCGTGGTGATGGCCCGCATTCACGCCGCCTCAGATGATTTCAGCAGCGCCCAGCAGCGCCGCGCGCTTGATTTTGATTATTTGCTGACCGAGCCGCTGGAGCGCATCAAGCAGGCGTGGGGCAACAAGCGGCGCGCCAACCTGGACATTCTGCTTACCTCGGCCGCGGACGCGCGCGTCGAGATCGCGGCGCTGCTGGGCGAGGGGGCAACGCCGGGCGGCGGGTCCTGGGGCGTGATAGGCGGCGATTTCCACAGCATCAGTACCCACTTTAACGCGGCCGGCGAGCCGACGTTCTTCAATTTTGACCTGTGCGGCTACGGCTGGCGCGCCTACGATATCGCTGCTTTCCTCTCCAACACAAATCTGCTGCAGGCGCCGCAGGGCGCGTCGGAGGCTTTTTTTGCGGGCTATTACTCGGTACGGCCGTTAACCCAGGAAGAGCACGCCGCCGTTTCACCCTTCCTGACAATCCGCCGCATCTGGCGCATGGGCCTCTTTGCTCTGGCCGACGGCCTGGCCGGCTACACCTTCCTGGCTCCCGCTTAATGGCGTCGGAGGTCAATGGCAATCGACGCCCTTCTCATCGCCAACCGCGGCGAAATCGCCTGCCGCATCATCCGCACCTGCCGCCGGCTGGGCATCCGCGCCGTCGCCGTCTTTTCTGACGCCGACGCCGACGCGCGCCACGTGCGTCTGGCCGACGAGGCCATCCACATCGGCCCGGCGCCGGTTGGCGTGTCCTATTTGGACGGTGAGGCGCTGATTGCCGCCGCGCAGCGCGCGGGCGCGGACGCCGTGCATCCCGGCTATGGCTTTTTGGCCGAAAACGCGGACTTTGCGCGCGCCTGCGCCGCCGCCGGGCTGATTTTTGTCGGACCTTCCCCGGAAGCCATCGCCGCCATGGGCAACAAGCGCGCCGCCAAAGAGCTGGCGGCCGCGTGCGGCGTCCCCATCATTCCCGGCTATGGCGGCCCCGATCAGTCCGACGGCCGTTTCCAAAGCGAGGCGGCGCGCATCGGCTACCCGGTGATGGTGAAGGCCGCGGCCGGCGGCGGCGGCAAGGGCATGCGCCTGGTGAACGACCCCGCGGCGCTGCCGGAGGCGCTGGCCGCCGCGCGGCGCGAGGCCAGGCAGGCCTTCGGCGATGACGAACTGCTGCTGGAAAAAGCGCTGCCTAACCCGCGCCACGTTGAAATTCAGCTTTTTGGCGACCGGCACGGCCATTTGCTCCATCTGGGCGAGCGCGAATGCTCCCTGCAGCGCCGCCATCAGAAGATCATTGAGGAGACACCCTCGCCGGCCGTGACGCCGGAACTGCGGGTGCGCATGGGCGCAGCGGCCGTGGCCCTGGCCCAGGCCATCGATTATACGAACGCCGGCACAGCCGAATTTTTGCTCGATGCCCAGGGCGACTTCTATTTTCTGGAAATGAACACGCGCTTGCAGGTTGAGCATCCGGTGACGGAAATGGTCACCGGCCTCGACCTGGTTGAGTGGCAAATCCGCGTGGCCGAGGGTGCGCCGCTGCCGCTGACCCAGGCGCAGGTGCAGCTGCGCGGCCACGCCGTTGAGGCGCGCCTCTACGCCGAGAACCCGGCCAACGACTTTCTGCCCGTGACGGGCACGGTGGCGCGCTGGCGCGCGCCGCGCGGCGACGGCGTGCGCGTGGAGAGCGGTATTCTGGCTCAAGACCAGGTCTCGCGCCACTACGATCCCCTGCTGGTCAAGCTCGTTGCCCACGGGCCGGACCGCCCCACGGCCGTGCGCAAACTGCGGCGCGCGCTGGAAACGGCCGTGCTGCTCGGCCTCACCACCAACCTGGCCTTTCTGCAAGATGTGCTGCGCCACCCTGCCTTTCTGACCGGCGCCACCGACACCCACTTTATCCCCACCCATTTTGGCGGTTGGCAGCCCCCGTCCGGCGACCTGACGCTGGCCCTTTGCGCCGCCGCCCTGATCCGCTTCCGCCGCCACCCCCAGCCCGCCGTCATTCCCGGTTACTGGCGCAACAACCCCAACCAGCCGCTGCGCTACCGCTTTGCCGCGCCCAACGGCGCCTGGGAAATCCACCTTACGCCGCCCAACGACCGGGAGCGCGCGTTCTACGCGCGCCTGGTCGCGCTTGAGCCGCAGGTCACACCGGCGGGACCGGCCCACACGCTGCGGCTGCATGCGCTGACGTCCGGCGCGCTAACCCTTAGCCTGGACGGTCACCGGCAGCGCGTGCCCTACGCCCAGCGGGATGACCACTGGTGGCTGCAAACGCGCGCCGGCGTGGCGGCGCTGCAAGCTCTGCCGCGCCTGCCGCAGCCCCATCCCCCGGCCGACGCGGGCGGCTCTTTGCGCGCGCCGCTGCCCGGCGCGGTGCTGGCCGTGCTGGTAACCGAAGGAGAACGGGTGGCGGAGGGTCAGGCGCTGCTCAAGCTGGAGGCGATGAAGATGGAGCATACCATCCGCACCGCCGCGGCGGGTATTGTGACGAGGATTTTTTATCAGGTGGGGGATGCGGTGGAGGCGGACGCGCAGTTGGTGCAAATCGAGGAGCTTGAAGGGTAAGGAGAGGGCTATCCCTCTCTTTACGCCGCTTAGCTCACTTCAACCAGGACCTCGTTGCGCACGACAGTCTGGCCGGAGGTTACGTGAATCGATTTCACCACGCCGTCGAAGGGCGCGCGAATCTCGTTTTCCATTTTCATGGCTTCCAGCACGAGCAGAGGCTGATCGGCCTGCACCGGCGCGCCGGGGGCGACCAGGATGCGCGTGATGAGGCCGGGGATGGGGGCTTTGATACGGCCGTCGCCGCTGCGCGGGCGCGTTATGGCCGCTTCCGTATCCCGAATCTCAATGCGGTGCAGGCCGCTCCAGACCCGGATCCACTGCAGATTGTCCCCAACCACCAGTTCAAACGGCCGTCCATCCACGATCAGCCATTCAATCTGCTCCAGCGGTCCCGCGAGGTTGGGTACCGTTACGCGCACCGGCTGGCCGTTTACGCTGGCTTCGCACAGGCCGCCGCACTGGGGCGCCAATTTAAGTTCGACTTCGTAGGTTTGTCTATCAATCGTTACGGCTAACTTGCTCATCTTGCGCCCTCCTTTAGCGCGGCAGCCGCCGGCTCTCGCGGTGCCAGCCGCCTTGCAAACGTTCCGTCTCGCCCGGATTGAAGAGCTGCTTGCGCCGCATGTAGAGCACGGCCGCCGCCACCGCCAGGTCGCGCAGGTGCGTATCGTCCTGGGCAGGATGGAAGCCGTTAAATAACGGCACGCGAAACTGCGTCGAATAGGCTCCTTCCACAAAAGCCGGCGCGTGCACAATGCGCTGCAGCAGCGGCAGGTTGGTCGGTGTGCCGATCACCGTAAAATCCTCCAGCGCGCGCTGCATACGCTGCAGGCAAATCGCGCGGTTTTGGCCCCACACGGTCAGCTTGGCCAGCAACGGATCGTAGCGGGCCGGCACCTCGCAGCCGCAGTAGACGTAGGTGTCCACGCGCACCTCAGGACCACCCGGCAGCCGCACGCGCGTTAATGTGCCCGGACTCGGCCGGAAGTTATGCCACGGATCAGCCGCGCTGACGCGACACATCATCGCCCAGCCCCCCAGCCAGACGTCCGCCTGGCCCAGCGGCAGCGGCTCGCCGGCGGCGATGCGGATTTGTTCGCGTACCAGGTCGAGGCGGGTGAGCACCTCCGTCAGCGGGTGTTCGACCTGAATGCGGGCCTTGATTTCGCTGAAGTAAAATTTGCCGGCTTTGTCGACCACAAATTCGATTGTGCCCAAATTTTCATAGTTGAACAGGCGCGCCAGGTCCAGCGCCGTCTGCAAGAGGTCACGACGCTGCGCCGGATCAAGGCACAGCGCCGGCGCCTCCTCAATAATCTTTTGGGCTTTCTGCAGAATGGAGCCTTCGCGTTCGCCCAGGTGAATCAAGTTGCCGCGCTTGTCGGCCAGGATCTGCACGCCCACCTGGTACGCCGGCAGGATGGCCTTTTCCAGGTAGATGGAGCGGCTGCCGTACACTGCCTGGCCTTCGACGTAAACCTGGCGCACGGCCTCGGTAAACTGGCTCTGGTTTTGCACCAGCCGCTCGCCTGGGCCGCGCCCGCCAATGCACGATTTGATGATGAGCGGATAGCCGATTTTCTGCGCGGCGGCCTCCAGGGCGTCATGCTCGTGCGGCTCGTAGGAGCGCGGCGAATGGACAACCGTGCGAAAACCGGCGCGACGCACCTTTTCCAACGTTTCGATTTTGTTGAGCAGATTCTCAATGATGTCGGCGGGGGGGCCGATGAAGGTAAGGCCGGTTTCCTGACAGGCGCGTATGAAAGCGGCGTCCTCGGCCAAAAAGCCGTAACCTGGGTGCACGGCGTCGCAGCCGGTGCGCCGGGCAATGTCGAGGATGACGTCCTGGTCCATAAAATCAGCCGCTGACGTGAGTTCAACGCATTCATCCGCCA
>Ga0114946_10002327_pt1 | contig 13036 bp, 9 predicted proteins | sample WalLakDeSediment_FD_88676 | JGI IMG/M metagenome (GOLD analysis project Ga0114946, IMG submission 88676) | Lake sediment microbial communities from Walker lake, Nevada to study Microbial Dark Matter (Phase II) - Walker Lake 11/02/13 Deep Sediment | ecosystem: Environmental > Aquatic > Freshwater...
CAGCCGCTCGAAACGCTCGAAGACGCGCTCGCGCGCGTCAGCCGGAATGCCCGGGCCTTCGTCTTCGACGGAGATGACGACAGCGCCCTCGCGGGGGCTGACGGCGAGCGTGATCCTGCCCCCGGCAGGCGCGTGCACGACGGCGTTGGCGACCAGGTTGGCGAGCGCCTGCCGCAGCCGGGACTCATTGCCGTTCACGATACCCGGGCTCTCGTAGACGACCTCGATCACGTGGCTGGAGACATGGCCGAACGAGGCGGCCACCTCGGCAGCGAGCGAGGACATCGAGACCGGCGCTACGGATTTCGGGTCGAACCACTCCCCGGCGGACGCCACGTGCGCCAGATCGTCCACCAGCGTCTCGATCCGCCCGACTGCACGCAGTGACTCGGCAAGCGCTCTCTCTCGTGATGCATCGTCGAGCGGCCGCCCGAGGATCTCGAGATAGCCGGCGATGACGGTGAGCGGTGCGCGTATCTCGTGCGCGACGATCGCCATGACCTCGTCGGCGTCATCGGGCGGAACGGGCGGGGGCACGGGCTTCTCAGGCACGGCCTCACCCCTCCGCGGCGACGGGCGTACGTCGGGAGCGCACGCGTCTGACGAGCTTGTCCGCTTCGACCACCCAGAAGACGATCGTCGAGGCGGCGAGCGCGATCCCGAGTTCGGTCGCGGTGAGCGGAGTCGTGCGGAAGACCGGGTTGAGGAAGGGCACGTAGAGCGTCGCCATCTGCAGCGCGACGGTGAGCGCGAGTGCGCCTGCCATCGGGCGGTTCGAAAGCAGGCCTTGCGAGAAGACCGACTCGGTGTTCGAGCGGATGGCGAGCGCGTTGCCGAGCTGGCCGAGGCAGAGCACGGTGAAGACCATGCTGCGCCAACTGTCTATGCCCGCGCCGAGGACCTCGATCGCGAACGCCATCACCGCGAGCGACACGCCGCCGAGCAGCAGGCCGACCCAGACCATCTGGGCGGCCATCCCCTCGGCGAGGATGCTCTGTGCCGGCGGGCGGGGCGGGCGCTTCATGATGTCGCGCTCGGCGGGCTCGGCCGCGTAGGCCAGTCCGGGCAGCCCGTCGGTGACGAGGTTGATCCAGAGGATGTGGATGGGCAACAAGGGAATCGGCAGGCCGAGGAAGGGTGCGAGCAGGATGGTGAAGATCTCGCCGGCATTGCTAGTCATCGTGTAGCGGATGAACTTGCGGATGTTGTCGTAGATGCGGCGCCCCTCCTCCACCGCGTGCACGATGGTCGAGAAGTTGTCGTCGAGCAGGATCATCGACGCCGCCTCCTTGGCGACGTCGGTACCGGTGATGCCCATCGCCACGCCGATGTCGGCCTGCTTGAGCGCGGGGGCATCGTTCACGCCGTCTCCGGTCATCGCCACGAACTGACCCCGGTCCTGGAGCGCGCGGACGATCTTGAGCTTCTGCTCCGGCGCCACGCGCGCGTAGACGTGCGTGTCGAGCACGCGCGCCTCGAGCTCCTCGAGCGTCAAGCGCTCGAGCTCGATGCCGGTCACGACCTCGGTCTCGCGCCGGGCGATGCCGATGCGCCGGGCGATCGACATCGCTGTCGCCGGGTGGTCCCCGGTGATCATGACCGGGACGATGCCGGCGCTCCTGCAGAGCGCGACCGCCTCGGCGGCCTCCTCGCGCGGCGGGTCCATGAGACCGACCAGGCCGAGGAAGACCATGTCGTCCTCGGCCGAGGAAGGGTCTTCGGGCAGCCCGTCGAAGCGACGCATAGCGTAGGCGAGTACGCGCAGCCCGTCGCCGGAGATCTCATCGATGTCTGCCGAGAGCTCCTCGGTGTCGACCGGTCCGGTTCCCTCCGAGCACATCTGTGTGGCGGAGCGGTACAGGACGGCCTCGGCGGCTCCCTTGGTGAACGAGACGATCCCGCCGTCGGGGGCGGTGTGGAACGTCGTCATAAGCTTGCGTTCGGAATCGAAGGGCAGTTCGGCCACGCGTGGCCACGACCCCTCGACGGCGGCGCGGGTGAAGCCGGCCTTCTCGGCAGCCGAGTAGAGCGCGGTCTCGGTCGGGTCGCCGAGCGGATCTCCATCGGGACCGGGCACCACGTCGCTGCAGAGCGCCATACCGCGCCAGAGCATCTCCCAGGCCGGGCCTGAGGTCCCGTCGGGTCGCGCGACGGCCTGCCCGTCTGCGAGGAAGCGCTCGGCGGTCATGCGGTTGACGGTGAGCGTACCGGTCTTGTCGGTGCAGATGTACGTGACCGAACCGAGGGTCTCGACCGCCGGGAGCCGTCTCACCAGGGCGTTCGTGCGCACCATCCGGCGAGCCCCGAGTGCGAGCGTGATCGTGGCGACCGCCGGCAGTGCCTCGGGCACGGCGGCCACAGCCAGGCTCACCGCGGTCAGGAACATGAGGAGCACGTCTTCGCCCCGGATGATCCCTACGACGAAGACGATCGCGCACAGGCCGAGCGCCGCCATGCCGAGCGCACGGCCGAACCCGGCGAGCCGCTTCTGCAGCGGCGTCTTCCCGCCCTCGGTACCCGCCAGCAGTCCGGCGATGCGCCCGAGCTCGGTTGCCGGACCGGTCTCCGCGACCACGCCCTCGCCCCTGCCGTGAACCACCTGGGTGCCCCGGTAGGCCATCGAGAGGCGGTCCCCGAGCGCGGTCTCGGCACCGGCGACGGCCTCGACCCGCTTCTCGACAGCCTCCGACTCGCCGGTGAGAGCGGCCTCGGCGACGCGCAGCTGGGCGCTTTCGATCACGCGCAGATCGGCGGGAACCACGCGTCCCGCCTCGAGCAGGACGATGTCGCCGGGAACGAGCTCCGCGGCGGACACGTCGAGCACCTCTCCGCCGCGGCGGACCGAGGCGCGCGTCGCGGCCATCTCGCGCAGAGCCTCCATGGCCCGCTCCGCCCGGTACTCCTGCACGACGCCGATGATCGCGTTGAGGAAGACGATCACCGCGATGGCGACGGTGTCGATGACCTCTCCGAGAAGCCCCGCGATGACGGCCGCCGCGATCAGCAGAAGGATGAGGAAGTCCTTGAACTGGTCGAGGATCATGTGACCCAGGGTGCGCTGCTCGCCCTCGGGCAGCACGTTCGCGCCGTAGGTCTCGAGGCGCGACGCCGCCTCGGTGGCCGACAGGCCTGCCGCCCGGTCGCTCTCGAGCTCGCTCAGCGCCTCATCGGCGCCGAGGGCGTGCCAGGAGCGGTGGGGCGTCGCGTTCGGAACGGAGTCGGGCCTTGCCGATGCGTGCATCAGGTCTCCCGTGTCAGTCGGTGTGCGGTCGGGGTACCCGCGAGGCCACCGATGGCGGTCTCGCGCAGTGAAGGCGGCAGGCTGCGGCCCACGCTGGCCGAGGCGTCCACTACCTCATCGAAGGGGATGGGGAAGGTCACGCCCGCAAGGGCGAGTTCGACGCCGGCAAGGGCGACGGCCGCACCGGTGGCGTTCCTCGCCACGCACGGGACCTCGACGAGCCCGCCCACCGGGTCGCACACGAGGCCGAGCAGGCCCTGCAGCGCCAGCGACGCAGCGTGCCCCGACGCCCCCGGCGTGCCGCCGAGCAGCTCGACGCCGGCTGCGGCCGCCATCGCCGCCGCCGAGCCGATCTCCGCCTGACAGCCCCCCGATGCCCCCGCGAGCGAGGCGCGAGCGGCGATGACACCGCCGATCGCTCCCGCAGTGAAGAGGGCGTCTACGAGTGCGTCGTCATCGGCACCGGCACCGTCGGCGAGGGTGAGCAGGACGCCCGGAAGCACGCCCGATGCCCCACCGGTGGGCGCCGCCACGATCCGTCCCATCGAGGCGTTCACCTCGGCAACCGCGAGCGCGGAAGTGAGCGCGTCGGAGAAGATCGCACCGACCGGACCGGCGGGCGCAGCGTGGAGCCGGGCGGCATCGCCGCCGGTGAGTCCCGAGCGCGAGGGGGTCGACCGAGAACGTCCGTCGGCGACGGCGGAGCGCATGACCGAGAGGGCCTCGCGCATCCGTTCCCGGAGCTCCGCAGGCGCGCGACCGCTCTCCGCGACCTCGAGCTGCAGCGCAGCCGCGGCAAGGGAGCCATGCCGGCCCGCACCTTCGAGCAGGTCAGCGAAGGACGTGTACGCCACGGGAAGCCTCCTTTTCCGACGAGCGGATTGTACCGCACAAGTGCGTCCTGCCGTTGAGTCCGGACACCGGATGCAGTGGGGTATTGACATCGGCTAGGGAAGGCTCGTAGTATGCGTGAGGCAGAGACTTAGTACGTACTAAGTCAACCGTGATCACCGGAGGTAGCGAAACATGGCCGCGCAAATCAGAGACGACCTCAGCATCGACGTAGTCCGACCCTTCACGCTCGACCGGCTCGGTCGCGGGGAGTCGTGCGAGGTGCTCGGGATCGACGACGAGATGGCGCGCATCACCGCGCTCCGCTTCGGCATGTCCGAGGGTGCTCAGATCAGCTGCGTGACGCGCATTCCCGCCGGCCCGGTCATCGTTCGTTCCGGCCGCCAGGAGATCGCCATCGGCCGCGGCCTCGCCAAGCGCATCACCGTGCGCCCGGTCCCGCCGAAGAAGCGCTAGATGTCCACCACCACCCACTGCCACGCGCCGGCGACCCCGGCCATCCGGGAGGGCGTCAAGACCATCGTGCTTGCGGGCAACCCCAACGTGGGCAAGTCCGTCGTCTTCAACTCGCTCACCGGGACCTATGTCGACGTCAGCAACTTTCCCGGCACCACCGTCGAGCTCACGCGCGGCTCGATGGGGGATGCCGATGTCGTGGACACTCCCGGTGTCTACGGGGTCTCGTCCTTCAACGATGAGGAGCGGGTCGCCAGAGACGTGATCCTCGAGGCGGACACCGTCGTCAACGTCGTGGACGCGGTCCACCTCGAGCGCGACCTCTTCCTGACGCTGCAACTGGTGGACATGGGCAAGCCGATGGTCGTCGCGCTCAACATGATCGACGAGGCACGCTCCAACGGCGTGGACATCGATACCGACCTGCTCTCCGACCTGCTCGGCGTTCCGGTGATCGAGACGGTCGCCGTCCGCAACCAGGGCATCTCCGAACTCAAGGAGACGCTGACCAAGGCGCGCACCGGTCACAGCGATCCCGAGCTCGATGCGGGTCTCGTGCAGATGGCTTCCCGCGTGGGCTGTCGTTCCGAGGCGCTGCTCGTTCTGGAGGCCGACGAGACCGTTGCGGGCCGACATGGCATAGAGCCGGCGGACACCGCGAGCCGTGATGCCATCTACCTGCGCCGTCGCGACCGGGTGAACGACATCGTCGGGCACGTCGTGCGCCACACGACCGAGGGCGCGAACCTCTCCACGCGCCTCTCGGCGGCGATGATGAATCCGCTTACCGGCATCCCGATGCTGCTCGCGTTGCTCTGGGGCATGTACAAGGTCCTCGGCGAGTGGATTGCAGGTGGCGTTGTGGGTCTCCTCGAGGAGACGCTCTTCCTCGAGACCATCGTGCCCGTGGTCGAGCAGGTGGTTGGCGGCGTCTTCGCCGAGGGTACGGCGCTCTACACCATCCTCGCTGGCGAGTTCGGCGTGCTCACGATGGCGCCGACGTACCTCTTCGGGGTCATCCTGCCGCTCGTCACCGGCTTCTACCTGCTACTCGCGGTGCTCGAGGACTCGGGCTACCTGCCGAGGATCGCCGCGCTCGCCGACCGGTCGCTCTCGTCGATGGGCCTTAACGGGCGCGCCGTCATACCGCTCATCCTCGGGCTGGGTTGCGTCACGATGGGCACGCTCACCACTCGCATCCTCGGCAGCAAGCGCGAGCGATTCATCGCGACCGCGCTGATGGCCATCGCCGTGCCGTGCTCGGCTCAGATCGCGGTCATCGCCGCGCTCATGGCCGGGGTGGGCCCCGGTTACGCCGCCGCCTACTTCGCCGCGCTGCTCGTCATCTTCATCGGCGTGGGCACCGTGCTCGCGCGCCTCGTGCCCGGCACCTCGACCGACCTGCTCATCGACCTGCCGAGCCTGCGCGTGCCGCGCCTCGACAACGTGCTGAGGAAGTCCCTCATGAAGGTCTACCACTTCATGAAGGAGGTCACGATCTTCTTCCTGCTCGGAGCGCTCGCGATCTCGGTGCTCGAGATCACCGGTGCGCTCGAGGCGATCCAGGCGTTCGCCGTGCCGCTGACCGTGGGCTGGCTCGGTCTGCCCGCAGAGGCCGCGACGGCGTTCGTGATGGGCTTCGTGCGCCGCGACTTCGGCGCCGCCGGGTTCTTCACGATGAACCTCACCGCAGCACAGCTGCTCGTCTCGATGGTGACGATCACGCTCTTCGTCCCGTGCATCGCGAGCGTCATGGTCATCTGGAAGGAGCGCGGTGCGGGCTACGTGGCCGGGCTGTTCGCGGCGTCCGTCGGGATCGCGTTCGTCGCGGGCGGCGTTCTCGCACGGATCACGGGGGTGGTCTAGGATGCGCCTGACCGACTGCCCTACCTGTGGTTTCGCTGCCGAGGAGCTGCGCTGTCCGCGGTGCAACGCCCTGAAGGTGACGTCGTGTTCGGGCGGGTGCATCACGTGTCGGACGAGTGGCTGCGGTTCGCGGGAGCCTGCCCGGACGGCGAGCAGCGGGTGCTGCGGCTCCGGTGAGGCAGCGAAGCGGTCCTAGACCGGGGGCACGACCCTCACTCCGGTTATGCCGGAGGCCGACGCGATGCGCTCGATCGCCGCGCCGGCCACGGGCGCATCGGTCTCGATGAGCATGAGCGCCCCCGCTCCGCGCCGCTCACGCGATACCTGCATCCGGGCGATGTTGACGCCCTCCTCGGCCAGGACGGACGTCACGGCAGCGACCTCGCCCGGCCGGTCGAGGTGGAACACGAGGAGGAGCGGCAGGTCGCCGGTGAGTTCCACGTCGTAGGCGTCGATCCGGGTCAGCACGACGTCGCCTCCGCCGAGCGACGATCCCTGGAGCTCGACGTCACGTCCGTCGGCTGCGGTGAGCATGAACGATGCGCTGTTCGGGTGGGTCTGCCCGAGGTCGACCGTGTGGAACGAGACGTCGAGGCCGGCCTCCGAGGCAAGCTCGAGGGCGTGCCGGATCGAGAGGTCGTCGGGGGCGAGCCCGAGCAGCCCGGCCACGAGCGCGAGATCGGTGCCGTGACCCGAACCGGTCGAAGCGAACGAGCCGTGCAGCCCGATATCGGCAAGGCGGGGCGCTTCGCCGAGGATGGCCCGTGCGAGCCGCCCGAGCCTGACCGCCCCGGCCGTGTGGCTCGAGGATGGTCCGACCATCACGGGGCCGACGATATCGAAGATGCTGCGTTGGCGTGCCATTCGCTAATCATACCCTGTCGGAGAGTCCGGATTGCCCAAGCGGCAGTTCGGGCAGCACCATCGGTCAGCGCAACAAGCGCGTCTCAGGGAAGCAAAGGAAGGAACGCTCATGTCAGAGTCCGCATTTGGCCAGAAGCAGGTCACAATCCTGCTCGCGGTGGTCGCGGTCCTGCTCGCCGCCGTCATCGGCATCATCATCTGGCAGAACTCGAACTCATCCTCGTCGGAGAACGTAGTCCTGACGACGACCGCGGGCGATGCGCCCGCTACGCCGCCCGCCGGCATGGGCGCGCAAGCTCCCGATGTGGAGTTCGATCCCGCGACCGCACCCGCCGTTCCCGAAGGCCAGGCGCCCGTCGAGTACCTGACCGCCTACTACGAGGCGTGCGCGAGCGGTGACTACGAGGCTGCCTACGGCATGCTGCCGGTCGCATCGCAGCAGTACTACGGCGATGTCGCGTCCTTTGGGCAGACACTCCAGTCCTACGGGATCACCGAGTTCTCGGTGGACGAGCCCGTCGAGAGCGGCGACACCGTCTCCATCGTGGGTTGGCAGGTCGCCCAGGGCATGACCTTCGGCTACGAGTGGACGTTCGTGAAGGCCGAGGATGACACGTGGCGCGTTGCTTCCCGCACGATGGCGGGCGCCCAGTAGGCTGCTTTTCTCCATAGGCTCGAACCCCCGCACGCCGCTCCGACTCACGTCGGGGCGGCGTGCTAGTCTTGTCCGGTGATGAGCACAGGCCTCGCCGGTTTCCTAGTTCCGGGCACCGATCCGGATGTCGTCGCGTCGTACGCGGCCGCTGTCGAGCGCGCCCGGGAGGCCGTGTTCGGATTCGAAGACGAGGTCGTGCTCGTCGACATCGAGACCACCGGGTTCGATCCGGCGCGCGATCGCCTCATCGAAGTGGCCGCCGCGCGTATGCGGGGCCCCGAAGTCATCGACGTGTACGAGACTCTCGTCGATCCGGGCTGCGCCATCCCCACCGAGATCGTGCGGCTCACCGGTATCGCCGATGCCGATGTGCGGGGAGCACCCTCTGCCGACGTGGCCGTCGAGGGCCTCGTGGCCTTCGTCGACGGATGTGACCTGGTCGCACACAACGCGCCGTTCGACAGGGCATTCCTCGAGCACCACGTGGGAGCAGGCCGGTTCCGCGGCCTGTGGCTCGACACGCTTCAACTCTCGCTCATCGCGTTCCCGCGCCTGGCGAGCCATCGTCTACGAGACCTCGCGCAGGCCTTCGGGGCAGACGCCCCCTCGCACCGTGCGGCCGACGACGTCAAGGCGCTCACGACCGTCTGGCGCACGGTCTTGTGCGGACTCGAGGAGCAGGGGCCGGCGCTCCTCGGCCGGCTCGCAGCGCTCGCGGTGTCGTCCGATTGGCCGGCGCGTTCCGTGATCGCGCACATCTCCGCCGGGTCCCCCGCGACCTCGTTCGACCTCGTCGACGCGCGGAGGCCGCGCGTGGGGGCCGAGCGGGCCGCGGCTCTTCCCGATGCCGACGAGATCGAGTGTTGCTGCCCCGTTTCGGAAGAGATAGCCGCCGAGTTCTCCGCGGACGGTATCGCCGGTCGCATGTACCCCGGCTACGAGCTGCGACAAGAGCAGGCCGAGATGGCCCGCGCCGTCACCGGAGCGTTCTCCGACGGCGCGTACGCAGCGGTGGAGGCGGGGACCGGGGTGGGCAAGTCGCTCGCGTATCTCGTGCCCGCGGCCCGCTTCGCGCTCCTGAACAACGTGGCCGTCGGTGTGGCGACGAAGACGAACGCGCTGATGGACCAGCTCGTCTACGGTGAGCTCCCGGCACTCTGCGAGGCGCTCGGGGAACCGCTGCGCTTCGTCTCGCTCAAGGGCTACGAGCACTATCTCTGCCTGCGCAAGCTCGATCGCTTCGCCTCCTCTCTCGATGACGCCGACCCGGCGATCGTCGGGGCGGTCGCAGCGCTGCTGGCATGGGTCGCGCAGAGCTCGTGGGGCGACCGCGCCGCGACAAACGTCCATCTCGGCAGGGAGCTCAGGAGCGAGGTGACCGCTACGGTCGCCGATTGCACGCGCAAGCGCTGCCGTTACTATCCGCACCTGTGCTACGTGCACGGGGTGCGCCGCCGCGCGGCCTCGGCCCACGTGGTGGTGACCAACCACGCACTGCTCTTCCGCGACGTCGTTGCCGACGGCGGGATCCTCCCGCCGATCCGGCACTGGGTCGTCGACGAGGCGCACTCTGCCGAGGGCGAGGCACGCAAGCAGCTTTCGATGGAGTGCTCCCGGCTCGAGCTCTCGGTGGTATTCGGCGCCCTCGGCGGGGCACGCAGCGGGCTCATCGACACCATTCGCAGACAGCAGGCGGCATTCGCGGGCGACGGGGAGCACGCGTTCATCGCGGCGCTCTCCGAGATGGAGCGCGGCGTGACCGAGGGCATGACACTGGCGGCCTCGCTCTTCGAGTTCGTGCACGATGTCCGTGCGGCGGGCGAGGATGCCGGCTACGATACGAGCGAAGTCCGGGTGGATGCGCGCGTACGCGACAGCGCCGCGTGGGGAACGGTCTCGCGCGTCGGCCGCTCGCTGGCGATGCGTCTCGAGGCGGTGCTCGCCTCCGGCCGCCGTCTCATCACCCTCCTCGAGGAAGCCGGTTCCGACGCGACCGAGGTCCGCGCGGATCTCGCCGGCATTCTCAGTCGGCTTGCGAGCCAGCACATCGCGCTAGTGACCGTATTGGAGGGTGAGGCCTCCGAGTACGTGTACCACCTCACCGTCGACCGGCGACCGGGCGGTCGCTCCGATCGGCTCGCGGCCTCCCGCCTCGACGTGGGCGAGGCGCTTGCGGAGGACTTCTTCCCGCGCGTGCGCTCAGCGGTCTTCACCTCGGCCACCATCGCCGCGGGGGATGACTTCGGGCACTTCGCGCGCTCGGTCGGCCTCGATCGGCTGGACCCAGGGCGCTGGAGAGCCCTGCGCCTTCCGTCCTCCTACGACTTCGAGCGCCAGATGGCTGCGTTCGTGCCTACGGACCTCGCCGCACCCAACAGCGGCGAGTACCTTGCCCGGCTGGAGACACTGCTCTTCGAGCTCCATCTCGCGATGGACGGCTCGGTGCTCACGCTGTTCACCAACCGCAAGGACATGGACCACCTCTACCGCGCGCTCGCTCCTCGTCTGTCGGAGGAAGGGCTCGGACTTCTCGTTCAGAGCCGCGGCGTCTCCACCAAACGGCTGCGCGACGAGTTCCTCGCCGACGAGCGCGTCTCGCTCTTCGCCACGAAGTCGTTCTGGGAGGGGTTCGACGCCCGCGGCGACACGCTGCGCTGCGTCGTCGTGCCCAAGTTGCCCTTCGGTCCGCTGCGCGACCCGCTCACCTGCGAGCGTGAGGAGCGCTACGGGAAGGCGGCGTGGGAGCAGTACTACCTGCCCCAGGCGGTGATCGAGCTGAAGCAGGCCGCCGGCAGACTCATCCGCTCCTCGACCGACCGGGGCTGCCTCGTCATCGCAGACCCGCGGGTGTTCCAGAAGGGCTACGGCCGCACGTTCCTGGCGGCGCTTCCCGTCGATGATGTCGAGCGGCTCGACTCCGAGCGGGTCATCGAGGAGATATCGCAGCGTTTCGGGCGCGGCGCTCGCGCCTAGGCACGCTGTACTCTCGCGACCTCCGCGGCAGCGAAGCGGGCGACGGCCTCACGGACCCCAGGAGGCTCGAGCACCTCGGCAGCGCCGAGGAACGACGCGACCCGGCGGGAGATCCACGCCGTGCCTGCATACGGGACTTCCACGACGGTGCCCCCGGCGTCTGTTGAGACCACACTCAGGCCGGGCCACTCGCGCTCGGGGAGCTCGACGCCCGCGTCGAACCTCACGAGGGCACGCGGGAGGGCCTCGGTAGGTAGCGCGGTTCCGGGCGGGGTCACAGGTTGCCGTTCGAACAGCTCACCGGTGAGCTCCGCGGCTTGTATGCGGTCTGCCCGAAACGTCCTCACCGCGCCCGCGAGCCGGCAGTACCCCTCGACATACCATGTCCCGCGCTCGTTCAGGAGAGCCAGCGGCTCGATGATGCGCTCGGTGAACTCCTCGGTGCCTCCCGTCTGGTAGTTGATGCGAACCGCCTCGCACCGGTCGACTGCGACTGCAAGCGTCGCGTGTCGGCCCGGATCGGTCGCGGCCGCCGTGCGGATCACGCGTTCGATATCGTGCGGGTCTGCATCGCTTGCTGCCCGGAGCAGGCGCGAGACGAGCGGGTCGTCCGCCCTGCGCCCCGCCGCCTGGAGCGCGGCTGCCAACGCCCGCGCCTCGGGCGGAGAGAGCCGCACCCTCCGCTCGAGTGCCGGCATGGAGCCGAACACGTTGACCGTCTCGCCCTCCACGTACAGTGGCACGAGATCGTTGGGATAGTACGGGGCCACACCACAGAGCGAGAGCAGCTCGAGGTCGGCAGTCACCTGCTCGACGCTCACCCCCACCGCCTCGGCAAGGTCTGCGAGAGGGATCTGCGCACCGGGCCGGAGCAGACCGATGAGGACGAGCATCCGGCGGGCCTGTTCTGCGGCGGGGGCCTTAGGCATGACGGCTCACCACCCCGGCGAGACCGGAGCGTACGAGGTCCGCTGCACCCGGTGGCGACTCGATCGAGACACCCGGCCCGTTGGCGACGACCCAGCGTGCGAGGCGCGTCTCGTCGCGTGCTGACACGTGCCAGACCAGGCCGTCCTCTTCTGCCCGGAGCTCACCGGATCCGCCGGTCAGGACGACCGCTCGCCACGCCACCGAGGGCGCGAAGCGCACGACCGCGTCGAACTCCTCGCCTGGTCCGTACTGGAACGGCAGCCCGACGTACGCTCCGACGTCGAAGCCGGCGGGCCGTTCGAAGTCCGGTGTCCTCGGTCGGACGCTGTTCGGTGTGGGCTGCCCCATGCGGGCGACCGCGTAGACGCGGACCTCGTCGCGCCCGGTGTCCCGTCCCACGAGGTACCATCGCCCTGCGTGCAGGAAGAGGCCGTATCCCTCCACGACGTGGGGCGCGCTCCGTCCCTCGGCGTTGGTGTAATCGAAGCTCACCGTCTTGCACGCCATCGAGGCCGACGCGAGCGTGCCCACGGCAGCCCCCTGTGTCTCGGGGTGCTCGTCGGCGAGGTGCGCCGCGGCCGGCACGTCGGTCTCGGGGCCTCCGGATATCTTCGCGAGCGCGAAGAGCAGGTCGTTGCCGAAGGGAAACGACGGATCTCCGGCGAAGACGGTCGCGGTCGCGCGCACCACCGTCTCTTCCTCGGCCGAGAGGTCGAGTCCCGCCACGAAGGTCCGCTCCGTGTCGAGCCGGTAGGTGCCTTCCGGCGTTGACTCGATGGCGATGCCCATGCCGCGCAGTTCGTCCTTGTCGCGCTCGAACATGCGGATGAACGCGGCCTCGTCCTGGCCCTCCGGGTAGCCGATGATCTCCGTGCGGATGCGCTCGGCGCTCACCGGGGCGCGCGATGCCGCCAGGAAGAGCGCAAGGTTCACCAGGCGCTCGACAGCCTCGGTCATGAGGTCCTCCCCGTCTCCATCACACGATTCTAGCCCACCGAAGCCGTGCAGGCGGAAGGCCGGGAGAAGGAAACGAGGCGCGTGGGGGGACGCGCCTCGTCTGCGTCGAGCTGGCGTGATCCGCCCCTGAGGGGGGAGGAGAGGGCGGGTCGCCATACTCTGCCGATAATGCAAGCAACACGTGTGCCAAGCATTGACAGAATCCGAGTGTCCATCTGACGTGGGTCCGCGGACCGGTCGTA
>Ga0114946_10002328_pt1 | contig 13035 bp, 14 predicted proteins | sample WalLakDeSediment_FD_88676 | JGI IMG/M metagenome (GOLD analysis project Ga0114946, IMG submission 88676) | Lake sediment microbial communities from Walker lake, Nevada to study Microbial Dark Matter (Phase II) - Walker Lake 11/02/13 Deep Sediment | ecosystem: Environmental > Aquatic >...
ACCATGCGAATCTCCATTCAACGTCGACGCGAACTAGAATAACGGTTATGAAATGCCGCCGCCGGGAGCAGACACATGGACATCGGTGACCTGAGAAGCGAGTACAGCGGGGCGCCGTTCCGCCGCGAGGACCTCGATGCGGATCCGGTGAGGCAGTTCGCTCGCTGGTTCGAGCAGGCGCGCGAGGTCGCGCAGCCGGAGGTGAACGCCTGCGCTCTGGCGACCGTCGGCATCGACGGGCGGCCGTCGGCGCGTACCGTGCTGCTGAAGTACTTCGATGTCGACGGCTTCGTGTTCTTCACCAATCTCGAGAGCCGCAAGGCGCGCGAGATCGCCGAAAACTCATCGGTCGCGATGCTGTTCTTCTGGCAGTCGCTCGAACGGCAGGCGAGCATCCGCGGCAAGGCAGAGCGTGTCGGCACGGCCGAGGCGATGCGTTACTTCGCGCGTCGCCCGCGCGGCAGCCAGCTTGGGGCCTGGGTCTCGGAGCAGAGCGCCGTGCTCACCTCCCGCTCGGTGCTGGAGATGAAGCTGGACGAACTGAAGCGCAAGTTCGCCGCCGGCGAGGTGCCGTTGCCGTCGTTCTGGGGCGGCTACCGGGTGCGGCCGGAGGAAATCGAGTTCTGGCAGGGTCGCGCGTCCAGGCTGCACGACCGCTTCCGCTACAAGCGGGTCGACGACGCCTGGGTCATCGAGCGTCTCGCGCCCTGAGAACTCCGGCAAAGGCCTCGAGCGCCTCCAGCCCCACGACGTCGCGCGCGATCAGCGGCAGGTCGATGCGCGGCAGCGCCGGCAGCGCCTCGGTCAGCGTCGCCACGTGCAGTTCCTCCTGGGCGTGCCGCTCCGCAAGAAACTCGCCCGCGTCCGGCGGCGCGCGCTTGTTGATTACCAGGCCGCCGATCGTGATGCCCGAACCGCGCAGCTTCTTCTCCAGCTCGATGGTTTCCAGTACCGGGAGGCGCTCCGCCGCGAGCACGATAATGAAGGCGGTCTGCGAGCTGTCGCCAAGTGTGTCGCGCAACAGCCGGAGGCGCTCGCGCCGCCTGTTGAGCACGTAGCGGATGCGGTCGTCGCGGCCGCCGCCCTCGCCGGGTCCGCCGCCGAGCACGCGGTCGCCGAGCTCCTCGTCGGAGCCCAGGTTTTCCAGCGCGGTATTGAAGCGCGCGGCCCGCTCGCGCCGCGCCAGCAGGCCCTCGGTCCAGGCCGCCATCATCTCCGGCAACGCCATGAGCCGTGCGGTGTGCCCCGAGGGCGCCGTATCGAACACGATCAGGTCGTAGTCGGCGAGGCCCTTGACGACCATGTCGGCGATGCGCTCCAGCAGCGCCGCCTCCTGCATGCCGGGCGCCTCGCGCGACAGCTGCATGTGGCGGTCCACCTCGCCGGCGAGATGCGCGGGCATCAGGCGCCGCAGCGCCGCGCCGACCTCCGCGAGGTGCTCCTCGACCACGCGGTCCGGATCGAGTTCCACCCCGTCCAGGTTCGGCGCCAGGCGTACCGTGTGTGGCCCGACCTTCCTGTCCCAGATGTGGCCGAGGTTGTGCGCCGGGTCCGTGGAGACCAGCAGCACGCGCCGCCCGGCATCCGCCTCGGCCAAGGCCACCGTCGCGGCCACGGTGGTCTTGCCAACGCCGCCCTTGCCGCCGAAGAACAGCACCCGGCGATGCCGGGCAAGGTCTAGCAGCACCGCAGGTGATCCAGGGGCGAGTGCTCCATGCCCATGCGGCGGTGCCAGTCGTGGAATCGCTCGTACAGCACTGGCATCAGTTCCATGGTGTACCAGGAAGCCGGATTGGGCACGCCGAGGGTCTCGGCGAACACCAGCAGCATGAACAGGTCCTCCTCGTCACGCTTGAGGCGGGCGAAGCTCCGCCGGTACGGCGACACATAGTATTCGCGCAGCCCGTCGGAGAGCTGCTTGAACAGGCTGTCCCGGCGGTCTTCACCCATCCGCATTCAACCCCGCTGTTGCACCGGCACCTTGCCCTTCGCGCCGCGGCTCATCGCGATCGCCGCCTCCAGCGCGACCCACAGCGCCGCGATCAGGATGATGATGTCCATGACGAGCAGCAGCCAGTTCTTCTGCTGGTAGAACTGCCCGAGCTGGACCAACAGGGCATAGACCGACATGGTCAGCAGGAAGGCCAGCGGGAGCGCGGTGAACCACGCGGGCCGTCCCTGCCGGATGAGCATCACGGACACGATGGACAGCGTGAGACCCGCGAGCAGCTGGTTGGTCGTGCCGAACAGCGGCCAGATGATCATTCCGCCCGCGCCGTCGGCGCCAGCGCCGAAGGCCAGCGCCAGGCAACAGCCCACCGCGACCAGCGTGCTCACTACCACGTTGACCCTGAAGCCACCCAGTTCCGCTGCTTCCTGGATCACGTAGCGCTGCAGCCGGAGGCCGGTATCCATGGTGGTGGCGGCGAACAGGATCGCCATTGTCGCGAGCATGGTGGCGCCGAGTTGCTCCGGAACGCCATAGCCGGCCATCAGGATCGCATCACCGCCGCGCACGAAGGCCACCACGCCGCCGGCGCCGAAGCGCGAGTACATGGTTTCCCAGTCCACGAGTGTCGCGAAGCCGGCCGTGGTGCAGAGGATGGCAGCCAGCGCCAGCATGCCCTCGCCGACGGCGCCGCCGTAACCCACGATGCGTGCGTCGGTCTCCTTGTCGAGCTGCTTGGAGGTGGTACCGGAGGCCACCAGGCCGTGGAACCCGCTGATCGCCCCGCAGGCGATGGTGACGAACAGCAACGGGATCAGGCTGGGCGTACCCGCGGGAACGTTGTCGTTGAACGCCGGGGCGACGACGTCGGGCGCCGCGATCAGCACAGCCACATACAGCAGGCCGAGGCCGAGGAACAGCTGCAGCCCGTTGATGTAGTCGCGCGGCTGCAGCAGCACCCACACGGGCAGAATCGAGGCGATGGACGCGTAGATGAACAGCAACAGGATCCACTGTGAACGCGGCGGCAGGCCGAACATCGTCTCCGGCAACACGATGGGAGCACTGTTGCCGATGAAGATCAGCGCGTACAGCGCCACGACACCGATGATCGAGGTCCACAACAGGCTCATCTTGTAGCGATAGATCATCTGGCCGATGACCAGCGCCACCAGGATGGCGCCCCAGGTCGGAATGACCGCGGTCGGCGTGGAGACGAGCAGGTTCGCGATCACCACGGCGAATGCCGCATTGACCATCAAGAGCAGCAGGAAGATGACCACCAGGAACAGGTTGCGCGCGCGCGCGCCGATCACGTTCCCGGTCAGCGTGCCGATGGACTTGCCCTTGTTACGCACGCTCGCCCACAGGGCGCCGAAGTCGTGCACCCCCGCGAAGAAGATGGTGCCGAAGATCACCCAGGCAAAAGCCGGACCCCAGCCCCAGATGACGGCAATGGCGGGGCCGACGATCGGCGCGGCGCCCGCCACCGAGGTGAAGTGGTGGCCCCAGAGGATGTACTTGTTGGTCGGCACGAAGTCCACGCCGTCGCGGAACTCGTGCGCAGGGGTGCGGAAATCGGGATCGAGCCGGTAGATTCGCTCCGCGATGAATTTCGAGTAGAACAGGTAGCCTGCGATGATCATGCCGAGGCCGGCCAGCAACAGCGTAATGGCGCTCATGTCCCTATCTCCCTTGTATCGTGATACGAGACTCTTGCTCAATCAGCCGGATGTCGCGAACCGCGTCGGGTCCACTTCGATCCAGGTCGCCCGGGCGCGCGCGCAGACCGTGCCTTCGGCGTTCCAGATCGTTGTCCCGGAGTAGTACTTGCGGCCCTCGCGCCCCAGGCGCCAGCCGCCCACGATATGCAGCCGTTGCGCGAGCACCGGCGCGTCGAGGACGGCCGTGAGGCGTCCGAGCACCAGCGGGTTCCGCAGGTCCGCGAGCCAGGCCCATGCGCCCGGGCAGTCGAGCGCCGCCCAGGCGAACTCGGGCCGCACACGGCCATGATCGTCGGCGAGGTCGGCACCGGGTCTCCACGGGCACGCCACGAGGCCGTCGCGATCGACTTCACCCGCGAAAATGCGCAGGCCGTCGCCGGAGGCGCGCCCGGGGCCGCAGACGAAACAGGTGGGAAAGGCGTGTTCCTCGAGCCCGTGGTAGCGTCCCGCGGCCTCGGCGGCGGCGCCGATCCCGGGGCAGGGAGGTGGGTCGAGTTCCAGGCGGGCGTGGCGGGCCTCGGCCACGGGCTGGTCGCCGTCCATCAGCACGAGGCCGTCGATGCTGCGCCGCACGGCGAGATCGCGTTCGAGCGGCGGCGGGCGCCTGAGCGTCACTTCCGCCGGGCCATCCAGCCGGGCCGCGAGCAGGCCGCAGGTGTAGCCGCCGTTGCCGGACTCGGGCGGGCCGCAGAACCGCGCCGCTATGTTGATGAAGTCAGGCAGCTTGGCGGGCGATTCGGACATGACCTGTCAGGCTAGTCCAGGTCCCTGCCGCAGCCCATGTAGCTGCGGCCGTCGAGCAGGACCGCGACGGTCGCGGGGAAGATCTCGCCGCTCATGACATCGGTGCAGGCGCGGTCTTCGACCTCGACGGAAAGTTCATGTGTCTCCGTCGTCACCAGCCATCGGCGCCTGGGCAGGTCCGGATCGGCGATGACGCCGGGGTTCGGCACCGCCACGCGCTGCCCTCCATACTGGTAGACCATGACGATGCGCTCCGGGTGCACCTCGAGATGCCATCCGGGCTCCTGTCCGAGCGCGCGGAACTCGGCGCCGCGCGCGCGTGCGTCGACCCAGGGGGTTTCGCGGCGGTTGAGTTCGCACGGCGTGTTGTCCCCATCCAGGGTCAGCACCGCGCTGTCGATGCCCTTGCCCCAGAACCCGTTGTCGCCATCCAGGTACCTGGCCCCGGAGGCAGCTTCCACCTGGGGCAGCGCGATCGAGCGTTCCGGCAGCATCAGGGTCAGCTCGCCATCACCCGGGCGCACCGCGACCCGCAGGCCGTCGCAATCGTACGCATAGGCCTCGAACTCGAATGAGCTGTCCCCCGGACCACGCTCGATGACGTCCTCGATGTCCCCGGGTGCTTGTTCAGGGGCGGCGGACGGAGGTTGCACGGCGGGCGGCGGATCGGGGGGCACTTCGCTGCGCCCGCAGCCCCCCAGAGCGGCCATCAGGAAGGCCAGCTGCATGGCGGGCAACGCTGATTTGGGCATCCGGTTGACCCAGCGAGAAGTCAGTGCGGCAATCCTAACAAACCTGCGGCGCTTGCAGCGAATGGGACTGGCTCAGTCCTCCGCGCCGTCCGGTCCGGCCAAGGCCTCGACACGCTGGCGCAGCGCCGACACCTCGTCCTGCAGCGCATCGATCCGCGCCTCCAGGCCGTCGATGCGCTCATCGCGCGTCTGGGCGCGCGGCGCAGCGGCGGACTGCGGGGCCACCGGCGGCGCCTCTCCGGTAAACAGCTGCATCCAGCGCGATTCCCGCCTGCCGGGCTCGCGGGGGAGCTGGGCCACCAGGGGCTCCTCGCGCGCCGCAAGGTCCCGCAGCGCGGCCTCGACCTCGCTGACGTCGTGCAATGCAGCAAGGCGGCTGGCGCGGCTGCGCAACTCGCCCGGCGTCTGCGGCCCGCGCAGCAACAGCTCGCAAATGATGGCGAGCTCGCCCGGCGCGAGGCTGAGGTTGCCGAACTGCGTGTTGCAGAAGCGCTGCCGGTAACGGGTCACGCGCCCGCCCACGCCGCCGCTGCGATCGGTGACGAGGTGCTTCTTCATCAGCGCGTCCACGATGTCCTGCACTTCGCTGCGGCTCAGCTCCAGGACGGGGTCGCGGTTGCTTTTCTGGTTGCAGGCCGCCGCCAGGGCGTTCAGCGACAGCGGATACTGGTCCGGCGTCGAGATTTCCTTCTCGATGAGGCAGCCGATGACGCGGGCTTCGAGGGGCGTAAGTTCGGTTCGCAAGGATCTACTCCGTGGTACGGGCCATCCGTAGCTTACAACCAAGTGTGAACAGGCCCGAAGGATAAACAAGCTCCCGGGTAGCGGGCGATATAGAATCGTGGCTCCATGATGTTGCTTCGCTTCGACCAGGTCTCACTGCGCTTCGGCGACCAGGTGATCCTGTCCGCCGCCGATCTCGTGATCGAGCCGGGCGAACGGGTGTGCCTGATCGGCCGCAATGGCGCCGGCAAGACCTCCCTTTTGAAGCTCATCTCCGGGACGCTGGCGCCGGACGCGGGCGAGATCCAGGGTCGCGCAGACCTGAGGATCAGCCGGCTGGAACAAACCATGCCCGATGACCTGCAGCTCACCGTGCGCGAGTCGGTGATGGGCGGTCTCGCCCCCGTGCAGTCGCTGGTCGAGGAATACCAACGCAAGGCGGCGGAGGAGCTCGGTGCGCGCGGACTGAAGGAACTCGAGGAATTGCACCGGCGCATCGATGCTGTGGACGGCTGGCACGTCGATCGCGCCGTCGACACCCTGCTGACCGAGATGAGGTTGCCCGGCGACCAGCGCCTCGGCGAGCTGTCCGGTGGCTGGCGCCGTCGCGCCGCGCTGGCGCGGGCCCTGGTCAGCAAGCCGCAACTGCTGCTGCTCGACGAGCCCACCAACCATCTCGACCTGTCGTCGATCCAGTGGCTCGAGCAGCGCATCGCGGGCTGGCCGGGCGCAGTATTGTTCATCACGCACGATCGCGCCTTCCTGCAGCGGCTCGCGACGCGCATCATCGAGATCGACCGCGGCAAGCTGGTCAGCTGGCCGGGCGACTACCAGGATTACCTGCGTCGCAAGGCCGAGGCGATCGAGGAGGAGGAACGGCACAACGCCGAGTTCGATCGCAAGCTGGCCGAGGAGGAGGCCTGGATCCGCCAGGGGATCAAGGCGCGGCGGACGCGCAACGAGGGGCGCGTCCGCGCGCTGCTCGAGTTGCGCGAAGTCCGCGCACAGCGCATCAAGCGCCCGGGCAGTGCCCGGATCACCATTGGTGAGGCGGAGAACTCCGGCCGCAAGGTCGTGCAGGCCAGGAACGTCAGCTACGGCTACGGCGGCGCGCCGCTGATCTCCGGCCTGGACCTGAGGGTCATGCGCGGTGATCGTATCGGGCTGGTCGGCAACAACGGCGTCGGCAAGAGCACGCTGCTGAAACTGCTGCTGGGCGAACTCGAGCCGCAGACCGGCACTATCAAGCACGGCACGAACCTGGAAGTCGCCTATTTCGACCAGATGCGCCAGCTGCTCGATCTCGACCAGAACGTGGCGTACAACGTAGGCGAAGGGCGAGACCACGTCACCATCAACGGCAAGCCGCAGCATGTCGTCGGCTACCTGCGCGGTTTCCTGTTCACGGCCAAGCGGGCTCTCACGCCGGTCGGTTCGCTGTCGGGAGGCGAGCGCAACCGGGTCATCCTGGCGAAGCTGTTCACCCAGCCGAGCAACCTGCTGGTGCTTGACGAGCCGACCAACGATCTGGATGTCGAGACACTCGAGGTCCTGGAAGAGCGCCTGGCCGAGTATTCCGGGACGCTGCTCGTTGTCAGCCACGACCGCGAGTTCCTCGACAACGTCGTCAACAAGATCCTGGTATTCGAGGCCGGCGGACGCATCGTCGAATATGCAGGCGGATACAGCGACTGGGCACGGCGTGGCCGCGAACTGGCGCAGATGGATGCGCTGGCGGCGGAATCGCGGTCGGCCCCCGCCGAATCCGCGAGCGTGTCACGACCGCAACAGAAAGCAACCAAGCTCGGCTACCTTGAGCAGCGCGAACTCGAAGCCCTGCCGGGCCGCATCGAGGCGCTGGAGGCGGACATCGCAGCGCTCGAGGCGCGCATCGGCGCGGCGGATTTTTATGCGCAGCCCTGGGATCAGACCCAGCCCGTCCTGGATGCCCTCGCGGAGAGAAATGCCGCGCACGATCGGCTGGCGGAACGCTGGCTGATACTGGAGGAGCGCCGGGCGATGCTGGCGGGCGGGCGGACAGGCTGAAGCCGTTCCTCAGTAATGCGGCGGCTTCTCGTCCTCGGCCGGGTAGTCGCGCGGTCGCTCCGCAACCTCCTGCAACTGGTCGGCGAGCCGTGCCAGCCGGGCTTTCAACCCGTCGAGTTCCTGCTGCTGGCGATACACCACGTCGCTGAGTTCCTGCCCGGCCCGCTCCAGGTAGGCCAGCTTCAGCTCGAGTTGCTCGGTGCGCTCGTCCTGGGCGGCCAACGGGGGCACTCCTCGGAAACAAGGGCATTTCCAAAAGAAAGGGGCCGGTGTACCGACCCCTTTCGCGCACGGCGCACTCGACTCATGCCGGCATCCGGGTTCCCTTGTCGCGGTGTATTGCCGCGGTGCGCCAGAGGCCGCTGTGCGGCTGTGCTCGGCGCGATTCCCGGGTGCATGGTCGTGCACCGATGCAGCGGACGGATCGGCGCGGGGCGCCACAGGTCTTGTGCGTGCGCTGGGGCTCGATTGGGGCCCTGCCACCGGCGCCTTGCCGGGCTGCGCGCTGCCTTCGAATCTGTCCGCGTGCAACTTCAAAATAGGCCAGTGCGGAGCGAGTGTCCCGGGATTTTTACCTACATCGATCATCGAGCTGCGGGATCGTCCGCACCGGTGTCGAGGCGGGCCTGCACGATCTCCAGCAAGGCCCGGACCAGGTCCGGACGGCGTGGATCGACGTGCCCGCCCTCGGTCCAGGCCAGCTCCTTGGGCTCGCGCGCCGCCGCATACAGTTTCTCGACCTTGTGCTCGGGAAGGCGGTCGTCGTTCCGGGCGCCGATGATCACGACCGGGCGGGGCGCGATGCGCGCTACCCACTCCTCGGTATCAAAAGAGCTGCCATACACAAGCAGATGGACCAGCGAGGCGGCGAGCGGACGCAGCCAGCCCTGCGGAATGCGTTCCTGCAGGTTGTGCTCGATCCAGCCGCGATTGCCGGCGCCCCCGTGAATGATCCAGACACGCCTGAATCGATCATCCAGCGCGCCGGCGACCGCGACGAACGGCGTGCCGAAGCTGACACCGACCAGTTCCGCGTGCCCGGTGTCCGCCCAGGGCTGGGTTTCCAGCCAGTCGAGGATGACGGAGACCGCCGGGGGCGTGTCGAGCAGCGCCTGCTGGATTCCGCGGATGCCGCGAAAGAAGCTCATCGTGGATCGGATCTGCACCGGCCCGTGGTAGGGGTAGTCGAGCGCGACCATCACGGCCTGGCCCGGGTGTCCGACCAGTTCGACGGCGTCGCGGCCCGTGCGATGGCCTCCCAGCAACACGACGACGGGCAGCGGCTCGTGTTGCACGGCGGGTCGCAGCACACGCACATCGACGTGCAGCCCGGAATCGACCGAAATATGCACCGCCTGGCTGGTGAACCCTCCGGGTTCCCGCACGAGCATCTCGGCCTCGGCCGCCAGCTGCGACCCGCGGCGCTCGATGAACTCCGCGTGTCTGGGGCGGGCATGGTCCGCAATCCACCAGGCGGACGCGGCGAGGGCTGCGAGCAACAGGGCCGGCAAGGCCCACGCGATGCGTTTCATGACGAAAGATTATCGCACGGGCGCCGGGGCGCCCCTGATCGGTAAATCACACTGTCAATTCCCACCGCCAGGGTCCATGCTCAGGGTAGGCAGAGACGGGCAGGGACGGCCCCGACCGCGGGCGCGGCCCGTCACCGCCGAACGTCAGTCCGGACCGACGCGGAGGTGTCAGATGAAACTGCCGATCAAGGACCGCAAGGCCGCCGGCCGCGAGCTTGCCGGCCTGCTCGTGGACCGCTATCGCAACCAGGACGTGATCGTGCTTGCGCTGCCGCGCGGCGGCGTGCCCGTCGCCGTGGAGGTGGCGAAGGCACTGGATGCGCCGCTGGACGTGCTCAACATTCGCAAGCTCGGCGTGCCCTTCAAGCCGGAGCTGGCGATGGGTGCTATCGCGAGCGGCGGAATCCGCGTACTCAATCCCGACGTCATTCGTCTCTCAGGCGTCGGTCACGACACCCTGGAGGAAGTCGTTTCGATTGAAAGCCGCGAACTCGAGCGTCGGGAGCGTGCTTATCGCGGCGACCGGGCACGCCCGCGGATCGCGCAGCGTCGGGTGATCCTGGTGGACGACGGCGCCGCCACGGGCGCGACCATGGATGCTGCGATCGAGGCGGTGAGACAACTCGGTCCGGAGCAGGTCATCGTCGCCCTGCCGATTGCCCCGCCGGAAACGGTGGCGTTGCTCGAAGAGGATGCCGACGAGGTGATCTGCCTTGCGACACCCGCGCCGTTCTATGCGATCGGCTCGTGGTACGAGGACTTCCGGCCGGTCGGCGACGACGAGGTGCGTAACCTGTTGCGACACGAAGCGGCGGCGGCCTAGAGCCCCGTTGCGGGCTTGCCGCGGCTCCACGCCTGCTTCGGAAGATCCCTAGGCTCTTCCGCTGACAGCGGGGCCGTTCCGAGCTAGTATGACGATTGTTAGAATCGTCATACTGGAGCGTGGCAAGATGAGGATCGCGGGTCATGCGCTGGGGCTGGTCGCGCTGTCAGTGCATTCCGGCGCTTTCGCGCACGACTTGTGGCTGGAACGGGAAGCGGGCAGCTATGTCCTGTACCACGGGCACCGGCACTCGGGTCATGCCGGGGACGAGGTGATCCCGTATGCGCCCGCGTTCGTGCATGACGTGGTGTGCCTGGCGCCGGACGGCACACGCAATGCACTGCCGGCAGTCACCGAGTATCCCGCGCGGTTCGAGGCCGAGTGTGCCGCTGTATTGGTTTCGGCCTCGTCGGGGGCCTGGACCACCACCTCGCAGGGTACGCAAAACCTGCCGCCGCTCGGCCTGGACGGCGTCGTGCGCAGCTGGCGCTCTTTCGAGTCGGTCAAGCGTATTGACGGCTGGGCGGAAGGCGTAGCCCAACCCCTCGGCGACGGCCTGGAAGTCGTGCCCCTCGTGGATCCGTTTGTGCTGGGACGCCGGGACAAGCTGCGCCTGCTCGTGACCCTCGGGGGTGAGCCGCAGCGGGGCGTCACCGTGGCCTATGCCGGCGAGCCGCGCGGCGTGACGGGCGCCGACGGGCGGATCAATTTGCGACTCCGCGCGGCGGGCATGCAGTTGATCTCCGCCTCGATCAGCGTGCCTGCCGCCGAGCCGGGCATCGCTCAATCGGTGCACGCCACGGCACTGCAATTCGAAATCGGGACGGCCACCCGCTGACTTATGGCAGTCGGGCGCGCCGGAGCGCGGGCGACCACGTGCAAGCAGGCAACAGGGAGATGCTGAAGATGAGTCACGACTACCGCCTCAAGCTGGCGATTGCATTGAGCATGGGTCTTGCCGCCGGCACAGCCCCCGCCCACCACGGGGTCGCGGGCCTGGGAGCGGCCGGGCTGGCCGGTCCCGGCGCAACCCTCGAATCGGCCACGTCGTCCGTGCTGCCGCAGGGCAGCACCCTGCTGTACGGAAAACTGGATTACTCGCAGTACGAGACCTTCGATCCCGATCCGCTGGCGCCGGAAGGGCTGTATTCCAACTACATGATGCTTGGCGTCGGCCATGGTTTCACGCCCTGGTTCTCTGGCTACCTGTTCCTGCCGTACCACATCAAGGCAGACGAGCCAGGTGGGTTCGACACCAGTGGCTTCGCCGACATTTCGCTGTTCGGGCAGGTCGGTTTCAAATACGACCAGGGCTTCGGCCTGGTCCCCGCCACGGAGAGCCTCGACGACCTGGAGGACTGGCATTTCACGGTGTTCGGCGGACTCACGCTGCCCACCGGCGAGCCGAACCTGCGCAATGCCGGGGGCGAGATCGACCCGGGCAAGTCGACCGGTTTCGGCAAGCCGTCGTTCAGCGCGGGCCTGACCGCCACCAGGATGCTGGCGCCGCGCTGGACCCTGAATGCAGAGCTGTCGGGGGTCTGGTTCCAGGAATATCGGTACGATGACGGCACACGAGCCCGCTTCGGCACCGAGACGCGTTTCAACACGGCGCTGATCTATCGGGCGCGCACTGATCCGGAGCGCAGGCTGCGCGTGGACACAGTGCTCGAGGTCCAGTACCTGGGTTTGCAGCGCGACCGCGCCGACGGGGTCGGCGAGGAGGCCACCGGCGGCAGCATGGTCTACCTGATGCCGGGCGTGCGGCTGTCGATCGACCGGGTCAGCCTGGCGGCGGGCGTGAAGTTTCCGGCCTGGACGGACCTGAACGAGGAGTCCGAGCAACAGGGCGCCGAGGGCAAGGAAGACTACCGGATCGTGTTCTCTGCATCCTGGCTGTTCTAGGTTCCAGGGGCGGACTGGTTTGCGTGGGGTCCCCGGGGGTCTATCCTAGTCGTTGATTTCGAATCCAGCCGGAGAAGGCGCGACCATGAACAGAACCACCCTGACGATGGCCGTGCTTGCGGCCGCAGTGCTTGCCGTGGCCCCGCTGCAGGGCTGCGGCAAGCCGGCGCCCACATCGGCCCACGCGGGCACGTGGGAACTCGACATCCAGGTCGTCAAGGACGCGATGCTGGCCGAGATCGCGGAAATCGATGACCCGGAGGAGCGGGAGGCCATGGAATTCGGCATGGCCATGATCGGCTCGGGGATGCTCGACGCGATGGAGATGACCCTGAAGCTCAATGCCGACGGTACGGCGTCCAGCACGACCAGCATGATGGGCGAGAGCGAGACCGTGAGCGGAACATGGTCGGCACGGGGCAATCAGCTGACCATCGAAATGGCGCAGGACGGCGAATCGGAGGCTGTCTCGGCCGTAGTCGAGGGCGACACCCTGGAACTGATCCCGCCGGAAGGCGAGGACATGCCGTTCCGGATGATCATGCGCAGGCGCCCGCAATAGCGGCGACCGGCCAGGTGTGAACAGGCCCTAGGGGGCGAAGCCGGCCTCGCCCCGCCAGTAGCCGGCGCAGGTGCCGACGGGCGCGAGCGCGGCAAGCGCTGCGAACGTCTCCGGGTCCGCCTCGTCGCGGCGCACGGCATCGAAGCGCCGTACCACGTCCGCCATGCCCCGGGACTGGGGGCTCAGCCGCAATACCGCGACGCCGGCCGCGCGCAATGCGCCGATGTGTGGCGCCAGGTCCTGCGTCAGCGCCGATTGCGTCTGGATCCCGTTGAG
>Ga0114946_10002329_pt1 | contig 13028 bp, 11 predicted proteins | sample WalLakDeSediment_FD_88676 | JGI IMG/M metagenome (GOLD analysis project Ga0114946, IMG submission 88676) | Lake sediment microbial communities from Walker lake, Nevada to study Microbial Dark Matter (Phase II) - Walker Lake 11/02/13 Deep Sediment | ecosystem: Environmental > Aquatic >...
ACCTCGGCGAACCAGGAGGACCACGTCAGCATGGCCACCTTTGCCGCGCGGCGCCTGCTGGTGATGGCCGAGAACACCCTCCAGCTCATCGTCGGCTGGGAGCTCGTCGGCGTGTGCTCGTTCGTCCTCATCGGCCACTGGTGGGAGGAGCAGCCGAACTCCGACGCCGCCCTCAAGGCGTTCATCACCAACCGGGTCGGCGACGTCGGCCTGCTCACCGGCGTGATCATCTTGTTCTTCGCCGCCGGCGGCACGTTCAACATCATCGAGATCAACACGTTGGCCGTCGACGGCGAGATCAGCCACCTGGCCCTGCTCGTCGCCTCGTGCGCCCTCGTCGCCGCGGTCATGTCGAAGTCGGGGCAGTTCTTCCTGCACACCTGGCTGCCCGACGCCATGGCCGGCCCCACCCCGGTCTCCGCGCTGATCCACGCCGCCACCATGGTCGTGGCCGGCGTGTTCATGGTGGCCCGGCTCTACGGCGTCTTCTGGGAGGGGTTCTCGATCGGCGTGGGCAACCTCAACCTGCTCGCCCTCGTCGGCGGGGTCACCACCCTCGTCGGCGCGTCGCTCGCGTTCGTGCAGCGCGACATCAAGAAGGTGCTCGCCTACTCCACGGTGAGCCAGCTCGGCTTCATGGTCCTCGCCCTCGGCGTGGGGGCGTGGACCGCGGCACTGTTCCACCTGTTCACCCACGCCTTCTTCAAGGCGTGCCTGTTCCTCGGGGCGGGATCGGTGAGCCACGCCTGCCACCACAGCTTCGACATGGTGGCCGACATGGGTGGGCTGCGGAAGTACATGCCCCACACCTTCCGCACCTTCATGATCGGCTCGCTCGCCCTCGCCGGCATCCCACCCCTCGCCGGCTTCTGGTCCAAGGACGAGATCCTCGCCGGGGCCCAGCAGCTCGGCGGCAACGGCGACGGATACCCGCTGATCTTCGCCATGGGCATCGTCACCGCGTTCCTCACCGCGGCGTACACCACCCGGATGGTGTACCTCACCTTCTTCGGCGAGTACCGGGGCCACGGCCACCCCCACGAGTCGCCCCGGACCATCACCGTCCCGCTCTGGATCCTCGCCGGCATGGCCCTGGTCGGCGGCGCGGTGAACCTCACCGACAAGCTCGTCCCCGAGAGCTTCGCCTACCGCTTCGAGCACTACGTCGAGCCGGTGGCCCCGTACTTCCCCGACGTGTCCCACCCCACCTTCTCGTTCGGCTTCGCGGCCATGGCCACGCTCATCGCCCTGGCCGGCGTGGGGGTGGGCTACGCGTACTGGTTCCAGGGTCGGTTCCACGGCGCCACCGAGCGCAGCCCGCTGGCCCGGCGCGGGTACCGCCTGCTCGAGAAGAAGTACTACCTCGACGACCTCTACGAGGGGGTCATCGTCGCCGGGGTGAAGGGCCCCGTCGCCCGGGCCTCCGACTGGGTGAACACCCACGTCATCGACGAAGTGGTCAACACCACCGGGCGCCGCTCGGTCGAGGTGGGCCGCGCCGTCTACGGCATCGTCGACCAGAAGGTGGTCGACGGCGCCGTCAACCTCTCGGGCGAGGCGTCCGAGGGCGCCGGGTCCGTGCTCCGCACGGTCCAGACCGGGAAGATCCGCCAGTACGCCACCCTCATGTTCGCGGCCGCCGCCGTCTTCGCCGGCGTGCTCGTCTTCGTCGTCTAGCACGCACCGACCAGGGAGCCGAAGGAACCACCATGGACGCATTTCTCGACGACTGGGGACTGACCCTCGCCGTGTTCCTGCCGCTGGCGGGCGTCGCGGTCCTGGCGCTCATCCCCGCCGCGGAGGAGCAGCTCCACAAGACCGTCGCCCTGGTCACCACGCTCGCCGTGGCGGTCATGGGGGTGCTGCTGCTCGCCAACTTCGACTTCGACCGGGCCGGCGAGCTGCAGTACGTGGTCGACCGCTCCTGGATCGACGTCATCAACTCCCGCTACATCGTGGGCCTCGACGGCATCTCGCTCCCGCTGATGCTGCTCACCATGCTCGTGGTGCCCCTCTGCGTCATCTACTCGTGGAACCACATCCCCGAGCCGGGCAACCCCAAGGCGTTCTTCATCCTCATCCTCGTGCTGCAGACCGGCATGATCGGCACGTTCGTGGCCCAGGACCTCGTGCTGTTCTTCGTGTTCTTCGAGGTCGTGCTCCTGCCCATGTACTTCATGATCGGCGTGTGGGGTGGGGAGAACCGCCAGTACGCCTCGATCAAGTTCTTCCTCTACACGCTGTTCGGCTCGGCGCTGATGCTGGTCAGCTTCCTCGCCCTGTACTTCCTCGCCGACGGCACCGACACCATCGCGGGAGCGGCGAACACGTTCGACATGCGGGCCCTGCCCGAGGCCGCGGCGGGCATCTCGATCACCGCCCAGCTGTGGATCTTCGGGGGCATGTTCCTCGGGTTCGGCATCAAGGTGCCCATGTTCCCGTTCCACACGTGGCTACCCGACGCCCACACCCAGGCCCCCACCGTCGGCTCGGTGATCCTGGCCGCGGTGCTGCTGAAGCTCGGCACCTACGGGTTCATCCGCATCGCCATCCCCATCCTGCCCGAGGCGGCGATCGAGTGGGCCCCGTGGATCGGGCTGCTCGCCGTGATCGGCATCATCTACGGCGCGCTGTGCTGCCTGGCCCAGACCGACATGAAGCGGCTGATCGCCTTCTCGTCGGTGGCCCACATGGGCTTCACCATGCTCGGCATCTCCACCCTCACCGACTTCGGCATGAACGCCGCGGTGTTCGGCATGGTCGCCCACGGCCTCATCACCGGCATGTTGTTCTTCGTGGCCGGCTCGGTGAAGGAGCGCTACCACACGCTCGAGATCAAGCGCCTCGGTGGCCTGCTCGTCTCGGCGCCGCGCATGGGCTGGATCCTCGGCTTCTCGGCCATGGCCTCGCTGGGCCTGCCCGGCCTGGCCGGGTTCTGGGGCGAGTTCCCGGCGATCCTGTCGGCCTACAACCCCGCCGAGGGCCTGCCCGTCACCACCTTCCGGGTGTACATGGTGATCGCCGCGCTCGGCACCGTGCTCGCCGCCGGGTACCTGCTGTGGCTCTACCAGCGCACCGCCTTCGGCCGGCCGTCCGAGGAGTTCGCCGACGATCCCCACATCACCGACGTGTCCGGGCCCGAGTGGATCGCGTGGGCCCCGATGCTCGCCCTCATCCTCGTGCTCGGCGTCTACCCCAACCTGGTGTTCGACATGACCGACCCCGCCGTCGTGGTCGTGAGCGAGCTCGTCGCCGCGGCCGGGAGCTGACACCGTGCTCGCCACGGTCCTCGCCGCCGTCTCCGACCTCGAGTTCGTCCGACCGCCCCTCGACTGGCACGCGCTCGCCCCCGAGCTCACCCTGCTCACGGTCGGGGCGGTCATCACGCTGATCGACGTGATCTGGGCCGAGCGGGCCCGACGGGTCACCGCGGCGATCGCCGGCCTCGGCGTGCTCGTCACCCTGGTGCCGGTCCTCACCCTCGCCCTCGACGGCACCGACCGGTCGCTGTTCGGCGGGGCGTTCGTCGTCGACGACTTCGCCCTCGTGATGAAGGCCCTCTTCCTCGTCGCCGGGTACATCGTGATCCTGCTCTCCACCAACTACGTGGCCGAGGGCGACTACTGGGAGAACGAGTACTACGGCCTCCTGCTCGCGTCGCTCCTGGGCATGGTGCTCATGACCTCGGCGCGCGACCTCATCACGATCTTCATCGCCCTCGAGCTGCTCTCCATCCCCGCGTACCTGCTCGCCGGGTTCCGCAAGCGGGCGCTCGAGGGCAACGAGGCCGGCCTCAAGTACTTCCTGATGGGTGTGTTCGCCACGGGCATCATGCTCTACGGCATGTCGCTGCTGTTCGGCGTCAGCGGCAGCACCTACCTCGGCGAGATCGGCGCGGTCCTCAACGCCGAGGCGTCGTCGGTGCCGATCATCACCCTCGGCATCGTGTTCGTGATCATCGGCTTCGCGTTCAAGATCTCGGCGGTGCCGTTCCACACCTGGGCGCCCGACACCTACGAGGGCGCGCCCACCCCGGTCACCGCGTTCCTCGCCGTCGCCTCCAAGACCGCGGGCTTCGTCGCCCTGCTCACGTTGGTGTTCGTCGGCTTCTACGGCCGCGACGACGTCTACGCCCCACTGTTCTGGGTGCTCGCCGTGCTCACCATGACCGTCGGCAACCTGGTGGCCCTCCGCCAGACGAACATCGTGCGGCTGTTCGCCTACTCGGGGGTGGCCCAGGCCGGCTACATGCTCGCGGCCCTCGCCGTGGTCGGCGTGAGCCCGGCGGTCGGCGATCAGGCCCTCGGGGCGATCGTCACCTACCTCGTGATCTACGCGGCCATGAACCTCGGCGCCTTCGCGGTGATCATCGCCGTGGCCCGCAAGACCCGCACCGGCGAGATCAGCTCCTACGGCGGACTGTTCCAGTACGCGCCGGGCCTCGCCGTGGCCATGGCCGTGTTCCTGTTCTCGCTCGCCGGCATCCCGCCCCTCGGCGGGTGGTTCGCCAAGTTCGAGGTGTTCCGAGCCGTGGTCGCCGCCGACTCGCTGTTCGGGTACTCGCTCGGCGTCGCGGTGGCGGTCAACTCGGTGGTGGCGCTCTTCTACTACGCCAACATCGCCCGGCTCATGTTCATGGACCCGGTCCCCGACGGCGACCTCTCACCGGTGCGCGTGCCGTTCTCGCTCGCCTCGGCGCTCGTCATCACCACCGTGGCCACGGTCGCCTTCGGCGTGGTGCCCGGCATCGTCACCCACTTCAGCGACGTCAGCCTGCTCGCGGCCGGCGGCTGATCGGGGCCGGCGGTGCCCGCCCCCGTCGAGGTCACGCCGGCGGCCCGTCACGTCATCGAGCTCGTACGCCGGCGCGGCCCGGTGCCGTTCTCCACGTTCGTCGACGTCGCCCTCTACGACCCCGACCACGGCTTCTACACCGGCGGCGGCGGCGCCGGCCGGCGGCGCGACTTCATCACCAGCCCCGAGGTGGGCCCGCTGTTCGGGGCGGTGATGGCCCGCGCCCTCGACACCTGGTGGACCGAGCTGGGCGAGCCGGACCCGTACGTGGTCGTCGAGGCCGGCGCCGGCGTCGGGACGCTCGCCGTCTCCGTGCTCGCCGCCGCGCCGCGCTGCGCGCCCGCCCTCCACTACGTGCTCGTCGAGCGCTCGGCCGAGCTGCGGGCCCGGCACCGCACGCACCTCGCCCTCGTCGACCCGTCGGTCGCGCTCGGTTCCGGGCCGGGCGACGGGCCCCTCGTGACCTCCCTCGCCGAGCTCCCGTCGGGACCGCTCACCGGGGTGGTCCTGGCCAACGAGCTGCTCGACAACCTCGCCGTCGACCTGCTCGCGGCCACCCCCGCCGGGTGGGAGGAGGTGCGGATCGGGGTCGACGCCGACGACCGGCTCGTCGAGGTCAACGTCCCCGCCACGGCCGCCGACGTCGGCCGGGCCGAGCAGCTCGCGCCCGCGGCCCGCCCCGGCCGCCGGATCCCGGTCCACCGCCAGGCCGCGGCCTGGCTCGGCGACGCCCTGGGCGCGCTGGAGCGGGGCCGGGTGGTCGTGATCGACTACGCCACCCCGCTCACCGCCGACCTGGCCGCCCGCCCCCCGGCCGACTGGTTGCGCACCTATCGCGGGCACGAGCGGGCCGGCGGGCCGCTCGACGCGCCGGGCACCGCCGACATCACCGTCGAGGTGGCCATCGACCAGCTCGTCTCCGCCGTCGGTCCGGTCGATGTCGACCGCAGCCAGGCCGGCTTCCTCCGGGCCTTCGGGATCGACGAGCTCGTCGCGGCCGGCCGCCAGGAGTGGCACGCGCGGGCCGCGGTGGCCGACCTCGACGCCCTCCGGGCCCGGAGCCGGGTGCGCGAGGCCGAGGCCCTGCTCGATCCGGGCGGGCTCGGGTCGTTCCGCGTCGTGGAGTGGGCCCGCCCCTGAGCGGCCCCACCCGCGGCGGCCGGCCTGCCCCGCGCCGCTCCCGGCCGCGCCGAGCTGCTCCGGTCCGCCCGCCCGGCACTCTGGTCGCGTCGACGGTCGCTCAGCGACCAATATCGCGACCAGAGCCGCGACTGCTCACCGGGGGTCGCGGTCAGTGGCCGGTCGACCCCTCCTCGCGCGCCGGGCCGAGCTCGTTCAGCTCGTCCACACCGCCGGCCCGATAGGCGAGCCAGTCGGGCCCGGCATCCCGGCGCCGGAGATCCTCGAGTGCGGTCGTCCACTCGGTCCGCGCCGCCGCCACCGGGTCCGCCCCGTCGTCCGAGGTTCGCCGGACGGTGCGGCGCAGCTCGAGCAGGGCGGCCATGCGTCCCTCGAGGTACTTCACGGTGGGCACGCTGCCGCCCCCGCTGCGGCTGATCGAGCAGAGCGACGCGCCGCCGGCCGCAGCGGTGAGCTCGGCCTCCACGGCCCCGAGCCGTCGGTCCACCTCCGCGGCCAGCGCCGACGGCACGGGGTTCGGGTCCGGCTCGGCCGACCATGGTTCCCGAGCAGGCCGGTCGCGTCGACGCACGGGTGCAGTGTCGCGCCGGCGCCCGGCGCCCGGCGCCTGTCGCCCGCCCGGCCCCGCACCGCTCGCCCGCCGGACCCCGGCGCCGACGTCGTCGCTAGGCTCGGCCGCGACGCGACGTCCGACCGCAGGGGGACCAGGGCCATGGCCGAGCCGACGATCGAGGACTACTACGTCGAGGACCGGACCTTCCCACCGTCGGCGGAGTTCGCCGCCGCCGCGCTCGTGCGCGACCGGTCGCTCTACGACGAGGCCGACGCCGATCCCGAGGCCTTCTGGGCCCGCCAGGCCCGCGAGCTGCTCACCTGGGACACCGACTTCACCACCACGCTCGAGTGGAAGCTCCCGTTCGCCCGCTGGTTCTCCGACGGCCGGCTCAACGTGGCGTACAACTGCGTCGACCGCCACGTCGAGGCCGGTCGGGGCGACACGGTGGCGTTCCACTGGGAGGGCGAGCCCGGCGACACGCGCACCATCACCTACGCCGACCTGCACGACCAGGTCCAGCGCTTCGCCAACGTGCTCGCCGGCCTCGGCGTCGAACGCGGCGACCGGGTGGCCATCTACATGCCGATGATCCCCGAGCTGCCGGTGGCCATGCTCGCCTGCGCCCGGCTCGGTGCCGCCCACTCGGTGATCTTCGGGGGGTTCTCGCCCGACGCCATCACCGACCGGGTCAACGACGCCGAGGCCAAGGTGATCGTCACCGCCGACGCCGGCTACCGGCGGGGCGCGGCGTCGATGCTCAAGCCGAACGTCGACCTCGCCGTGGCCGGCACGCCGTCGGTCACCGCGGTGGTGGTGGTGAACCGCTGCGACACCGACGTCCACATGGAGCCCGGGCGCGACCACTGGTGGCACGAGGTCATGGCCGACGCCGACCCGGTGTGCCCGGCCGAGCCCATGGAGGCCGAGCAGCTCCTCTACCTGCTGTACACCTCGGGCACCACGGCCAAGCCCAAGGGCATCATGCACACCACCGGCGGCTACCTCACCCAGGCCGCGTTCACCCACAAGTACGTGTTCGACCTCCGCCCCGACACCGATGTCTACTGGTGCGCGGCCGACGTGGGGTGGGTCACCGGGCACAGCTACATCGTGTACGGACCCCTGGCCAACGGGGCCACGCAGGTGATGTACGAGGGCACCCCGGACACCCCCGGCCGCGACCGCCTGTGGGCCATCGTCGAGAAGTACCGGGTGACCCAGCTCTACACCGCGCCCACCGCCATCCGGACCTTCATGAAGTGGGGGGTGCAGGAGGTGGAGCCCCACGACCTGTCGTCGCTGCGGCTCCTCGGCACGGTGGGCGAGCCCATCAACCCCGAGGCGTGGATGTGGTACCACCGCCACATCGGCGGCGAGCGGTGTCCGATCGTCGACACCTGGTGGCAGACCGAGACCGGGGCCCAGATGATCAGCCCGCTGCCCGGCGTCACCACCACCAAGCCGGGCTCGGCCACGTTCCCGCTGCCCGGCATCGGCGTCGAGGTGGTCGACGACGCCGGCGAACCCATCGCGCGGGGCGGCGGGTACCTCACCCTCACCCGGCCGTGGCCGTCGATGCTCCGAGGGATCTGGGGCGATCCCGATCGCTACCGGGAGACCTACTGGGCGCGGTTCGAGGGCCGGTACTTCGCCGGCGACGGCGCCAAGATCGACGACGACGGCTATCTCTGGCTCCTCGGGCGGGTCGACGACGTCATGAACATCTCCGGGCACCGCATCTCCACCACCGAGGTGGAGTCGGCGCTCGTCGCCCACCCGTCGGTGGCTGAGGCCGCGGTGGTCGGGGCCAACGACCCCACCACCGGGCAGGCGATCATCGCCTACGTGATCCTGCGCGGCGGGATGGAGCCGACGGCCGAGCACGGTGAGCAGCTCCGCCAGCACGTGGCCCAGCAGATCGGCGCCATCGCCCGGCCCAAGACGGTCATCCTCGTGCCCGACCTGCCCAAGACCCGCAGCGGCAAGATCATGCGGCGGCTGCTGCGCGACGTGGCCGAGGGGCGTGACCTGGGCGACACCACCACCCTCGCCGACCCCAACGTGTTCGACGAGATCGCGGCCCGGGCCGCCGAGGGCTCTGGCGACGAGGGCACCGGGGGCGCATGACCGGCGCGCCGCTCACCTGGCGGTGGCGCGCCAGCCCGGTCGACGCGGGCCCGACGGTGGTGTTCGACCTCGACGGCGTGCTGTCCGACGCGGCCCGCCGCCAGCACTACCTGGAGGACCCCCGGCGCGACTGGGACGCGTTCTTCGCGGCCTGCGGCGACGACGACCTCATCGCCGAGGTGGCCCGGCTCCTCGAGGTGATCGACCACGACCACCGGGTGGTCCTGCTCACCGCCCGCCCGATCTCGGTCCGGCCCCAGACCCTCGGCTGGCTCAACCGCTACGGGCTGCGCTGGGACCTGCTCATCATGCGCGACGTCGGCTCGCCCCACGCGGCCCGCGAGTTCAAGCGGCGCAGCGTCGCTGAGCTCCGCGGCGCGGGCTTCGACCTGCGCCTGGCCTTCGAGGACGACCGGCGCAACGTGGAGATGTTCCACGCCGAGGACGTCCCCTGCGTCTACATCCACTCCGGGTACTACGACTGAGGGATCCGCCCATGACCACCTGGGACGACTTCGCCGCAGCCTGCCCCGGGCTGGCCGATCGGTTGCGGGGCCGGTTCGAGGAGCACGGCCTGGCCTTCCTCGCCACCCTCCGCCGCGACGGCATGCCCCGGATCAGCGGCATCGAGCCGCTCATCGCCGACGGCGAGCTGTGGGTGGGCATGATGCCGGGCTCGCGCAAGGTCGACGACGTGCGCCGCGACCCCCGCGTGGCCCTCCACGGCGCGTCGATCGACAAGGAGGTGGCGGCGGGCGACGTCAAGCTCACCGGGCGGCTGGTCGAGGTCACCGACCCGGCCCGCGTGGCCCGGTTCGCCGAGGCGTTCCGCGACGCCAACGGCTACGGGCCCGAGCCCCCGTTCCCGCTCTTCACCGTCGACATCCTCGACGCCACCTCGCTGCGACCCCAGGGCGACCACCTCGAGATCGAGCTCTGGTCGGCCACGGCGGGCCTCCGCCGGATGGAGCGCCGCTGACCGGCGGTCGGGGGCCGAGCGCGGGCTGGGCCGGTGGCCGTGGCACGATGCTCGCTCGTGGACGGAGCGACGGAGCCGGTGGTGCTGGCCCACCTCGCCGCGGCGTGGGTCATGGCCGGGCTCATCTGGGTGATCCAGGTGGTGCACTACCCGCTGTTCGACCGGGTGGCGCCCGATCGCTTCGTGGACTTCGAGGCCGAGCACGCCCGACGGATCACGCTCGTCCTCGCCGGGCCCATGCCACTGCAGCTGGTGCTCGCCCTGTGGCTCGCGGCCAGCCCACCCGGTGGTGTCGGTCGGGGGCTCGTTCTGGTCAACCTGGCCGCGGTCGGGCTCGCCCTCGTCGTCACCGCGGCGGTGTCGGCACCCCTGCACGGCGTGCTCGGCCGCGGGTTCGACCCGGCCGCCCATCGTCGCCTCGTCGCCACCAACTTGGTGCGGACCGCGGCGTGGACCGCCGCGGCGGCCTCGGCCACGGCCATCGCCGCCTCCGCCCTGGCCGTCCCGGCGGGCTGACCCGGCCCCCGGGCCCGGCGGGGCCGCGTCAGTCGCGGAAGTTGATGAACTGCAGGGGGATGCCGTGGTCCTGCTCGCGCAGCGCGGTGATCACCGCCTGGAGCTCGTCGCGCTTCTTCGAGCTCACCCGTAGCTGGTCGCCCTGGGTCTGGGACTGCACGCCCTTGATCCCGAGCGCCTTGATCGCCTTGTTGAGCTCCCGGGCCTCGTCGGCGGAGATCCCGGCGACGAGCGTCGCCTCCTGGCGCGCCGTGCCGCCCGAGGCCTCCTGCACCGGCCCGTAGTCGACCGCCTTGAGCGAGACCTTGCGCTTCACCAGCTTCTCCTCGAGCACCAGGCGGAGCGCGGCCAGGCGGTCCTCGGTCGAGGAGCGCATGGTGATCGTCGAGTCGGTCAGCTCGATCGAGGAGCTCGTGTTCTTGAAGTCGAACCGGGTGGTGATCTCGCGGCTGGCCTGGTCGACTGCGTTGCGGACCTCTTGGAGGTCGACCTCGGAGACGACGTCGAAGGTGGGCATGGCGCCACCGTAGCGGCCGTGCCGGGGCCGCCCGTCGAGGCGCTACCATGCGCGATCTGGCGGGTCGGTGCCCGAGTGGCCAAAGGGAACGGGCTGTAAACCCGTCGGCATTGCCTACGGAGGTTCGAATCCTCCCCGGCCCACCACGCGGGGCGTCCGGCGCGGACGCCCGACCGCACCGGAGCCCCGGGCCTCGCTCGGGGCTCCGGTGCGTCCGGGCCCGGCGCGGTCAGAGCATCCGCTGCATGACCACCACGTCGAGCCACCGGCCGAACTTGCGGCCGACCTCGCGCTCGGTGCCGACCACCGCGAAGCCGACGGCGGCGTGGAGCCCGATCGACGCGTCGTGCCCGCCGACGATCCGGGCCATGAGCGCGTGGAAGCCGTGGTCGCCGGCGAGCCCCACCAGCTCGGTGAGCAGCGCCCGACCGACGCCCTCGCCCCGGTGGTCGCGGTGGACGTACACCGAGTCCTCCACCGTGGTGGAGTACGCGGGTCGGTTGCGGTAGGGCGACAGCGACCCGAACCCGATCACCGCGCCGTCGTGCTCGGCGACCACCACCGCGTGGGCGCCCGAGCGGGCCCGGAGCCAGGTGCGCTGGTCGTCGAGGGTCCGGGGGACGAGGTCGAAGGTCACCGTGGAGGTGAGGACCTCCACGTTGTAGATCTCGCGGATCGCGTCGGCGTCGTCGGGGATGGCCAGGCGCACGTGCACGGCGACGACGATACGCCCGGCCGGGCGCCCGTCCCGCCGGGGGGTCAGAGCACGATGCGGGAGCGGGTGCGGGTGCGCTCCTCGGCGCGGCCCGAGGGCTCGACGACGGCCAGGTTGCCGGTGATCGACTCGAGCCGGGCCCACGACACCACGTCGGGGTCGTCGGTGAGCAGCACGATCTGCTGGCGGTCCGACGCCTGGCTGATCAGCTCGAGCAGCGCCGAGGTGACCGAGGAGTCGAAGCCGCCGAAGGGCTCGTCGAACACGATCGGGAGGCACTCGCCGCTGCGGGCGATGCGCCGGGCCTCGCCGAGGCGGACCACCAGCTCCTGGGCCAGCGCGGTGACCAGGTCGTCGCCGCCGGCCTCGGCCAGCTTGGTCTCGGCGCGGAGGCGGGCCGCGGCCACCACCTCGTCGCGGTGCTCGAGGGCCCAGTCGACGTCGACGTCGCCGGCGAGCGCTCGCCAGGCGTTGGTCGCGGCGCGGTGGTTGTCGGCGGCGACGGTGAGGCGCTTGCGGCTCTGGTCCGAGGCGAGGAGGGAGTTGACCCGCTGGAGGTGGAACCCGAGGTAGGAGTCGGCACCTGCCTCCTCGAGGGCCTCGCGCTCCGCGGCCTGGGCTTGGCGCATCCGCATCCAGACGATGAGCGACCCGGCGGTGGCAGCCACGGCGAGGGTGATGAGCCCGAGGGCCGGGGCCAGCCCGGCGAGCCAGGCCGCGGGCACGGCGGCGACGATCACCGCGAACGCGAACCGGAAGCTCAGCCGGCGCAACCGCTCGTGGTGCTCCTGGGCGGCCTCGAACTCGGTGTGACGGTGCTCGATCCGCTCGACGAGGGCGAGGTCCTCGGGTGCCGAGCCCACCTCCTCGGCCAGGCGCTGCAGATCGGCTTCAGAGGCCCGGACCGCGTCGGCGGCCCGCCACAGCTCGGTGGGGTCGACGCCCGCGAGGCGACGGATCGTGGCCGAGCTCTGGCTGGTCTGGGCCAGGTCGGCCCCCGAGAGTCGGAGGCGGCGCTTGGCGGTGAGCTGGTCGAACCCCTCGTGGGCGAGCAGGTCGATCTCGCCGGTCGGGGCGCGGTAGGCGTCGCTCACGTCGATGCCGGCGTCCACGTCGACCACTCGGTGGCGCGCCCCGTGGGGGCGGAACACGGCCAGGTGCCGGCCCTGGTCGTCGGCCCACTCGAGGTGCCCTCCGGTCCGGCTGGCGCCGAGGGTGCCGACGAGCTCGGCCATGAGCCCCTCGCGCTCGGCTCGGCCGACCCCGGCGATCACGGTCAGGCGGGGATGGAAGTCGAGGGCGAACGTCCCGGCGTCGCCCCCGTCGATGACCAGTCGCTCGAACCTCACGGGCGGTGCATCGGCACGATCGGTCCCCGACTTGAGCCGTTCGGCCGAGCCGGCTCGCGGGGGCTGTCGGCGGGGTGGGGGCCGGGGCCGCCGAGCCGGTTGGGACGCGGGCCCCGTCCGTGGCAGAATGACCGGCCGGTCGCCGGCTCGTCCGGCGCCCTGCCCCCTTAGCTCAGTCGGCAGAGCGTTTCCATGGTAAGGAAAAGGTCGACAGTTCGATTCTGTCAGGGGGCTCGCTCCGGCCCCGACGCCTCGGCGTCGGACCGGCGGGGCGGCGTAGCTCAGTCGGTAAGAGCACTCGGCTCATAATCGAGGGGTCGTCGGTTCGAGTCCGA
>Ga0114946_10002330_pt1 | contig 13027 bp, 5 predicted proteins | sample WalLakDeSediment_FD_88676 | JGI IMG/M metagenome (GOLD analysis project Ga0114946, IMG submission 88676) | Lake sediment microbial communities from Walker lake, Nevada to study Microbial Dark Matter (Phase II) - Walker Lake 11/02/13 Deep Sediment | ecosystem: Environmental > Aquatic > Freshwater...
CCAGCCGCCCGGCGTGCTGGCGAGCCTGGCGGCGCGGGTGAGCGAGGCCCTGGCCGGCGAGCCACAGGCGGTGGACAGCCAGCCGGAGCGGGTCGAGGCGGCCGAGCCGCCGGACCGGGAGCCCGGCGCGCCCACCGACCAGGAGCCGCCGGACGAGCCACCCGCCGCGCGGGCCGGGGCCGTGACCGTGGGTGACGTGGCCACGGTGACGCGCGTGACCAAGGGCGCCAGCACCATCAACCGCACCGACGGCCAGCCGTCGCTGGGCATAGTGGTCTCCAAGGAGCAGAGCGCCAACACCGTAACGGTGGTCAACGCGGTGCTGGAAGCCCTGGACCGGCTGGACGACGAGCTGGACATCGCCTTCAACGTGGTCTTCGAGCAGGGCACCTTCATCGAGGAATCGCTGGCCGCCGTCCGCAACGAGGGCTTCCTGGGCGCCGTGTTCGCCGTGCTGGTCATCCTGATCTTCCTCAGCTTCTCGGTCCGCTCCACGGTGGTCATTGCCCTGAGCATCCCGCTGTCGCTGCTCTTTGCGCTCCTGGTCATGCGGGCGCAGGGCCTCTCGCTCAACCTGCTGACGCTGGGCGGCCTCACCGTAGCCGTGGGGCGCGTGGTGGACGACGCCATCGTGGTCTTGGAGAACGTCTTCCGGCACATCCAACGCGGCGAGGACAAGCTGGCGTCGGTGGTAGAGGGCACGCGCGAGGTGGCCACGGCCATCACGTCCGCCACCCTGGTGGCGGTGGCCGTGTTCCTGCCGCTGGGGTTCATCGGCGGCCTGACCCGCGAGTTCTTCCTGCCCTTCGCGCTGACCACCACCTATGCCCTGCTGGCGAGCCTGGTGGTGGCGCTCACCGTGGTGCCGGTGATGATGCGGTCGCTGCTCTCGCGCGAGGTGCTGCCCGAGGAGCGGGAGACGTGGCTGCAGCGGCTGTACACGCCGTCCCTGGAGTGGGCGCTGGACCACCGCTTGCTGACCCTTGGCCTTGCCGTTGCCTTCTTCCTCCTAAGCATGCTGCCGCTGCGCGCCATTCCCCAGACCTTCCTGCCCGACTTCGGCGAGCCGTCCATGACGGTGGACGTGTCCTTGCCGCCCGGCTCCGACATAGAGACCACCGACGTCTTTGCCAGGGAGGTGGAGGCCATCCTGTTTGCGGACGCCGACATAGCCACGGTAGAGACCACGGTCGGGCGCGGCGGCCAGGTGTTCGGCCAGGCCGCCGGCGACGACAAGGCTCGAGCCTCGTTCTTTGCCACGTTCGTGCCCGTTCAGCAGGGGCTGTGGGACCGGCTCACCGCCGACGAGACCGTCGATCCCGTCGCGGTGGCCGACCGGACGCGGTCGGCGCTGCGCGATGCCATCGGCAGCCGGCCCATCACGGTGACGGTCAGCACGTCTGCCGGCACCGGCTTTGACAGCGGCAGCTTTGACCTGCAGATCCAGAGCGAGGACGAGGCGGCGCTGGGTGAGGCCACCGAACTGGTCCTGGCCGCGCTGGCCGACCCGGCCAACTGGGAGCGTGAGGAAGGCTGGCTGGACCTGTTCCGCTCCGATGACGACGACGAGCCGGCGGTGGTGCCCATCATCAACATGAAGAGCAACCTGGCGGACGCGCGGCCCGTGCTGGTGGTGTCCGTGGATGCCGCCGCCGCGTTGGACCGCGGCCTCACCACCGCCGGCGTAGGGCTGGCGCTGCGCGAGGTGCTGGAGGGCAAGGACCTGGGCGAGGTCGAGCTCACGGACGAGGACGGCTCGCCGACGCTGCCGCTGCGGGTGGTGTATCCCGGCGACACCATCGACTCCCTGGAGGCGCTGGAGCGCTACCCGGTGTCCGGCGCGCAGGGCGCGGTGCCCCTGGGCGAGGTGGCTACCGTCACCCGCGAGCCCGGCGCGGTGGAGATCCGGCGCATCGACGGCGAGCGCGCGGCGCTCATCACCGGCGAGATCACGGACGAGGACTCCTTTGGCGTCATTGCCACCGCGCAGCGGATCGTCGACGACCTGGAGCTGGACCGTCGGTTTGGCGAAGGCGTGGTGACCGTGGGCGCGGGCATAGAGTCGGCCCAGCAGCAGGAGGGCTTCCGCGACACGCTGGCGGCGCTGCCCGTGTCCATCCTGATCGTCTACCTGATCATGGTGGTCACGTTCCGCTCCCTCGTCCACCCCTTCACCATCCTGCTCAGCCTGCCGTTTGCCGCCAGCGGGGCGGTGCTGGGCCTGTGGGTCACCGGCCGCGCGCTGTCCGTGTCCAGCCTGATCGGGCTGATGATGCTGATCGGCATCGTGGTGGCCAACGCCATCGTGCTCATCGACCTCACGCAGCAGTACCGCGCGCGCGGCATGGACGCCAGAACGGCGCTCGTCCGCTCCGGGCGGACCCGCCTGCGGCCCATACTCATGACGGCCGCGGCCACGGTGCTGGCGTTGCTGCCGCAGGCGCTGGAGCTGTCGGGCAAGGGGGGCCTGGTGGCCTCGGAGCTGGCCACCACGGTCATCGGCGGTCTGGTCACGTCCACCCTGCTGACCCTGATCGTGATCCCGGTGGTCTACAGCCTGCTGGATTCCGCCTCGCGCCTGGGGTCGCGCGGCGGCCATGTCGCGCCGACGCCGCATCCCGCACCGTCGCCGCTGGAGGCAAGCGAGCCCCTGTCGTAACGCCTGTGGCGCGGCGGCGGCGCTCGCCCGCCGCTGACGCCCGTCCGAGATGGACGCCCGGCCTGCGCGCGGCCGGGCGTCAGGCGCGGCGCAGGCCGAGCAGTTCCAGGCTCTCCGGCGGCACGTCCGACGGGGCGCCGGTCATGGGGTCCACGCCGGACAGCGCCTTGGGAAAGGCGATCACCTCGCGGATGTTGCTCTCACCGGCCAGGATGGCCACCAGCCGATCGAACCCCCAGGCAATGCCGCCGTGCGGCGGCGCGCCGTAGCGGAACGCGTCCAGCATGTGCCCGAACTGCGTCAGCGCCTCCCGGCGCGAGAGGCCGAGCAGGTCAAAGACCGCCTGCTGCACGTCCTGGCGATGGATGCGGATGGACCCGCCGCCGATCTCGTAGCCGTTGCAGACCACGTCGTAGGCGCGGGCCCGCACCGAGCCGGGATCCGTGCTCAGCTTGTGCGCGTCGTCCTCGGCCGGGGCGGTGAACAGGTGGTGCACCGCGTCCCAGCGCGCTTCGTCGCCATTCCACGTAAACAGCGGCGGGTCGACGATCCAGGCAAAGTACAGCTGCCGATCCGACACGAGATCCAGCGCGCGCGCCATCTCGGTCCGCAAGCGACCGAGCACCTTGGCTACCAGTTCACGCGGCCCGGCGACGATCAGCAGGGTGACGGGGTCGGCGTCGCCCGCCGCCGCGCGCAGCTCCGCCATCTCCGTCTGGGACAGGAACCTGGCCGCCGAGCCGCGCCCGATGGCGCCCTCGAACGTCAGCCATGCCAGGCCGGCCGCGCCCAGGTCGCGCGCCAACCGCTCCAGCTCGTCCGTCTCCTTGCGCGTGAACGACCTGGGCACCGCTATGGCCTTCACCTGCCCGCCCGCGGCGAGAGCGTCGGCAAAGACGCGGAAGTCGCTGCGGGCCAGGATGGCACCCAGGTCCACCAGCTCCAGCCCAAAGCGCAGGTCCGGCTTGTCGGTGCCGTAGCGCTCCATGGCCTCCGCGTACGTCAGGCGCGGGAAGGGCTCCACGGCGACCTCCAGGTGCGGCGTGACCGCGCGGACGAGGTCCAGCAGCAGCTCCTCGGTGAGCTGCATGACGTCTTCCTCATCCACGAACGACATCTCGATGTCCAACTGCGTGAACTCGAGCTCGCGGTCGGCGCGCGGGTCCTCGTCGCGGAAGCAGCGCGCCAGCTGGAAGTAGCGGTCCAGGCCGGCCACCATCAAGAGCTGCTTGTTCTGCTGAGGGCTCTGGGGCAGCGCGTAGAAGCGGCCCGGCTGGAGGCGGCTGGGCACCAGGAAGTCGCGCGCGCCCTCCGGCGTGGCCTTGGTCAGGACGGGCGTCTCTACCTCGAGGAACTGGTGCTGGTCCATGAAGCGGCGGATGTGGGCCGCCACGCGGTGCCTGAGCGCGAGCATGGACTGCAGCCGCGGCCGCCGCAGGTAGAGGTAGCGGTAGCGCAGCCGGTTTACCTCGTCCACCTCCACGTCGCGCGCCACCTCCATGGGCGGCGTCTCGGCCGGGTTCCACACGCGGAGCGCCGTGGCCAGCACCTCTATCTCGCCGGTGGGCATCTCCGGGTTGGCCTGGCCCTCGGGCCGCGGCCGCACCTTGCCGTCCACGGCAATCACCCACTCCTGGCCCAACTGACGGGCTTCCTCGAACGCGGACGGCGCGGCGTCGACGTCGAACACCACCTGGGTGACGCCGTAGCGGTCCCGCAGGTTCACGAAGACGAGGCCGCCGTGGTCGCGCCGCCTATGGACCCAGCCGGCCAGTGTGACCGCGGTGCCGGCCGCCGACGCGTCCAGCTCGCCGCAGGTGTGCGTTCGGTGCATGGGTCGTGTCCCTTTCGTGGCGTCAGTGGGCGGGCCCAAACGCAGCAGGGGCCCCGGTGGGACCCCTGCCGGCCTGACAACGGGCTTGGAGCGCTACCGCTCGCCCTCCGTGATGCCAGACTCAAGGTGAAGACGTTTGCCACTACATTGCATGAGGCACCACCTCCTCTACCTTAGAATCGCTGATGAATCCGGATGAAACGGTACAGAGTATGAAGGGGAGGTGGTCTCCGCATGCCGCCATAGTATGGCAGATCGGCCCCCGGGAGTCAAGAGCGACGGGCCCGTGGCGCTTGCCGTGTTTGACCGGGATCGGCGGCGGGTTATACTCCCAGCCGCTGCCTTTGGGGCGGCAGCGCGGCGGGTGGATCGTCCGCCGCGCCCACGACCATGAGGACGGACGACGGAGGTTGCCGATGGCGCGATCGCGACGCATGACCCTGGCGCTGGGCGGTGCGGCGCTGCTTCTGGGGCTGGGGCTTGTGAGCGCCTGCTCCAGCCCGACGGCCGCTCCGGGGGGCGTGCCCGGGCAGCCGGTGGACGGATCGGGCGGCTTCGACCTGCCGCCGGGCCCGGTGAACGTGCCGCCGGGCGGCGAGCAGAGCGGCTATCCCGGCGACTCGCTACAGCGGTTCCCCACGGCCCGCAGCCCCTATCCGGCGCCGGACGAGACGGGCTCTCCCGGCCCCGGACGAGGCCGACGAGGCGGCGGAAGGGCAGGACGCGGAGAGGGAGCCCGAGCCCGCGCCCGAAGAGGCCACACCCGAGCCGGGAGGCTGATAGGGGCGGGTGCCGGCGCTGCGGGCGGATTGTCCGCCCCGGCGCTTCATGTCCGGAGAGGCGCGCGCCGTGCCGTGGCAAGGACTACGGAGACCCAGACGGGTCTCCGTTGCCGTTTCCGCGGCGCAGCTGGGGCCGGGCCCGGTCCGTGACGCTGCCGGGGCGACGCCGTTGAGACGGCGTTACCGCTTGCGGCGCGAAGCGCGCCCGGAGCGCGAGCCGGCGCCGGCCGGGACCGCGCCGCCCGCGGGCGCGGCGCCGCCGGCCTGATCGGCCCGCCAGTGGCACTGCTTGTACTTCTTGCCGCTGCCGCAGTGGCACGGGTCGTTGCGGCCCAGCTTCTCGCCCACCCTGACCGGCCCGGTCGCGGCCGAGGCGGCGGCGGAAGCCATGGCCTGATCGATCAGCCGACCCCGCCCGGCGCTGGCGGCGGCCATTGACCGCGGCCGCGCCGCCTCGACGGGCATGGGCTCGGCGAAGAAGGCGGCCCGCGCCACTTCCGCCTGGATGCTGGCCATCAGCTGCTGGAACATGTGGTAGCCTTCGCGCTTGAAGGTCACCAGCGGGTCTTGCTGGCCGAACGCCCGCAGCCCGATGCCCGTGCGCAGCTCGTCGAGTGCGGTCAGGTGGCGGATCCACCACTGGTCGATGACGCGCAGCAGCACCGCGCGCTCCACCTGGTGCATCATCTCCGCGCCCAGCCGCTCCGCCTTGGCGTTGTACGTGTCATCGGCCAGCGCCAGGATGTGGCCCTGGATCTCCTCGGTCGACCAGTTGCGCCAGTCGTCCGTGTCCTCGTCCTCCGGCAGCGGGAACAACATGCGCAGCGCGGTGGCCAGGCCGGCCATGTCCCAGTCGTCCCGGTCGCCGGACGTGTACGTGGGCAGCAGCGAGGCCACCTCGGCGCCGAACATGTCCCACACCACCGAGCGCAGGTCGTCGCGCCTGAGCACCTCCGTGCGCTGCTGGTAGATCACGCGCCGTTGCTCGTTGATGACCTCGTCGTACTCCAGCAGGTGCTTGCGCAGGTCGAAGTTGTAGCCCTCCACCTTGACCTGTGCCGCCTCGATCTGGCGCGACACCATGCCGCTTTCTATCTCCTGGTCGTCGTCCACGCCCAAGGTGTCCATGAGGCCCTTGACCCGCTCGCCCCCAAAGCGGATCATGAGATCGTCCTCCAGCGCCACGAAGAAGCGGCTCTCGCCCGGATCCCCCTGCCGGCCGGCCCGGCCGCGCAGCTGGTTGTCGATGCGGCGCGCCTCGTGCCGTTCCGTGCCCAGGACAAACAGCCCGCCCGATTCCAGCACCTGCGTGCGCTCCTCAGCCGTGTGCCGCCAGGCGTCGGCCAGCACCTGGGCAAAGGCGGAGGCCGGGTCGTCGGCCCGCGGCGGGTACTTGGCCACTGGATCCTGCCCGGTCCGCAGCATGGCCACGGCGTCGTCCCACTCCGGGCCCGAGATGGCGGTGAGGTCCACCCCGGCGCGGCGCAGCTGGGCACGGGCGTTGCCCTCCGCGTTGCCGCCGAGCAGGATGTCCACGCCGCGGCCGGCCATGTTGGTGGCGATGGTGAGCGCGCCCACGCGCCCGGCCTGCGCGATGATCTCCGCCTCGCGCTCGTGGTTCTTGGCGTTCAGCACCTCGTGGGTGATGCCGCGGCGCTCGAGGCGGCGTGACAGCATCTCGCTCGTCTCCACGGACACGGTGCCCACCAGCACCGGCTGGCCCTTCCGCTGCAGCTCGGCCAACTCCTCGACCACGGCCCGCCACTTGGCGTCGCGTGTCTTGTACACCAGGTCCTGGCGATCAAGCCGCACCACCTGACGGTGGGTGGGGATGGCGGTGACCTCGAGCTTGTAGATCTTGTGCAGCTCCTCGGCCTCCGTCAGCGCCGTGCCGGTCATGCCGGCCAGCTTGTCGTACATCCGGAAGTAGTTCTGGAACGTGATCGTGGCCAGGGTCATGGACTCGCGCTGCACGCGCACGCCCTCCTTGGCCTCGATGGCCTGATGCAGGCCCTCCGAGAACCGGCGCCCGGGCATGAGGCGGCCCGTGAACTCGTCGACGATGATGACCTCGCCGTCCTTGACGATGTACTCCTTGTCGCGCTCGAACAGGACCTGGGCCTTGAGCGCGTTCTCGAAGTACGGCGTCAGCTCGTAGTGCTCGGGGCTGTACATGTTGTCAATGCCCAGCAGCCGCTCGATCTTCTCGATGCCCTCGTCCGTGGGGGTGACGGAGCGCGTCTTCTCCTCCACCTTGAAGTCGGTCTCGCGCTGCAGGCGGCGCACCATCTGCGCGAACTTCACGTACCAGTCGGTGGCCTCCTCGGCCGGCCCGGAGATGATCAGCGGCGTGCGGGCCTCGTCGATGAGGATGTTGTCCACCTCGTCCACGATGGCGTAGTACACCTCGCGTTGGACGCGCTGCTCCAGGTCCCAGACCATGTTGTCGCGCAGGTAGTCGAAGCCGAATTCGTTGTTGGTGCCGTAGGTGATGTTGGCCGCGTAGACCTCCCGGCGCGGGACCGGGCGCAGGTGCTGGTAGCGATCGTCCTGGGCCTGGTACTCCAGGTCGTACAGGAAGGACGACAACTCCGGGTTGTTGCCGATGTTCTGGATGACGCCCACGCTGAGGCCCAAGGCGTTGTACACCGGCCCCATCCACTGGACGCCGACCTTGGACAGGTAGTCGTTGGGGGTGATCAGGTGCACGCCGCGGCCGGTGAGGGCGTTGAGGTAGAGCGCCAGCGTGGCCACCAGCGTCTTGCCCTCGCCGGTCTTCATCTCGGCCACCTCGCCGCGGTGCAGCACGGCGCCGCCGATGATCTGCACGTCGAAGTGGCGCAGGCCGATGGTCCGCTTGGACGCCTCGCGCACGGCGGCGAACGCCTCCGGCAGCAGCTGGTCCAGCGAGGCGCCGGCGGCGTGACGGGCGCGGAACTCGTCGGTCTTGGCGCGCAACTCCTCGTCCGACAGGCGCTGGTACTCCGGCTCCAGCGCGTTCACCGCGTCCACGGTCTTCTGGTAGGCGCGGACGGTCCGCTCCATGGGATCGCCGGTGATCTTCTGGACGATGGACTTCAGCATGTGGGCTTCCTCGGTCTCCGGGCCGCGCGATGGCGGCGGCCGCCGCCCCGAGCCGGCGCCGGTGACGCGGCGGCGGCGCGGGCCATGCCGCGCGGCGTGGCGTCACCACCGCGGGGTGAGCTGATTATAGGGCCGGCCCTAACGGGCCACAATAGCCTCGCGCCGTTCGGCTGCCGGCACGCTCAGCGGCAGTGCCCCAGCTCGGCGGCCATGCGCGCCGCCAGTCCGGCCAGGTCGTTGCCATTGGCGCCGCCGAAGTGGCGCGCAGCGTCGCCGGCGATCTCGACCAGCAGTCGTTCCCCGCCGTTCGTGCCGACGCCGACGGTGTAGACCGCAACCCCGCGCTGCGCCGCCAACCGACCCATGGACCGCGCCTCATCCGGCGCCTCGGTCTGGCCGCCGTCAGACAGGAGCACGATCGCCCGGCCCGCGGCGGGGCGCGCGTTCGGCCCGTCCAGCTCCCCCAGCGCGGCGGCCAATGCCCCATCGATCCGCGTTCCGGCCCGATGTGGCAGGACCTCGAGCGCGCCGAGCAATCCGGCGCGGTCGGCGGAGAGCCCGCGCACGACGTGCGCGTCGTACGCGAATGCCACGAGCGCCGCGCGGTCGCCGGTGGGGCGCAGGTCGAGGCCGTCCAGGACCAACCGCGCCGCGTCGCGCGCCTCGTCCAACCCGCCCCCGGCCATGCTGTTGGACACGTCGATGGCCAGGACCACGTCAAGGCCACCCTTGGCGGGTCCGCACGCGCGGTTGGCAAGCCACGGCAACCAGGTGTGATGGACGGTCGGGGCCGCGGGGGGCTCCTCCGTCGGTGGCGGTTGCGTGACGGTGGGCACTGCGACCGTCGGCGACGGCGTGGGCCCAATCACCTCGACCTCGGGCACCGGCAACACCAGCCGCCGGCTGGCGCCCCAGCCGTCGACCACGTCGGCTACCGCACGGATGTTGGTGGGCCATCGTCCGACTTCCTGTGGGACGAGGTCGAATGAATGGCGCACGCCACCAAAGTCCACCTCCGACTCGCGCCACGTGATGGCCGGGGGCGCCCACTCCCCTCCGCTTGACACCGTCGAAGGAACCAGCGTCATGTTGCCCGGCACCTCGTCGATCAGCGTGAGGGAGAGCGCCAGCGCCGGCGGCAGCTGATAGTCGACCATGCGTCGATGGACGCGGCTGCTGTCGGTGACGAAATCGTCGTCCGAGCTTGCCAGGTTGGCGGCGGCGAAGTTCTGGACCACCACCACGGTGACTCCGCTGTCGCGAATGGCCTGAGCCGTGGCCTCGGCCGGGGGATAGCCGGCACACTGGCCGGGGAAGCGCTCGTGGGCCGGGTCGCAGTACTGCGCCTCGACGAGCACCATCACCTTGCGCCGGTCTGAGTCGGGGTCGAACAGCGCCGCGGCTGCGTTCATGGCGGAGGCCAGGCGTGCCTTCACATCCTGATTCGGCGGGTCGAAACGCTGCACGCGGCGGACCGCCGCGTCGTACGCGCCCGCGTCGTGCGACAGCGCCTGGTTCACGGTGTAGCCGGTGTAGTAGGTCACGAGTCCCATGCGGTGGATCCCAAAGTCCACCCGCGACGCGAGGCGCAGCAGATTGGCCATGGACTGCGCGGACGGATCAACGCCCTGCACCAGGCCACGGTAGTAGGGTGCCACGATGACGATGTCGGACGGCGTCTCGCGGACGGCGCAACGCCCGTCGACGCCCAGCTCGACGGTGACCGTCCGCCCCAGGTCCATGCTTGTCGGCGCCGCGCTCTTGTGACCCCGGAAGAGGCACTCGCCGTCGTTGGGCACCGGCAGCACGCCTGGATCTGCGGTGGGCGCGAAGACACTGATCAGACTCGACTGCCCGTCGGCGACGTACACCCGGCCGGAGGCGTCCACGACGAGGTCGGTGAGGGTGGTCGGATCCGAGTGCGGCAGGGGCCGTCCGTCGAGCCGCGCCGTGACGCGCCCGTCGTCCGCGTGGCGCTCGATGACACCGGTCTCGCGCAGCGCGAAGACGCTGCCCTCGGGGTCCGGTGGACCGCCGGCCACCGCCCGCGCGTCCGGCGCCACCGGCACCTCCAGCGCCGGTGTCCCGTCCGGCTCGAGCACGAGCACCACGTCGCTCATGTCGTCCAACAGATACACGCGACCATCGGGCCCCACCGAGATATCCACGTAGGGGTTGACCGTCCCGTCGTCCGGGACGTCCCACGTGTTGCCCAAGGGTGTGCCGTCGGGGGCGTACCGCGTCACCACGATGTTGGTGGAGCGTTGCTGGGCAACCGTCTCGCTGCGCACCACCAGCAACTCCCCTGTCACGCGGTTGAAGGCGAGAGCCGGTACAGCCAGCCGCATCCGCCCGCCCTGCCCGGTCGCTCCTGAGAGCGCCACCCTCCAGATGGGCTCGATCACCTCCACCGTGTCGGCCCCGATCGGCCGTTCCACGGTCCTGAAGCGACCTATGCCCGACTCGAACGCCGATCCGGGCTGCTGCCCCTGGTCGGGCATGAGGTCACCGCCGGGCACAGCAGCGGTTGAAGCGGCGCTTAGAGGCCGGCCGGGCGGCGGGCCGGGTCTCGTGCCGCTGCCGCTGCCCTGACGTCGCACCTCTACGTAGGCGCCGTACACTTCGCCCAGCGTCTCCGAGCCTTCGGCCAGGACCAGGAAGACGGCCGTGGTGTCGGTTCCCTGACCGCGCGTCGAGCTGTCGCGAGCGGCCGTAGCCAGCTGCTCGCCGCTGGTGGAGTAGAAGCGCAGCAGGGACGAGTTGTCCTGGACGAACACCACGTCGTCGCTGGGCATGGACAGCCGCTGGGGGGCGAACATCACTGGGTCGCGTCTGGAGTCGCCGGCCGCGGCGTGCCAGATCGTGCGCACGCTGCGCAGTTCCTGGTCGTCGTAGCGGACGATGACCGGCGTGGTCGGCAGGTCCGTGCGCTTGCTCCCGCAGCTGCCCGAGTTCGGGTCGTATGTGGCCAGAGCCAGGTACTGCGCCGTGTCCGCCCGCAACGAGGGCAGTCGCACGGTGGCGCGGCAGATGGTGCCGCCGCCGGCGCTGGCCGCGATGGCGAAGGTTACGCTGCTGCCCTCGATGAGGCAGGCGCTGGTGCCTTGGCCGACGAAGACCCGGTCGGCGCCCAACGCGTTCACGCGGCTGCCGCGGCACGACAGGTCGCCCTTGTTGAAGCGGGCGGCGAGCAGGTCGTAGGTCCTGCGCAGGGTGGCCGGTGGCGCGCCGCCGGCCGCTGCGAGCACGTCGTCATCGGGCACGTCGAACAGCTGGACGCGCAGCCCGCCCTTGTCGGTGACGGCCACCACGCGTCCGTCGGGCGCGACGCTGATGTCGCCGAAGTTGGTGAAGGAGCCGTCTTCGGTTCCGCGAGACCCGAAGGCGAAGCGCCGGGCGCCCGTGAGTGCATCCAGGGCGACGACCTGGCTGGCGTCGCGGTCAAGGACGTACAACCGCCCGTCGCTGGAAGCCGCCAGGCTCTGGCCGTTGATGCCGGGCCACGACGCCTCGTAGACGCCGCCGGCGGAGTACACCGCCACGCGCTCGACCGCCGTGTCCAGGACGTACACGCGCTCCTCGCCCTCTCTTCCCGGATTGGGACCCACGGCGACCTGACCCACGCGACCGAGCTGGGCCGGGTAGCCTCCGGTCACGCCGAACGTGGTGCCGAAGGTGCCGTCGGCCAGCAGCGTGTGGATGCCGCCCGCACCCTGGTCGGCGATGAAGGCGCGTCCGTCTGCGGCGCCATCCAGGTCGATCGGCTGCTGCAGGAGCCCCTCGGCGGCCTCCGTCCGCTCCGGCCATTGGTCCACCATGACATAGGCCGTCAGCGGCGGCTGGGCCGCCGCAGGCCGCGACCAGGGCAGGGCGGCGCCCAGGCAGGCGACGGCGCAGAGGGCCGATACCATGGGCATCCGTGGCCGCGCCGGGGTGAGGCGGGTGGTGAAGGACATGGTGTTGCTCCCGGGGTTCTTGACGGCTCGTCGGGGCGGACGCGCTCAAGTGTACCCGCCCGCGCGCGGCCCGACCCGGCCCGGAAGCCTGTTGCAGCCAGCTCTCAGACAACCCTCAAGAGCGGCTTGCCTAGCGCTTGGAAAACGGAAACAGGCGCACCCGACTGCGGCGAGCGACGGTCCCGTCGGGCGGCGGTTCCGCCTGCCGCGAGCCCATGACCGGACCGGATGGCTCGCGCCCGGCCAGCAAGGCCAGCCAGTACAGGAAGAAGCCCGCGCCCAGCCCCAGGAAGTAGGCGCCGGTTCGCTCGGCGCCGCCCACGGCGTCCAGGACGAGGCCGCCGAGAAGGACCGCCACGATGGCCGCCAGGTCGTGCACGCCGGGGTTTTCGTCGCGGCGGACCAGGTAGTGCGTCACGTAACCCAGAACTGCGCCCAGCGCCAGCGCGCCTGCGTTGGCCAGCCACATCTCGGCCTCCTCTTGCCCGGGCGCGCGCGGCGCGGCGCCACTCGGGTCGTTGATCGCGAACGCACCCCTCCGTGTCCCGTGCCGAGAGATGGATCTGTGCAGGAACGTACAGTACGGGACACTAGTGTCCTGTCCCAGATACTCGCTGACACATCCGGAAAGGGACAGGACACTTCCAAGGGGCTTCGCCCCTATGGCGCCCGGCTTCGCCGGGCTGTACCCCCACCGCGCGGGGAGGCTTCC
>Ga0114946_10002331_pt1 | contig 13026 bp, 13 predicted proteins | sample WalLakDeSediment_FD_88676 | JGI IMG/M metagenome (GOLD analysis project Ga0114946, IMG submission 88676) | Lake sediment microbial communities from Walker lake, Nevada to study Microbial Dark Matter (Phase II) - Walker Lake 11/02/13 Deep Sediment | ecosystem: Environmental > Aquatic >...
CCTCTTTATCCACACCCGACACTAAAACCTGACTTTATTCGCCTAAAATGGGAAGTCACTGACCTGGCTGGTCAGCGACCTTGTTTCTGCTTATGTACTATTTATTCCATCTTACCCCTCTTTCTGCTGTTTACCGAATTTGCGTTCAATCGCAGCATTCAAATTGACATTTGCCGAATGAACAGCTGTCTTGACTAAATCAAGCGTCTTCCCTTCGCGCGGTTTTTTCTTTTTCTCATCCCACCAACTCAACGTAATATCCAAATTGTTTACCGCGCCCATTGGATGTTGGCAACTGTCCATTAATCCATCAATAAATTCATCGGCCTTGAAATCACGAGAGCCATCGGGAAGAGAAATAAGAAAGAAAACCTCGTCACCGGCAACCCGCCGACAACGCGCCGCCTCTTTCGCCTTAACAAGACATCCTATACCGGCGAATTCGTGAATTTCGACCACCTCGGCGTTCCATCTGCGAGCCATATCAGCTACGTATTGGCAGACTTCCAGGCCGTCAGATTCCTGATCCAAGTTAGTCTTGGGGCCGGTGAATATCGGCATATGACCTCTCTCTAGCCACTCTTTGCAACAAGAGAAGTCGGGCGTGTATGCAAAAGTGCAGGCATCAACGCCGTATGTATCGAATACTTTTTCGACACTTTCCCTTGTGCCCGTGTTGCTCAAGAAGTTAACGTCGAGAATCGTACATAGGTGCCTACGTTGGGCGCGATCAATCAGCTGCCTAAGTAAAGCCTCCCCCTTTTTCCCAAGAATAGAATAAGAGGCCCTTTGAAATTCAACAGCCGGAACCATCTCCGAAATACTATCGATCAAATCGCAAAGATAATCTTTAACGCTCTGAAGGTAGTTTCCAGCCTTCGGGTATTTGTAACCGAAGGGTACGTGCTCAGGCAATACAATCTTTGGACAAAGAACAGATCCGGTGGCTACTACCCGCTTATGGTAGCCATTAATGAAGATATTTTCCATACTTTTTTTCTCCTTTTCCTTTCTTTTTGATTCTTTCTATCTGAATTCGACCCATATTCAGTTGTTAAAGTAACTATTTATATTATTTGCCCTTGATAAGAAATCAAGGGCTATCCTCCTGAATCTATCTTTAGTTTATTTGAAATAATTTGTCAACCTCAAAAATATTACTTTTTCTTCCCGGAGAGGTCCGACCTCTCTAAATTAATTTGTCAATTAAAAAAGGAGCTTAAACTCCTTTTTTCGGCGGGCGCGACCAGATTTGAACTGGCGATCTTCCCCGTGACAGGGGGATGTGTTAACCGGACTACACCACGCGCCCAAAAATTTTTCGTGCCGACGAGAGGATTCGAACCTCTGACCATCGCCTTATGAAGACGCTGCTCTAACCACTGAGCTACGCCGGCTCTTTATGGTTTCCGTATCTTATTAAATTTAATTTTTTATCTTTTCGCCATCCCTTAATTTGCTTTTCGCGTCTTAACGCCTCCTCTTTTGTATCACATTTTTCCCAATAAACCATTTCATCCATTTTAGATAATCTTGTATATCTTCCACCCCCACCCTCTTTATACTCCAAAAAGCGTCTTTTAATATTTGAAGTTATACCGCTATAAAAAGTTCCATTTTTGCATCGAAGAATATAGACATACCAATTACCCATAAAAGTGCTTGCACTGAGCGGGCGAAGCGAGTCGAAGTGCTTGCACTGAGCGGGCGAAGCGAGTCGAAGTGCTTGCACTGAGCGGAGTAAAACGAAGGCCCTTCGATAAACTCAGGGCACTTCGCCTTCGTTTCACGAAGTCGAAGTGTTGCGGGGGTTGGATTTGAACCAACGACCTCCGGGTTATGAGCCCGACGAGCTACCACTGCTCTACCCCGCGATAACATTCTATCACAAATTACCCGATAATACAACTTTAACCCACCCAATAAATATAAGTTTTATTACGCTTTAGGCAAAAAACCTAATATGATACAAGCTGATATACATGACTCGCAGGAACGATATTAAAATAAAAATCTTGTCAAAGTTAATATACTGGGTTACAAAACATGCAAATCTATAAGGGCTTTTTCGTAAATCTCCAGTACTCTTTTCGCTTCTTCTAAAGACAGGTTATAAGTAGGATCGTGAATAATGTTGCTGCGAATTTTATAGGCTTCTTTTACTTCTTCAATATTCGGCAGATGAGCAGCATCTAATTTCTTTAACTTTTCCCCAAAATTAGCTCCCTCAAAGCCCATTTGGCTTAAATAGCTGTCTGCCATTTTATCAGCTTCAATAACGGCCAGCTTCCACTCCGATTCTATTTCTGCTGTTAGTTTATTTTTTATTCTTTTCCATTCTTTTTCGGCCTTCCTTGTTTCAAAAGGCCGGTGAGTCAAAAATTCGTGCACGTCCCAAATTACCAATCTTTTTAACCAGGTAGTTTTGATTAAAGCGAAAATAATAAAACCGATTAAGAAAAAAGATAAAATTATAAAAAAATTTCTTAAAACCAGAAGCCAGCCGGAAAACTGAGGATCAATAAAAAATTGAATGGTTTTGTCCCAAGTTATCCCGGATATAAAATTTTTAATCGTTTCAATGATAATCATATATTGTTCCTATTTCTAAAATTTTTTCTTTTTTAAGCAAAAAATAATAAAATCTATATTTTTGGTTTTTTTAAGTGCCACTGGGTTTCATTTTGGTAAGCAAGGGCGGTGCGGAATAAAAGCTCTTCGCCCAGTTGGGGACCAATTATTTGAAGCCCTACCGGCAAATTATCCGATGAAAACCCACAGCAAATATTAATTCCGGGCAAGCCGGCAATGGTGCTGGGCTCTACCAGGGCATCCTGAATTTCGCCAAACATCGGACTCTCTTTACTGGCGCCAAAGGGCATAGCAACCGACGGCGAAGTCGGTCCCAGAATAAGATCAACCCCCTTGAAAACTTCATCAAAATCCTGGCAAATTAAAGTTCTTACTTTTTGGGCTCTTTGATAATATGCTTCATAATATCCGGCTGAAAGAACAAAAGTACCCAACATGATTCTCTTTTTTGCCTCTTTTCCTAAAAAAGTTCTGTCATTTCCGTAGCGAATACCGTCGTATCTCGCCAGGTTCGCAGAAACCTCGGCTCTCTGTAAAATAGTATAAACTGCGATGGCGTATTTTGGATCAAAAAGAGAAACTTCTTTTATTTCAACACCCATCTTTTCAAAAATCCTTACAGCCTCGGAGACTCTCTTAATTACGTCCTCCTGAACTTCAGAAAAAAAATATTCTTTTGGTACTCCAATTTTTATACCGCTTACTCCTTTGTTAAAATTTGCAGAATAATCAGGAATAGGATTTGGCAAAGAAGTGGAATCAAGATCGTCTTTACCGGCTAAAACTTGCAGCATAACCGCTGAATCTTCAACAATTTTTGTCATAGGTCCTGGAGAATCCAAAGAAGAAGCCATGGCAATTAGGCCAAAACGACTCACTCTTCCGTAAGTCGGCTTCAGGCCAACCGTACCACACCAAGCTGAAGGTTGACGAATAGAGCCGCCAGTTTCGCTGCCAACCGCAGCAATTGTCATGTCTGCCACTACCGCGGCTGCCGAACCACCCGAAGAACCCCCGGGCAGTCGGCTTAAATTCCATGGATTTCTAGTAGTAAAAAAATCAGAAGTTTCGGTTGAAGAACCGTGGGCCCAAGCATCTAAGTTTGTCTTACCCAGAATAATTGCTCCTGCCTCTTTCAGTTTTTTTACTACGGTTGCATCGTAAGTGGGAATATAATTTTCTAAAACTCTTGATGCTGCAGTAGTTTTAATTTCAGCAGTACAGAAATTATCTTTAACGACAACAGGAATTCCAAAAAGAGGATATTTTCTGAATAAAATTTTTAAATCTCTTTCTACTCGAATTCTCCCGTCTTTTTTTTCTGCCTCTTTAGTGGCATTTTCGTCACAAACAGTAATAAAGGCTTTAATTTTTTTATCAATTTCTTCGATTCGTCTTAAACAGTCTTTTACCATTTCTCTGCTGGAGAATTCTTTTTTTTTAAGTCCCTCTTGCGCCCCGGTAATCGTTAATTGATTTAATCTGCTCATGTAAATTTAGCTAAATAGTATTCTTCTGGTTTTAATATAACCCTCTTTATTCCCGGGTGCCATTTTAATTAAATCACTCGCTTCTCCCAACTCTCTTGTCTTTGCTTCGTCTTTCCTTGTTATATTCTCCAGCTTTACCGGATGAGAGGTTGGTAACACTCCATCATAATTTAATTCTTCCAATTTTTTAATATAACTTAAGGTAACAGATAAATCTTTCTGCAGTTTTTCAATTTCCTCTTTCGTCAAACCAAGCCTGGCTAATTTAGCAATATGTTTTACTTCTTCTCTTGAAATCATGTTATTTTGGCGGTTCAAGTTCCTCTGTTTCCACTAATACTTGCTCCAATTCATCCAGATTTTCCAGAACCTGACCGGCTCCCCTAACCATGGCTGTCATCGGGTCTTCAATAATTTTAGTGGGAATTTTTGTTTCTTTTTCAAGAAGAATATCCAGTCCCCTTAAAAGAGAGCCGCCTCCGCAAAGATGAATTCCGTTGGCCATAACATCGGCTAACAGTTCCGGCGGAGTTTCTTCTACTGCGGTTTTAACTTCAACAACAATTCTTTTAACCGATTTTTCCATTGCCTTCCTGATATCTTCGTCGGAAACTAAGATTTCTTCAGGAAGACCGGTTACCAGGTTTCTTCCCCGCATGGGCAATTCTCTTTTCTCTTTCAGGGGGTAAGCGGAACCAATGCCGATTTTTAAAGTTTCGGCCGTTCTTTCGCCGATCAGAAGCTTATATTCTTCTTGGGCAAATTTAATTATATCTTCGTTAAGCTGATCCCCTGCTATTCTCAGGCTTTTAGCCAGAACAATTCCGCCAAGAGAAATTATTGCCACCTCGCAAGTTCCACCGCCAATATCAACAACGAAATTACCCCCGGCCTCCTGAACCGGAAGCCTGGCTCCGATGGCAGAGGCCATTGGTTCTTCGATCAAAAAAACTTCCCTGGCTCCGGCTGATTTTCCGGCATCAAGAACCGCCTTTTTTTCAACTCCGGTAACTCCGCTGGGGATTCCGACAATAATTCTCGGTCTGGGATTCAAAATAAATCTTTTTTTCTGGGCTTTCTCAATAAAATATTTAAGCATCTGTTCTGTTACCTCAAAATCAGAAATCACTCCTGACCTTAGGGGCCTGGTGGCAACAATATGGGCCGGAGTCCTGCCAACCATTTTTTTAGCTTCCAGGCCAATGGCTAAAACCTGGCCGGTTTTCTGATTAATAGCCACCACGCTGGGCTCCTGAATAACAATACCCCTTCCCCGGACATATACTTCAGAATTGGCAGTGCCTAAATCAATGGCAATATCTTCGGAAAATAAATGCAGAATTTTATTTAGAAACATATTCTTTAAGCAGATTTAATAATTCATTTACTTTTATAAACTTAATTTCCTTTTCTTTTCTTTTCTTTATCTCAATTGAGTTCTGTTTTAACGTCTTTTCGCTGATAACTAATCTTATCGGTATTCCAATTAAATCAGCGTCGGCAAACTTTTCACCCGGCGTCCTGTCCTTTCTATCGTCATATAATACTTCAATCTCCGTTTTTTGTCTATCTGTACCAGAATTATTAACCGATAAGCTTTGATATAGTTTTTCAGCGGCACCTTTGATCTTAATTTTGTTCTCAAGTTGGATTAAGTGAACCTGAAAAGGGGCTGTTTCTCCGGGCCAACAGATTCCTTTTTCATCGTGATGAATCTCGACAATCGCCCCCATTAACCTTGATAGTCCGATGCCATAGCAACCCATTAAAATATTCTTCTCCTTTCCCCTGTCATCTTTCAAATTAAGACCGAATGTTTTACTGTATCTATCCTGAAGCTTAAATATGTTACCGACCTCAATCGCTTTACAGGATTCCAGCTTTTTACTGTGGCACTGAGGGCAAAAAGAGTGTTCGGCAATTATTTCCCTGTTAACAGCTAGCTGGCACTTGGCACATACATAAATTTCGTCTTCGCCGTAAGGGTTAACTATTTGGAATTCGTGGGAATATTTTGAGAAAGTTCCGCCAGAAGCAAGCGTTAGAAAAGTTTGCTTTGCAATATCGCATCTTTTAAAAATCTGGAAATAACTTTTTTTTACTTTTTGGTAATATTTATCAAGATCTTCCTCATCCTGGTGAAAAGAATAAAGATCTTTCATTATAAATTCTATCCCCCTGAGCAACCCGGATTTGGTACGTAATTCATCCCGGAACTTATCTTGGATTTGATAAACGGCCAGGGGCAAGTCTTTATAAGAATTAACAAATCTTCTTACCAGCGGGGTAACTATTTCTTCGTGTGTCCAACCCAGGCCAAAATCTTTTTCGGCCCGACTTTTCATTTTAAACATTTCAGGATATTGCCATCGGCCGGTTTTCTGCCAGTTTTCTTTAGGATGAAGGGCCGCTAATAAAATTTCCTGGCCGCCGATTCTGTCCATTTCTTGTCGGATAATATTTTCAATATTTTTAAGAACCCTTAACCCCAGGGGTAAATATGAATAGACACCGGCCATTAATTTATCAACAAAGCCTGCCCTGATTAAAAGCTTGGCATTGACGCTTTTTTCATCCGTCGGTGCTTCTTTTGAGGTTTTACTGAAAAGTTTTGATTGCCGCATTATTTTAAAATATATGATCCGTATTGAATTATATCTTTATATATAATCAAAATCATGATCCCGATTAAAAAAATGAATCCGGCCAAATTAATGTTACGTTCTATTTTGGGGGGAATTTTTCTCCTGGTTAAGGTTTCTACGGTAATAAAAAGAATTTTTCCTCCGTCTAAAGCAGGAATAGGGAAAAAATTTATAATTGCCAGGGCCAGAGAAATAGAGGCTATTAGGCTTAATACCTCAATTATGCCCGCCTCAACGGTTATTTTTGTAAGAAATAAAATACCCACCGGACCGACTACTGAAGAAGCCAGGGGATCAAAGTCTCTTTCTTTTACAGATTCTCCTATTAAATAACCGAGAGAAGACAGAGTAAGATGAGCCATATTGAAAGAATGCAGGAGTCCGCTGGCTATTTTATCTGCCGGACTGACATAGCTTAATTGAACTACGCTTACCAAACCGACCCCCAGGGCGCCCTCTTCTTCCGGTGGATCTTCGCGAGGAACAACTTCAACCGTTTTTTCTTCTTTAGTCACAAGATTTTTTAATTCTAAGCTAATTTTTTCTCCCCTGTTCTGATTAATAAAACTGATAAAACTTCCTGTATTTTCAAATTTTTCCTGATTAGCGCTGATAATTAAGCTGCCAGGCTCAATGCCCGCTTCCTGGGCAGGAGAACCGTCAAGAGCCGCGGAAATTGCCACAAAATTATTTTGCTCCCCAAAAGGAAAGCGATAATCACGGTCAGGGAGCGAACCAAGATAAAAACTGAAACCAGCCTGAATTAAAAGAAAATAAAAAATAATTATTGCTAATAAAAAATTAGTGATGGCTCCGGCGGCAATCACTCCTATTTTTATGCCGGGTGACTTACTATAAAAACTGCGAGGACTAATGTTTTTTTCTTCCTCAACCCCTTCTTCGTCAAAAAGCTTAACAAAGCCACCAAGGGGAATGGCATTTATCGAGTAGGTGGTTTCTCCTTTTTTCTTCCCCCAAATTCTTGGAGGAAAACCCAGCCCAAATTCTTCTACTCCTATGCCCGATTTTTTCGCAACTAAAAAATGGCCGAGTTCATGGATAAAAACTAAAAAGCCAAGAATGAAAATAAAAACAATAACAAATAGCATTTTTATCTGAAAATAAGTTTATTCGCTTATTTCTTTTTTCTTTTTTTCTCCCAGGTTTTCTATTTTTTCGTTATACTCATCGACCAGTTTTTGTAAATCATCTTTTCCCCGAAATTTGTCGTCTTCCCTTATTTTTCCCCCCCTCTCTCCCTCCTGAATGTCAGCCCAGGCCTCCTCTCGCCACCTTCTAACTGTTTTTCTGGCGTCTTCCTGTTTTTGAGATAAATGGCGCAATAATTCTTTTCTGTATTCTTCACTCAAGGGGGGTAGGTTTACCCTGATAACATCTTTATCAACTATCGGATTTGCACCTATTCCGGTTTTCTCCAAAGACTTCACAATACCTTCAATATAAGACTTATCCCACGGTTGAATTAGAATTTGCTTTGGTTCAGGTACAGATATAGCTGCTAGTTGCTTCAAGGGAAACTTTTGACCGAAACAGTCGCAAACTACATCTTCTACCAAAGAAGGGGTGGCCCGGCCCGTTCTGATTTTTGCCATTTCTCCTTCCAAAAAATTGATGGTTTTGTCTAATTCGGGCTTTATTTCTTTAATAATATCTTTATAGTTAATAATTTCTTTATCCATATTCTATAAATTAATAATATTTATTAATATACGAAAATTTAATTCAACTTAATTACAATTCAAGCATTAAAATTTCCAAGGCCAATCTCCGATTAACATTGGTGGTTGAAATTAGAAAATTAGTGCTTTGAATTTTTTCAAGAATATTCTTTAATTTAATAATTATTATATTATCTTCTTCCTTATCGGCTTTGTTCAGCCTGGAAAGTAAAATTTCCCTAAAACGAAATAACCAAATATCCAAAATATCTTTTAAATCAGCTGCCTGTGAAATTTTTTTGGCATACTGGAAACGAAAAGCCAAATCAGATTTGGTTAATTTAATTATTTCATTTAATAATACCTCTCTTTCTTTCAGTCTTTGAGGATAATTCAGCAAATCAATCGCCGCTCCAGGCTTGCCTCTGGAAATTTGAGATATAAGCCGGCCTTTCTCCTGGCTTACCCCCTGTTCTTTTAAATAGCCTTCGATTTCCTTTATGGGTACCGGATAAAACTTAATAGTTTCCACCCTGGAGCGTATGGTCGGAAAAAGAAATTCCGGATATTCACTGATTAAAATTAAACAGGTTTTACCTTGCGGCTCTTCCAATGTTTTTAAAAGACAGCTTTGTGCCTCAGCATTCATTAAGTGTGCCTGGTCTATAATGGCCGTTTTTAATGGTGCGGAAAAGGGCTTTAAAGACAGCCTCTGATTTAAGTCTCTAATCTGCTTAATTTGAATCTCTCTTTCAGTCGGCCCGATAAAAAAGAAATCGGGATGAGCCTGTTTAATATCTCCGCCAAAAAATAATTTTATAAGTTCGTAAGCCGTTGTTTTTTTCCCTAATTTTTCCTGACCGGAAAATAAATAAGCATGGGAAACCCTATCTGTTTTAACTGATTTCTGAAGAAATTGCCACTGTTTTTGATGCCCCACTATCATTTAAATATTTTTTATTTCTTGATCATTATACTTTTCTTATAAATATCTAAGTTCTCCAAAACCGTTCCCGTTCCTTTTGCTACGCAGATTAGCGGTTCTTCGGCCATGGTACAAGGAACACCGGTTGATTGGGCAATTAATTCCGGGAAGTTCCTTAAAAGGGCTCCTCCGCCAGATAAAACCATACCCTTATCCATGACATCGGCTGATAATTCGGGCGGTGTTTCCCTTAAAACCTCTTTAATCACCTGGATAATTCCCGTCAAAGTATCGGAGATCGCTCCGCAAATTTCATTACCAGAAACTTTAATATTTTTAGGTAAACCAGAAATTAAATCTCTACCCCGAATCTCAATCTTTCTTTCTTCTTTTTCCGGTAAAGCGGTGGCAATTTTTAATTTTATTTCTTCTGCCGTCTGTTCACCGATGGCTAAATTGTGTTTTTTCTTAATATAATCGGAAACAGCCAAGTCTATTTTATCGCCGGCTGTTCTGAGCGAATTACAGGTAACGATTCCACCTAAAGATATAACCGCCACCTCGGCAGTTCCTCCTCCGATATCAACAATCATATTACCCGAACAAGAATTAATAGGAATACCCGCACCGATAGCAGCTAAAATGGGTTCTTTTGCCAAGTAAACGGCCTTAGCTCCGGCATTCATTCCTGCCTCAATCACCGCCCTTCTTTCTGTAGAAGTAATTCCGGCCGGCACTCCAACCATTAATTCCGGTTTAAAAATCCGAAATTTGCCGCAGACCTTATCAAGAAAATATTTAATCATAGCCTGAGTAACCCGAAAATCAGCAATCACTCCGTCTTTAAGGGGGCGGTAAATCTTAATGGTATCAGGAGTTCTTCCTATCATTTCTTTGGCCATCTCTCCTACGGCTAAAATTTTGTTTTCTGCTAAAGAAACGGCTACTACCGATGGCTCTTGTAAAACCACTCCTTTCTGAGGAGTAAAGACAATCGAATTACAAGTTCCAAGATCAATACCTATTTTCACCCCGTTAGAAATCTGCCCTTATATAATTGGTAGTTAGCTTCGGACAGTCTCTTGTCTGTTAATTATACCCCATTAAATACCTCGCAAAAAATTTTTTTATCAAAAATTTTTTGCCCAAGATTTCTAACGGGGTTCATGATATTTTAAGTATAGATAAAATATCGGGTTTTGGCAAACCCGCAACAAACCCGTCCCAACAAATAAAAACAAGCCCAGTCAACAGGGAAAACCGGTCGCTTTAATATTAAAGACCGTTTTTAGCCTCTTTTTTAAGGCTTGTTTTAAGATTTCTTATGGGTTAAGATATAGAAAATATGTCAAAAAAAACCCGGAAGATTTTATTCTTAATTTGCTTGTTTTTATTTATTTTAACAGCCCCCTTGGCAATCTTATATTCTCAGGGCTATCGTTTTGATTTAAATCCGCCGGATGGCGGAATAAGGATTACCCAAACCGGAGGAATTTTTATAAAAACTGAACCAAAGCAGGCCGAAATATATATTAACAATCAATTGATCAAAAGAACTGATTTTTTCTTTGGGTCGGCTCTTATAGAAAATCTTCTGCCGAAAAGATATAAAATAGAAGTCAAAAGAGAAAACTATCTGTCTTGGGAAAAGAATTTAGAGGTCAGGGAAAGAGAGGTTACCGAGGTTAAAAATATTATTCTCTTTCCTGAAAATATAAATTTTAACCCGTTAACTTCCGATCAAAAAAATGAGACAGTAGTTAAAGATTTTTGGCTCTCACCCGATAAGAGAATTTTTATCTTACTCGAGAAAGACAACTCTTTCTCTCCTTCTTCGCTCCCTGAAGGGAGTTCAGAGTCCGAAGAAATTTCAGATCCGGAAAAAGATAAAAAGAGTTGGGCCTTAAAATTATATGACCCGGCAAGAAATATTAAAAGCCATTTAATATCAGCAACAGATGTTCACCAACAGGGAGCCAGTTTGGAAAATTTAGAATTTTCTGAAGACTCAAAAGAAATTTATTTGAACGTTGAAATTCCTGATAAATCAACTCTGCCCAACCTTTCTTCTTCAGCGCCAAAAAATCAAAGAAAAACATTTATCCTGAAATTAGATAAGCTGCCGCCCCAACTTGCCGAAAAGAAAACTGTTCCCCTTCCGGAAGATATTATTATATCCAAAAAATACAATCAAGATATTTACTATTTAGATAAATCTGGTTATTTATTAAAAAACGACTTAAAAATTAATGAAAAGCCGTTTCTGATTGAATCTGAATCTGAATATACAATTGAAATATTTTCAGATTTTATATTCTTAATTACGGCAAAATCATCAGATCTTTCGTCTGAACCGACTGCAGTCTACCTGAAAGACAGTAAGCTAAATCTTTATTTATTTTCTTCAGAATCAAAATCATTTGAAAGCTTGTCTGAAAAAATAAACGGGCTGGAAGTTTCTCCGGATAAGAGAAAAATGGCTTTTTTCTCAAACTCAGAAATTTGGATCTTATTCTTAAAAGACGAAAGGTTAAGGAAAGCCGGTGACAGATTATTCATTAGCCGACTTTCAGAAAGAATCGATAATACTCTTTGGTTGAATTCAGATTATTTGTTTTTTAACTCTGGGAACAATTTAAAAATAGCGGAATTAGATGATAGAGACAGAATTCAAGTTTGGGATATTAATACTTCGCCCAATTTTAACGCCGAAATAAAAATTTATTTCAATCAAAATAATAAAAAACTGTATATTTTAAACAAGGGGAGCTTATTTATTTCAGAAAAATTATTTTAATTAAAATTTAAGCAAAACAATAAAAAAACGGCCCAGTGAATCGGGGACGTTTTATTTTTATTATTGCGTAGGCGTTATTTTCTTTTTAAATTTATCCCAACTAATTTCTTCCGCTCCGGCTGTCGAGCATATTTCTTTGAATTGGCAATATTGGCATTGCCAATTCCTTGGATATTCGGAAAGTCGCTGCGGAACAATATTGGCATCGAGTTTCTCTTTTAAAACCTTTAAATCTTTCAGAAGAGCCTGGGCCAAGGCTGGATTATAATTAATTATAAATTCCTTTAAATCAAGGGTATCTTTATTAACATAAAGAAGAATCCCCTTGGGAATTTTAAAAAAATGCAGATAAAGCTGTAGCTGGTTGATATTTTCTTCTTTGGCAGCGCTTAAGTTCTTGAAAATCATACTGTTCATGCTTTTAAAGTCAACCACATAAAGTTCGTTATTCAGGGTGACAATAGCATCGGCCCGACCTGAAACCAGTTCTTGGGGAGGAATATTAACCTCGGAAGCCCTGACTATTCCCAAGCTGAATAAAGCGTTTAAAATTTGCATCTGCATATAATCTCCACGATCAAACAACCTCAAAATCCTGGCGTCCATTTTCTCCCGGGGAACGTTTTTAAATTTAAAAAAAATCGCCCTGGAGCATCTGCCGGCGTCAGTAACATAAAAATGTTGCTGTTCTCTGTCTTTTTGTCTGTCTATATAAAATTTATCAATAAGCTCTTTTAACATAATTCATTTAAACATCTAAACATACTAACATTTAAACATGTTCAAGTGCTAAAACAATTAAATGATTTTATCTTTTAGAGAGATTTATTTCTTAGACCGCTGAAGCGCAGCGAAACAGGAGAAAAGATTTATTTCTTAGACCGCTGAAGCGCAGCGA
>Ga0114946_10002332_pt1 | contig 13025 bp, 28 predicted proteins | sample WalLakDeSediment_FD_88676 | JGI IMG/M metagenome (GOLD analysis project Ga0114946, IMG submission 88676) | Lake sediment microbial communities from Walker lake, Nevada to study Microbial Dark Matter (Phase II) - Walker Lake 11/02/13 Deep Sediment | ecosystem: Environmental > Aquatic >...
CCACCTGTTTGGGTCGTTCGAGCGTTTGCCGTGAAAGGCATCGCTAATCGCTTTCGTCTCGGCGTTGTAGCCCGTTCCCTCACAACAGCCGCACCCCTGGAAACGGAAGGGGCTCTCGTACCCCTTCCACACCACGCCCCGCGGCCAGTCGAAGTCCATCGGAACACGCATCAGTTTTCTGCCCATCTAGCCCACCCTCTCGATTTCATTGGTGATCCGTTCAATGTGGCCATCACGGCCGCCCACCTTCCCCGCGAGCGGCCAGGCGGCGAGGCCGCACAGGCACCCGAGGATGCCGTGGACACCCCCGATGAGGGTGGCGGCGGCCAGGGCGACCAGGACCATAAAGGGTATCGTCTCCCGGCCAGTCATCATCGACGGGCCTCCCTCTGCCAGACTGCGTAGGCCACTTTGAGCCCCTGGTGATACCCTTCCTTCACCGCTGTCTCCCGCCCCAGTCTAAGCCGCGCCCCGAACCTCCACCAGGGCGTCCGCGCTCGGGCACGGCGGGTAGCTTCGGCGTCCTTCCTAGCTCGGGCGACGTGTCTGGCCAACCGCCCCAGCCCCTGCTCGAACCGATGCATAACGGCCATCTCCACGGCCTCGGGGCCACCGTCTACTAGGTTGGCGAGACACCCGATAGGGGTCGCGAGGGGTGCCTGTCGCCGTGGCCGCACAGTTAGCACCACCCCACCGCGGACGACGTAGCAGCCATGCCGCCCCTGGTAGTAGACCTTCCCCGGTTCGGGTGTCACGCCGTACCAGTTGCGGGCATCGGCGGGCCGCAATCGCCTGGCCTTCTCCAGGTCCTGCCGGAGGGCTACTGCGGCAGCGGGTCCCTGGTGGCCCGAACACTCCCGGAACCGTCCGAGCGCATGGGGGCCGACAATCCACTTGTCCCCGTGGGGCAACTGCTCTAGGACGTTCATTCCCCCGCGACCTCCTTCACCCGGACGGCTACCTCGAACCTCGCGTCGCCCATGCCGGCCAGGGCCTCAGCGAGTGTCAGGGCGATGCTGGAGACGGCCTCGCCGGACAGGACGGCGTTGTTCACCCTGTAGAACAGGGGGCCGGTTGCGGAAACCGTGGGACGGGGCGGCAAGGAAGGCGGCTCCTTCGAGTGCCCGCCGGGTAGCACCGCGCCATCCGCCACCATCTGCGCGTGCTTGTCCACTCGTGGTGGAGGCCGCTTGTCACCAGACCGGCTATCCGCCCTGGGTAGCCCGGCGGCCTCGTCCAACAGCACGGCGAGTTCCGCGAGGGCTGCGTCGAATGCCTCCCGGTCCTGTGCCGCCTCAGCCGCCCGGAGCTCCTTGCGCCGGTTGTTGATGTCGGCGTTCAACTCCCTGGCTCTCTCGCTGGCCTCGGGGGAACCGTAGCGCACTCCGCGTGACCGGGGTTTAAGGAGCGCCAGGTCTGCCTCGGTGAACGTCCAGGGGGCCAAGTCGCCCCCGGCATCGTCATGCGTGTGGTCTCTCACGTCCTCCACCTCTCCCTCGTCGTCGAATGAGCCGCCCTGTGGTGTGGGCCGCGGTGCTCCCCTGTATCCCACCAGAAACGCGGTGTAACCCTCTATCCGTTCCTCCACGTTGCCCCTGGCGGCCAGTTCCGCCCGGCGGCGCGCCTGTTCGGCCTCTGTGACCCCCCTGGCGGGTTGAACTACACTCACGGCGCAGCCCTCCCCAAGAGCGACACGGCCTCAAGAGCCGCCTCGCATCCAGCGACTAGGAGGTCAGGCCCTTCGTGGCATACCAGAAACAGCAGTTTCTTCTGGCCGGCCAACCTGTCGTCGTAGGCGGAGATGCGCACCTCGGTCGCGTCCGAGCGCCGGGTAGTTGTGACCTCCAGGCCCAGTGTGGCAAGCCGGTCGGAAACCATGCCCCAGTCGGCCCAGTCGGTGTCGGGGTTCCAGTCGCCGATATTCGTCAGATGGCTGGGGCTACAATCCTCCACCCACTCGTCGCCGTTGAGGTCGTAAGGGTTGACCGTGCGCCATCGCACGAACCCCATGACTTCCACGGCTACCCTGTCGGCTAGGCTAGACAAGGGGATATACCTCCTTCACGACCTTCGCCAGGGCCCGGGACACGCAGACCGTGGCGGCGGTTTCGCCTGCCATGTGGGATGCCTCTAACGGGCCCGCCGCAGGTGCTGCTTCCGCCAACCTGCGCATGTTCTCACACAGGTCGCCATGGACCGACCTGATGGCCTCAAGGAGCGTTGTTGACCGCCGCGAAGCCTCCAGACCCAGGCGCAAGACCTCCCATGCAACCAGGCTCATGGCAAGCCCACCCGCTGCGACACCTAACAGCCATACCTCCCACGGGTTCACGATAACACCCCCCTCTCATCATCCCGTTGCGTAAGTGCGACCACGCAGTCGGAACCGACCACTAGAACCGGGGTGCCCGATTGCAACAACTGCGCCGCTTTCCGGCCCATCTCATAGGCGGCCTCGTCCGGGGTCAGCTTTAGCTCTTGCAGGTCGATACCGAGGGCTTGCGCCCGGGCCGCAATTGCCGTATACATGCTTACCTTGGCCAAGGTGTAGTAGAACAGCGGCTTTGCACCCTGACCGAGCCTCCGGCCCCAATTGAACCAGGCTTCGTCCCAAACGCTTTGCACCAGTTCGTGGTCTAGCGCCTTTTCCGCCTCATTGGCGAAGGCTTGTTTGTCCTCGCGGTTCAAAACGGCAACCCCTCCTCGTCGTCCGGCGCGGGAGCCTGAACCGCCCCCGCCTTCCCGGCGTACTCGTTGAGCACGGCCTTCTGGATCATCTCCCGGCACTCAGCGGTGACGGGGTGGGCGATGTCCTCATACTCGTTATCCGCGTTCTTCCGGCTGGGCATGGCGACGAACAGCCCCCGGCTCCCCTCGATGACGCGGAGGCCGCGGACAGCGAAGTCGGCGTTTAAGGTGATGTCAGCGATGGCTTTGAGGCGGCCGTCGCCGGGCTTGCGCTTGAGGCGGACGCGGGTCACTGTGCTAGGCATCGCTCTTGTCCTCCTCGATATCCTCCGGGTACGGCAGGCCGTCGTACCTCTCCTGGGTCATGTGGTAGACGGAGAACCACACCCTCTTGCCACCGACCCGTTTAATCCGAACCTCGTCGCCCGGAGACAGAACCGTGAGGAGGGTGGCGATGGCCCTGACGCCCGCCCCGTCAAAACCCTTCATTTCGCGCGGGTGGCCCTCCAGAGCCGCGACTGCTATTAAATCCGGGTCCGTGTCGAAAAACCTCAGACTCTCTCCGTCGGTGCGGCTGTAAACTCTTATCCAGTGCTTGCCTTGCTCGTCAGGCATGTGGTTTCTCCTCCTCGGTATCGTTCTGGCCGGCCAACATCGGCAGGCTCTCATAGTCCACGTCGAACAGCCCGAGCTTCCCGACACACGGACGGAAGGGCAGGCTCTCGACATTATCCAGCACCCACCCGTAGCTCTTGGGAGCCGTGGGGTGTTTCTCGAACCACGGGTCAAGCATCAGCCTGGGGGTGCGAGTGCGCCAGCCCTCCGGCCCAGTATCCCAGCACAGGCAGTTCGTCAGGTCGCACCGGGCGACGATGCCCTGAAGGTCGGGAGGACGCCAACCCGTCTGTAGCCACCGCCTAATCCACCGGGCGAGAACCTCCTCCGCCTCCGTCAGCCCTCTGCCAAGGCAGAAGGCGTAGGCGTCGGCCAACTCCTGGAACGAGGTCGCCTTCGACGCGTGAAGCTGTAGCGGCCCCCGGTAGGGCGTAGCCCATGTGCGGTTCTCCAGGGGCTTGAGACCCAGGCGGATGAGCTCCACCCACGGCCAGCGAACGCTGATGGTCTTCATCGTCCCTCTCCCTCCAACCCCTTTGCCCGCCTCAGCAGGGCCTTCACCGGGCGTTCGTCGGCATAGCCCACGAAGCGGAGAGTCCATAAGTACTTCTCGCCTCCGCTGTTCCATCCCGGTTCACACTTGACGAACCGGTACACCCCTTGCCTGCCGCTCGTCAGCTCGGACACAAGGAGGTCGTCGCGCTTGACGTTGTCGCTTGCGAGCAGGAGCGTGAACCCCACCTCGGCCCGGGTAAAATCGCCGGTCCAGAAGAGCCAGCCCGGCTGTATCGTGTGAACCCTCATCTCCCATCCTCCCATCCCTCAATCAGCCTTGCGACCTTGTGCTCGATGTCCCGGTAGGCCGCCCGGTCGATGACGGCGATCTGGACCTCCGGGTAGTAGCGGGCCATCCTGTCAAGGGCCGTCCGGCTCTTTGGGTCCATCCACCCCTTAACCTCGTAGTAGGTGGTGGAGCCGTTTTTCTCGTAGACCTCGAAGTCGACAAGGTAGAACCGCGTCCCCCGCTTCACGGGAAACTCCCACTCGCGCGGCTCATACGTCCAGCCCCGGATGTGGCCGTGCTCCTGGAGCCAGTTGAGATACCGGGCGAAGTTGGCCTCCCAGCGCGAGCGGACGTAAATGCCGAGGTCCTCGCGGTGGCCACCGTGGGCGCGGGGTCGGGTCATTTGATGGCCTCCTTGTCGTGGGCGAGGATGCGGACGTTCGGGGGACAGATGAAGGCAAGGTCGGGCACCAGGTCGCCGACCTCGACCGTGCGGTGAAGGGCGTTGTGACAGTCCCGGCATAGCGTCAGGCCGTTGTCGAGGTCGAAACGGTATTCGGAAGCCACGGACCAGGGAACCCTGTGGTGTGCCCGGAGTTGGCCTTTCCGTTTCGGGCGAAGACCGCACATCTGGCAGGTGTAGTTGTCGCGGGCGTAGACGGCTTTTCTCCATGCGGCCACCTGGGGGTCACGGCTGCCGGACCGGGGAATGCCACCCTTCCACCGAGGGTTTCTGAAGCCGCGGATGGCCTCTCCCTTGCCGGCGTTGGGTGCGTTCGGGCCGCGCATAAACACCTGCCGGCAGGACCAGGAGCAAAAGCGACGCCGAGCGTTACTCGGCACCAGTTGCATCTCCCCGCCGCAATTCTCGCACGCCTTGACGACAAGGTCCTTCCTCCTGGCCTCGTTGGCCTTAGCAAGGTTGCGGCGGTTAGCCAGTATCTTTCTCTCGCTGGTCATCCTGCGTCCCCCCGTTCGAATTCGAGGATGCGCCGGCCGAGCCATTCGGCGACCTGCGGGACTACGGCGTTGCCGAGGGCTTTGAGACGGGCGACGCGTTCGGGGACCTTGCGAGCTATCCTTAGGGGTTCGTAGGGGAATTGGGGTTGACCGGGGCGGGCGGGCCAGGGAGTTCCTCGACCAAGACAAACCCATGCAACCCATGCTTTTTCTTGGTCAGAAAGGGCGAGCCATATCTCTTGAAGCGTTGATAGTGCTTCTGGCACATATCCAATCGCCGCGCAGGCTGACCGCAGAACATGCAGACCGACTGACGTTTGAGCGATTTCTTCCCATGCCCCCAGTGCCATCGGGTATGACAGGAACCGCACAAGGTCATCAGGTTCGGGAGAGCATTGTTCGCCGGGTTCCCGTCCACATGGTGAGCGGCCAGATTCGTCGTTGCCCCGCAGGCTTGGCATTCTGCCCCGCGCAAACGACTCGCCCGCTTCTGGAGAGCCGCAAGAGTCGGATGCTCCTTCCTTAAGGAGTTCCCGAAGCACCGCTGGTCGCAGTACTTGCGCCTCATGTAATTGGCCCGTTCCTCTAGGCGCCCATTGTAGTTCTTCCGTTCCAGGGGAGCCGCGCAATACTGGCAATGTCTCTGCGGCACGGGCTTGCGGGGCATGGGCATTCTGCCTACCTCCTGCCCCTAGTGTATCACAGTATGGGGGTTCCCTTAAAGGCGTGTCCAGTTGAGCGGAAACCCCATAAGCAATTCCGTCCAATCCGGGGACAACTGACCCTGGACCACCGTCCGCAGGTTCTCCCCGCCGTCCCTGCCCGAGTTGCCCGGCCCGCCCATCCCGTCCGCCGTCGTCGGCGTCGGCCATCGTCGCGCAAGTCTCGTCGGCAGGTCGTCGTCGCATTCCGGGCGCTCCTTGCCTAGTGCCCGGGTGCTCGGTCCCTTGTAGTCGGTCGCGTTCGGCGTCGGCCATGTCGCCATCGACGCCAGGGCCGGAGCACCGGACGAGTCCCTCTGGTTCGGCCCGCCCTTCTCGCCGTCCGATGCCCGCGGGGTCGGCCATGTCTTGACCAGTCTCGCCGGCGTCGGTCTCTCTGCCGCGCCTGGGCTGGCACTCCGGTTCACCCGGCCAGAACCTGCGTCTATCGCCGTTGGCGTAGGCCACGACAAACACCCGGTCCCTCCTGTGGGGTGCTCCGATTTGCCAGGCTCCCAGCAGACACCATTCCGCATCGTACCCGAGCGCGGCCAGATCACCAAGGACTTCCTCGAAGGCCCGTCCTCCATTGGCAGAAAGGAGGCCTGGGGTATTTTCAATGAGGACGTAGCGCGGTCGAACCACGCGAAGCACCTTGGCGAACTCGGGCCAGAGCCACCTCTCGTCCTCCTGGCCCCTCCGTCGGCCGGCGCAGGAGACTGGTTGACAGGGAAAACCTCCGCAAACAAGGTCAACTGGTTCGAGCTCTTGGGGGTCGAGCTTGGTGATGTCGCCATAGCGTGCCACCTCCGGCCAGTGGTGCTTGAGAACCCTGGTACAGTGCTTGTCCATCTCCACCTGCCACCTGACGGCGAACCCGCCGGTTCGTTCCAGGCCCAAATCAAAGCCGCCGATCCCAGAAAACAGAGAACCCACTGTCAGCACGGCGACCCCTCCTTTCCGGCCACCCTCAGTCCCTCGAACAGCCCCGGCCCGTACGTCGGGGGAGGAGGCGGTGGCGGCGGGGTTTGGTCAGCCCCCTCGCGGCAGTCCATGTTGAGCAGGCGCGGCGCGGCCCGGTCGTGGGTCATGGCTGAACCTCCTTCAGAATGACCAGGACAATCAAGACGAGTAGACCGACAAAGAACAACGTCGTCGCCGCAAGGAACAACGACCGGGGCGCCTTCAGCAGACATGCTATGAGGACACCCCATATGAAGCCGAGGCACAGTCCGATTTGGCTTTGTTCGGTCATGGCTTAGCCTCCTCGCCTTTCGACACAGTGGCAACAGGTAGACCCAGCCCGAGTTCTCATGGCGGCCCGGTCGTGGGTCATCTCTTCCCCCTCACGAACATGTTCACCATGCGGAAACGGTGGTTCGTGCTCCTCACCATACCGATGGACCCGACCCTCTGGATGTCCACCTTGCGGAACATCGGCAGCACCTGGTCGAGCCACACAAGCCACCCGCCCGGCGCGAGGACCCTGGCACACTCGCGGACGACGCGGTTCCGGTCAACCATCGGCGTCCCGTAGTGAACCGAGTCCTCGCCGGAATACGGCGGGTCTGCCAGGATGAGCCCCCACGGTCCCGGAGCCACCTCGGACAGGTAGTGGGCGTCGCCGGTTATGTCCGCATCACCCTGGATGTCCAGCCGAACACCAGGAGTCCCGGCGGGTAGCGACCCCGAGAACAGGTGGAGCATCCGGTGGCCGTCGATGTCGGGGAACATGGTGAGCACCCGGCGGAGGTAGGACGGCGGGTAGGACCCGTAGAACCCCGACCCCCGGTAGTTGTAGCCCATATCCCAGACGCCGTAGAGCCACCGGCCCCAGACATGGAGCGGCGGGTAATCGGGGAATGCTTGGTTGTAGAGGTCGGCCCGGTCGGCCAGGGTGAGGGTCATCGTCCCACCTCCCCCACCAGGAACAGCATCGGGTCAAGCCTCTGGCCGTCTACCCTGACCTCGAAGTGCAGGTGGTCCCCGGTCGCCCGGCCCGTGTCGGACACGTAGGCGATGACATCCCCCTCCTTGACCACCGAGCCGACGACCACCCGTGGGTCGTTGACGTGGGCATAGAGGGTCTCAAGGGTGACGTGGGCGTGCTCGTGTTCGATGATGATGTAGAGGCCGAGAAAGCCGCGCTCGTCCCATCTCATCGTCGTGACCACGCCCGACCGGGGGGCCACAACGGCCCGGCCTTTCGGCGCGGCGATGTCAATGGCTCGGTGGTCAGCATGGTGTCCCTGGCTGATGCGGCCCCAGACCGGCCAGATTATCTTGCCTATCCAGACGTCCGGTTGGGCACCTTTGCCCGGCCGGTAGTACTGGCCCCTCACCATGTGGGCGTGGTTGCCAAGGTACGGGACAGCCACGCGGTCGCCCTCGCGGAAGGCGTGGCCGTAGTCGAGCGCGTTACACTCGACAAGCCAGTCAGCCCGCACGCCGTAGCGGGAGGCCACCTGCCTAAGCCTCTCGCCCTCTGCGGCCCAGCAGGTCCACACCTCATATCCGGGGATGTCCAACACCTGCCCGGCCTCCAGGGTGTCCGTGCCGAGCCGGTTGGCCTGGCGGATGCAGTCGGCGGTGAGGCCGAACTGCCGGCCGACGGTGGCGAGGGTATCCCCGGCCTCGGCGGTGTATGAGTACCAAACGAGGGCCGGGGTCTCCGGCGGCGGCGGGTAGTGTAGCCCGGCGGGGATCGGGCGCAAGGGGGACTCCATAGCCTGCGCCATCGCGATGGGCTGCCAACAGGTCAGGATGGCGATGATAAGGACTATATGACGGATGCGTCTGCGGCGGACTATTCGCATGAGTGACACGGCGCTCCCTCCTCGTGGTCTAGGTGTAGCCTTGGCAGTCTTCTCAGCCTCTCCGTGGCCTCGCACTCCTCAGCGTCCATGGCCTGTGTGGGGTGGACGTAGGCGACGGGCTCGGATGTGCGGCCGCGGATGACGGTGGTACGGGCGGCCTCCTTGGTGTCCCGGAGCGACGTGGCGTACACGGACACCGGGTTGCCATTGGCCGACAAATATACCTGGCGGCCCTGGAGGCAGGTCCCGTGCAGGAACGCCCGGCAGGCCGAGCGCGGACAGGGTATCGGTGTCGGGCGGGTCATGTCGCGGCCTCCCCAGCGTCGAGTTTGGTCAGGAGGAACACCTTGCAAACGGCAAGGGGCAACTCGTCCATGTCCGCGAAGGCCACCTGGTTGTCCGGGCGGCCGTTCCAGCCGGTGCAGTTGTGCGGGGTCGCGCCGAGCCACCACGGGGCGCCGGGGTAGAAGGGGGACTTGAGTTCCCACCAGTGGGTTTTGCTGAGGTGCACCATGGCCGCTCGGCTGGCAGCGTAGCTCGTAGAGAGCGGCGGCGGTTCTACGGCCTCCCACTCCTCACCGTAGACGGAACCCTCAAGGCTCGGGTCTCCTGCATCCAAGGCCATGTCCCGGCTGACGTAGTGGACACCGACACACCGTGCGGGGGGCATCCCCATGTACTCGGCCACCAGCGCGTCCGTCTCCGGTCCAGCCTTCATGTTGAGGATGTCGTCTCGGGTCAACCTCTCAGCCTCCATACCCGCACCGCCCCCTCATCAGTTCGGCCTCTCGGGCCTGACGCTCGTATCTGTCGGCCCAGCGGATGTAGTCGCTCGCCAGTCCGGCTCCGTCCCGGTAGCCTCTGAAGTCGCCGATGGTCTCCGCGTCGCAGGCGGCCGCCGCGAATGCGTCGGACAACTCCCGGTAACCCTCGACCAGCTTCCGGCTGGCCTCCTCTATCCGCGCCAGTTGTCCCGGTGAGTAGGTCATCGCGCATCTCCTCCTCTGGCTATGGCGCAGCCCTCATAGGCCACGCAGTTCGGGCAGGTGAACGGTGCTGTGCCGTCCTTGACGCATTCGCAGCACCCGTAGTCCCGGTGGTTCCTGTCGTTGCAGACCTCGCAGGCGGCAGGTGTGAAGATGTCTCCGGTCTCCGGGCAGATGTGCGGACGCTTGGCGGTCTCGTCCTCCACCTGCTCGGCGACCTCTCTGGCCGCGTCGGCATCTTTGGCCGCGTCAACTGGGTCAACCGGCCGGCCGTCGTCGTCCACGGCGTAGACGCCGCCCTCGGAGGGGTCGGAGGTGGGGGGTAAGGGCTGATTGGCAAGGTAGAACAGGTCGGCGATAACCGGGCAACCCCCGCAGGTGCGCTTGGGCGGCTTGGTGGCGTAGGCAAGGGCGCGCGCCCTGAAGGCCCGGAGGTCCACAAATTCTTGGCAGGCCAAGACCTTCTTCCTGGCGGCCAGAACCAGGTTTACCAGGGCCCAGTAGTCCTCCATGTCCCTGTCAATGGGCTTGTCCACCTTCGGGGCAGGGGCACACTTGGCCGCCACCCTGGACACCGCGTCATCCATCGCGGCGTTGGCCTCCGCCACACCTGCCTCCAGTGTGGCAAGGGCGGTGGCTGCCGCCGCGTTCGCTGAGTCCGCGATCTGCTTCACCATCGACGGCGGGGTCTCGCCCTCCGTCTCCTCCCTGACCGCCTGCCTCACCCTGGCTACCGTCGCCTTGCCCTTGCCCAACTTGGCCGTCACCCTCGCCAGTTTCTCGGGGTCGTCGGCTACGGGCAGGAGGCTCACGGCGGCCCCGGCGGACAGGCTACCGTCGGCAACCCTGGCCTTGATTGGTTCGGGGGCGTCCAGCAGCCGCAAGAGGTTAGCGAGCCAGGACTGGGATTTGCCGAACCAGGAGGCTACCTCGGACTGGCTGGCTCCCGTGGCATCCAGGAGGGCCTTTAGGCCGTGGGCGAGGTCGAGGTCCGAGAGGTCCTCGCGGTGGAGATTCTCGGCCAACTGCGCCTTGAGGGCTTCAGCGTCGGAGCAGTCCCGGACAGCGCAGGGGATGGTGTCCAGCCCGGCCATGACGGCGGCCCGGTAGCGGCGTTCACCGACGACTACCTCGAAGCTCTCGCCAACGGGGCGGACGACGATGGCCTGGATTATCCCGCCGTCCTTCAGCGATGCGGCGAGTTCGGCCAGTTCCGCCTCCGAGAAGGACGTGCGGACCTGTCGAGCCGCGGTGATCCGGTCGAGTTTGATGTGCGCCCATGCGGACGTGGGCTTCTTAGGCATCGGGAGCCTCCTCCCCGAACAACTCGCGATACTCCGGCGACGCGAGGGGGCAGGTGGGGTTGTGCCGTCCCGGCAGGTCCGGGCTAATGCGCCCGCACAACCGGCAGACATAGCCTCGTAGCCCCGGGGGGTGGTGGTCGATATAGCGGAACAGTTCCGCCTTCAACACCGTGGCCCACTCCCGCATCCGGCGGTTCTCGTCGGCGAGCATCCGGGTGTAGCGCACCCCCTTGGACAGGTTGGGGGCACATCTTAGGCAATGAGCATCCGAGACTTGCTTCAACCACGCTTCGATTGCAGACCTCTCAGCCTTGGTCATCAATCGCTTCCTCCTCCCCGAATAGCTCGGCGAACCGTTGGCGGCACTCGCAAGTCACGTATTCCGACACCGAGCCATCCCTCTCAAAGACCGCCCTCTCTCCTTCGCTGCCACACTTGGTGCACCTCAGATGCGCCCGGTACGCCTCCTCCACCCGGTCGGCCCAGTCGAGCAGGGCCAGCACGTCGCGGCGGTGGGGGATGAGGTGGTCGGCGAGCCAGGTTTCGGCGGCAGTCTTGGCGGCTTCAAGGGTAGGAAGACCGCTACCCGTGCCCAATTCTCGCACCTTGCCGACCCACCAGACCCAGTTGTCGCACCCCAGCTGGTAGACCAGCACCGCGTACCGCTCGCCCAGCCAGTGGCAGTCACCCGCCAGGACGAACCCGCCTTGCTGGGGTTTCCACGTCACCTTCGGCCCGGCCATCTGCTCGCGCAGGGCCTGCCGCTCAGCCTTGGTCATCCTCCACCGCCTCCTTCAGTCTTGTCGCGAACCATGCCGTCTCGTCCGGTGTGGCTCGGGCAGGCAACGTCACGTCGGGCAGGTTGTCGTGACCCACCCGTTCGGCGACCTCCAGCACGGAGACGACGGCCGCCCAGAACCTGAGTTCAGCCGCCATCTCCGCCCACGCATAATCCGAATAAGCGTCCGTTTGAATGAACCGGCTGAGCGTAGCCCGTGCGTCCGCCAACGTCATCCCTGGCACGCCGAGGGCGGTCAGGGCGTCGGAAAGGGTCATCGCGTCTCACGTCCCTTCCTTCTCGGCCCATGCCGCCTCAAGTTTGCTTGCGCAGTGTAGGTGGGAACGGTAGGAGCCACAGGCGTGTCTAAGCCGCGCCAGTCCGTCCTTGTCCGGCTCCACCGTGTAGGCCAGAGCCTGCATGACGATGTTGAACTTCAGGTCCTCTGTGCGCTTGCAATACCACTCGGCGAAAGTCTCCGTCACTGTCCCCCGCGCTCCCTTCCCTTTCGCATTCGTTCCTCCAGTACCGCCCAAGCCGTGTCGGCATCGGGAGGCAGCCCGGCCTTAGACAACAGCCGGGGACTCGCGTTCGCCACATAGCCGCGTATGTATCTTCGGTTCGCGCGCGGGTCGGGGAGACTGCCCACAAAGGCGTCGGATACCCCGTCGCCGTGCGTAAGGCGGCGCGGTAGCAATTCCCAGACGGCGGTTCCGATCACTCCCGCGATGACTCCTGCCGCGAACACTCCCACCGAGCAACCCCATGAGGCCGTCATCGTCCCCCACGTCCTTCCTGGTCGGCTAGCGCCTCCCGGCGCCAGTCGCACCGATGGCGGGCAACACATACGACCCAGTTCACGCACCGCACGCAAACCCAGTTCGCAGAGTTTCGGATGTCACTCATCGTCCCCCACGTCCTTCCTGTTCGTCCTCGTCCCGCTCCCTCTCCCTAATCCCCATGACCGGCCCGCCGTTCGAGTTCGCCTCGGCCTCCTCGCGGGTCCGGTAGACCAGGAGACACCCGATGGACCCGGAGGTTTCGCCGCCCATGGGAAGGCCCATGTTCGTCGTCATGTTCCTCCACAGTTGGAGACACCCGGCGGCGAAGTAGAGGGTATCAGGCATCCCGGCCCACCTCCTTGTCTGGCCCACCAGCCGGGTATCGACACTCTCCGCAGTAGCAGCGGCCGCCCTCGCTATCGTCGCCGTGGTAGGGGTGACCCATGCTCCCGCAGATGTCGGAGTCATCGGGTTCTTGGTACGGCGGTTCGGGCACCGGTTGGGGCATCCCGTAGTAGCCCGTCCAGTACTCGCTACCTTCATCCTCCGACTGAGGCAGACAGCCTCGGATAGCGTCGGCCATCCCGTCCTCGTAGGTGAGTCTAGGCATC
>Ga0114946_10002333_pt1 | contig 13024 bp, 8 predicted proteins | sample WalLakDeSediment_FD_88676 | JGI IMG/M metagenome (GOLD analysis project Ga0114946, IMG submission 88676) | Lake sediment microbial communities from Walker lake, Nevada to study Microbial Dark Matter (Phase II) - Walker Lake 11/02/13 Deep Sediment | ecosystem: Environmental > Aquatic > Freshwater...
GGTAACTTCTCCATAAGACCAGGAGCGAATATGCTCAGGCGATGCCAAACTAATACGGAGCGAACGGAATTCTGTAGCTTCCACCAGCCATGACCTCCAAAAAGTTCCAAATAAAAACCTGGGGTTAAATCAAACTTCTTCCCAGGCTTGTCGGTAGAATAAAGAAATGTACGTTTTTCCTATATAAACACGGAAAAGAGCGGATGGCAGAAGCCGCCGCTCTTGGGTTACAGGGGATTATATGGTACCACCCATGTTTATCGTGACGTACGATTTTACTAGTTTACGGGCAGCAAGTCAAGTAAATTTCGCGTTAAACCGAAAATCAGGGTGAACTATCACTGAAGAAGGGGTGGCTGTCACTTTGGCAAGGGACAGCCACCTGATAAACAAGAGCGCTACAGCGGGTTGATAGTCGCCCCGCAAAATTCGCAGGTCAAAGCACGGGCGCCGCGCGGCGCCGGGGGCACGGCCGCAAAACAGCTCGGGCATTGGGTGGGAAACAGAACGCTGTCAGCCGCTTCCACCTCAGCCACATAGGCTTCATGCCGATCTCGGTTAATATCACCCGTCTGCACCCGCTTGATCTTGCTGATCCAGTCGGCCGAACGACCTTCCTTAAGCAGGAAACGGGCCCGAGAAACAGGAGCATTGGCGCCCAGGGTCAGATCCATAAACTCAGAGCGCCCCATGCCCAAGAAGCCGCCGCTCTCCTGGCGCTGGGTCACATTTTCCACATCGGCGATCTCGATATCCAGCATCAGCTCCTGATGCTTCTCCGAATCAGCCTTGAAAATACCCAGAACGCGCCGGGTAACCACCTCTTCCTTGCGTTCAAACAGGAGGCGCTGATCGGTTAGGAACAGGTTGCCTTCCGGCCCATCATTGCCGTCTCGCTGCCACTGGGCTTTGACTACGGCAATCGGCCCTTCGGAGGAGCGCAGATGAATGTCGGGGGATTCATCCAGCTGGTCAAGCATCTTCTTGATCTGGTTCAGCTCACGGGTTAGATTTTGCAGTTCGCTGCTGAGTCGATCGTAAAGGCCGCGCAAAGCCTGGTCGGCCGCCCGAATTTTGCTTTCCAGCCCGTCAACGGCCGTGGTAGCGGCCGTAATCGCCGCCGGTGTACCGCTAGAAATCTGCCGCACTCTCTGCCCGGCCAGCTGGAGATCGCCATTCAGCCGGTTGACATGCTCGGTCAAAGAGGACTCAACCCGGGGGCGCGTCGTTTCCCACTGTCGCCGGAAAGCATCTATCTGGGCCTCGGCCTGGCGAGAATGGGCGTAGCCACGCGCGCGCAAGGCATCGATTTCCAGCGGCAGCTGGGTGAAAGCCGTTTCTATCCGGCCGATAGCCGAATAAACGCTGCCCAGTTGAGCATCTGATTCGGCCGAGGTGAAGCGGCGGTGAAGGCGATCCACTTCCCGCTTCACTTCCGGAGAGAGGGCGGCTGCCACCGCAGGGGCGGCGATCGTCTGGCGTGGGGGTGGGCCGGGCAGCGGTCGGGCTGTGGTGACCGGCGTACCTTGAGCAGCCCGTGTTGGCGGCCTCGCAGGTGCGGCCGGCGAGGATGGTGCTGGCTGCCGGGCTGCTGGCGCCGGTCGCGCTGCTGCCGGCTGCCTAGCTGTTTCAGCGGCCCGCTGACCGGCTGTTTCAGCGGCCGGCTTCTCCCGATCCGCCTGCCGGGCCGCTACCCGGTCGCGCAAATCCTGGCGGCGGGCCTGATCGGCGGCCTGCTTTTCCCGCTCTACCTTGCGGGCGGATACTTTGTCGCGCAGCTCCTGGCGCCGCGCTTCGGCTTCACGTTCGGCCCGTCGCTGTTCAGCTGCCTGCCGCAGCCGGTCACGGGCGCTCTCCCCAGATTGCTCTTCACTGCTCATGTTGACGCCTCCTTAGTGGCATTCTGACAAAGGTAATCAGTATTCAGTGTACAGTAAGTCAGTACCAGCCAACCTCCCACATCATTGACCACTGACCACCGACCACCGACCACCGACCATTGACCACCGACCACTGACCACTGATTACTGATTACTGATAACTGCTTACTGACCCTCACCCACCTGCATTTTCAGGTAGGCCTCCATAAAATCATCCAGACGGCCGTCCAATACCGCCTGGGCGTTGCCGACTTCATAACTGGTTCGATGATCCTTGACCATCTTATAGGGATGCAAAACATAGGATCGAATCTGGCTGCCCCAGCCGGCGTCAACATCTTCGCCTTTCAAGGCTGCCACTTCGGCTTCCTGCTTGCGTTGTTCAATATCAAATAGCTGGGATTTGAGAATGCCCATAGCTACTTCCATGTTTTGGTTAAGGGAACGCTGATTCTGGCAGGAAACAACAAGACCGCTGGACAAATGGGTAATGCGGATGGCCGTTTCATTCTTCTGCATATGCTGGCCACCGGCGCCGCTGGCCCGAAAGCGGTCAATGCGCAACTCCTTCTCATCTATTTCGATTTCAATAGTGGCGGCCACATCAGGCCAGACCTCAACTTTGGCAAAAGAGGTGTGGCGGCGGCTGGAGGAATCATAGGGGGAAATGCGAACCAGCCGGTGTACGCCCCGTTCAGAACGGAGCAAGCCATAGGCATATTCACCGGCAATCTGCATCAGCACGCTTTTCAACCCGGCTTCGTCGCCGGCACTGTAATCGATGATCTCTACCTTAAAGCCCTTTGCTTCAGCCCAACGGATGAACATGCGCTGGAGCATTTGCGCCCAATCCTGCGCTTCGGTCCCACCGGCGCCGGCATGAATGGCCAGAAAGGCGGTTTCCTTGTCGTGAAGGCCGGAAAGCAGAGTGCGAAAGGCCAGCCGATCCACTGAATCGGTTAGCAGATCCACTTCGCGAGTTAGTTCAGCGGTTAGCTCTTCATCCCCCAGAGCAGCCAGCTCTACGGCATCATAGATGCGCTGGCTGGCCGTTTGCCACACCTGCACTTCATCTTTTAGCTCAGATAGTTCACGGGCCACCGCCTGGGCCTGCGTGGCTTCATCCCAAAAACCCGGCCGGGCCATCAACTGCTCTAGTTGTTCAATTCGTTCCAGTTTGTTAGGGACGTCAAAGACGCCTCCGCAAATTAGTGACTGTTTCCTGCAACGTTTGGAGGCGATCTAATAACTCTTCCATGATTATTCCTTATTCGATTTCTATGATGAAGACAGCCGCCAAAGGAGCCTGCTGTCTGGCATCTATTCTATCATTATGAGTAACGGTTTGGTAGCCAGTTCCAGGGGAAGCGGACTAATTACCCAGGTGCGAGGCGCCGGCCATGGAAGCAGCCGATGACAAAACCACCCGGCCAGCAACCTCCCTTCGGGCGACTATTCAAAGAGGGCGTTAACAAACTGGTCAGGGTCAAAGGGAGCCAGGTCGGTCAACTTCTCGCCGGTGCCGATGAAACGTACCGGCAGGCCAAGCTGGCGATAGATAGCAAAAACCATGCCTCCTTTGGCCGTGCTGTCCAACTTGGTGAGTACAACCCCGGTTACGTGCACCGATTCCTTGAACTTTTCGGCCTGAACCAGGGCATTCTGGCCCGTGGGCGCATCAAGAACCAGCAGCACTTCATGAGGAGCAGCGTGGACGCTCTTTTTGCAGACGCCATGCACTTTTTCCAGCTCTTTCATCAGGTTGAATTTGGTGTGCAAGCGGCCGGCAGTGTCTATAAAAAGCAGGTCGTAACCACGGGCACGGGCCGCACGGATGGCATCATAAGCGACGGCCGCCGGGTCACTGTTGGGTTGACCGGCAATCACGGGCACATTATTCCGTTCGGCCCAGATCTTCAACTGGTCAATGGCCGCCGCGCGGAATGTGTCGGCCGCGGCCAAAATCAGCTTCCTTCCCTTTTGTTGGTAATAGTGAGCCAGTTTGCCAATACTGGTCGTTTTGCCTGAACCGTTGACGCCGACAACCATGACCACCGTCAGCTGGCGCGGCCCCTCCAGTTCAAAAGGCATCTCGCTAACCAAGATCTGGCGCAGCTCATCCTTGAGCGCGGGCAGGAGCTGGTCAGCCCGGTAAAGACCTTCCTTTTCCACTCGCCCTTTCAATGCTTCAACCAGATCCAGACTGGTCTCCACGCCAATGTCGGCCTGAATGAGCAGCGCCTCTAAATCCTCCCAGGTTTCCAGGGTAATCTCACCAATACCCAACACGTTGGCCAGTTGGCCAAACACCGATTGGCGGGTACGGCTCAATGAATCACGAATCGATCTAAACAATGATGAACTCCTGTCTTAACAAATGGGCAGTTGAAGAATAGAGCGGTCGGACATGCTCAGCCGGCGCAGTTGTCAGCTATCCACCTCGATGATTTCACCGTCGGCCGTGAGCTGTTCAACACGAAGGACAGCCTGGTTGAGCTGCTGGTTGCAGTGGTGGGTAAGCTGCTGGCCGCGCTCAAAAAGCTGCATCGCCTCCTCCAGGGTGAAGTTACCCTGTTCCAGGCGGGCTACAATCGCTTCCAATTCTTCTAAAGCAGTTTCAAATGTCATATCGTCTATATCAGGTAACATCTCATTTTCCTTCAACGGTAGCCGCAAATTGGCCGTCATTGAGCTGCACTTGCAGCGGATCGCCGGCCTGAACCTGGTTAACAGAGTGAATGTAGCTGCCGTCCTGGTGGCGCACTATGGCATAGCCCCGGCCAAGCGTGGCTAGCGGGCTGACGGCCGTCAAGCGGGCCTGAGCCAGTAGGAACTGATTACGGCGTCGTTCGAGCAAGCGGGTCATCGCCTGATCCAGCCGGCCGGTCAGATGATCGACCCGCTGGCGGTTATTATTGAGATTCGCCTGCGGGCTCAAGTGGCCCAGGCCGCGGCTGAGAACCTGCACCGCCCGCCGCTGCTGGGTTAACCAGTTAACCATCTGCCGCTGCAAATAAAGCTGCTGGGCCACCAGCTGCTGGCGCACATCAGCCTGATCCGGAACGGCCAGTTCAGCGGCCGCTGAAGGGGTAGGCGCGCGTAAATCGGCGGCAAAATCAGCCAGGGTAAAATCGGTCTCGTGGCCAATGCCGGTGATAATGGGGTGGTGCGCCGCGTAAACAGCGCGTACCACCTGCTCATCGTTGAAAGCCCACAGATCTTCCAGAGAACCACCACCGCGCGCGACGATAATAGTGTCAATGTCGTCACGGCCGTCAAGCCATTGCAGCGCACGCACGATTTGCGGTGGTGCATCCCGCCCCTGAACCAGAGTCGCAGCCACCAACACCGCTACCAAAGGCCAGCGCCGCTGGAGAACCTGCAAAATGTCCCGCAAGGCGGCAGCGTCAGCCGAGGTAACCAGGCCGATTTTCCGCGGCAGGGGCGGAATTGGCTTTTTATGCGCCGGATCAAACAGCCCCTCTGCTTCAAGCTGCTGCTTGAGCTGCTCAAACAATTGAGCCAGATCGCCGCGACCGGCAGGCTGTAAACTGCGGGCATAAAGCTGGTAAACACCGCCAGCTTCATAGACAGACACAGCACCTCGGGCCACCACGGCATCCCCGTCCGCAGGATCAAAGGGAAGGCGCAAGGCATCGGACCGCCACATGACGGCTCTCAACTGCGCCTGTTCATCTTTCAAGGTGAAATAAAGGTGGCCGGAGCGGGCGCGGGTGAAGTTGGATATTTCGCCGCTGACTTCCACATCTTGCAAGCGGAAGTCAATTTCGAACAGCTCTCGTATGTAGCTGGTCAGTTCAGACACTGACCAGGTAGATGATTCTGGGGTTAGGGCAAACATAAGGATAGCAGGAACTGGTTAGCCAGGTTGCATATTAACCTACTTAGGCCGTTGCCTGAACCTGTCGCAAGCAACAGCTGCTTCGACAAGCGGGCGGCGCGAGGCCCCGAGGTAGGCTCAGTCAAATGCTCAGCCCACGAGGGAGCTGGTAGTTACCGAAATTGTATGGGCATTGGTTCGATTGGTCAAACGTTGCATCTTGCCTTGCCCATGCTAAAATCAGCCCTATCAGAAAGATTTTTGGGCGTGTTGAATCTATTTCCGGCCACGTTTCGCGCACTTGTTACTTAACAGCGCGCATTGTTTAGCGGAGGTGTTACCTGGAAGGCATTGAACTGGCGCACTTGCTTGTGGATACTGTCATAGACAAGAAGGGCGAGGACATTCTACTACTTGATATTCGAGAACAAACAGTATTCTGTGACTATTTTTTGTTCTGCAGCGCTGAAAATGAGCGACAGCTGAAGGCCCTGGCCGAAGGGCTGATAGAGAAGGCCAAAAAAGAGGCCGGGTGGCTATCACGCGGTATGGAGGGGGCGGTCGAAAGCGGCTGGGTATTGCTCGATTTTGGCGATTTGATTGTGCATATCTTCAGCCCGGAGCAGCGGGCTTATTACAATCTGGAAGATCTGTGGCATGAAGCGCGCGTCGTGGTGCGCGTCGCCTAGGATCGCCTACCATTCGCGCCATCTTGGGTGACTGTTGCTGGCCATAGCGACTGTCACCCGGGCACAAAAAAAGACCTGACAGACCATCCGGCGCTGTCAGGTCTCCGTTGATTGGGGAGGGGTCGCTGTTACTCGCGTATCCAGGAGTCGGTATTACGCGACCAGTTGACGAGTTCATCCGGGGAGAAGAAGAGAGCGACTTCGCGTACGGCCGTTTCCTCACCATCGGAGCCATGTACCAGATTGCGGCCGATTTCCATGGCAAAATCACCACGAATGGTGCCAGGGCCGGCGGTAACCGGATTGGTAACCCCCATCGTGGCTCGCGCGGCGGCAATCGCGTTCTTGCCTTCCCAGACCATGGCCACCACCGGACCAGAAGTAATGTAAGCCACCAGATCGGTATAAAACGGCCGTTCCTTGTGCACCTCATAGTGACGCTCGGCCAGTTCACGGCTCATCTGGATGAATTTCATGCCCAGTAGCTTCAAGCCACGCCGTTCAAAACGGTCAATAATCTGTCCCATGAGCCCGCGCTGAACGCCATCGGGCTTGATCAAAATCAACGTACGTTCCATTGGTTGTGTTGTGTCTCCTTAGACGTGAGCTAGACTAAGTAACTACCAGGCCGGCTGCCTGAGCTTGTCGAAGGCCAAGGGCGGGCTTCGACAAGCTCAGGCCGTAACTACTGAGGCCACTGCCCGAGCCTGTCGAAGGCAGGACCGGCTTCGACAGGCTCAGCCTACGATAGGGTTAGTAGTTACCTCAGCCCTCGAAATAGTTACAAGACTAAAGTAATTCTAGCGCCTGACGGTAGATGTCGAGCGCTTTTTGCAGCTGGCCATCTTGCCGGTAAGCATCGCCCAGCAGGCGATGGAGTGCCGGAGAGCTATCTGCTTCTTGTACGGCCGTCTCCAGATTGGCAATAACTGCCTGAACATTTTCGCCGGCGGCTAACAGGTCACTGTAAGCAGCAGCGGCCTCATCTAACCGATTGGCTGCCACCAGCTGGTAGGCGGCGGTAAGTTCGGGAGTCGGCAGCACCGCCGGTGCCGGTATTGGTGTTGCTACTGACGGGGTTGGTTCTTCATCCACCACCATGGCCGGTTGGTCAATCGCGGCGGCCGGTTCAGTTTGCAGGGTTTCCTCTTCTGCAGCCAGCCATTCACCGGGATCGGGCAGCAGCTCATCCAACCAGCCGATAGTTTCTTCGGCCGTCGCTCCACCCGGCTCTAGTGAAAGCCAGTCTGGCAGAGAATCGGTTACCACCTGCTCCGCCAGCTCTTGTTCCAGCTCCTCATCAGCCGGCTCCAGGGTGACAGGCAGTTCTGGTTCAACGGCCGCTTCTTCTTCCTCTAGCTCGGGCTCGATGTCGATGACCAACTCAGGTTCCGGCTCGGTTTCCTCAGCCACCGGTTCTGGCTCGGGTTCTACTTCAACCTGCAGCACCGGTTCCGGCTCTGCTTCCTCTTCGGCCAGTTCTGGCTCAGGTTCTACTTCAACCTGCAGCACCGGTTCGGACTCAACTTCTTCCGCCGCGGGCGCTGGCTCAGGTTCTACTTCAAACGCCAGGTCCAGCTCCGGTTCAGACTCCAGCTCAGGCACAACCACCGGTATCTCTTCTTCAATTTCCGGTGGCTGCGTCTCCTCCGGCGGGAGCTCCATCTGCATCATACCCAGGTAAGGTGTTTCAATCTCACCGGTTAGCGGCGTATCATATTTAGCCGCCCATTGATCCAGCCAGGCCAGTTCCTGATCATCCTCATCAAGCTCTGCGGCAGGCGGCGTCTCTGCCAGCAACTCAGCCGGCGGCGTCTCTTCCGGCAACTCAGCAGCCGGCAAGATTTCATCATCAGCGGCCAATCCTTCAGCTACCGCAAATTCCGCCAGCCAGCTTAGCGCTTCTTCGGGGCTCTCCCAACTTTCTTCAGCCTCAGCTTCGGCCAAGACCGGTTCCGGCTCCGCCGGCACCTCGGCTTCGGCGGCAGACAGAGCGGCCGCGGCGGCGGCTGACAGTGCCTCTTCATAATCAGCATCAGAGATAGAGGGCAGCTCTTCCTGGGGTACACCTTGTTGGGCTGCCAGTCGTTCCAACCAGGCCATGGCTTCGTCTGGATCCTCGGGGATGTCGTAATCTAGTTCAGCTACTACCGTTTCTTCGACTTCGTCCAGCTCGGCAGCGGCCGTGGGCCCCGGTTCTTCGTCAAGGGCCGCTGCAACCTCGCCAACAGCAGCTTCTTCATCAGCAGGTGCCTCTTGCTGGGCTGCTAATTGTTCCAGCCAGGCAATCATCTCATCCGGATCTTCAGGCAGATCAACGTCAGCAGCTTCCACCGGCGCTTCAGCTTCATCAAACAGCGCTGTTTCCAGTTCAGTCGCGGCCGGCGGCGCGGGCTCTTCTTCTGCCGCTATCTCGGGCAAGGCCCCGGTCTCACCCACCATCTCGGCAAACAGCGTGTCCAGCAGATCTTCATCAGCATCGATGTCGCCGGTTTCCAGGGAGGCCAATAATTCGTCAAGAAGCTCGTCGTCGGCCGAAGCCGCAACGTCGGCCGGAATCTCTAACTCCGGAGCTGGCTGCTCTGTTGGCAGATCCTCTTCCTGGCCGGCCATCTCTTCCAGCCAGGCCATTGCTTCATCAGAATCAAGCCCCGGCTCCGCTTCGATATCGGCCGGAAGCTCTTCGCCAACATCCGGCAGCTCCTCTGGCTGGGGAATGCCCACATCTGCCAGCGGCTCTTCCGGCTCATCGGCCTCCGCGGCCGTTTCGTCAGCCAGCGCTGAGACAGCTGACATCAAGGTGGGCAGCTCATCCATCGGGGCGCCTTGCTGGGCTGCCAATCTCTCCAACCAGGCCATCGCCTCATCAGGATCTTCAGGCACCATGTCGGCCAGGGTTTCGGCATCCTCAAGCTCCGGCGGCTCCGTGGTCACATCTGTCGTATCCCGATCCAGGAAGCTAGGTGTCGGTATTTCGGCTGCCGGTTCAGGTTCCTCCCAATCCCAGGTTGGCTCTTCAACGACCGGCTCGGCTTCGCCGGCGGCGATTTGATCCAGCCAACCCAAATCCTCGGGGTCAGAAGATTCTGCCACTTGGGACACAATTGTCTCCAGCATTTCCTCGGGCACCTCAACAGCGTCATCGGCCTCTTCTTCAGCGACCTCATCAGCCGCAGAGATCTGGGTGTCCAGGGCGTCAGGTATCTCAACCACCACTGTTTCTGAATCGTCCTCATCCTGGAGCATCTCGTCAGCCTCTTCCAGCTCCAGCCAATCGGGCAAGGCGGGGGCCTCAGCACCTAGATCAGCCTGGGCGGCATCATCCAGCTCCATTTGCAGCCAATCTGGCAAAGCGGTTAGATCCTCTTCGTCCAGCTCAGCGCCGGTGGCCGAGGCTGCCGCCAGTTCGGCGGCCAGCGACGACAGATCAACTTCGTCTGTTTCCGGTTCAGAAGCTGGCTGCTGGATTAGCGTTTCATCCACTTCCTCAGGGATCTCAGGCCTGGTATCCTTCTTCGGCTTTTCTTCCGTCATGCCCTCCTCCATACTAGCGGTCTGTTCAGGCCAGCCAGGCATCTCCACAGCAAATAAATCGTCGAGCGCTGGTGTCTCAGTGCCGGCCGGTCTGGCTTCCGCTTGATCAAGCAAAGTATCTAAGTCGCCCAGATCTTCCAGCCAATCTGGTAGATCTTCCGCGTTGGCCAGAAGGGGAGCAGCTAACCAATCCTCTTCGGCCTCTTCTTCATCATCGTCGGCCAACATCTCAAAGGCCAGCGCTTCCAGATCGCGGCCATCATCACTATCGGCCGGTCCGGTTAACAGTTCGTCACCCTCGCCTTCGCCGTCAAGCTCCTGGAAGTCATCGGCAGCGTCGGCCAGCCAATCAGGCAGCTCACCCGTTTCAATGGTCAACGATGCCGCAAGCCAGTCATCGTCGCCGGGTGCGGCCGTTGACAGCCCATCAACCAATTCACCCATATCCTGATCGTCTCCGGGGGGCTCTATCGCCTCCGAGTCTAACCAGCTCGGCAGCTCTGGTAACTCATCATCATCAAGTTCCGCCAATTTTGGCGCCAACAGCCCCGAATCCGGCTTGTCCTGCGGCAGCAGTTCGTCAAATTCCTCGCGCAGCCAGTCGGGTATTGACTCACTATCGGCCATGTCGGCCGCCGGCAGCGGCTGATCGGTCGCTTCCGGCAGGTCAACCCACTCGGTTTCATCAGCATCGCCGGCAGCGAACGCTTCCATCCAATCCGGCACCTCAATGGGGTCGAATTCGGCCAACGGCTCGGCCTGAGCCTGGAGGTCAGCGGCCGTCGGTTCTGTCTCGGCCACATCTTCATCCAGTTGGGCAAAGAGATCGGCGCTGAAATCGGGCGCCTCGGTGTCATCAACAAACTCGGCCAGCTCCCCGGTGTTGAACAGATCGCTTTCGGTCTTCCCACTCATCGCCACCTGGCGCAACCAATCCAGATCCCCTTCCTCGCCATCAGCCAATGACAGCGAATCGGCTGCAGCCAGTTGATCGCCTATCTGATCATCTTCAAGAACGCTGAAGGCCGAGAGCCAGTTATCTTCCGGGGCACCAGAATCACCAATGGCCTGCACCCAATCAAATTCGGCGGCGTCCACCTGCCCGACTTCAGGCACATAATTCAGTTCTTCAACCAACATCTGCTCTGGCAGGGGAAGCAGTCCATGGGCGAAAGCATGGGCGGCAGCCGAGCTTCTATCGCTTCGGCTGGCGTCATACAGGGTCAGCGACTGCAGCCGCTCTAAATAGTGCTGAGCCTCATCAAGACGGCCGTTAGCGGCCCAAATATCGGCTAGAATAGCGTTGGCCTTGAGGCAGTCCGGCAAACGGGTCAGCAGCTCTTGAGCCGCCTGCCCGGCATCGACAAACTGCCGGTCACGCCAGAGGGTTTCGACCAGCAGCGCTTCCAGATCAGGGCGGCCCTCAGCCGCTGCCAGCAACGGCCGTATTTCAGTTACCGCCTGCTGATATAGCTGCCCCCGCGCATAGAGCCGGGCCAGAGCAGCGGTTGTTAGCTGGAGCCGTTCAGGCGCCGCACCATCACGCTGTTCATACAGCTCCTTTAGCTCATGCTGCACGGCGGCATTGTAAGGATCAAGTTCAAAGGCCCGCTCCATATACCAGATCGCTTCCGGCAGCAGGTCCCTGTCCTTATAGATAATAGCCAACCCAACATAAGCGACAAAATCCTCAGGATCAGCGCTTAAGGTGCGTTGAAACATCTCGACCGCATCATCATGCTGCTGTTGTTCTAACAGAATTTTAGCCAGAAGGCGGTAGCTGGCGATGTGACGGGGATATTGGCTCAGAATATGGCGTGTATGAGCCGCCGCTTCGGTTAAGCGGCTTTCCTCAAACAACCTTTCAATTCTTTGTAGATAATCTGCTAAGAGAATTTGCGACACGGCTGCCACGCTTTGCTCAGTCCCAGCCGTCATCACTGTTAGGCAATCAATGACTCTGGGGAACTGAATATTGGATACCTGTTAATTATGGTCAACTACTCAGGTATTATGCAATCTTTCAGTTAATTAAGCAAGTGGAGGCGGGTCAGTTGCAGCAGCAGCGAATCCAGGTGCGGCTCATCATAATGGGCCGGCCCCAGCGGATCAAGCAGCCGGTCTTGACCGGTTAAGGCATAGGCAGTGTTGAGGACAGCATGAGCCAGGCCGGTCAGAAAATAACCCCCCTCCAAAATGAAAAGAATACGGCCGTGGCAGACTGCTTGCGCCAGCTCTAACAACATCCTGGTCAGATGGGCATAGCCGGTCAAGGTGAGCGCGGCCACCCCCAGCGGGTCGGCCCAGTGGGCGTCAAACCCGGCCGATACCAGGACGAGCTGAGGCTTGAAAGCGCGGGCTTTGGGCAGGATGACTTGCTCAAAAAGACGGCGATAACCAAGATCGCCAACACCCCGCGGCAGCGGCGCGTTCAGGGTGTAACCGTAGCCCCGCTGCCCGCCGACCTCATCGATTCTCCCGCCACCAGGGTAGAAATAGGGCGTGCGCACATGGCTGGAAACGAAGAGAACGCTCTCATCCTCATAGAAAATGTCTTGGGTGCCATTACCGTGGTGAACGTCAAAATCGACAATCAGCACCCGGCGCAGACCATGGGCAACCTGCGCCTGCCGGGCCGCCGCGGCGACATTGTTAAAGAGGCAAAAACCACCAGGCCGGTCACGTTCGGCATGATGACCAGGTGGTCGAACCAGCACCAACCCATTATTGGCCTGTCCAGTCAAGACCTGATCGACGGCCGTACAGCTGCTGCCCACGGCCAACAAGGCCGCGGCAAAACTGTCCGGCGTCATATAGGTGTCCCGATCCAGCATCTGCACACCCTGTTGGGGGGCTGCCTGGCGGACCCGCTCAATGAGGGCAGCACTGTGCACCCGACGCACTTGTTCCAGACTGGCCAGCTCTGGTTCCAGCAGCCGGCAGTCGGCCATGATCTCTTTTTCGGTTAACAAGGCGAGAATGGCTTGCCCCCGCTCCGCCGATTCAGGGTGCCGCGGCATCGTATGATCGGCGGCCAAAGCATGAATGAGGAGTGTGGTCACGGGATGGGAAGGAGGACA
>Ga0114946_10002334_pt1 | contig 13022 bp, 11 predicted proteins | sample WalLakDeSediment_FD_88676 | JGI IMG/M metagenome (GOLD analysis project Ga0114946, IMG submission 88676) | Lake sediment microbial communities from Walker lake, Nevada to study Microbial Dark Matter (Phase II) - Walker Lake 11/02/13 Deep Sediment | ecosystem: Environmental > Aquatic >...
AAGCTGCCGCGGCGGATTGCCTGCCGGGTGAGGATGCTGAACCAGGTCTCGATCTGGTTCATCCACGAAGCGCTGGTGGGCGTGAAGTGGAACACGAAGCGCTTGTGCTGCGCGAGCCAGGCCTGCACGGCAGGCGTCTTGTGGGTGGAGACGTTGTCCAGGATCAGGTGCACTTCACCCTTGGGGTAGGCGCGGGCGATGCGCTTGAGGAAAGCCAGGAAGTCCGCGCCGGTGTGCCGCGCGCGCGTCTCGTGCGTCACCTTGCCGGTGGCGACGTCGAGAGCAGCAAAGAGGTTGGTGGTGCCGTGCCGCTGGTAGTCGTGCGTGCGCCGCTCCGGCAGACCCGGTCGCAAGGGCAGCATCGGCTGGGTGCGATCGAGCGCCTGCACCTGGGTCTTCTCGTCGACCGAGAGCACGATCGCGCGCTCGGGCGGGTCCAAGTAGAGGCCGACGACGTCGACGACCTTCTCGATGAGCTGCGGGTCGTTGCTGTACTTGAAGGTCTCGCTGCGGTGCGGCCGTAGGTTCTTCTCGCGCCACACGCGCCCCACCGTCGACGCGCTCACCCCCACGCGCTTGGCCAGGCGCGCGCGACTCCAATGCGTCACCGGCTCGTCGGGCTTCTTCAGGGTCGCCGCCACGATCCGCTCGCGCACCTCCGGCCCGTACACGCGCGGCCGACCCGGATGCGGCGCGTCCTCCAAGCCATCCAGCCCGTGCTCCGCGAAGCGCGCGCGCCACAACAGCACCGTCGGCAGCGACACCCCCACCTGCTTGGCGATCCGCGTGTTCGCCACCCCCTCGGCGGCCAACAGCACGATCCGCGCGCGCGTCACCGCGCGCTGCTCACTCGTGCCCGCACGCACGACCGCCCGCAACGCCTCGACCTCAGCCTCGCCGATCTCCAATGGTGGTGCCGCAGGAGCGCCCATGAGATGCACCGTACAGCATCCCACCCATAGACTCAAGAGAACAACGACGCGCTACACTAGTAGTTGCTGTACGTGATCTGCACGTACGGCAGAAGCGTGGTTCCCGGCGCGTCCTCGGCCAGGAACGTGGCAAGGTCGGCCTGGCCGTCCCCGTCCGTCAGGACCAGGAACTGCAGCACCAGCTGGAGCCGGGCGCCGCGCGTGGCACGGTTCGCCCAGGCGTCTTGCATCGCGACCGTGACGTCGAACGTCATCGACCCGAACGTGGTCGTCCCGTCGAACGGGAGGGTGGACGCGCCCGGTAGGTACGTCGCGGTGGTGAAGTCGGCGGTGTCGAGGGTGTCGCCGTAGTCGACGTGGAACGCCCTCAGGTCGTTCAGCGTGGCGTAGGGCGTGCCCTGGACGGAGTCCAGGAAGATCGTCACGCGCGCCTCGTCGATGGCGGCAAGGTCGGCGGGCAGGTTCCAGGCGAACGTGAGGTACGAGCGGTAGCCGTGGTCGAGGCCGTCGTCGCCGACGTACAGCTCGTCGCCGGCCGCCGCGGTTCCCATCTTGCCGTTGCTGTTCACCCAGCCGCTCACGGCGCGGTCGGCGTGGAACAGGCGGGTGTTCGTCTGGCGGACGCAGCTGAGCGCGACGACGTCCTCGGCCGACAGGCCGCGCGACGCGTCGCGGGCGAGCGCCGTGACGATGAGGTCGTCGCAAGGCAGGCTGGCCGTGAAGGTCTCGCCGCTCGACGAGGTCGCGAACGCCGTGCTCGCGCCCCCTGCGTGAACCCGGTAGCGCCACTCGATGCTCACGTCGTTCTCGTCGACGAACCCCCTCGCGCTGGCGCCCAACTGCACCGAGCCATCGTTGCGCAGGGTCCCGACGTGGTCGATGGCGACGCTGGGCGCGTCGCCGACGCGCACCAGGGCGATCCCCGCGGGATTGCTGCCGCGCGTGTAGGTGCCCGACGCGGTGCCGGGGTCGCCGTTGTGCACGTGCGCCGTGACGCTGCCCGCGATCCCGCTCCGGTCGCCCATGCCGAACTCGATCGTCTCGCTCGTGACGTTCACCCTCCCACCGACGGTCGCCGCGTCGTGCGTGGACACGCCCGAGAAGACGCCGGTGGGCAGCATCTGGGTGACCACCAGGTGGCTCTCGGTGCCGAGCCCCAAGATCCGCCACGTCCCCAGGTAGCCGGCTGGGTCGTTCGCCGGTCCGCTGAACACGCTCGGCACGGGACCGTCCTTGTGGGCGTAGAACCCGAAGGGACTCGAGCTGCCCGGGTGCTGGAAGGTGCCGGCCATGAAGAGCGGCTCGCCCTTCGCCACGTAGCCGGTGAAGTGCGTGCCGGAGAGCGTCTGGTAGTCCAGCGCGGGGTTCGCGAAGTCGACGTGGAAGTCGACGTCGATGGTGGCGCCGCTCACCCCGACGTTCGCCGCACCGTTCACGCGGTACGCGTCACCGGACGCTCCGAACAGGGTTCCCAGCCGCCGGTCCTGCTGACCGCTGATCTGCTGTGGCTCGAAGAACGCCGACAGCCGGTAGATGTCGAGCGTGGCGAGGTTCCCGTCGTACACGAGGTCCCAGCGGCCGAGGGCGACCTGCGGCAGCACGTTGCCGCGACCCGGGTCGGTCACGCCACCGAGGACGTGCGCCGAGAGCCAGTCCTTCGGCTCCGTCACGTAGGCGTAGTCCAGCAGTTGATACGCGGCTCCGCCCCAGGAGTTCTTGGCGATGAACACGGGATCGTCGGGGTCGGAGCGGTCGTAGCCGACGAGGAGCACGACGTGGCCGCCGCAGCTCTCCTCGTCCGTGCCCGGTCGCCACACGCCGCCCTCGTCGCTGCCGCCGCCGTTGAAGCAGAAGCCCAGCGCGATCTCGCGGCCCCCCACCAGCACCTGCTCGTACCACGCGGGGTCGTGGCGGCTGGCCGTGGGCACCGTCGCGTAGCCGGTGATCCCGTACGCGCCTTCGATCAGCGCGGGCCGCGGGAACGGTGTGTGCGTCAGCGGAGTGGGGATCTGGTAGCCGGTGGGCTCGTCCTGCAGGTTCCAGTCGTCGTACACGGATTGGAGCACGGCAGCGTCCGAAGGGTCGATGCGCGGTGCGTCGCCCACCTCGTTCGGGTTCTCGTAGCCGCTCACGCCCACGTACGGGGCCAGCCCCTCGAGCGGGATGCGGTACCGCAGCAGCCTCCCGAACACCCCGGGCGCAGACCCGCCACCGCGCATGCCGAGTCCGTTCTCGCGGGTGTCGGCCGCGGCCGGGGGCGCCTCGTGCAGCCGGGTGATGCGGTAGAGGTGGCTCGCGAACTGCTCCGAGAGGTCGAGCGAGCCGAACCCGAGACGGCGGTACGCGGCCTCCATCGCGGCCACCGCAGCGAACGTCTGGCACGTGCCGCGGCGTTCCTGGTCACGGATCGGCGTCTGGAAGGCGGCCAGGGTGAACTGCGCCGGCAGGACGGCGGCCGACGTGGCGAGCCCGTCCGCGCCGAGGTGGGCCGAACCGGGCGCGGTCGATCCCGGCTCGAACTCCGGCGGTTCGGGGCCGTCCCAGGCGGCCAGCTCGTCGCGCGTGTGCAGCCGGAAGCGCGAGCCGTCGGCGAGGACCACGAGCTCGCCCTCCTCGTCGCTCTCGAACCCGACGATCGGCACCGACGCCACGGAGAATGGCGCGCCCAGCACGGCTGGCGAAGGCTCCGACACGCCACCTTGCGCGACGGTGCGAACGGCGAACCGGTACGGCGTGAAGTTCGTGAGGCCGCCGACCGTGGCCATGGTGGTGCCTGCCTCGACCTCGGCCACCGACGCGAACGGGGCGCCCGCCGGCTCGGCAGCCGCGACGTACACGCGGTACCCGAGGATCCCTGGGCTGACGACCGGAGTCCACGCGACGTCGACCGAGCCATCGCCCTCGACCAAGCGGACGTCCTGCGGCGCGGGAACGAGTGTGCCGAGATCGAAGCTGCACGATGCCAGCATCACGGCCAGGATCAGGCTCGACATGGTGGCGAAACGCGGCCTGGCGCGGCCGAGCGCGGCGTTCGTGTAGTTCAACTGGGGCCTCCCTCCAGGTGGGAGCGACCTTAGCAGAGCGGTGCAGCGCAGGTGTCAGGCCCGAGTTCGACCGTCCGAGCCGCGGTGGTGACCCGCGTCCCGTTCGGGACGGGGGGTGCCCGTCAGTCCGGGCCTGCCGCCCGCCAGTACGCCGCCCCGTCCGGCGTTCGGAGGAGCAGCCCGAGGTCGACCAGCGTCCGGCGGATGGTGGCGGTGTCGTCGGTGAAGCGCTGGAGGCGCTCGTTGAGCTGCTTCTCGCCGTAGGTGACGCCGGGCTCGATCGCCGGCAGCGCGTGGCGCGCCAGCACCTGCAGCTGGCGTGGCTTGGCGGGGAGCGGGGCGCGGAAGCGGCCGTCGGGCTCGAGGTAGGCCTTGAGCACCCGGCGGTCGAAGGCGCCGAGGTCGGCGTCGGCGGCGAGCGGCGAAAGGGCCTCGGTGGCGAGCAGGCGCTTGGCGAGCCGCTGCAGCGGCTCGGGGTCGAGCTGGTAGACGCTGTAGGGGCCGTCGGCGCGGGCGTGCACCAGGCCGACGTCGGCGAGCTTGCGCAGGTGGTGCGAGACGGTGGAGCTGCCGACCCCGAGCGCGGCGGCCAGCTGCTCGACGGTGTGGGGCGCGTGCGCCAGCAGTCCGACGAGCTTGAGCCGGTTGGCGTCGGCGAGCGCCTTGAAGAAGGCGAGCAGTTCGGGGTTGGGGGTGGTCACGGTCGGGCGCCCCCTCGGCGCGGTTCGACATCCGTCGATACGTTTCGATGGGCGTCGACATGAGAGGATACCGGCCGGCCGTGGTTGCGTCAAGGCCACGTGGCGCCTTGTAAGAGGATGTGGCGGGCGTCGAGCGCAGGTGGCGGATGGGCGCGCGGTCGTGGTGAGCCGGGTGGAGTTCCTCACCGAGTCGACATGGTACGATCTTACCAGTAAGGACTTGGGGGACCCATGGCCAACCCATCGACCACCACACTCTCGTCCAAGGGTCAGGTCGTGATCCCGGAGGAGATCCGCGACAGGCTCGGTCTCACGCCGGGGACGCGATTCGTCGTGGTGGCCGAGCGCGACGTCGTGGTCTTCAAGGTCGTCGAAGCGCCGGGCGCCGACGAGTTCGCCGGGCTGGTAGCCCAAGCGCGGGAGGCTGCTCGACAGGAGGGCGTGCTGCCCGCGGACGTTCGGCGTGCGGTCCGCAAAGCGCGTCGTAGGGTGTGAGGGTCGCTCTCGACACGAACGTCATCTTGTCCGGTGTCTTCTTCGGAGGTGTTCCAGGCGAGATCCTGGCCGCGTGGAGTCGCGGTCGGTTCGACGTGGTCGTTTCGCGCCATATCCTCGACGAGTACGCCCGGTCTGGCGCAGCCCTGGCCGAAGGGAAACCGCGCCTCCACGCGGCGTGGGCACCCGTGATGGGCTGGATCACGCGGCATGCGGTGATCGTGGAGGCGGAGCCACTGGAGGAAGGCGTCAGTGCCGACCGAGACGACGATGCCTTCCTCGCGTGCGCGTTCGCGGGTGGCGCCAGCGTCGTCGTGTCCGGAGACCGGCATCTGAAGGCCGTCAGCGGCTGGCGCGGCATCGCCGTGATGACGCCGAGGCGGTTCTACGACGAGGTCGTCGACAGGTAGCGCGTCCCGTCAACCTTGTCCTTCTCCGACCCACCGGAACCGCGCCGCCGCGATCGCGGCCGCGCGCTGCACCGCCTCGAGCATGACCCCGTGCGGCACCGTCGCGCCCGACAAGAAGAGCATCGGCGCCGCCAGCTGCCGTGTCCCGCGGGCGCTGACCGACGCCCCGTATGCTCCCCACATGGAGCACCCACCCGCCCGCTGCCGCCTGCGCGATCTCGGGGCCACCCCCGGTACCCTGCCGCCGGGCCCGCTGAACGCGATCACCGACGTCGCCGGCGTGCAGGTGGGGCACGCCACCGTCATCGCCGGCGACGACGTGCGCACGGGGGTCACGGCGGTGCTGCCGCACGGCGGCAACCCCTACCGCGAGCGGGTGCCGGCGGGGCTCTTCGTGGGCAACGGCTTTGGCAAGCTGATCGGTGCGACGCAGCTGGTCGAACGCGGCGAGCTGGAGACGCCCGTGCTGCTCACCAACACGATGGCGGTCGCGCGCGTCGCGGACGCGCTGATCGACTGGACGCTGGCGCTTTCGGGCAACGAGGAGGTGCGCACCGTCAACCCGGTCGTGGGGGAGACGAACGACGGGCGGCTGAACGACATCCGCGCCCGCGGGGTGACCGCCGAACACGCGTTGGCGGCGCTGGCGGCGGCGTCGACAGGGTCGGTGGCTGGCGGCAACGTGGGCGCCGGCACCGGCACGGTGGCGTTCGGCCTCAAGGGCGGCATCGGGTCGGCGTCGCGCCTGCTGCCCTCCGAGCAGGGCGGCTGGACGGTGGGCGCGCTGGTGCAGACGAACTTCGGCGGCGACCTGACGATGGATGGGCTGAAGGTGGGTCGGGCGCTGCGTCACGCCGCGCCGACTGCCGCCGCGGCGAGCGCCGCAGGCGCGACCGCCGCCGACCCGCCCTCCGCCGGCGCGACCGCGGCCGATCACGACGCCGACGGCTCGATCATGATCGTCCTCGCCACCGACGCGCCGCTCTCGGACCGCAACCTGAGGCGCCTCGCCGCCCGTGCCATGGCGGGACTGGCGCGCACCGGCGCGGCGATGAGCGACGGCTCGGGCGACTACGCGATCGCGTTCTCGACCGCGCCGGAGGTGCGGCGGGCGCACCCCGCGCGTGAGGCGCGCGCCGTGCTCGACCTGCCGAACGACGCGATGTCGCCGCTGTTCGTGGCGGCCATCGAGGCGACCGAGGAGGCGATCCTGGACGCGCTCTGCCTGGCCGAGACGATGCGCGGCTACCGCGGGCGGGTGGTGGAGGCGCTGCCGGTCGGCGTCGTGCGTCGCATGCTCGCCGAGCGCCGGGTCACCACAGGCTGACGAGCCCGTCGACGGCGTGCAGCCGCGTGTCCTTGGTGACGAGCACGGCGCGGTGCGCCAGCGCGGTGGCGGCGATCAGACGATCGGCTGGGTCGGCGTGCAGCGGCTCGAGCGCCACCGAAGCCAGGGCAATGCGCGGGGTGACTGGGAGGAAGCACAGGCCGGGCAGCGCCTCGCAGCGCCGCACCAGCTCATCGACCCCCAGCGTGAGCTCGAGACGGCCCCCCTTCACCAGCATCGCCGCCTCCCAGACGCTGATGGCCGACACGCCCAGCCCCCCGTCGCCGAGGGCGTCGTCGAGTGCGTCCCGCGCCGCCGGGCTCAGTGCCGTGGCGCCGCTGAGCCACCACAGCCAGGCGTGCGTGTCGGCCACGATCACGCGCCGGCCTCCCAGTCGTCGATGGCCACGGGGTCGGTGGCGGCGTCGTAGCGGACGACGCAGCCGCGCAGCGCCGCGAGCGCCTCCTCGGCCGGCGCGTACGGCTCGATGCGCAGGACGGGGCGACCGCGGTCGGTGAGGATCAGCGCCTCGCCGGTCTCCTCGACCTCGCGCAGGTACGCGAGTGCGTGGGGCTTGAACTGCGACTTCGAGAGGGTCTTCGGCATGCGCGGGCCTCCGCCTCAAGAATAGACCATGGGCATGGACCATGGTCATCCTCTGCGCGTTGAGCCCATGGGTCGTAGGCGGTTGCCGAGGCGACCGCTGGCTCGTCGGGGTGGCGACCTAGGCTCAGTCCATGCTCGAACCCCATCGACTCGACGGTCGCTGGCGCACCCAGGTGGGACCGGTTGACGGCGATCCAGCCTTCGTGCCTGATAGGGTACAGAATACGTGTGGTTTTTGTACGGTATTGCTCCTGAAGCCGGTGTGCGATCTCGGCCCTTCCAGGAGTAGGGCGAACGAGATGAAGCGCGGCATCGATGACCGCCGCGCCCAGCCGATGTATGGCGATGCCGACCCGCGGCGCATCCACGCTCGAGGAGGTGGCGCTTGATGAAGTCCGATGAGCTCGAAAGCGTCTTCGACGAGGGCGCCGAGGACATCACGGCGCACCTCGACCTGAGCACCGCGACCCGCCCGAACCGAGACGTCAAGCGCGTGAACGTGGACTTCCCGACCTGGATGGTCGCGTCGCTCGACCGCGAGGCGCGGCGCCTGGGGGTCACGCGGCAGTCGGTCATCAAGATGTGGATCGCGGAGCGGCTGGAGAAGGCGGGCTGACGTCGAGGCGCGTTGGCATGGCCCGATCGGGTTCCTCGAGCAACCGCGAGCGCAAGATCGGTTCCTCCGCCGCCATACGTCGCGTCGGCGACGCAAGCCGCGTGGTCACGCCGGGACACCTGCGGCCCCATCGATCTTGGTGCATCCAGGTGGACCAGCTGCTGTATCAGTGGCGGGTTCACGGCGGATCATCACATCGGAGGTCGATTCCATGCGCACCACGGTCTCCATTCCCGACGAGCTGCTAGATGAGATGCTCGCGCTTGCCGGAACGGGCAACCGCACCCGGGCGATCAACGAGGCGATCCAGGGTTACGTGCGGCGCACCAAGATCCAGAAGCTGATCGCCCTGCGCGGGAAGGTCGACATCGCCGAGAACGACGAGATCGAGTCGTGGGACGAGGCCGAGTATCGTGGAGCGTGACGGCGTCCTCGTCGACACGAGCGCGCGGATCGACTTCTTCCGCGACCGGCGGCCCGTGGCGGATGCGGTCGAGCGGTTGCTCGCCGAGGGAAGGGCCCTGCGTTGCGGCCCAGTCGAGCTCGAGTTGCGACGCGGGTTGCGAGGCAGCGAGGCTTCGCGTGTGATCCCAGTCCTGTGGGCGCTCGAAGAGCTCCCCTGCGAGGCCAACGACTTCGCTAGCGCTGGCGACCTGTTGCAGAGCCTGCGGGCTCAGGGGATCACCTTGCCGAGCATGGGCGGCCTGATCGCGGCCCTTGCGCTGCGGCACGACGCTCCCCTGCTGAGTGCGGACCGCGACATCGGCGCCGTGCCGGGCCTTCGACCGTGGTCCGAGGACGGTGTGTCGCCTGGGCGCTAGCGCTGGCGCATTCCACGGTTGGGGGCGCTCCCGAACGCGCTTGAGCCATTCTTCACGGAATCACCTGTCGCATACGTGCGAGCATGCTCCAAATCGTAGACCGCGGCACCGAGAGGTCTCGTCCCTGCCGTGGTTCTTCCATGCCACGCGCTGCCCGCCCGTCGGGAGATCGGAGATCGGTTCGTGCATCACCTGAGGATCGTCACGTTGCTGCTCGCGGGGTGCCTCGCCTGGGTCCAGGCCCAACAGGCCGACCCCGACCCTGTGAGCGTGGAGCTTACGGCGTTCGTGGTCACCGAGGTGGTGCTCGACGACGGACGCGTGACCGAGGAGTTCGCGGAGGCCCAGGCCGTGTTCCCCGGCCAGGTGATCGAGTACCGCCTGACCGCGACGAACCGGTCGGGGGCCATCCTTCCCGCCGGTCGGCTGGCGCTGGTCGGGCCGGTGCCGGCCGAGACCCGCTACCTCGCCGACAGCGCCACCGCGACCGGCCCGGATGGCCGTCTGGAGGCGAGCCTCGACGGAGAGGCCTTCGCGGAGCCGCCGCTGCTCGTCACCGAAACCGACGCCGAGGGCCGCGAGGTCGAGGTCGAGGCGGACCCGGGCGACTACCGTGCGCTGCGCTGGGTGGTCCTGCGGGCGCTGCAACCGGACGAGGAGATCGTCCTGCGCTACCGGGTGGTGGTGCGGTGAGTCATAACCCCGTCATCGTGCGACCCGTACGACCTGTCGGATTGTGTCGCGTCCGGGACCTGGGCGCCTCGGAGGTAGCATGAGTCCGCATCGTTGGTTCCTCGCCCTGGCCCTGTCGGTGACCTGGTTGGCGGGTGCCGCGCTCGGCCAGAACACGGTCGGCGGCACCATCATCTCGAACACGGCCACGGCCACCTTCGAGGACTCGAACGGCGTGGACCGTTCGACCTTCTCGAACACCGTCGAGACCATCGTCCAGACGGTGTACTCGTTTGAGGTGACGCCCGACGACCGCACATTGGTCAACCCTCGCACGCCCACGCCCGTGACCGACTTCGCGGGGTACGCCGAGACCGACGGTCTGAACGACGCCTCGGGCGCCATCGGCAGCGTGGTGACGTTCACGTACACGATCACGAACGACACCAACAACGACGCCGCGAATCCCGTCAACCTGTCGCTCAGCATTGTGCAGGACGGTGCGGACGACTTCGACCTGAGCAACGTCGTCCTCGAGGTCTTCGATGGGACCAACTGGGTGCCGTACGCGCCCGCCTCCGGTGTCAACCTCACGGCCCAGGGCCAGCAGATCCTGGTCCGCGTCAGGGGCGAGATCCCGGCCGGCGTGGACGGCAACGACGTCGCGCTGATCGACCTCGTCGCCAGCAACAACAGCGCCGTGGCGGCCGGTCAGACCGGGCCGAACGTGTCGTTCGAGAGCAACAACGTCGCGCGCACCACGGTCGCGGAGATCCCGATCATCGGCGTCGCGAAGGACGTCGCCTCCGTCACCAACAATGGCAACGGCACCTACACCGTCGCGTACCTCATGACGGTGCAGAACTATGGCAACGTGCCGCTCTCGGGCGTGCAGGTGGTCGAGGACTTGACCGACGTCTTCGCTGCGGGGACCTTCGTGGTCGGCGGCGTGGTCGCCTCCGGCACCCTGGCGGCGAACGGGGCCTTCGACGGCGACGCCGACCAGAACCTGCTCGTGGCAGGTTCCTCGACGCTGCTGCTCGGCGCGACCGAGACCGTCACCCTGACCGTCACCGTCACGCCCGGCGCGAACCTGGGGCCGTACACGAACCAGGTCACCGCGAGCGGGAGCAGCCCGCGCGGCGTGCCGGTGTCGGATCTGTCGACCCGAGGCACGGATCCCGACCAGAACGGCGTCGTAGTGGCGAACGACGGCGATGGCGACCCGAGGAACACGGATTCGCTGACGCCGGTGACCTTCACCGAGAACCCCGTGATCGGCCTCGCCAAGGCCGCGACAGCTGGCGTTGCCGCCCCTGCTGGCTTCCCCGGCCAGTTCGAGACCACGATCACGCTGACGCTGCGCAACTACGGCGACGTGGAGCTGCGCAGCGTGCAGGTCACCGACGTTCTCACGACGACGTTCCCCTTGCCGGCCTCCTACGTCGTCACCGCGGCGCCGGTCGCCACCGTGACCGTGCCGGGCAGCGGCGGCACGAACGCCCTCACGGGCAACGCCGCCTTCAACGGCAACACCGTCACGTCGCTCCTCACGGCCGGCAACACGCTCGCGGCCGGCGCGACCGCGACGATCACCTTCACGGTCCGCTTCGATCCGGGCGGCCGGACCGGCCCCTTCGACAACACCGCCGCGACCACCGCGACGAGCCCCGCGGGCACGGAGGTGGCGGACGCCTCGGTGAACGGCACCGATCCGGACCCCGACGGCGACGGCCCCGGCAACAACGCATCCCCCACGCCGATCACCTTCACCGAGGACCCGATCATCGGTCTCGCGAAGAACCTCGACAGCGTCGTCGACGCCCCCGGCGCGCCCGGCCAGTTCGACGTCACCTTCACCTTCACCGTCCGGAACTACGGCAACGTCGACCTGAACGACGTGCAGATCGTCGACAACCTCGCCGCCACCTTCGGCGCGCCCGCAGCGATCGTCTCGGTCGGCACGCCGACCTCGGCCACCCTGGCCGTCAACGCCGGCTTCACCGGCGTGGCCCTGAACACCGGCCTGCTCGCGGCGACCGGCAACACGCTCCGTCCGGCCGAGTCGGGCACCGTGACCGTGACGGTGCGAATCGACCCGAACGGCGTCACCTCGTTCACCAACGCCGCCAACGCGAGCGGCACCAGCCCCGGCGGCGTTGGCGCCACCGACACGTCACACAGCGGCCTCAATCCGGCGCCCGGCATCGGCACCGACCCGCGCGACTTCAACGACACCACCCCGATCGTCATCCCCGAGGCGCCGCTGCTGGGCGTCGCCAAGAACCTCGAAGGCTTCGTCAACAACGGCGACGGCAGCTACAGGGTGACGTACCTCGTTACGGTGCAGAACTACGGCAACGTGCCGCTCTCGGCCGTGCAGGTGACCGAGAACTTCGCGGCGACCTTCGCGGGCGCGACCTTCACCGGCGGCGCCGTGACGGCCACGACCGGCGGCCTGACGGCCAACGTCGGCTTCACCGGCAGCGCGCCCAACACGGCGCTGCTCACCGGCGCGAACACCCTCGTGGTCGGCGCGACCGGCACGATCACCGTCGTGGTCACCGTCACGCCGGGCTCCAACCTCGGTCCGTACAACAACCAAGTCAGCGCCGGTGCGACGAGCCCCGGCGGGACGCCCGGCAACGTTACGGACCTCTCGGCGAACGGCACCGATCCCGACGTCAACGGCGACGGCAACCCGAACAACGACGCCAGCGTGACCCCGGTGACCTTCACCGAGGCCCCGCTCCTGGGCGTGGCCAAGGTGGCGACGCCGGGCGTGAACGCCCCCGGCTTCCCCGGCGAGTTCCTGACCACGATCACGCTGACGCTGCGCAACTACGGCGACGTGGAGCTGCGCAACGTGCAGGTCACCGACGTGCTCACCGCCACCTTCCCGGCGCCGGTCACGTACGTGGTCACCTCGGCGCCCTCGAGCGCCACCCTGACGGGTGCGGGCGCCGCCTTCGACGGCACGCTCGGCGCCGGCGCCAACGTGCTGGCGGGCACCGACACGCTCGCCGCGGGCGCGACCGCGACGGTCTCCTTCACCGTGCGCTTCAACCCCAACGGGGCGACGGGACCGTTCGACAACACCGCCGTTGCCAGCGGCACCAGCCCGGCGGGCACCACGGTGTCGGACGACTCGCACGAGGGAACCGACCCGGCCCCGGGTGGCGGGAACAACCCCGGTGACTTCGACGACCCCACCCCCATCACCTTCACCGAGAACCCGTTGATCGGCGTCGCCAAGGACGGCACGGTCACCGACTTCGGTCCCGCCGGCGTCGGGCCGTTCACGATCCAGATCGACTTCACGCTGCGCAACTACGGCAACGTGGCGCTCGCGAACGTGACCCTGACCGACGACCTCGACGCCGCCTTCGGCATCGGCA
>Ga0114946_10002335_pt1 | contig 13021 bp, 13 predicted proteins | sample WalLakDeSediment_FD_88676 | JGI IMG/M metagenome (GOLD analysis project Ga0114946, IMG submission 88676) | Lake sediment microbial communities from Walker lake, Nevada to study Microbial Dark Matter (Phase II) - Walker Lake 11/02/13 Deep Sediment | ecosystem: Environmental > Aquatic >...
CCCCGACCCATGAAGGTGCTCCTCTACCACCAGCTCGACCCGACGACGATCCCGGGCTTCGAGAAGACGAAGCGGGCGCTCGAGGCCGGCGACTTTCGCTCGGCCGACGTGAAGAAGATCGGCCCCAACCTGTACCGCGCGCGGCTCGATCGCAGCGACCGGCTGCTGTTCTCGCTGTACCGGCACGGGGGTGAGGCGTTCGTGCTGGTGCTCGAGCACGTCGCCCGGCACGCGTACGACAAGTCGCGCTTCCTGCGCCGTGGCGTCACGGTGGACGAGGACAAGCTGCCCGACGCGGACGCCGGCGCGGCGGCGGACACCGAGCCCCTGGTCTACCTGAACCCGCAGGCGCCCACCTTCCACGTGCTGAACAAGGTGATCTCGTTCGACGACGCGCAGCGGGCGCTGTTCGCCGCCCCGCCGCCCTTCGTCGTCATCGGCTCGGCCGGCAGCGGCAAGACCGCGCTCACGCTGGAGAAGATGAAGCTGGCGCGGGGCCGGGTGCTGTACGTCACGCGCTCGCCCTACCTGGTGCGCAACTCGCGCGACCAGTACTACGCCCTCGGGTACGAGAACGAAGACCAGGAGGTCAGCTTCCTCTCGTTCATGGAGTACCTGGCGAGCTGGCGGGTGCCCCCCGGCCGGGAGCTGCAGTACCGCGACTTCGCCCGCTGGTTCGCGGGGCACCGCGTCCCCAGCGGGCTCCGCGATCCGTACCAGCTGTTCGAGGAGTTCCAGGGCGTGCTGACCGGGGCGCCGACCGAGCAGGCGTACCTGAGCCTGGAGGACTACCTCGGCCTGGGCGTCAGGCAGTCGATCTTCCAACGCGACGAGCGCGAGCGGGTCTACCAACTGTTCCGCAAGTACCTCGAGTTCCTGCGCGACGACGGCTTCCACGACGGCAACCTGCTCAGCTTCGAGTACCGGTCGCGCATCGAGCCGCGCTACGACTTCATCGTGGTCGACGAGGTGCAGGACGTGACGACCGTGCAGCTCGACGTCGTCCTGCGATCGCTGGCGGCGCCCGGCCAGTTCGTCCTGTGCGGCGACGCCAACCAGATCGTGCATCCCAACTTCTTCTCCTGGTCGAAGCTGAAGAGCTTCTTCCACGAGGGCGGCGGCCCCGAGGTGGCGGCCGGGCCGATCCGGATCCTGAATGCCAACTACCGCAACTCGGTGCAGGTGACCGAGTTGGCGAACCGCATCCTGAAGCTCAAGACGGCGCGCTTCGGCTCGGTCGACCGCGAGTCGCACTACCTGGTGCGCAGCAGCGGCGACCGCCCCGGCGTCGTGCTGCTGCTGCCCGACGAGGAGCGCGTCACCGACGAGCTGAACCGCAAGACGCGGCGCTCGACGCGCTTCGCCGTCATCGTGCTGGAGGCGAGCCAGCTGGCGGCGGCCAAGGCGCGCTTCGAGACGCCGCTGGTGTTCTCGGTGCAGGAGGCCAAGGGGCTGGAGTACGACAACATCGTGCTGTACGGCTTCGCCTCCGGGCACGAGGACCGCTTCCGGGAGATCGTGCGGGGCGTCGAGCGGGAGGCGGTGCTGGCCTCGGAGCTGCGCTACGCGCGGGCGCGCGACAAGACCGACAGGTCGCTCGAGATCTTCAAGTTCCACATCAACGCCCTCTACGTGGCGGTCACGCGCGCGGTCGACAACGTCTACCTCGTCGAGGCCGATCCGGGCCAACGGCTGTTCGACCTGCTCGGCGTCAAGCCTTCGACGGGCCCGCTCGAGCTGGCGGAGCACGACTCGAGCCTCGAGACGTGGCGCCAGGAGGCGCGCCGGCTGGAGCTGCAGGGCAAGGAGGAGCAGGCGCAGCAGATCCGCAGCCAGATCCTTCTGGAGCGCGAGGTGCCCTGGGAGGTGCTGGAGGGCGACGCCCTGCTCGCCCTCCAGCAACGTGCGCTGGAGGCCGGGGGCAAGAAGGCGAAGCTGCTGCTGTTCGAGTACGCCCAGGTGTACCAGGACGGCCGGCTGCTCAACACCCTCGCCGACGCGGGGTTCAGGCCCGCGATGCAGCCGACGCTGGACACCCGGTTGCTGAACCAGAAGTACTTCTTTCCGTACGTCGTGCGCAAGCCCGACCTGATGCTGCGCGAGGTCGAGCAGTACGGGGTCGACTTCCGCAACGTGTTCAACCAGACGCCGCTGATGATCGCCGCCCGCCTCGGCAACGTGGGGCACGTGCAGCGGCTCGTCGAGCTCGGTGCCGACACGGCTCCCGTCAACAACGCGGGCCTGAACGCCTTCCAGATCGCGCTCGAGCAGGCGTGCGGCGACCCCGGCTACGCCGCCGACAAGCTCGCGGCAATCTACGAGTTGCTGGCGCCGGCGGACATGGTGCTGCAGGTGGACGGGCGGCTGGTCAAGCTGGACGCGAGCTCGATGGAGTTCCTCGTGCTGAACCTGATGATGGCCATGTTCTACGGCGAGCTGGGGGAGCGCGTCGCCAGCTCCGGCGGGGCGTTCACCAGCGGCGACCTGGTGGGCGCGCTGAGCGCCTTCCCCGACGCGCTGGTGCCGGCGCGGCGCAAGCGGCGGGCGTACGTCTCCGGGGTCCTGGCCAGGAACGAGGTCGACCGCGACGATCGCTACAACCGCCGGCTGTTCCTGCGCGTGAAGCACGGCAACTACACCATCGCCCCCAGGCTGGCGCTGCGGGTGGGCGAGGCGTGGCGCGACGTCTACGAGCTGCTCTCGCTCGACGCGCTGGCCCGCCGGCACGGCGGCGCCGGCGACCGGTATGGGCGGTACCGCGAGGACGCGGCCCAGTTCCGGCTGCGGGCGTTCCGGTCGTTGCTCGAGCGGCGCGCGGCCGGCGCGGGACCGGCCGCGGCGCCCGAGGACGGGCCCGCCGATGTCGAGCGGCGTTGGAGCGAGCAGCCGCGGCTCGACTCGTTCGAGCCGTAGGCTCGTGCGGGGCGATGGCGGGCCGGGTTACATGCGCCCGACGAGTGGGTCGACCTCGGCAGTGTCGCGACGTTGGTCGGCGTGCTCGAGGACGTGGCGCGTGGGTGGTGTGGGTGACGCCGGGTCACGCTGCATCTCGACGCGGTGGCCCGACCCAGGGCGGCGTCAAGAGCCGAGGTCGACGTCGCGCTCCCACCCCGGGCACCAGGTTGCCAGTCGGTCGCGCATCGCCTGCCGCTCCGCGGGCCCCTCGCGGTGGAGCGTCCAGGTGTGTAGCACCTGACGGAAGGCCTCCCGGGGGTCGTCCGGCGCCCACGCCTTCCACTCCGTGTCGCTGTCGTGGTGGAAGGCGTAGAGGCCACGCAGGACGCCGAGCGCGTAGGCGTCGTAGGCGTCGGTTCGCCCGGCGGCGTGGTACCAGCCGAGGCGCTCGACGTACGGCGCCAGCAACTCCTCCAGCGCCTCCCAGGCGGCCTCGTGCGGCTCGGTGTAGCCGCAGCGATTCGCCCCGGCGCGTGCCCACAACGATTCCACGTCGAGGTCCTCGAGGTCGAGCTGGACGTCGCCCGCGACCTCGTCCGGGTCCACGCGGGCCACGAGGCGCTCGATCTCCCCGCGCACGGCCTCGCCGACGCCATCCCGACGCTCTGCGAGGCGCTCGAGCAGCGCGGCCTGCTCGGCGGGGCGCAGGTCGCTCACGTGCGCCGCGCGGCGCTTCCTCGGGCTCACGGGTCGCCCAAGCGGGACCGGCCGCGGCGTCGTGGCTCAGTTCGGCAGGGCATGGTCGTCCTGCGTGAGGCCGCTCCAGCACCAGGGGCTGCCGGCCCAACCGTCGATGATGCCGTCGTCGCCGCAGGCGGGGCAGGCCCATCCGATGCGTTCGTCGGGCGGGAGGAAGCGGGCCACGATCTGGCCGCGCCAGCGGCGGCCGCGCGGTCGGCGGCGGCAGAAGACGTTGGTCACCTCGACGCCCTCCTCCGCCACGACGGCGGTCATCCACGCGACGATGGCGCCGAGGTGGAGCGCGAGGTTCAGCGCGGGCGGCGGGGCTCCGACGTCGTGGACGGGCAGGCCGGCCCAGCGGTCGCGACCCTCCCAGAGGGGGCACTGCGGACAGCTCGCACCCAGCGGGTAGTCGATGCCCTCCTCGTGGGGACAGCCGATGATCCGGTCGATCATGCCGATCGAGCGCGCGCCGTGCTCGCGGACGAACGCGAGGGCGGCGATGGCGATGCCGTCGTCGTCGCGGCCGATCCACCGTTCACAGCGCATGTCGTCCTCCTCGCTCCGTCGATGGCCGGCGCCGACGGCATGGCGGGTCGCCCGCAGGCTAACGCCCGATGCCAGCCGTGGTGCCGTGCTGGACCAAGTCCAAGATGCCGAGCCCTGGCCCGCGGCGACGACGGCAGCAGGACGACGCCGGCGCGCGGCCGTAGCCGTGCGGGCGAAGGCGCGCGCGGACCGGTGTCGAACGGGAGCGGGTCGAAGTCGGCCTACGGCTGCTGCAGCACGGCCTGTCGCGCCGCACGCTCCGCGTCGGTCCGCGCCACGAGCGGGCACACCGAGATCTCGGCGAGCGTGACGGCCGACACGAGGGGGAGTTCGGGCAACGCCGCGGGGCCCTCGAGCGAGCTCAGGAGGAGTACGACGGTGATGTCGAGCCTTCTCTCGCGGGTCGGGGCCAGGTTCACCTCGACGGCGACGACGCGTCCGTCGTCGCGCTCGATGGCAGCCAAGCCGGGACGGGGTCGGGGACGTAGAGGTGCTGGAGGGCCTCGCGGTACGCGATGGTCGTCGCCTTCGCCGGCTTGTCGCCTTCACCGGGCGTGGCCGCGTCCAGGATGCGGTTCGACGACCCGCCGCACCATGTCTGAGACGCCGGCCACCCGTAGGGCGGCAATAGCGTCCCGTGATATCGTCACGTATGCCGAGGTCGGCCACGGGTTCTCGCACCGCGCCCCTACGCTGGCAGTGTGCGCGCGAGGCACGTTCACACGCTGGTCAGGGTCTATGCGATGCCGCCGCCCGCGTCGCTCGGCTGGGAGGGGGTGGAGGCGATGCTTCTCGCGCACGGAGCACGTCTGGCGGTAGGTAGGGGATCCCGGTTTCGGGTCGAGCCGCGCGGCGTTCGAGCCGTCTTCCACCGTCCGCATCCGAGGAAGGAGCTCGACCGGGGCGCGGTCGTGTCGCTGAGGCGGTTCCTCGAGCACGCGGGGGTCACGCCGTGACGTACAAGGGGTACAGCGCCAAGGTTGCGTTCGATCCGGAAGCCGAGGTCCTTCACGGCGAGGTCATCGGCCTGCGGGACGTGATCACGTTCCAGTCGACGTCGGTCGAAGGACTCAAGGAGGCGTTCAGGGAGTCCGTCGACGACTACCTCGCGTGGTGCGCGGAGCTCGGGCAGGAGCCGGAGCGCGCGTATGCGGGCCGGTTCCTCTTGCGCACGGACCCGGGCTTGCATCGCGACCTCGCGCTCGCCGCGCAGCGTTCCGGGGTGAGCATCAACGCGTTCGTGGTCGCTTGTCTCGAGCGGGAGGTCGGTGGGGCGCGGGATCGCAGCCTGGGCGCCGTGTCGGAGGTCGGGTAGCGGGGCAGGGGCGGAGGGGTCGGCGGGGCGCAGCTCGCTCACCCTCTTCCCCTCAACGCCGCTTCGCGCAGGCTTCGAGCAACTCCTCTGGCGTCAGGACGACGTCGCGGGCAATCAGCCTGAGCAAGATCGGCGAGAGGTCGCGCCCGGCGTGAGGGGGGAGCGTGGTGCGGGAGCCACCTCTCTTCGAGATGGGAAGCGGCGTGTCAGCCACTCGATCCTCGTCACCGCTGGCTCAACTCGCGCCAAGCGCCGGCTGGCGGACGGGGCGGCGTACGGGCCCGTCGAGATCGTCGCGGATCGCGATCCTCAGCTCGTATGAATCCGCTGACTTCGTGAAACGAATCGCGAGCGCTTGCCTGCCGCGGCGGCCGCCCGATACGGGCTCAGGAAAGCTGGGCTGGCCAACTCGTGCCGGTATTGACAGCGACGCGGGTTCCGCGCGAAACTGTAGCGGTTTCCTATCCGAGACGCCGCGTCGACCAAGGTTACGAGCGTCGGCGGCGGCGTCCGTCCCCGCGCCATGGGTCCCAGGAGGTCCGCACGATGAAGCACGAACCTCGACGCCGCCGTTGCCTAGCCACCACCCTCTTCCTGGTCCTAGCGCTGGGCGCCTGCGTGCCCGGCGGTCTCCTGGAGACGGATCTGCATGGTCGGCTGCTCGATGTCGGCGGCGTGCCCGTCGTCGGCGCCGTGGTGTTCGTGCCCGAGGGTGTCGCCGGCAGCGCGTTCGCCACCACCCAGGTCGGCGACGCCTGTCAGGCACCCTCCGAGGCCTTCCGGGCCAGCACCTGCACGGACGCCGAGGGCCGCTATGCGCTGCGGGTCACGGTGCCGCTCGGCGGTTCGCTGAGGCTCGTGTTCGAACGCCTCTACTGGCGCGCCGAGGCCACCGTCGATCCCGGCGTGCTCGTGCCGGGCATCATCAAGCGCGTCACGGTGGCCGACATCCGCTTCGAGGCCCTCGACCCGACCGTGGAACTCCAGGCCGCCGTGCGCTACGCGCTGCCCGGCGTCACGGATTTCGACCTGATCTCGCTCAACGCCGAGAAGGGTATCCAGTCCCTGCTCGACCACGTTGGCACGGTGGACGCCAATGTCGTGCCCGTGCTGCTGGACAACGTACCGATCCGCCAGCCCGACGGCGCCGTGCAGTTCATCGACTGGACCGCCTACCACCACGACCTGCGCGAGCTCGGCGTCAGCGACTGCGCCCTCGATCCGGACACGCTCCTGGATGTCGACTGCGTCGAGGTCTCGGGCCCCAGCCTGACCTTCCAGGGCATGCCGTGGATGAGCTCGGAGGAGATCCAGGCGCGGCTCCTCGACGAGAAGGGGACCTTCGACCTGCTGCAGAACGAGTCGCTGTACCAGCTGTCGGCGATCTCGTTGATGGGCGGCGAGGCCGAGGGTTACGAGCTCGACGCCACCTACTACGGTCGGCGACTCGTCTCGCCCCACACCCCCAGCAGCCTACAGGGCCTGCGCAGCGTGCTGCGGGCGCAGCTCGACCCCGCCACCGTCGATCGCCTGCTCACCGCCAATCCTGGCGCCGACTACGTGCTCTTCAACCAGATCGACGTCGACCTGCCCCCCGAGGACGAGGACGTCGACCTCGGGTCCGTCGCCGCGGGCATGTCGGCCCGCGGCGTCATCGCCCCTTCGAGCCACTTCGTGGAGGACGGCATCCAGTACCTGCGGCCGGTGATGGTCGCCGACGCGACGCTCTACGACGCCATCGAGGACGTCGTCCTGGTGCCGGGCTACCGGCAGCGCATCGAGGCCATGGTGAACCGTCAGGACGTCATCTTCGCGTTCCTGAACCTCTCGGCGGTCGAGGCGCCCGCGAGCCTGACGAGCCTGACCCAGTGGAGCAACGCCTTCTTCGTGCGCACGCGCCTCGGCGGCTTCCGGCGCTTCACGCCGGCCGGGCAGGAGCGCTTCAGCTGGCCCGCCGGCGCCTGCATCGAGCAGGACAACCTGCTGCAGGCCTACCGTGATCGCTCACGCGACTCGTTCACGCTGGAGAACGAGTACTGGGTGTGGTGGACCAACACCACCCGCTACCCGGGCACGCTCGGCTGCGCCGGCATCGGCGGATTCGGCCGGACCCCGCGCCAGGGCGGCGCCGCTTGGATGAGCCTGCGCAACGCCTCGAACGAACTCACCGCGTCCACGCTGATGCACGAGACGGGCCACCTGCTCAACGCAAGCCACGCCGACGGGGTCAACCGGCACCAGTGCCGCCTGCTCGGGATCTTCGACGTCGGACCCGACGGCCCGTCCCTGATGGTCACGGGCGTCGACCGCGCGACACGCACCCTGTGCTTCGCTGCGACCGATGGCAGTCACGCGTCGCTGCGAAGCCGCACCAAGATCGCCGAGCACCTGCACACGCGGCTCGGCCGGTTCCTCGACTGAGCGCGCCGCCCGGGCGGCTGCGGGTCGCGGCAGAGTGCCCAGCCGAGCGGGTCCGGTTGGTCGCGAGTCCGCGTTTGCTCGAGGGCAGGTGCGACACGTACCTCGTCGGCAGGACGACGACGTGGCGGGTGATCGTCGGAGCTTCGAGGTGACCTCATGACCTTCGGCGACGACGCGATCAGGACTCGAGACATCCCGCCTCCGCCGTTGCGTCCCTCCGGGTCATACTACGGATGGGTCGCGCGTCGCGCGGGCACGCGGCATCGAATGGAGGCACCGTGAAGATCACGATGATGGTCCTCACCCTGGCGCTGCTCGTCGGCGCTTCCCAGGCGCAGGAGTCGGTACCCCTCCCGTGCGCACCCTGGCGGGCGTTCGATGCGGCGCAGGAGCCGACCACGCTCCTCGGGGAGGCGCAGCGGCGTCAGCTCATCGACGAGGTCCTGGAGAGGGTCGAACGGCTCCACGTCGATCCGGAGTTCGACGGGGTCGACCTCGATGAACTGCGGCAAGCCTACGCGTCGCGGATCGCGTCGGCCCGCTACGACCACGAGGTGGTTTCGCTCCTCGAGGAGATGCTCGCGTGGGTGGACGCCTACTTCCGGACCCGGGAGGAGCTTCAGCAGGAGCTCGCGCGGGCGTCCTTCACGGGTGTCGGCATCACCATTAGCATCCTGTCGGACGGGCACGTGCTCGGGGTCAACTACGTCTTCCCAGGCTCGCCGGCGGAGGCGGCCGGGTTGGCTCGGGGCGACCGCATCCTCGCCGTCGATGAGCGCAGCGCGTGCCCGCATCCGAACGACATCCGCGGACCCGTGGGAACCGACGTCACGCTGACCGTCGCGTCGCCCGGGCAGCCGCCACGGCGGATCACGATCACGCGCGCCGCCATCGTGCCGAACATACCGCCGCGAGCCGTGCGGCTCGATGAGCCCGGGATCGGGTACCTGTGGCCCGGGAGCTTCGCCGCACCGGGGCAATCCGCCTCGATCCGCGCCGCGCTGGACGACATCGGCGCCTTCGATGCGACCGATCCCCTGGATGGACTCGTCCTCGATCTGCGCGGCGCGATCGGTCAGAACGAGCAGGCCCTGATTGCGATTGAGAGCCTCGCCGGTTTGTTCGCCGACGGCACGTTCCTGCAGCTGATCGAGCGCTCGGCAGTGGTCCCGGTCGTCGGCACGGCGCAGCCCGAGCGCCTCGACGGCGTCGCGCTCGTCATCCTCGTCGACGCCGCCACGGACGGCTTACACGGGATGCTCGCCGCCGCACTGCAGGCGCGCAAGCGTGCCCAAGTCGTCGGCCAGCCGGTGCACAGCACGTGGCGGCTGTACCAATTCGAGCGGCTGCCGGACGGATCGCGGGTCGACGTTCCGTTCGGCGAGATCGCATTGGTCGACGGGACGCGACTGCGGCAGAGTGGCCTCATCCCCGATAGCGTGATGGCCGTCGACTGGCGCGACTACCTCGAGGACGACGATCCGTACGTCGCCGAAGCGATCCGGCTCATCCGGGTCGGCGGCATCGGCACGGACTGAGGACGCCGGGCGACACGACGCTCCCCAGTCGGGGTGCGACGCTGAGGGTGGGCATGGTACCGCTCATGCGTTCCCTGCAGCGGGGCGGGTGGGTCAGCTTGGTGAGTCGGTTCGCAGCGGGTCGATGACGTTGAGGAAGGGGAAGCGGTGGAAGTCGCGGTCGCGCGTGACGATGCGGCTGATCCCGTGCTCGCGCATCAGGGCGGCGGTGTGCAGGTCGTGGAGGAGGTTGGCGCGAGCCTCCGGGACGCCGGCGAGGCAGCCGGCGAGCGCCTCGGTGTGGCGTTCGGTGGGGTCGAGCAGGCGCACGTTGGGTGAGCGTAGGAGGGCGTCGACGAACGCGTACGCCTCCGCCGCTGGGCGTGGTCGGGCGTAGACGCGCGGGCGTCCTCGATGAGGCGGTGGCACGGGGTGTCGTCGTCGCGGATGGCGACGGCCGCGACCTGCGAGCCCGGCGGCGCTGGCGTCAGGTGTCGTGCACCGCCCGAACGTGATCGCGCAGGAAGCGCTCAAAGCCTTCGAGGCCGGTGCGCCCGGCCGCGAGGTCCAGCACCGCGTGGGTCGCGAGCGCCTGCGGTGCCGTGAAGGCGTAGCCATGCAGTTCCAGGACGAGGACGCCGACGACGAAGCCCACACGCTTGTTGCCGTCGATGAACGGGTGGTCCTGCAGGATGGCGTCCGTGTACAGCGCCGCCAACCGGACGACGTCCGGCGATTCACCATAGGCATGGTGCTGCTGGGGCCGGGCTGACGCCGACGCGAGCAGGCCTGCGTCGCGGAGGCCTGGTGCTCCACCTTCGAGGGCCAGCAGGCGATCGTGGATGGCGAGCACGTCGCGCTCGACGATCCAGATCCGGTCGGTCACTTCGATAGCGCGTGGAGCGTGTCGCGGTAGCGGGACGCGATGTCCTCGACCTGGCGCATCTTGCGCTCGAAGTCCGGGTCGTAGGGCGTGAGCTGGTAGCCGCCGCCCGGCGTCTCCGTGAGGTGGAGCGTCTCGCCCTCGGCGGTGTGCAGTGCCTGCACGACCTCCTTGGGCAGTACGACACCAAGGGAGTTGCCGATCTTGCGGACCTTGAGTTGGATCATCGTCGTCGACCTCCCCGTGATGTTAGCACGGGTGTGGCAACCGTTTGCGTCGTCACGGCCCTTGAGCGATGCGTGAGGTAGCCACTCAGGTGGCGCTGCGGATCGGCCGGATCCGCAACTCGGGGATGCGCCCGAAGTGCCGGAGGTTGCCGGTGACGAGCTCCAGGCCGTGGCGCAAGGCGGTGGCCGCGATCTGCAGGTCGGCGTCGGCGAGGCGCGTTCCCTGGTCCGCCAGGGCGGCGGCGAGGCGGCCGTAGACCTGCGCGACGACGGCGTCGAACGGCAAGACCGTCACGGCGGGCAGCACCCGGTCCTCGATCATCGCGAGGTGCCGGCCACGGGCCGCCGCGCGGTACGCGCCGTAGAACAGCTCGCCGACGGTGATCGCGCTGGCGAACTGGTCGTCGCGCGCTACGGTACCAAGCCAGGCCATGTAGCCCGGGTCGGGGCGCGGCCTCAGGGTCTCGCTGATCGCGTCGGTGTCGAAGAGGAAGGCCACATTCAGTCGATTCCTGGAGAAGGGCGCGGCGGACTGCGGTGGCGGGCGTCGAGCTCGCGCACGAGATCATCGGAGCCCTCCCAGCCGCCCGCGAGGCCGGCGAGGCCGGCCTGCGGTCCCGCGGCCCGCAGGCGCTCGAGGCGCTCGAACTCCTCCGCCGCGACGATCGCGGCGACGGCGCGGCCGCGGCGGGTGATGACCACGGGGGTGCCGTGCTCGGCACTGCGGACGTGCGCCGACAGCTGGTCGCGCGCCTCGGCGATGGTGACCTGCTTGGGCATGTCGGCCTCCTGATAGCCATTATGCCCATTGTGGCTAACGTGTTGGCTGTGTTCCATGCCTTCGAGTCTGGCGCCCCGTGGGTGCGTGGGCAGCCATGCCCACGGGCGTAGCCCTACTCGAGGCGCGTTGGACACACGTGGGCTACGGGGCGCAAGAGAGCCGCGACGGGCGCCTGTACGTCGTTCAGGTGTTCGCGTTCGACCCGAACCCGGTCGTGTTCGCCAACGTCACGCGGCCTGGTACCTCGAGCGTCGCGGTTCGTTTCGAGGTCACCAGCACCGGCCCGGGGTGGGTGGGCGTCACCCGCGTCGGGTCGCCGGTGACGGCCGTTGCCATCGTCGCTGGGGAGACGGTCACGCTGGTGCTGGAGGCGGTCGACGCGGTCGTGCGGGTGTTGCGCCATGCGTCGCGACCGCCGACCCGCGACCTCCAGCTCCAGCTCGCCTTCGAGGGAGCCGCCCACGACGTCGCCGTGCGCGTCGACGGGCGCCCAGTGGACGCTGCGGTCACCGGCACGAACGTGGTCGTGAGGCTACCCGGTGGCGATGGTGTCTACCGCGTGCAGATCGGCATACGGGCCGGCGGCGACCAGGTGGCCGTGGCCCACGGCATGAGGGTCGTCGTTCAGGGGGAGCGCGTCCAGCTGATCGGCAGGGGGTGACGGCGGTGGTGCGGCGAGCTGGCGTGCGCGCGCCGCGAGGCGGACGCCTCTCGAAGTGAGGGTTGGCCACCATCGTGCGGGGCTTCTGAACCTAGAACGAAATGCCGGCATTGGCTCGCTTCATGCCGAAGCCGACGCGGAGGTCGCCGCTCAAGGCCGCGCCGTTGCGCCAGGCGGGGGCGTCGATCCAGGAAGAGATCGATCGGCTTCGCGATGACGTGATCTTCGATCGCCTGACACTCCTGTTCGGTGCGTTCGCGATCTGGGTGTTGGCGCTTGTGCTGTGGTTGTTCCCCGCGCCGCTCGGCGTCTTCTTCGCGCTGTTGTCCGTGCTCTTCGTCGGAGTCATCGCTTGGGCGGTCCCACCGACTCTTCGCGCCAAGCGCGAGATCGGCCATCTACGTCAGGGCCTGGCAGGCGAGCGCGCCGTCGCCGAGCACCTCGAGCTCATCGCGCATGACGGCTTCTGGGTGGTGCACGACCTGCGAGGCGAGGGTTTCAACGTCGACCACGTGATCGTCGGCACCCAGGGCGTGTTCACGATCGAGACGAAGACCCTCAGCAAGCCGGCCGTCGGCGACGCCCGCGTCCGCTTCGACGGCGAGGCGCTCATGGTCGACAGCCACGTGCTCGATCGCGATCCGCTGGTGCAGGCGCGCGCGCAGGCCGCTTGGGTTCGGCGGACGCTCGAGGAGTTGACGGGCCAGGGGTATCCGGTTCGACCGGTCGTCGTGTTCCCGGGTTGGTACGTCGAGCGCGCCCCAGCGGCCGCGAAGGCGAACGTATGGGTGTTGGAGCCGAAGGAGTTGCGCGGGTGGCTATCGCTAGAACCCCACATGCTGCCGCGGCATGCCGTCGAGCTCATCCGGAACCGGCTCAAGCTGGTGGCGCGGGGCGGCGCATGACATCCAGTCCGGTCCTCGAGCCTCAGGCGCTGCCTTCGCGACCGAAGATGGCGTCGTTCGACGTGTGCATGATGAACGTGTGCGGCCGTGCCCAAACGGCACCCCGCGTCAGCGTGAGGCCAGGGA
>Ga0114946_10002336_pt1 | contig 13015 bp, 12 predicted proteins | sample WalLakDeSediment_FD_88676 | JGI IMG/M metagenome (GOLD analysis project Ga0114946, IMG submission 88676) | Lake sediment microbial communities from Walker lake, Nevada to study Microbial Dark Matter (Phase II) - Walker Lake 11/02/13 Deep Sediment | ecosystem: Environmental > Aquatic >...
CATCTTAGAGGAACCTGTGCCCTATGAAAACCAGCCGGGGACGGAAGCGCCCCTGCTGGAGCACCTCCAGCGCTGCATCCAGTACACCCTTGATCGCCTTGGGCCCCACGGCTTGCCCCTGATTGGGCGCGCCGATTGGAATGACTGTTTGAACCTGAACACTTTTTCAGACCAGCCGGGTGAATCCTTCCAGACGACCACTAATCGTGACGGCAAGGTGGCAGAGTCGGTTGTGATTGCGGCATTGTTTATCATGGCCGCTAAAGAACTTTCGGCGATCAACGTACACCTGGGATTGGCGGATGAATCTGACCGCCTTAATCACCTGGCGGCGGGTATGACTGAGACCGTCTGGGAACATGGTTGGGATGGCGATTGGTTCCTGCGGGCGTATGACCATTTTGGCGATGTGGTTGGCTCAAAAACCTGCACAGAGGGCAAGATTTTCATCGAGCCGCAGGGCTTGTGTGCGATGGCTGGGGTTGGCATCGAAGAGGGCTTGGCGGGGCGGGCGCTTAAGGCGGTTGAAAATTACCTGGCAACCGAACATGGCATCTTGCTGCTGCAGCCTGCGTTCAAGCAGTATTACCTGCACCTGGGTGAGATTTCCTCCTATCCGCCTGGGTATAAAGAAAATGCCAGCGTGTTTTGCCATACCAACCCGTGGGTGATGATCGCTGAGGCCATTCTAGGGGACGGTGATCGGGCGTTGGATTACTACCTGCGCATCAACCCCTCCCAGCGCGAGGAGATCAGTGACCTGCACCGCTGCGAGCCCTATGTTTACGCGCAAACCATCGCTGGCACAGACAGCACCTCCTTTGGGGAAGCCAAGAATTCCTGGCTCACCGGAACGGCCGCCTGGAATTACGTCGCCATTACCCAGTGGATCCTTGGCATCCGGCCGGAGTTTGATGGTTTACGGGTTGAACCGGTGCTGCCCCACGGGTGGGATGGTTTTCAAGCCACGCGTAAATTCCGGGGCGCCACGTATGAGATTCAAGTCGTCCGGCAAGGTAAGGGCAATGCGCTTTCATTAAGCGTGGACGGCGAACCCATTAAAGGCACCCTGATCCCAGCACCCACAGCGGACAAGGTAGCGGTAAAAGCTGTCATTGGCTGATAGGTTGAAGTGGGAATTGACCCCTAATCAAGATGATGGAAAAGAACGCCCGCAGCTGGAAAGAGAGAATGACGTGAAAAGTTACGGTTATTTTGACGACGATGCACGGGAATATGTGATTACCGATCCGCAGACACCTGTCAAATGGATCAATTACATTGGAACATTGGCCTTTGGCGGGTTTATTGACCAAACCGGCGGGATGTTAATTTGCCGGGGTGACCCGGCTTTAAACCGCATCACGAAGTATCTCACCCAGGATCCACCCTCAGAATTCAGGGGGACGACGCTTTATGTACGCATACCTGATGCAGAAGGCGGCTATGTGGTCTTTTCGCCGTTTTTTGTGCCAACGCTTGTACCCCTGGACCGGTTTGAGTGCCATGTCGGGTTGGGTTACACTACTTTTATCTCCGAGGTCAATGGGATTCGTACACAGGTGCGCGTTTTTGTGCCGCAGGGTGAGTCTGTTGTTATCCAGCAGGTCACCGTTAGCAACCTGGCGGATGAAGAACACAGCCTGGACCTGATCCCAGTGGTGGAATACACCCATCCGGATGCGCTTAAGCAGCTCAACAACGCCGATTGGGTGCCGCAGACAATGGGCGCTTACCTCGCTGAGGAACTAGGTGGGCTGAAGGTGCTCAGCCAAGCGCCTTTCATGTTCAAGGATATCCGGCGCAATTATTTCACGAGCAACCTGCCGGTGTCGTCCTTTGAAACTGATCGGCATGCCTTTCTCGGCCAGCATGGCTATGGCACCTGGGCATCCCCGCTCAGTTTGCAAAAGGAGTCGCTGGGAAACACCCTGGCTGTGCGTGGGGATAATATTGCGGCTTTGATGCTCAAATTGGGCAGCATCCCGGCGGGTGAAAGCCGCAGCGCAATCTTCCTGTTAGGGCAGGCATCAAGCGTCGCAGATGCCATGCCGACCATCCAACGCTTTCGGGATGAGCGGCAGGTTGAGGCGGCATTCAACGAACTATCGGCTGGTTGGGACAGGATCCTGGCGAATGCCCAGGTACGCACCCCGGATGGGGACATGGACCGCATGCTCAACATCCACAACCCACGGCAGTGCATGATCACCAGGAACTGGTCGCGCTATTTGTCCCTCTACCAGTTGGGGTTTGGGGCGCGCGGCATCGGCTTCAGGGACAGCTCTCAGGACGTGATGGGGGCCTTGATGGGCGCACCGGATGCCTCAAAAGACCTGCTGCGTAAACTGCTGCAGGTGCAAAAACGGGATGGGTCTGCCATGCACCAGTTTAATCCCCTGACCATGGTCGCCACCAGGGGTGAGTCAGGGGCTGAGGAGGGCAGCCCGGACTATTACAGTGATGATCACCTGTGGGGTGTATTGGCGGTCACGGCTTACCTGAAAGAAACAGGTGATTTTGCCTTCCTTGACGAGCAAATCCCCTTTTACGAAAAGGATCCCGCAGATGTTCCAATCGAAGCGGGTTCTGTCTGGGACCACCTCCAAAGAGCGCTGGCATTCACCCGAGATGATACTGGGCAACACGGTTTACCACTTTTGGGCTTTGCTGATTGGAACGATACTGTTAACCTCCCCAAGGGAGCGGAATCCCTCTTCACAGCCCATTTGTACGGCTGGGCGCTTGAGGAAATGATGGCACTTTGCGAGTACCTGGGTGAAACGGCGCTTATCGAGGGTTACCAAGTGGATTACGAAATCATGCGCGATGTGGTGAACCAGGTCGGATGGGATGGGGATTGGTATGTGCGTTATTTTGACCAGCGGGGTGACCCGGTTGGATCTCACCTTAATGCACAGGGAAAAATCTATACCAACGCGCAGTCGTGGGCGGTTCTTTCGGGATTTGCCACACCGGAAAGAGCGCGTCAAGCCCTGGATGCTGTCTACGAGCACCTCAACACCAGCAAGGGCATCAAGCTGAGCACACCCGGTTATGATGGGTTTGACCCGGAAAAAGGGGGCGTCACGACTTACCCGCCCGGTGCCAAAGAAAACGGCGGTATCTTTCTGCATGCCAACCCGTGGGTAATGATCGCGGAGACCATGTTGGGGCGCGGCGAACGCGCTTACCAGTATTATCAGCAGATCAACCCTGCCGGTAAAAATGACCATATTAATGAGTTTGAGTGCGAGCCCTATGTATATCCCCAAAACATCCTCGGCGATGAACACCCCCAATTTGGGCTGGCGCGCAATGCCTGGCTGACAGGCACGGCTTCCTGGGCTTACCAGGCCGGCCTCCAGTATATCCTGGGTATCCAACCGGACTATAATGGGCTGCGAATTGACCCTTGCATCCTGCCGGGTTGGGCTGGTTTCACCGTTGAACGCCGTTTCAGGGGAACGCTTTATCACATCAAGGTGAGCAACCCGCAGGGAGTCAGCAAAGGCGTCAGGGAAATTCGGGTGGATGGTGTACCCGTAGAAGAGAACTTATTGCCTGTTGATGGCGATAGGAAAGCGTGCAACGTTGAAGTGGTCATGGGATAGCTTCCCGATTGGCGTCAAGGCATGTGAGGGCTGCATGTTTTTTCGATAGGGGTGGTGGCAAGGCTGATGCTGCCAACCACGATATTTCTAAATTATGAACGCCACCCTGAAGCGTACTGCCAGCGGTGGCGTTTGTTTATTTTATATCACGTTGAGAGTATCAATTCAAGAAATTCCATGGGTTGACCCGCCCAAAATCATCGCTGCGCATCTCAAAATGTAGGTGGGGGCCGGATGATTTACCGGTGCTGCCCATCAACCCAATGGTATCGCCCTGGTAGACTTCCTGTCCACAGAATACGTTGACCTGGCTGAGGTGGGCATACAGGGTTTGCCAGCCAGAGCCGTGGTCGATGACAATCATCTCACCATAGCCAAAGTTATTCCAGCCTGCATAGACCACCACGCCATGATCGGCAGCGAAGATCGGGTTGCCGGTTCTGCCCCCGATGTCGATACCGAAGTGGTTGGTCTCTGGCGTGTAATCGAAACCAGAGAGGAAACGTTCCGTGGTGGGCCAGGTAAATATGAGGGTTCCCATCACGCCATCGTAGCTGCCAGTACACGCGCCGGGGCCCAAGTGTGTGGCCGTAGCGGGTTCACCCCGCCTGATGCGCGGTGCGCGCCAGTCTGTGAATACCCCCCTGCCACCGGGGATCACTAACATCGTATCTGGGGGGATGTTGGGGTTGGTGTAATCCCCAATCTCGTCTGGGTCGAGCTCATTGCCAGGCCAGTTGATGATGTCCTCTGGCTCGACACCATAGTAGATGGCCACACCGTTCAAACCCTCACCCGCACTCCACTGGTGATAGACACCGTCCACCGGCAGGATGTTAAGGGTTTGCCCGGGGTAGATGTAATGCGGGTCATCGCCCAGGGTCTCACGGTTGCCCCACAGAATGGTCTCGGGCTTGATGTCGAATTTATCTGCAATGGAAAAGATCGAATCGCCGGATTCGACCGTATATTCAACCACTTGATAGCGTGCCATGCGGACCGGCAAGATGGTGTTCATGCCCACCTGGCGATCGATCCCCTCCGGGTTTGAACCATCGGCAGTAAATAACGGCGGTACAACTGTGGCGGTCGGCATCCCCAAGGACTCTGCCATTGCCAGGCTGCGGGGATCCGTTTGGTGGTCCTGGTCATGCTCATAAACTGTACCGATCACCCAGACCACAAGTAAGATCAATACGGCTGTCACGCCCGTGGTGGCGACCCGCAGGATAGAATCCCCCAATCCCCAATGCCGTAAACGCTCCCAGAACAGGATGTATTTGGGCTCGAGGGGTGGGGTGGGTTCTTCCGGTGGGGGGGCAGGATCGACCGGGGTTGGGTCTGGTCGCTGCCAGGGGTCTCTCTTTTCGGGCATATATTACTCCACTTGCGAAGGAAACTTCGAGTAAGAGTCTAGCACTTTTCAGAAAAAAAGGCGAATCGCATGTATTTGGGTGGACCTGATTTGGCTGTGATCGGTTAACTGGCGACCAGGTCCAACAAGTTAAAGACTGGATAGTCAACCAGCAAAAGCTGCACGAATAGCAGTCTGCAGCATGTGAGGTGACTTAATCCCAGGTGTATGATTGCCTGGATGTCGTTCCAGGATGTGCTGATCACCGGCAAAGGCGTCCAATTGGACGCCTTAGTGATCGTCGCCGGTTAGTTCAATCTGAGATAACTGCGCAGAAAGGTCCGCAATCCGCTGTTCAAGCAGCTGCTGTCGGTAGCTGATGGTCACGTCCGCCTGGGTGCGTTCGATGATGCTGCGGGCGATATCGGTACGCCGCCGAAGCCCATAGGTGAGCGCGTCGGGGTAATCCATGGTGACTAGCAGGGCGTAGATGTCGTCCATGACCTCCAGCAGGCGTTCCACTTCGGGTGAATGACCAGCGCGCATGAGGTCCATGATCCGCCGGCGCAGCTCGCCCACCACCTCGGACATGCCGTTTAAGTAGGTGGCATATTCCACACCCAAATCTTCGGGGGACGGCCAATCTTGATGGAGGACCGTGGCCACGGTGAGGTGGGCTTCACAATATTCCTTCAGCGCGTCCTGGGTGTAGCCGGAAAAATACAGGTCCGGTTCATCTGCTAGGCCGATGCGCAATGCAGTCGCCAGCTCATCCGCCTCGGAGAGGTTTTCTTGGGCAAGGTGTGTATCACCGCGGTGGATGGCGCGGATGGCGCGCGCGGCATGGCGGGTCAGGTTCCGGCTTTGGTTCAGGGCTTCATCCCGGATTTCATTCTGTCGTTCAAAGGACTCGCGGATGCGGTCCGAGAGGGATTCCAGGTGGTTATCCATCAACTGCCTTCTGGTGAATCACCTTGGCGGAACAGGTCATCTGCCAAAGTGTGGCTGCCGGGAACGGAGATTTCGCCAAAATTGGCTTCATAGCGCTTGAGGTTTTCCGTCATTGCCCTTAAAAAGAGCTTGGCCGCCGTGGGTGACATGACGATGCGCGCATCAACCTGTGGCTTATTGACCCCCGGCAGGAGCAGGGAGAAGTCCATGACGAATTCAGACGCAGTATGAGAGATCCGGACGAAATTGACATATTGGGATTCGAGGTCATCCGGCATTTCAATATTCGGTATCGATTTTTGTGGCATTATATCTCCAGGCTAGAAGGGAATCTCGTCCTTCTCGGCGCCTCCTTCTTCCTCACCAAAATCTTCTACATAACCGGTTGTGTCCCTGCTACTGGGCAGGAAGCGGACGTTGATCGCGTTGACTTCAAAGGACGCACCTGTGGAACCATCCTGGCGGGTATAAATCCTGGGGTTGCCGGTCTGGGGATCCGGGCGCAACCTGCCTACTACCAGGACCGGACGTCCTTTTGAGAGGTACTGGTTGCAGGATTCGGCTTGTGCGCCCCACACCGAGATCCGGAACCAGGTGGTCTCATCGACCTGCTGTCCGCTGTTATTGGTGTACTTGCGGGACGTAGCGACTGAGAAACTGGTCACAGCCTGACCGCTAGGGGTGAAGCGCATGTCTGGGTCATTACCTAAATATCCGACGATTGTGAGCTGTTGAAACATGTTGTCTCCATTTCTTGGTGAATGTGGCTATCTCTATTTTACTTTATTATTTAAAGAATTTTATTGTAACTATTCAGCGGGCGAGGGAATTGGGGGGATTGGTGTGGCGGCGAAGCCGCCACACCAATCCCCCACCCTTCAGCAGCAGGGCTGCCTGAGCAGTTACATTTTATTCACCAATTGCGCGCATACCAGCGTAAATACAGTTCAAGGTGGGTGGACCAATAATCTTCAGAATGTCCCCCGTTGAACAGGTACCAGGTGTGGGGGACTTTGTGATCGTTAAGCTGGTCAGCAAAGTTCTGGGCTGTCCACCTTTCCGGGTCTTGACGGCCAATATCAATCAAGAAAGTCGGTACATCATCTATGGGAATTTGTGTCAGCCAGGCAGTGATCCTGAGGCTGTCGACTTCGAACAACGGCAGGCTGTGTGCGCCTACACTGTCAAAGAGCGGGTAATGCCAAAGCCCAATGTGGACCGACCAGGCGGCTCCACGGGAAAGCCCGCCGATGGACCGAAAAGGTTTTTCCGGTAGTGTGCGGAAATGTTGGTCAACCCATGGGATCAGCTCCTGAACCAGCGCGTCAGCGAATGCTGAAGTTGGCGGGGGATCAAAACGAGCTTCTCCTGGGAGGACAATCATAAATGGGGGGAGGGCCCCATCTGTGATCATCCTGTCCATGTGTTCAGCCACGCCCAAACGGAGCCACTGGTCCTCGTTGAAAGATAAGCCGTGCAGTAAGTAGACGACCGGGTAGTGCTGGTCTGTCATGGCATGGTAGCAGGGCGGCAAGTAGATCCGGAAGTGGAAGTCGTCTCCCAGCTGTTCACTGAAAAAGCTGCCGCTTTGGACGTCTCCGTCCTGTTGATAGCAGTTGACGGTGGGTGTGGCAATGGGTACGACGCGGGTGGATTCCTGGGGTGCAGGGACGGCTGCAGTGGATTGGCCTTCAACGAGGTTATCCGTCAGGGGGGTGCTGGTGGATTGATAGAACAAAATTGGGGGTGGGTTTTGATGGGCTTGGCAGGCGGCCAAACCAAACAGTGCAAGCAGGGACATTATTAATAAAGCAGTAGTGGATAGGACCTTAATAATCTCTTGACGTTTATCCATGTTTCGGATTATACTCTTATCTGCCGGGGTGTAGCGCAGACGGCCAGCGCGCCGCGTTTGGGACGCGGAGGTCGGCGGTTCAAGTCCGCCCACCCCGACTAGACCTCTCATAGAATGGGAAGGCGAACGAAGACGCTGCCATCGTTCCCTTGCCATTTTTTTGTCTCTGATTGATCATGACCGTTGGGAGAGCCATTGACAAAACCTTTCCTTTCCATCATCATTCCTGCCCATAATGAAGTGGCGCGTCTAGCGCCATCACTCCAGAAGATCAGCACGTTCCTGGGCGGCCAGGATTTTTCAGCAGAAGTTTTGGTGGTGGAGAATGGCAGCAGCGATGGTACCCTGGCCCTCGCTCAATCTTATCAAAAACAGATGCCATATTTGCGTGTGTTCTCAGAATCCGCTCGGGGGAAGGGTTTGGCCGTCCGGCGTGGGATGCTGGAAGCCAAGGGTGAGTTTCGTTTTTTATGTGATGCGGATTTATCCATGCCGATTGAACAGGTGAATCGGTTCCTGCCGCCCATGATGGACCCTGTGGATGTGGCAATTGGTTCGCGTGAACTGCCCGGATCTGTACGTTATGATGAACCGGGGTTCCGGCACCTGATCGGCCGGATTTTTAACACCATGGTGCGTTGGCTGGTGCTGCCCGGTATCCAGGACTCCCAATGCGGCTTTAAATGCTTCCGCGACGAGGTCGCTGATGCGGTCTTCCCCCTGCAAACCTTAGGGGGGATGTCCTTTGATGCCGAGGTGCTGTATATCGCCCGGCGTAAGGGTTACCAGGTGCGGGAAGTAGCGATTGACTGGTATTTTGACCCCGACAGCCGTGTTCGTTTGATCAAGGACTCGCTGTATATGGGGCTTGACTTGTTAAAAATCCGCCTGAACGCCATCCAGGGGCGCTATGACACCCAGGCGTAAATTCAATCCAGACTTAATTCCAGAAAGACCAAACTTGGCTCATGAGGAACCGTTGTGGCACAATGGGGTGACCTGGGTGGCTGGGGTGGACGAAGCCGGTCGGGGGGCGCTGGCTGGGCCGGTTGCGGCTGGTGCGGTGGTTCTGCCTTGTGATCAACCCGATTTGATGATGCAACTCAATGGGGTGCGCGATTCCAAGGTGATGACGGCCGCTCAGCGTTGTGCGTGGGCAGACGTGATCCAAGAGATTGCGGCCGCATGGGGGGTGGGGATGGCATCAGCGGGTGAGATCGACCAGCTGGGAATCCTCCCAGCAACCTGCCTGGCAGCCTCCCGCGCGCTTGACCGCCTGGGCATCACGCCTGAACACATCCTGGTTGATTACCTGATCCTGCCTGGCGTGGGACAGCCCCAAACGCCGTTGGTTAAGGGGGACGCGCGCTCGCTATCGATTGCTGCGGCAGCCATCTTGGCCAAGACGGCGCGGGATGCCGTGTTGATCGCGTTTGAGGAGGATTTCCCCGGGTACGGCTTTGATCAGAACAAGGGCTACGGCACCCAAGCGCACCGCCAGGCGCTGAAGGCCCTCGGCCCCTGCCCCCAGCATCGGAGAACGTTTGTGCCGGTGTCTGAATTTGATTCCTTATTTCCACCTGATTGATTTCAGGTTAATCTATCTGTACGATGTAGAAATAGGGATGATTTGGCCCTTAATCGCTTTGGTATACAACAGGATAGGTTTTTGATTGGGCTAGGGATTTTTACGTGCCCCAATCCCGCAAATACAAAAAATCATAGCCAATCGTGCGCTGGGAGAGTTTGGCAATGGGCGGCATGACGCGCTTGTAATGATTCTTTTGCATCAACTTGACGACCCGTTCGACAAAAGCCGGCTCAAAACCTTCATCAACACAGGTCTCAGGCCGGTAACGCTGGTCGATCAACAGGTACAGCAAGCGATCTACTTCCGCGTAGGTGAATCCCAACTCCCCTTCATCGGTTTGATCTTCCCATAGGTCGGCAGAGGGCGCCTTGGCGATCACTTTTTCGGGGACCCCCAGGTGTCTGGCAAATTGACGTACCTGGGTTTTGTACAGGTCGCCGATGGGTTGGATGGCGGCGGCCGCATCGCCGAAAATGGTTGAATACCCCAGGAGCATTTCAGTTTTATTGCTGGTGCCCATCACCAGCCCGTTGAAGGGCACCGATTGGTCGTAAAGCACGATCATTCGCATGCGGGCCATGATGTTGCCCGCCCGGATCTTGCTCATCTCTTTGTAATACTGGATCAGCGGGTCGACCATGGGGGTGATATCGACCGTCATCGATTGGACGCGCAGGTCATCAATCATGAATTGGGCGTCTTCCAGGGTATCCGGTGCTGAGGTCTGATAGGGCATGCGGACGGCCAGGACGTTTTCGGGTCCCAAGGCTTTGGTGCTCAGGTACAGGCTGACGGCTGAATCGATGCCGCCGGATACCCCCATCAGCGTCCGCTTGAATCCCACCCGACCCAATTCGCTGCGAATGAAACCAACCAGGATTTTTTCTGCCAGTTCGGTGTTGATGGTCAGGTCGATCATGATTCACCCAGGATCCTTTCCAGTTCGCGCGCCACCAGGACGGTGCGTTCGTCCCGTAACAAAGGTAGGCGGGCGCGTGAACGGTGCAATTGGTTAAGGTCAATTTCTGCCATCGCCAGGGTGGACTCGAAATCTGGCGCCCGCACCACCAGGTCACCGTTGGGATCGAAAATGGTAGATCCTCCCCAGAAGTTGAGCCCGTCCTCATAACCGACCCGGTTGGCATGGGCGACGAAGTTGGTGAACAACCCGGCATAGGCACGGTTGGTGTGCTCAACCCATTCCGAACTGCTCAGGCGGGGCTCGTGGGTTAGGCCGCGCCCCGGTGAGGCCGAGGCAAATAGGAGGATATCCGCCCCATCCAACCACAACAGGTAGGGCAGGGAGGCGTGCCAGAAGTCCTCACAGATCAGCATGCCCACCCGGCCGAAGCGGGTGTCAAAAGCCCGGACGGAGTCACCCGGGGCGAAGAAGCGCCCTTCATCAAACATGCCATAAGTCGGCAGGTAGATTTTGTTATGAATATGGATGATTTTTCCGTCAGCTAAATAGGCTGAGGCGATATAGAAGCGGTGACGTCGATCTTCGTGGACAAAGCCGATCATCAAGTCCAGGTTTTCGCTGGCGGCCAGCAGCGCGTTAAAAACGGGGTCTTCTTCATGGGGACGGATGGCGGCGTCGACTGCCAGGTCCAGGAGGGCATAGCCGGTCAGGGACAGCTCGGGGAAAATTAACAGGTCCGCCCCCTGTTGGCGGGCTTGATCGATCACTTCCAGGTGTTTCTTCAGGTTGGCTTGGATATCCCCAAGTTTTGGGTTGAATTGTGCCAGTGCGATTTTAATTTTCATAAACCAGCCAATCTCTACGCGTGATGATCGTCTTGCATGTATTTTACTTGCTTTTAATCGCCAAAGCAGAAGGACTTAAATAGTGAAAATGAAAGGTGATTGTGCGTAGTGTCAACTGCGCTAGTTCTTGTTGGTATAATGAGTTTTGTCTTGCATTAGCATGGACGGGATAATGATGGTGGCTACGATAATGTAGAATAAAGCGAACTGCTAAGGATGCAATGGACTCAACCTCTCTTGATTGGTCGATCCAAACCGCGAACTGGCGCGATTACTCCCAGCTGAACCAGCTTGAGCGGGCTTGTTTTTCCTCACAAGATCTGTGGCCTTTTTGGGACCTATTGGCGGCATTGACCCTGCCCGGACTGGTGCGCTTGAAGGTTGTGGTGGATGAAAAGATGGTGGGTTTTATCGGCGGCGAGCGAGATTCCAGCCGCCGGATGGGATGGATAACCACTTTGGGCGTGCTGCCTGCGTACCGGCGGCGCGGGATAGCAGAGACCCTTCTTAAAAGTTGTGAAGAATGCCTGGGTATGCCGATTGTTCGGCTGAGTGTGCGTGCTTCCAACCAGGCTGCCATCCGGCTGTACGAGAAGCAGGGTTATGCTGTTGTCAACCGCTGGGAAAGATATTACGCGGGTGGTGAGGACGCCCTGGTATTAGCAAAAAATCTCCGCTGAACCTGATAATTTGACTATGTAAAGACTTAAAACATTGCGTTGACATTTCAGTGTCTTAGGATAGAATATATGTTATCGATAACTAAAGTGATTTATGAATAAAAAACCGACAATCTCTCAAGTTGCCTCACTTGCAAATGTTTCAACCCAAACCGTTTCACGGGTCATAAATAATCGGGAGTGTGTTGCTCCTGAAACTCGTTTACGAGTTAAAGCAGCTATTGAGAAAATTGGTTATCATCCCAATCCTATCGCTCGCAGATTGAAGTATGGGCATTCGCATGCTTTGGGTTTTATTCTTCCTGATATTTCTAATCCATTATTTGGTGATGCAATGAAAGGGGCAGATAGTTACATAAGAAACTCCGAGCATGAGAATTATGAAATAATTTTTTACAATACTGATGGCGTTCCGGGCCGGGAAAAGAAAGCCATTGATTTGTTTGTTGATCGGCAAATGGAAGGGATTATTATTGCTTCTTCAGCTTCAGATATGATTGTTGAGCATATTCGTGAACTAATTAAAAATCAAAACATTGTTTTTGTTGCTGTCGACAATCAACTTGGTGATTTGAATATTGATCTTCTTTCCCCAGACAATTTTCAAGGGGCTTATCTGCTTACATCACATTTAATTAGCCTTGGTCATAGGTTGATAAGCATCATTACAGGGCCGTTGAATGAAAGTAGTTCGATTGGCCGTTTAGAGGGATATAAAGCTGCATTACTAGACAATGGTATTTTATTCAACGAAAACATTGTTTTTGAAGGAGATTGGACAAAGGAAAACTCTCAAAAGATCACAACTAAAATTATTGGGTTAAATCCAAGACCAACGGCGATTTTTGCTTCTAACAATTCAATGAGTTTAGGTGCTTTATTAACACTTAAGACACAAAAAATTAATGTACCTGATGAAATTGCAGTTGTTTCGTTTGATGATGTAGAGAACGGTGATTTATTGAGCCCTGCCCTTACCACAACCAATACATCCTGGTATGCACTGGGGTTAGAGGCCTCAAAACTGTTATTGAAAAGAATTAATCAGAAAGATAAAAGTCCTCACAAAACAATTAATTTGCCAGTAGATATTGTCATAAGAGAGTCGTGTGGAAGTAAAATTTTAGAACAGAATGTAAAAGACAAGTCAAGTTATTAATCAATAATTGTTGGTGAATATATTTGAAGTGCCAATAGCCATTA
>Ga0114946_10002337_pt1 | contig 13015 bp, 7 predicted proteins | sample WalLakDeSediment_FD_88676 | JGI IMG/M metagenome (GOLD analysis project Ga0114946, IMG submission 88676) | Lake sediment microbial communities from Walker lake, Nevada to study Microbial Dark Matter (Phase II) - Walker Lake 11/02/13 Deep Sediment | ecosystem: Environmental > Aquatic > Freshwater...
GGAGGAGGATGGGGAAATCGTTTTAAGGTTCGTATTATTGGATATCATCCTTATGATATAAATGAACTTCCTAATGAGGAACTTCCCTGGGCCCAGTGTCTTGTTCCAACCACAGCAGGAACCGGTGCTGCTAACTGCTCTACCGGAGTTCAGTTACAACCTGGAGATATGGTTCTTGGATTCTTTTTGGATGGAGATAACGCTCAAATTCCTGTTATTTTAGCAGCATTTGGAAGAACAACTAGCGTTCCAAGTAATGAGTATACATCTCCATTTGTTCCTTTCACAGGATATTCAAGTAAAATACCAGTTAATGATAAACTTGGATTAAATGAAGCAAGTGAACTAAGCAAAGATGCTCAACCAACTCCAAGAGATTTATCATTTGGTAAGGTCATCTTTGCAAACACTATCGGGAACACTAAAACGCTTGGAATCATTAATGAAATCGATAACTTATTGAGAAAGGTCAAAAACTTAGATGGTTCTATTATTGCTGAGTCTGCAAGAATACAACAGGAGATTAGAAAATCTACAGATAAAATACAATCAATCGCAAATGATTTTATTGGTACTGGAATAGAGCAACTGTATACTCAATTGATTCCTGTGATGCAAGGTGGATTGGATCTTTTATATCAAAAAGTTTATGCTCTTGTTCTTGCCGCAACACAAAATCCTGCAGCTGCTCATTTGGCTGGAGTTGCGGCACAAACTGCTATGGTTGGACCAGTAAATTCACTTCAAAATGCTATTCCTTGTTTGGTGGGGCAGATTGGATCTAATATCAACTCTGCTGTAACTGATTTGATATTATCTACCGTAAATAATGTAGATGTATTTCGTTCTTGTGCTTCCGATCAGTTTACTGGAAGTTTATTAAATACGATTATCGACAGAATAGATACTGGTCTATCTGGACCTATTGATGGTGTGAATGCAATATTACAGTTTTTCCCTGGATTTAGTATTGGGGGCACCATTAGAGACTCTGTGGACGGTATAAGATCGATTGGAGCTCTATTTGATTGTAATCAGGATACAACATCTTATAAAGATCTAGTTAATCAGTGGTCTTTAGGAACAAATTTGAGTGCAAATATAGAAGATACTTATAATAATATTCTAGAAAATGTAAATATAAAAAACTCTGGATCAAATATAAGTGATGTGAAAAAGTGCTTTACTGGGATTATAGATATTGCATCGCCTCCAATCATCAATATTTTCGGCGGACAAGGAAATGGAGCAAGAGCAATTCCTTTATTTGGGTCTCTTGTAAATGATGGAAATAGGACCACATCTAGCATTATTGGCGTTCAAGTTATTAATGGTGGATCGGGGTATAGATATCCTCCATTCGTGGAGATTAATGATGATGCAAATCAAGGATATGGTTCTATCGCTAGATCTCTTATTAATGAAAAGGGAGAAGTTGTAGAAATATATATTGTTTCCGAAGGAGAAAACTATACACCTGGAGATATAACCGAATACTTTGTATCTCGTGTAGTTGTCGAAAATAGTGGAAGTGGATATAAAAAAGAAGATGTCGTAGTGGATAATCTTGGAAATACTTATAGTACTCAAATCACAGATAGCACTGCAGGTGGAAGAATCTATAGCGTACAACCTCTAAATAATACTGTTAGAGATCTACCGATTCTTTCCGTTCAATCATCTACTGGTTCTGGGGCGGTTCTAAAACCTATTCTTAGTATTCCGGAGTCTAGACTAAAAGAACTTCTGGGAGATGACCCAGCACTTGCGTCTATTTCTAGATCTTCATTAGATCCTAGTTTGCCAGATCCTAATGGTCGTGTAGAGATACAACAAGTAATCGATTGCATCACATAAAATGGCAGAAAGACCCAATCAAAATATTTACAAAAGACAACTTATCAGTTTTAATCCAAACTTTAGGATTGATACTGCAAACCCTCAAATGGGTTCTAGTGGTACTGATGTTTATCGTTTTTATGGTGTAACTGATGATGCTAATATATCTTCAGTATCTTTAAGTAGTTCTGGTCTTTTTTCGATTAAAAATGATCGAACTATAGAGATTGTTGCCGGAGAGAGTAATGAAGGAAAAGGTGTAGATATTGTCATCGTAGGTAGAAATGGTGATGTTACTATTACTGCAGAAAGAACCGGAATGGTTCGCATCAAAGCAAATAATATTATGCTCGATGCAGACGAAGATATTACTCTGAAGGCAGGTCGAAATATTATTCAACAATCTTCATCGGGAAGAGTTTTACTAAAAGGAGTCTCTGTTGATGCTGATGGTCTTCGTGGAAATCTGATTGAAAATATGGGTATTGGATTTGGAATGAAAGTATTTGCGAACAGTTTTGTAGGTGCCGATATTTTAGAATCTGCTTTCAAGTCAGTATCTCCCTTTATCAGTAAGATCTTGTAAAAACACCCCCTTGACACCCGAACCAAAATCCCTTATAATAATCAGGTAATCAACGAAACGACCCCGATGTCTGCCGAAGAAGTCCTGACCCGATGTGTGGTCGATACACTTTCTCGTAAGTTTTATTTGTATTCGAGTGATGGTAATGAGCGTGTTGTGAACTGCGAAACTCCAGATCAATTTATGAATGTTCTTGAAGTTGTTCGTACACAGGTAAGTGAAGATTGCCTTGTCTATTCCAGTCCTTTTTAAGAATTATGAAAAATATTACGATTGAGGAATTCCAAGAAAATTTTGATGCTATACTGGATCTTGTCGAAGAAGGAGAATCATTTTTGATTCATAGCGAACACGGTGATGCTATGTTGATTCCTTATGGTGGTACTGAGGAATCTGACGACCTTGTGCGAATACATACAGAGCATTATGATGGGTGTTGAGGTATTTGGGTTAGTTTGAGATTTTATGCGAGTGAGACTTGGTAGTCAGAGGGCACTTATAACGCCTTTCCGCCAGATTAGCGGCTTTGAGGCGGATCGTAACCGCCCACTCGTATTCCACTTTATGTGGATTTTTATGCTCGTTTAGCTCTCTGGCGAAAGCGCGATCCTCATAAGATCTGTAAGACTGGTTCGATCCCAGTAACGAGCATTTGACTATTATGACTCTTTGAGTTATTATGGTCTTATACACAAGCCCCCTTGGCGTAATTGGTAGCCGCTACGGACTTAAAATCCGTTGACGTTAGTCGTGCCGGATCGTACCCGGCAGGGGGTATAAATATTAATGCCTTAGTTGACCGCAATCTATAAGGTAAGAGAGGAGCAGAAATGCTCCTTTTCTTGTATAAATATTAATGCGGTCAACTAAAGAGTGGAACTATGTGTAGGGAAAACGAACGCACCCATAAGCACCATATTATTCCAAGATATATGGGTGGAACTGATGCTGCGGAAAATCTTATTGAAATTACTGTAACTCAGCACGCGATGTATCATTTTTGCAATTATCAACTTTGGGGAAATGAAGAAGATAAAATTGCTTGGAGAATGTTAGGAAAACAAATAACATTAGATGAAGCAAAACTTGAAGCAGTACATCTTGGTGGAAAAAGAGGGGCACAAAGAATTAAAGAAAAATTAAAAGATCCAGATAATCTAAAAGAATATAAAGAAAAGTGTAGAGAAGCATATCACAATTCTCCTAATAGAGATAAGATGATAAAAAATGCTAAAGAAAATCAACCAAAAGCAGTAGAATCTGCGAGAACTCCAGAAGCAATAAAAAAGAAAAAGAAAATATTTAAAGAAATAAAACACCAACAAGGAGAAAAGAACTCCCAATATGGTAAAATGTGGATTACAAATGGAACTAAAGAGGGGACTTATCGAATAAACAAAGGAGAACCAATACCAGATGGATATTGGAAAGGTAGAGTTTGTTTTGATGTTAGATTAAAAGGAAAAGATGCAACTGCGTATGGAAGAATGTGGATTAATAATGGTTCAGTTAATAAAATGATTTATAAAGAATCACCAATACCACAAGGATTTAGAAAAGGGAGAGTATGTAAGTCAAAATAAATAAGAAATAACACTCCTCAAAAAGTATGTCTTATAAGATTACAACTTCTTATAATTGGTATAAGACGGAAGATGATAGGTTTATTATTCTAACTTATTATATTAATGGTATTGCATTTACCTTTGATGAAATTTTAGAGGAGTCACAAAATGATCCCGAAATAATAAAAAAAGCAGACGAACAGTTATTAATGACTCCAAACGAATTTTACTTAAAATCATTCTACTTAATCGATGAGGAAGCACACCCATTACTTTTTGAGTTAGATCTAGAAAATCCTCAAGACCTACCAGAAGATGGTTGTGAGTTTATTGAAGAAGACTTGACTTCATAAATAAAACATAGAAGAAGTTAAGGGTGCAGGAAATTGCCATTAAATAAACTTGATAATTTTATTAAGAACGTAGAAGGTCGCATACTTTACGTAAATCCTAATGATTTAGATTCTACTGATTCGATTGATAATCAGGGTAACTCACTAGGAAGACCTTTTAAGACTATACAGAGAGCACTTCTAGAATCTGCTAGATTTTCGTATATAAAAGGAAGTAATAATGATATCGTAGAAAAAACCACAATCTTATTATTTCCAGGCGAACACACTGTAGATAATAGACCTGGATTTGCGATTTACGATGATAACGGAACTCCAAGAGCAGTTCCTCCTTCTGGTGGTCTTGGAACTAATGCAAGATCAACTCTTTCACTAGCAGCAACATCTAATTTTGATCTTACAGAAAACGATAATATTCTTTACAAGTTCAATAGTGTATATGGTGGTGTTGTGGTTCCAAGAGGAACTTCAATCATTGGTCTAGATTTAAGAAAGACTAAAATCAGACCAAGATATGTTCCGAATCCAACAGATCCAAGTGTTGATGGATCTGCAATTTTTAGAATCACGGGTGCGTGTTACTTCTGGCAGTTTTCTATTTTTGATGGAAATGAACTTGGATTTGTTTATACTGATCCATCAGACTTTACTGCGAATAATCAATCATCCCCATTATTTTCTCATCATAAACTAACTTGCTTTGAGTATGCAGATGGTGTAAATGAGGTTCTAAATTATGGTCTCACCGACCTTGATATGTATTATAGTAAATTATCTAATGCATTTAACGAACAGAGTGGAAGATCAATTGATGAGAAGTTTCCAGAAAGAGAACTAGGATTTTACAAGCAAAGACCTGAATGGGAAATCGTTGGAGCATTTGCAACTGACCCTATTGAAATCTCATCAATTATTTCCGGTAATGGGATTACTGCATCAAATCTAGTTACTGTAACTACAGCAATTCCACACGGTCTTACTACAGATACACCAATTAAAATCACCGGAGTTTCTGTAAATGATTATAATGTGGCAACTAAAGTTCAGAATGTTTTAAGTCCCACACAGTTTACATTTTTACTTCCAACATTCCGTAATACTCTTCCTGCATCGCCAAGTGCTGCGAGTGCATTTGTTGTCGTTGAGACTGATACCGTTTCTGGTGCCTCTCCATACATCTTTAACATCTCTCTTCGTTCCGTATGGGGAATGAATGGAATGCTTGCGGATGGTGCTAAGGCTTCTGGATTCAGAAGTATGGTTGTAGCGCAGTTCACCGCAGTTTCTCTACAAAAAGATGATAGAGCATTTGTCAAATATAATCCTGTAACTAGAGTCTATGAGGGTGTGAATCCTCTGACAAAAGTTATAGGAGCAGAACTTTCATTAGGTTCGGCACAGACTGATCCTAATAAAGTTTATCACCTAGATCCTCGTGCGATTTATAGAAGAGAATGGGAAACCAGTCATATCAAAGTCACAAATGATGCATTCATACAGGTTGTTTCTGTATTTGCGATTGGATTTAATAAGCATTTTGATGTTGAGACTGGTGGAGACGCATCAATCACTAACTCAAACTCAAACTTCGGGCAGATTTCACTAAACTCTTCTGGATTTAAGAAAGAGGCATTTACAAAAGATAACAACTGCTTTATTACATCGATTATTCCTCCAAGAGAACTTGATGCTACTGAAGAACAAATTCAGTGGATATCACTTGATGTTGGTCTCACAACATCTGTAGGAATCTCGAAGCATTTATATCTCTTTGGTTTCACAGCAGAATCTGATACTCCTCCCATACTAATTCAAGGATATAAGATCGGTGCAAGAAAAAAAGATCAACTTAATTTGAGTATTGGTGGTATCAGATACAAATCGGACATCTTTATGTGCGATAATGTGATTGGTACAGGAACAACAGCAGTAGGAACGACAAGCAGCGTAAAAGAATATTCTGTAATTTCTGGTCCCACAAATAATATATTCACAATTGGAAGTCACAATCTCCAAACTGGAGAAAAAATCATTATCAATAGTGAGACTGGAGATCTTCCGGAAAATATTGTTCCTCATCAAGTTTATTATGCAATTCGACATAGTGCTACTCAAATTAAGTTAGCATCTTCTTTTACAGATGCATCTCTTGGACAAGAAATTGTAGTTTATGGAGGAAGTCAACTTAAGATTCTAAGTCGAGTTTCGGACAAAGAATCAGGTGATATTGGATCTCCAGTTCAATTTGACAGAGTTAGAAGAAATTGGTTTATTCACGTTAACGCAAATAATGAGATTTATAATGCTCTTTCCACTCTTGGAGTAAGTGGAATAGGTGCCGATACAACAGATTTAACCTTTGTGAATAGAGTTCCTGATTCTAGAGGTTTGGATGAAAAACTCTACAAAGTTAGAGTTGTAATACCAAAAGAGTTTTCTAATGCAAAAGATCCAGAAGGTGGATTTGTGATTCAAGAATCCAGTTCAACTGGATTTAGAAATAACTTTGATTTTGTCAGAACAAGTATTGGAAGTACTGATTATGGATACAGTAAAAATCCAAGATTTATTGCTGGATGTACGAGAGTTTCGAGTACAGTAACTGTTCTTTGTGAACAACCTCATAGACTGAAAGTTGGTGATAGTATCAATATTAGAAATGTAACGGACAGTACCAATCCAAATGGTGATTTTAACAGAGGATATAACGGAACATATACTGTGGCGTCCATCGTGGACGATATGACCTTTACATACACAAACTTAAATAATCCATCAATCTTTACTAATAATACTAATTTAAGAACTATTGATCTTCCAAGATTTGAGAGAAATGATTTACAATCAAACTTCTATGTTTATCGTAATGAAGTCATAAAACCATATATTCAAGGATCTCAGGATGGTGTTTATCATCTGTATGTGCTAAATGCCGAACATAATGTTACAACTGAGTTTACAAACTTAAAGTATAGTCAAAATGTTCTTGATCTATATCCACAACTTGATAGAGATAATATTGAATACAACCCACCAGCAGCACAAACATTTGCTAAGAGATCTCCCATTGGCGAAGTTATCACAAGTGATCTCAAAAAGAGTTTAAGTAGAGAATGTGTTGATACTTTAGTAAAAGACTTTAGATTCGGTCAGGATGTTTCTTCCGTAACAACTACATCTTCAACTGCAACTCTAACCTTCCCCAGAAGACACGGATTCTCTGGTGTTATTTCCGGAACGATTGTACCTGGAAGTGGATATACAAATGGAACCTACCATAATGTAAGATTATTCAGTAATATTGGTCTTACTGTTTGGAACGGAGCAACCGCTAAAGTTGTGATTTCTGGTGGGGCAGTAACTTCTGTCGAGATTATTTCCAAAGGTTCTGGATATTCTGCCGGAACATTATATTTTGATACCTCTGTGATTGGATCTGGATCTGGAGCATCATATTCTATCATTACTGCAGGCATTTCTACAAATATTGGAGATGTCGTTCAAGTTACTGGTATTGGCACAGCAACTGACAAACATTATCGTATTGTTTCTGTACCATCACCAACAACTGTTTCTATTGCTAGAACAGCAGGAGATCCTCTGGTAGTAGTGGGACAATATGCATTAAATGTGAGTCCTTCTGTGAGAATAACAGCATCTTCTTATGGAGCATCTACTGGTATTTCCACATTTACAACATCTGGACCACACGGATTGTTATCTGGAAATAAGATTACAATTGTTAACTCCACCAACGATAATCTTGGCGAATATCTAGTTAGAGAAAGAGTTAATCTAACTAGTTTTAGTGTAGTAACGAATAAAGCATTATCTGTAACTAACGGATTTGTTCTAAAGCACGGATTGGATTCAAGTAATGCCATTTCGGATGCAAGAGAAGAAAACTTTGGTATTAGAAACACACCTTTCTATGAGGGTGAATCTTTAACAGTTGTTTCCTTTACCACAGATAATAGAATTAGAGTTAGTTCTCCTATTTCTGGAATTGGAACAACTCGAAGATTCCCACTAGGTTCTTACATTCAGATTGATAATGAGATTATGAGAATCACGAGTAGCACACTCGGTGGTACTAATAATGATGAGATTACTGTAATTCGTGGTTCTTTAGGAACTCTAAAGGAAGATCACGATAATGGTTCCTTGATTCGCAAAATCAATCCACCAGCAATTGAGTTTAGAAGACCTTCTATTATTCGTGCATCAGGTCATACTTTTGAGTATCTCGGATACGGTCCTGGAAACTACTCAACAGGTTTACCACAAATTCAAGTTACTACTCTAAGCGATCAGGAAGAATATCTAGCGCAGGCACAAAAGAGATCTGCTGGATCGGTTCTTTATACTGGTATGAATAGTAGAGGTGACTTCTATATTGGTAATAATAGAGTCAATTCTACTACCGGAGAACAAGAAGTCTTTGATGTTCCTGTTCCAACTGTAACTGGAGCAAATCCTGCAAAATTAAGTGCCGTATTTGATGAAGTTACTATTAAAGGAAGACTTCTAGTTGAAGGTGGTGATTCCGGAAATATTCTATCGCAATTTGATGGTCCTGTAACCTTCAACGAACAGACCAGATATAAAGCAATCGCAAACTTCAATAATGAAGTTAGAATCACTAATGAAAAACCTTCAACTTCTTCGACAAATGGCGCTCTTACAGTAAGAGGTGGTGTTGGCATTCAGGAAAATCTAAATGTAGGAGGAACTGCCACAATTACAGGATTATTGAATACCAATACTGGATTGAGATCTAGAAATATAAGAATTGGTATTACTGAAGCAAATACGATTGATACCACTACCGGCAATCTTATTTTGGATTCTACCGGAGGTAATGTTGATGTTAATGATAATCTAAGAGTAACAGGAAATCTTCTTCTTGGTACACAAGCAAATAAATCAACAATTACTTATCCAACAAATACTGCTAGGACTCTAACAATTCCTAATGTTGGTGGTAATAGAACCTTTGCTTTTATTGATGAACCTCAAACATTTACGGGTAATCAATCTTTTAGTAATAACATTAGTATTACTGGTACTTCTACTTTTACTGGCACTTCTACATTTAATAGCACTTCTACTTTCAACGGTTCTTCTACATTTAATAGTGCTGTTGGTGTTAATGCTAACTTGACATTAACAGGAAATCTACTTCTTGGTACGCAACCAAATAAGGCAACCATTAATTATTCAACAGATACTGCTAGGACTCTAACAATTCCTAATGTTGGTGGTAATAGAACCTTTGCTTTTATTGATGAACCTCAAACATTTATAGGCAATCAGTCTTTTAGCAACAATATTACTGTTAATGGTACTTCTACTTTTAATAGTGCTTCTCTTTTCTTATCTAATTTAGGTCCAACATCAGGTTCCCTTAGCAATCCTTCACTTCAAGTATATTCAACAGGAAATAACTCCGCATTTATGTCTTTCCATAAAGCTGGAGTGTTTGCAGTAAACTTTGGTCTTGATTCTGATAATGTCTTAAGAATTGGTGGGTGGTCTGCTCCAGCAAACAGATGGCAACTTGATATGAGTGGAAATATGTTTGCTGCCGGAGATATTATAGCCTTTGCTTCTGATGAAAGATTGAAAGAAAATATAGAACCAATTGAGAGTGCTCTTGATAAGGTAATGAGACTTTCTGGATTTACTTATAACTTCAACGAGACCGGTCAATCCCTAGGATTTGATGGATCTATTCGCTATGTAGGTGTTTCAGCTCAAGAAGTTCAGGCAGTTCTTCCAGAAGCAGTCAAACCTGCTCCTGCCGATCCAAACTACATTACAGTTCAATATGAAAAACTTGTTCCTCTTCTGATTGAAGCGATCAAAGAACTTAAAGAAGAAATCAACGAACTCAAAGGACTTAAGTAAAAATGGCATTACAGGCATCTGGACCTATTTCTTTTTCTCAAATTGCAAATGAATTTGGTCTTCCACCTGGAAGAAATCTAGGAGCTTATCGCGTCTCTCAAAGTGTTGGAACATTACCAAATCTTCCCCTAGATACAGGTATTCCCCAATCTGGTGTGATAGGTTTTAGTAATTTTTACAATAAAAGATTAAATATTGTAGTTGACTTGTATTCTATTGCAAATTTTTCAACAAGATTGGTTGCTCGTTCCAGATATAATAATAATAATGTTGTTGTCATTGGAGGTTTTAGAGGAAGACCTTCAAGTAGTGCTGGAACAAGAGTAATTGTGAATACAAATAGAATTATCGGATCTGATAAATCTTCTATTAATGCTGCAGCATTAAGAACTGGTGGTTGGGAAGGTGGAACACAATTAGAAATTGAGATCGGATCAAATACTCAAATAATTGGATCTGGAGGAAATGGCGGCAGTGGTGCGAATAGTGGAGGATCTGCAACTGGAGGTGGATCTGGATCAAGTGGGTTAGGAATACAATATCCTGCAATTGTTAGAAATAGAGGTTATATTCAAGCAGGAGGTGGTGGAGGAGGTGGTAGTGTAGCTGCAACTCAAAATAGAAGATCCAGAACAATTGCAACTCGAAGAAGAAGTGATACTGCTTGGGGTGGTAATGGCGGCGGCGGAGGTGGCGGAATTCCTATTGGTCTTGGTGGACCAGGTGGCACGGCAAGGGGAAAAGAACGACGAATTAATGGAGCAGCAGGTCAAAATGCATTAAGTCAGTTTACAGGAGGATCTGGTGGATCTAATGGTAGTCCTGCAGGGTCTGGTGGTAATGGTGGATCTAATGGATCTAATGGAGGTTCTGGTGGTGGTACAAGTAATGGAGGATCTCAAGGAAGAGCAATCATTATTTTTAATAATGGATCAGGAACTAGTATTACAAATTTAGGTTCGGGATCTATAAATGGTCCAACTGTTTTTAATACAAACCCAACATAATAATAAATAACTATAAATCACATACAAGATGGCAAATATAAGAAAATCATTTAACTTTAGGAATGGTGTTCAGGTTGATAATGATAATTTCGTAGTAAATGCTAATGGTCTAGTTGGTATTGGAACAACTATTCCTGAAGAACTATTAGATATTCGTGGAGATGTCAGAATATCTGGAATAGTATCAGCAAGTCAGATTGTATCTTTCGATTTAAGTTTAGTAAATGCTGATATCAGTAATAAGTTAAATGTTGGTATAGTTTCAATTGTATCTGGAGTTGTAACATCATCTAGTCCCACAGGTGTAATAACTTATTTTGGTGATGGTGGAAATCTTATTAATCTACCAACATCACAGTGGATTGATGTTGATCCTGGATTTGGATATACCAGTATATATGCAGCAGGAAATGTTGGTGTTGGCACGACATTTCCTAACTTTAGTTTTCAGGTTGGTGGAGATCCTAACTTTTCTAGTGGATTGGGTATTAACTCTGAAGGAGGAGTTTATTCGACCGGAATAATAACTGCTGGATTCTTCAATGGTGATGGATTTTTAGTAACAAATATTAATGCAGATAACATTACATCGGGAACATTAGGTACCGATAGACTTCCCACAATATCAAATGCAAACTTGCCAAGTAACATTAGTGTTTCTGGTATTATTACCGCTCAAAGTGGATTTGTGGGTAATGTAACTGGTGATGTTATCTCTTCTGGTCTGTCTACATTTTCTGGAGGTATTATTGGAAGTGTAACTGGTGATGTTGTCGGTAATGTAACTGGTAATGTTAATTCCTCTGGTGTCTCTACATTTTCTGGTGGCATAATTGGTAATGTAACTGGTAATGTTAACTCCTCTGGTGTCTCTACATTCTCTGGAGGTATTATTGGAAGTGTAACTGGGGATGTAATTGGTAATGTAACTGGTGATGTGATTGGTAATATAACTGGTGATGTTGTTGGAATCGCAGATACTGCCAGAGATTTAACTTCTGATGCCAGAGTTACTATCGATCATATAAACTCACAAACTTCAGAATCTGGTATTAATACGATTTCATCTAGACTTGATGTTTTTGGTACAATTGGAATAAATACTGATTCTCCTCAAAGTGATATTCATATTGTAAATGATTCTGAAGCATATTTACAACTAACAGGACCAGAATCAACAATTATCGTCGGCAATAACTTAAATCCCACAGAAAATAGTGGCGGAATCAAATTTGGAAATCAATCATTAATATATGAATATAGTACTTCAAATTCACTGGATATTATAAACTATGATGAAGGAAATCTAAACTATTACTTGAGTTATGGATTTGGTAGCGCAGGAACAGGAAACTTTAACTGGATTTATGCTCCCGACGCATCAAATCCTTTAATGTCCTTGACTTATGACGGAAATCTTGGTATTGGAATTACAGATCCTACAAATAAATTAGAAGTTGGCGGTAATACAATCATAAGACAAGACTTAAATGTAGATCAAAATCTAAATGTAGATCAAAATATTTTTGCTATTGGAGCAGGAAGTAGTGTAAGTGTTGATACTCTTTATGTTTATGGTGGTAAGTCTAGAATATTAAATTCAAATGGAACTGAAATGTTTCCAGATAATGGGGGTGGTGGTGTTGGAATATCTACTTTTTCTAATATTACTGTTCTCAATAATGCAATTATTGATGGTAAGATTGGTATTGGAAACACAGCACCGTTAGAATTTTTACATATTGGTGGTGATTA
>Ga0114946_10002338_pt1 | contig 13011 bp, 5 predicted proteins | sample WalLakDeSediment_FD_88676 | JGI IMG/M metagenome (GOLD analysis project Ga0114946, IMG submission 88676) | Lake sediment microbial communities from Walker lake, Nevada to study Microbial Dark Matter (Phase II) - Walker Lake 11/02/13 Deep Sediment | ecosystem: Environmental > Aquatic > Freshwater...
CCGCCACCGCTCCTTAGCCCTTTTGAACCACCCCGACTTTCCGACCGACGCCGATCTCGCGCCCTGCCTTCTGAGCGACCAGGCGAGCCTGCGCCGCCGGAACCAGGGGCTGCGCCAGCGCGCGCGCCAGGGGTTGCCCTTCGATCAAGGGCTGCTCAAGCTCTGGCAGGCGCTTCGCGAGTCGCAGGCGGTACGCGAGCGGCGCGCCGCGCAGGTGCCGGCGATCGCCTATCCCCCCGAGCTGCCGGTGAGCGAGCGCCGCGCCGAGGTGGCCGAGCTGATCCGCCGGCACCAGGTGGTCGTGCTCTGCGGCGAGACCGGCTCGGGCAAGTCGACCCAGCTCCCCAAGATCTGCCTCGACCTGGGCCGCGGGATCTATGGGCGCATCGGCCACACCCAGCCGCGGCGCATCGCCGCCCGCACGCTCGCGGCGCGGGTGGCCGAGGAGCTGCGCTCCGAGCCCGGGACGCTGGTCGGCTACAAGGTGCGCTTCCACGACCGGGTGCGCCCCGAGACCAGCATCAAGCTGATGACCGACGGCATCCTGCTCGCTGAGGTCCAGCACGACCGGCTGCTCTTGGAGTACGACACCCTGATCGTCGACGAGGCCCACGAGCGCAGCCTCAACATCGACTTCCTGCTCGGCTACCTGAGGGGCGTGCTGCCGAGGCGGCCGGACCTCAAGCTGATCATCACATCGGCCACCATCGATCCGCAGCGCTTCTCACGCCACTTCGAGGGGGCGCCGGTGATCGAGATCTCCGGGCGGACCTATCGGGTCGACCTGCGCTACCGCCCGCCGGAGGACGAGTCGGCGGGCGAGCGCGACGAGGCCATGCAGCTCGCGATCTCCCAGGCCGTCGACGAGCTCGCGCTGGTCGGCCGCGGCGACGTCCTGGTCTTCCTCTCCGGCGAGCGGGAGATCCGCGAGACCGCCGAGACCCTGCGTAAGCACCACCCGCCATCGACCGAGATCCTCCCGCTCTACGCCCGCCAGGGTCCGGACGAGCAGGCGCGGGTCTTCCAGCCGCACGGCAGGCGGCGGGTGGTGCTCGCGACCAACGTGGCCGAGACCTCGCTCACCGTCCCCGGCATCCATTACGTGGTCGACCCCGGCTTCGCGCGGATCAGCCGCTACAGCCACCGCAGCAAGGTCCAGCGACTGCCGGTCGAGCGTATCTCCCAGGCCTCGGCCAACCAGCGCAAGGGCCGCTGCGGGCGGGTCGCGGCCGGGGTGTGCATCCGCCTGTACTCCGAGGACAGCTTCCTCGCCCGCGCCGAGTTCACCGAGCCCGAGATCGCGCGGACCAACCTCGCGGCGGTGATCCTGCGGATGAAGCTCCTGGGCTTCGGGGCGATCGAGGACTTCCCCTTCGTCGACCCGCCCGATCCGCGCCTCGTCTCCGACGGCTACCGCACCCTGGAGGAGCTGGGCGCGCTCACGCCAACGGGGGCGCTGAGCCCGCTGGGGCTCAAGCTCGCCCGCCTCCCGGTCGACCCGCGTATCGGGCGCATGCTGCTCGCCGGGGCCGATCACCACTGCCTGCGGGAGCTCCTGATCATCGCCGCGGCCCTCTCGGTGCAGGACCCGCGCGAGCGGCCGATCGACAAGCAGCAGGCGGCCGACGAGATCCACGCGACCTTCCATCACCCGGAGTCGGACTTCCTCGGGTTCCTGAACCTCTGGCGCTTCCTGGAGCAGGAGCGCGCGCATCTGTCCAAGAACAAGTTCCGCCAGCTCTGCCAGCGCCACTTCCTGTCGTGGAACCGGGTCCAGGAGTGGGCAGACATCCACGCCCAGCTCCGTGCCCAGGTCCACGAGATGGGGCTCAAGGAGAACGAGGCGGATGGGAGCTACGAGGAGATCCACCGCGCGCTCGTCACCGGGCTCTTGAGCAATCTCGGCTTCCGCGAGGAGCAGCGCGAATACCTGGGCGCGCGGGGCAGCCGCTTCTTCATCCACCCGGGCTCGGCCCTGTTCAAGGAGTCGCCCAAGTGGATCATCGCCGCCGAGCGCGTCGAGACCAGCCGCCAGTACGGGCGGATCGTCGCGCGGGTGCAGCCCGGCTGGATCGAGGACGCCGCGCGGCATCTCGTCACCCGCGGCTACGCCGAGCCGCACTGGCAGGCCAAGGCGGGTCAGGTCGCGGCCTATGAGAAGGTGAGCCTCTACGGCGTCACCCTGGTTGCCGGCCGGAGGGTCAACTACGGGCCGATCAACCCCGCCGAGTCGCGCGAGCTCTTCCTGCGCTTCGCCCTGGTCGGCGGTGACTTCGAGACCCGCGCCCCCTTCTGGCGTCACAACCGGGAGCTGATCGAGTACGTCCAGCACCTGGAGGCCAAGTCACGCCGGCGCGACATCCTGGTCGACGAGGAGGCGATCTACGCCTTCTACGCCGAGCGGGTCCCCGAGGGGATCTACGCCACGGCCCAGTTCGAGAAGTGGCTGCGCGGGGCGGTGCGCAAGGAGCCCAAGCTCCTACACATGCGGATCAGCGACCTGATGCGCCATGAGGCCGCGGCCGTGACCCGCGAGGCCTTCCCCGACAGCCTGCCGGTGGGGGCGAGCGCGCTGCCGCTGGAGTACCGCTTCGACCCCGGTGAGTCGGACGACGGGCTGACCCTGACGGTCCCGCTGCCGCTCATCAACCAGGTCTCACCGGCGCGCTGCGAGTGGCTGGTCCCAGGTCTGATCGAGGAGCGCATCGCCGCGCTGCTGCGCGGGCTCCCGAAGTCGATCCGCAAGGCCCTGGTGCCCATCCCGGACACCGCAACCCGCCTGGCCAAGCACCTCAAACCGAGCGATCGGCCGCTGATCCAGGCGCTCGGCGAGGCGCTGCGCGAGCTCACGGGGGTCGCGGTCCCCGAGGACGCCTGGGACCAGTCGGCCACGCCTGAGCACCTGCGCATGAAGTTCCGGGTGGTGGACGGCGAGGGCCGGGCGGTCGCCGCCGGCGCCGATCTCCCTCGGCTACAGCGCGAGCTGGGTGCCCAGGGCCAGCGGTCCTTTGCCCACATCCCGGTCGCGGGGATCGAGCGGGAGGGTGTGACGCGCTGGGACTTCGGCACCCTGCCCGAGGCCGTCGACCTCGACCGCGGGGGCATCCGCGTGCGCGGCTACCCGGCGCTGGTCGACCAAGGGGATGGTGTCGCGCTCCGCGTGCTCGACTCTGAGGAGAACGCGGCCCTCGCCACCCGCGCCGGGCTGCGCCGGCTGATTCGGCTGCACCTGGGGGCGGACCTGCGCGCTCTGCGCAAGCAGATCCCCGGGCTCGACCGAATGCGCCTGCAGTACGCACGGGTGCCAGAGACACCCGATGTGGAGGCGCCCAAGGACCTGGCCGAAGAGCTGATCGCGCTGATCCTCGATCTCACCTTCGTCGAGGGCCGCCCGCCGCTGCGTGAGCAGGCCGCCTTCGAGCAGCGGCTCGCCGAGTGCAAGGGGCGGCTGGTGGGCGTCGCGGCGGAGGTCAGCGCGCTCGTCGCCGGCATTCTCGCCCAGTCCCACGCCCTGCGCAGCCGGCTCGCCGCGGTCACCCAGTCCAACTGGCAGGCGAGCGTCGCGGATCTCCGCGAGCAGCTCGACGGGCTGATCTTCCGCGGCTTCTTGCAGGAGACACCTTACCCCCACCTCAAGGACTATCCGCGCTATCTGCGCGCGGCGGAGCTGCGCCTCGATCGCCTCCAGCATGCCCCCAGCAAGGATCGGGAACGGATGGCGGAGATGGCGCCCCTACTGCGCAAGTGGAAGGACCGCGTCCGCGCCGCCCGCGAGGCCGGCCGCCGCGACCCGCGGCTCGCCGAGATCCGCTGGATGCTGGAGGAGCTGCGCCTGTCCTTCTTCGCCCAGCAGCTCGGCACCGCCCAGCCGGTCTCGGTCAAGCGGATCGAGGCGCGCTGGGGCGAGCTGGGACTCTGACGGGGGCCGCGCGTACTCACATCCCCGGCGGCGAGACGCCAAGCGAAAGGCCTGTCGTCCGGCTCGCGGCAAGGCGTCGTTTCGCCCGCGGAACCGACGCGGGGACATGGCGCCGGGCCGGCGAGCGGGATGCCCCGGCCATGTCCCGCCGGCCGCGCCGCGTGGCCAGGTCTGCGCGCTGACGCTAGCATAGGGCCGCCGCCATCGCCCGCCCCCCGGAGCCGCGCAGGTCGTCGAGCCCGATGCGAGCCGTCTTCCGCTACAGCCTCCTTTGTGCCGCACTGAGCTGGGTACCCGCCCCGGTTGCGGCCGATCCTCCGCTGCCCAGCCCGCTGAGCCTGGAGCAGGCACTCAGCTACGCCCCTCAACACCCTTGGGTGCAGGTTGGGGAGCCGCAACGACCGAGGCTCCCGGCCCAGGCCCCAATGATGCTCAACTGCCATGAGCTCGCCTTCGGCGCGAGCGCTGACCCGGCGCGCAACCGCGTCGGCACTGAGCTGGTCGGCCCTGAGGTCGCGCAAGAGCTGGGCATCATCGAGCGCTTTCTCGACGTGCTGCTCGCCGATCTCGGCTTTGCCAGTGACAACGAGGCGCTGGCGGTGGCCTACATCCTGTTCGATCGTGCCCGAGCCCGCAGCGAGCTCGGCCAGGTCTCCGAGCTGCGGGTCGCCGAGCTGGAGGCGGACTACCAGGGCGCGCTGCACCAGCGTGTCGCGCGCGAGCTGACCCAGCGTCTCACCCGCGCCTTGCTCGCCCAGGCGCTGGGACGACCCGGCGAGCTGCCCCGCGAGCTGGTCGAGCCCCGCCTGCGCGCTGTCCCAGGTCAGCTCCCGACCCCGGCCGAGATCGCCGCGGCCGCCGACCAGGGCAACCCATGGCTCGGCGTCCTCAAGGCGGGCGGCGACGAGGCGCGCGCCCGGCTGGTCGACATGGCGCTCGCGCAGCAGGCGCTGGAGCTCTTGCTGCGCCTCGAGGCCCTGGCCGCGGCGGGGCGCCACGCCCGCGTCGAGTCCAGCCTGCGCGACCTCAAATTGGACGAGAGCCGCACCCTCTACGAGCAGGAGGTCCGCGCCGACCTGGGCTTCTCCATGAGCCAGCAGACCCGCGCGCGGCTGCGCGAGCAGCGGGTTGCCTACTGCCGTGCCCTCACCTGGGCCGAGCTCGCCGCCCTCCAGGGCCGGCCGATCTGGCCACTGACAACCGCGGAGGACTGACCGTGCGAATCTGGGCGCTCGTGACCCTTCTCCTGCTGGGTGTGGCCGAGGCCGCCGCGGCCTTGGAGCTGCGCGGCTGGTTGGAATGGGTTCACAAGGTGGAGATGCGGGCGGTCGAGAGCGGCGTCGTCGAGGAGGTGCCGGTCAACGCGGGCCAGCACGTCAAGGCGGGCGAGCTCCTGCTGCGCATGGACCAGCGCGAGCTCCGGGCCGCCTTGCTCGCGGCGCATGCCCAGGTGGTGCGTGCGACCATCGAGGGGGAGAAGGCCGAGCGCGCGCTGGCCCGCACCCAGGAGCTCTACGAGCGCGGCCTGATCGCCCAGGAGGAGCTCAAGGACGCCGAGCTCCAGCGCGCCGCGGCGCGCGCTGAGGAAGAGGCCGCCAAGGCGGCCGAGGCCGCCGCCGAGGTGGCGCTGGAGCGCACCGAGCTGCGCGCCCCCTTCGACGGAATCGTCGTCTCCCGCAACGCCTGGAAGGGCGAGGTCATCTACAAGACCCTGCAACAGCAGCCGCTGATCGTCATCGCGCCCGACGACAAGATGCTCGCCCGCGCCCTGGTCACGGCCAATGTGCTGCGTCGCTTTCGTCCGGGCCAGCCGGCGCGGGTCAACGTGCTCGGTGAGCTGCGCGAGGGCCAGGTCTACAGCCTGGGGGTCGAGGCGGTGCGGGTGGAGCTGCAGGGCGCCGTCTACCACCTGGACGTCCTGATCGAGCGCCGCCCGCAGGAGCTGCTCCGCCCCTCCGAGACGGTGCAGATCCTCTTTCCGCAGGCGCGTTGAGTCCCGGCGGGCGGGGCGGCCTTGATCATTATCCCGGCCAGCCGGTCGGACGGCGTGCGGAGTCAGGGCTTCCAGCCCTGACTTCGTCAGGCCAGGATGGCCTGACGACGCATTCCGTCGACCCGCGTGGCCGGAGTTACGATCGAGGCCGCCAAATCGCTCTCGGCTTGGCGTTGGAATGCGGATCGCTTCCGGATACGGACTGCTGCTGAAAACGGGCAAGGGGAGACGATCGGGATTCGGGTCCTGGCGATGCTGACCAGGCTCGGACAGCGGAGCCGAGAGGCGCGAGGGCATCCGGGGCGCTGGGATCAGCTCGATTACGATTACGATTACGACAACGACAAGAATGGTGCTGAAGGTAGGACCTGATGGACTTGTGAACCGCTCCCAAGGTCCCAGGGTGCGGATTTCATCCAAGGAATCCGGTCCATCGATTCTCTTCCCTGGGGCGGCGGGTGCCGGGCGATGGTCAGCGCAGGGGGGTCATCGAGCCAACGGCTTGAGCCAAGGTGTCCGACCCGATGCGTCTGCCCGGTCCAAAAAAGGGGCCGAGGGATCGCCGGACCGCTCCTCGCCGCAAACCTCCCGATCCCCCGTGACGAGAGAGGGGAGGTGTACGGAATCTGACCCGCCACCATCGCGTGAAGGCAATCGGCTTTGAAGCAGCGTGGTGAGCTCCGCCGCAGGGAGGGGCCGACTCAGCAGATATCCCTGGATCTCGTCGCAGCGCTTGGTCTTGAGAAAGCACAGTTGGGGCTCGTTCTCCACCCCCTCGGCCATAACGCGCAGCCCCATGCTCTCGGCCATGGCGATCACTGCCGTGGTGATGGCCGCGTCGCTGGGCTGGGTATCGACCTCCCGCACAAAGGACTTATCGATCTTGAGCCGGTCCAAAGGCAACTGCTTGAGGCGACTCAAGCTGGAGTAGCCGGTGCCGAAGTCGTCGATGGCCAGTTGCACGCCCAGGGTCTTGAGGGCATGCAAGGTATGCATCGCCCCTTCCGGGTCCTTCATCAATAGGCTCTCGGTGACCTCGAGTTCCAGCGCCGTCGGATGCAGGCCGGTTTCCTCGAGGATCTGCGCCACCAACCCGGTGAAACCGGGCTGCACGAACTGCAGAACGGAGATGTTGACCGCCATGCGCTCCAGACCCATCCCGGCCTCCCGCCAATCCTTGGCCTGCTGGCAGGCGGTGCGCAGTACCCATTCGCCGATGGGGATAATGAGCCCGCTTTCCTCGGCCAGCGGAATGAATTCGAGGGGCGACACCGTACCCACCAGGCCATTCGTCCAGCGCACCAGCGCTTCCACGCCGCAGATCCGGCCGCTCGCGAGATCGAGCTGAGGCTGGTAATGCAGGGTCAGCTCGTCGCGCTCGATGGCCTTGCGCAACTGGGTTTCAATCGTCAGACGCTTCAGGGCGCTTTCATTCAGACTGGGATCGTAAAACCGATAGAGATTACGGCCCTGGCGCTTGGCGAAATACATGGCCATGTCGGCATTCTTGAGCAAGGTCTCGGCGTCCTCTCCGTCCTTCGGGAACACCGCGATGCCGATGCTGGGCGTGACCAGGATCTCGTGGCCGCCGAGGGTAAGCGGTCGCGACAGATTGGCCTGGATCCGCTGCGCGACGACGGCGGCATCCTCGCTGTGCTGGATTTCGGGCAGCAGCACGGTGAATTCATCCCCGCCCAAGCGGGCAACGCTATCTTCCGGCTCGCGCTCCTCGACGCGCGACACGACATCACCGCCGCGAACGCTCGACTTCAGTCGTTCGGCGGTCTCTTGCAGGAGCAGGTCGCCAACCCTGTGGCCGAGGGTGTCGTTGATACGCTTGAAGTTGTCCAAGTCCAAAAACAGCAACCCGAGGTGGCGCCCGTGCCGTTTGGCCAGCTTGACTGCCACGTCGAGGCGATCCTTGAACAGCTCGCGATTGGGCAGTTGCGTCAGGCTGTCGTGAAAGGCCAACTGCCGAATGCGCTCCTCCGTCTGATGCAGCTCGGTAATATCCTGCAAAGCGCCGTACAGGTGATCGAGACGACCGGACGCGTCGGGGCCTGCCTCAACCTGTTGCCGGACGTGACGCACCTGGCCGCCGACATCCACCACGCGGTGATTGATCGCCCTGGGTCCCACCCCGTTCTGGATATCGCCGAACCACTCACGCGCTCGCGCTCGATCCTTTTCATGCACCCGATCGAGGACCACCGTTAACGGGACCTCGGGCGCTTGGGGATCGAGCCCGAGCATCTCGCACACCTCGCGCGACAAGTGGAGATGATCCTGACCCCGCTCCCAATCCCAGTATCCCAGCCGCGCAATACGCTGAGCGGTGGCCAGCCGACGCTCGCTCCGGTGCAGGCTGACCACTGTCGCAGCGGCCCGCAGCAGATACCGGACTCGGTATTCGAACAGGGAGAAGTTGATCGGCTTGGTGATGAAGTCGGTCGCCCCGGCCACGAACGCTTGGTTGATGGACTCGAAATCATCCAGGCCGGTCATCATCAGGATGGGCACCTGTGCCCCATCGGGCTTGCGGCGAAGCTCGCCGCAGGTCGCGAACCCATCCAGCTCCGGCATCATGACATCCAGGGTAATGAGGTCCGGGCGGACTCGCTCGAATGCCTCCAGCGCCTGGCGACCGTTTTCGGCCTGCTCGACCTGAAAACCGGCCTGTTCCAGGGCCTCGCTGGCCAGGTAACGGGTCGCGAGATCGTCATCGACCACGAGGATCCTGGCCGGAGCGGAAGCGGTGTCAACAGTCATCGGTGGCTCCCTGTCGAGCGCGCAGCGCGCGACTTTCACGGTAAGCGGTCATCATCGGTCAGCGGACGCCGAGTTGACCGGGGTCTCTTTCGCCATCTCGATCACCAGCGCTTCCTCCACCCAGGCATAGTGCTGATCCACTTCCCGCAGCAAGGCGGGAGCGTCTTCCAGCCGGTGATCCCGCCCGCGTTGCTCCAGCTCCTTGCATAAGGCCGCCAACTGCGTTGCCCCCAGGTTGGCGCTGCTGGACTTGAGACCATGAGCCGCCTGGCGCAGCGCCTCACCATCGCCGCTGGCGACCGCTTCCCGCATCCCCTGGAGCAGAGCCGGCGCGCCGTCCAGGTAGAGGCCGACGATCTTGCCGAGCAAGCTGGGCTGGCCCGGCCGCTGCAAGCCGCGAATCTGGGCCAGGGCGCGATCATCCAACCGGGCCGCGGTCGACCCCAGCGGCGTTGAAGACGTTGAGATTGCCGGCATCCTGGCCAGGGGTTGGCCAACTGCGCCCTCCGGGGCCGACGCCTCGCGCGGCCGAGAGGCACCGGGCGCAACGACGTCGGAGCCGAGGGATGGCTCCTCGGTGGGGGGCAGCCACCGCCGCAGGACCCCCAGCAGATCGTCCCGCGCGAACGGCTTGGTCAGATAATCGTCCATCCCGACCGCCAGGCACCGGTCCCGGTCGCCACTGATTGCATGCGCGGTGAGGGCCACGATGGGTAGCCGATGCGCCGCCGGACCGCTGTCCTCCACCACCTTGTGCTCGCGTTCGCGAATGCGCGTCGTGGTCTCGAACCCGTCCATGATCGGCATCTGACAGTCCATGAACACCAGGTCGTAGGAGCGCCGTTGCAGCCATGCGAGTGCCTCCTGGCCGTTGTTCGCGACATCCACCGCGCAACCGAGCTGGGCAAGCGTTGCGACGGCCACTTCTTGGTTCACCGTATTGTCCTCGACCAGCAGCACCCGGGCGTTCCGCCGCGCCAAGGCCGGCTCGGCGTGCTCCGCCGGCCTGACCGTCACCTCCCTGGGGTGCCCGGTGACGGGGTCCCGGAGAACCTCGCACAGGCATCGCAATAACTGGGCGGCGCGCACCGGCTTGGGGAGCTGTTGGCTTACCCCCGCCACGCGTGCTGGCTGGTCCAGCTCCTGCGGCATGCCGAAGGAGGTCAACAAGACCCGCTTGACGCCCTGCAACCCTGGATCCTGGTGAATGGCCATCGCCAGCTCCACCCCGTTCATTTCCGGCATCACCCCATCGAGCAGGGCGACGGCATAGGGGTCGTTCCCGGACTGAGCCGCCCGCAGGCAGTCCAATGCCTCGTGAGCGCTGGCGACCGCCTCTGCGCGCAAGCCCCAGGCCTGCAACTGATGGCCCAAAAACTCGCGGCAGGACGCGTTGTCGTCCACGACCAGCGCCCGCACCCCGGCCAAGGCGGTGGTCTCGTCGGGCTCCTCCGCCCCATCGGCCGCGCGTTTCAGCCGCAGATCGAGCTCGAAGGTCGAGCCCTGGCCCTCGACGCTGCGGACCCGGATGCCACGCCCCCCCATCATCTCCACCAGTTGGCGGGCGATGGTGAGACCCAGGCCGGACCCGCCAAAGCGGCGGGTCATCGAGCCATCGGCCTGATCGAAGGCATCAAACACCCGCTCCTGCAAGTGGGCCGGAATCCCGATGCCGGTATCGCTCACCGAAAACCGCAATCGATGATGCGCGACATCGGTTGTCAGCACCGTGACTCGCATCACGATCTCGCCCCGCTCGGTAAACTTGACCGCATTGCCCACCAGATTGCTCAGCACCTGGCGCAGCCGTACCGGATCGGCCCGCACCGCGATGGGCTCCAGCGGCGGGATGCACAGCAGCTCCAGCCCCTTGCGCTGCGCGCCCTCGGCGAACAGGGTCGCGACCTCCTCGACCAGATCGCGCACCGAGAAGTCCACCTGCTCCAGTTCCAGCTTGCCGGCCTCGATCTTGGAAAGATCCAGCACGTCGTTGATGACCCCCAGCAGGCTGACTCCGGATTGCTGGATCACCTCGGCGAAACGTCGCTGTTCGGGCTGCAATTCGGCGCCCAACAGCAGATCGGCCATGCCGAGAATGCCGTTCATGGGGGTGCGGATCTCGTGGCTCATGTTGGCCAGGAACTGCGATTTCGCCCGGTTGGCCGCCTCGGCCCGTTCTTTGGCCGCGCTCAGCTCCTGAACCAGATGCCGCAAATCGGTATTCGCGACCGAGAGCTCACGGGTACGCGCGGCGACCTCGGTCTCCAGGCGGGCGTTGTAGGCGGCCAGCTCGGCGTCGCGGTGCTGAATCTGCGCCAGCATGTCGTTGAAGCCGTCCACCAGGGCGCCCAGCTCGTCGTCGCTGGCACGCGCCGCGCGAATGGCGTAATTGCGGGTGTCGGCGATCTCGCTCGTCGCTTGCCGCAACTTCAGGATCGGCCCAGAGATCACCCCTTGCAACCGCGCCGCCAGCCCGGCCGCCAGCGCCAGCGAGGCCGCCAGGAGCCCGGCGAGGATCCAGTAATAGCGTCGCAGGTTTTCGCTGAGCTCGCGCAGGTCCGAGTAGATCTCGAGGTAGCCGAGCACCTGTTGCCCCTGTCGGATCGGGGTCTTGACGGCGAGCAGGCGCCCTCCCGCGCCGCGCGCCTCGGCCTCGCCGAGCGTCGTCTCGCCGGTCTCACCGCCATCCCTTTGGGATCGCAGGTCCAACTCCGCGTCCCAGCGACGGATCTGCTCCCGTTGCCGGTCGGTCAGACCGGTTGCCGGGTATTCGGCCAGCAGGACTTCCTGGGGGTCGACGATCGCGGCGTAGGTCACGTCCGGTGTGGTGCGCAGCACGGCCAGATTGTCCTCGGCGGCATCCAGATCGTTGAAGAGCAGCGCCGATGCCGTGTTGGCGCCGATGACGTTGGCCAGCGTAATGAGTTGCGCGCGAGCGGCCTTGCGCTGGGAATAGGTCTCGTTGGCGACCAGCGCGACCGCCACCACCAGCAGCACCAAGACGGTGGTCAACAACATGACCAACATCAGTTTGTTCTTGATCGACAGCTTGTCGAAGGCCAGCATCACGCTTCTCTGTGGGGCTAGTCCACGATCCGGGCCAACTTGAGCAATTGCGAGCTCAGCTTGAGGTTGGCTTGACGGGTCGCGGTCAAGTTGATGTCGAACCGGATGCGCCGGTCGGCCTCGACCAGGCCGATCATGCCGCCGGCCTGCGCGAAGTCACCGATGTCGCTAACGGTCAGGATCGGCAAGCCCGCGAGCTTGGCCAGGACGGTCCTGAATCGCCACTGGTCGGCGCGCCCCACGAACACGATATGGCAGGATTCGAGGCCCGTCGCGCTGGGCAGGTGGCGCACCTCCACCGGACGGTGCTCGAGCCGCTTGCCGGAGAGCGCCGCCAGCGCGCCCGCGAATGGATTGTCCCCGGCGATGCAGATCAACAGCCGCGTGCGCGCGCTGGCGAATCGGTCCGCTGGCCATTCTACGAACTTGGCGAAGTTGTACAGATAAGCCGCTTTGACCGCGTATTCATCGAAGACATCGGCCCAGGCGTTGTGTCGCGGCCAGGGGGCGCCCAACAGCAGAAACGCCACGATGAGCAGCCAAGGACCTCGCAACGACGCCGGACGGCGGCCGGTCGCCGAGGGCCGGCCCCGAGCCCCAACCCGAGCGGATGAGGCCGGCTCGACTGGTGGGTTGCTCAAAAACTCCACTTCACTTGTCCGTAGATGCCGCGCCCGATTTCCACCGGGGACGCAAACGCCTCCTGCACGAACTCCAAATGCGCGCCGCCGAGCAAGTTCGTCCCGACCAGCGACAATTCCAAATCCTTGCGCGGCCGCCAGCCCAGGCGCAGATTCACGGTGGAGTGGGAGTCGATCTCGGCTCGCCCGCTCACGTTAAGCGTCGGTGAGGAGTATGCGTTGACGTAGCGCCACCAAACATCCAAGTCGAGATCATCGCGCGGGCTCCAGGAAGAGAACAGAGAAACTTGATACTGATTGCCGAGGTTATAGATCTTCTCGCCGACCTGGTCCTCGAGATCCGAATACAAGTACGAGTAGGCCAGTCGCAGCCGCCAGTCCAAGGTCGGGCGCCAGTCCGCGGCCAATTCAAAGCCGGTGTTATAACCCGATCCGACATTCCGCAACTCCAAGGGCAAGACCAGATACTGGGGGAGGGCTCGGGTCTCTGGAAAAGGCGTTCTGGGAGTCGTGCCGATGATTCCGTCGTACTCGTTGTAGAAAGCCGCAAGGTCGACGGAAAGCCGCTCCGCCACTTGTGCCCGATAGCCGATTTCATAGGCGACGAGCTCCTCGGACTGGAG
>Ga0114946_10002339_pt1 | contig 13011 bp, 11 predicted proteins | sample WalLakDeSediment_FD_88676 | JGI IMG/M metagenome (GOLD analysis project Ga0114946, IMG submission 88676) | Lake sediment microbial communities from Walker lake, Nevada to study Microbial Dark Matter (Phase II) - Walker Lake 11/02/13 Deep Sediment | ecosystem: Environmental > Aquatic >...
CGACCTACGGATTCGTAGTCCGGCACTCTATCCAGCTGAGCTACGGGTGCTTTGGTTAAAAAAGGCTTATAACTTATTTGACCCTCGGGGGCAAGGGGAAAACTTGCTCCCAGCCGGTTTCCGCCGCTCCGGCCCGCTCCTTTGTCACGCGTTTTGGCGCAGAAAATCGAGGAAAAGGGCGGCGATGGGCGAAAGGCTGCGATTTTTGCGCTGGACCAGGTAAAAGGGCCGGGTGAAGCGGACGTCGCGGATGGCCACCTCGGAGAGCAGGCCGCAATCGAAATCCTCCCGCACCGCCCGGCGGGAAATGATCGCCACCCCGATGCCGGCTTTGACCCCCTGGCGCACCGCCTCGGTGCTGCCCATCTCGGCGATGATCTGCAGCCGGGCCGGGTCCAGGCCGGCGGCGGCGAGAATTTCATTCATCGCCTTGCGGGTGCCGGATTCCCTTTCCCGGTCGATGAAGGGCAGGGTGGTCAGCTCCGCCAGCTCGACCTGGTCCCGCCGGGCCCAGGGATGATCCCGGCCTACCGTTAGCACCAGTTCATCGCTGCAGAGCGGTTCCCACTGCAGGGAAGGTTCGTTCCACTTGGCCCCGGTGATCCCGAACTCGCAGTCGCCCTGGATGACCTTGTCCGCCACCTGGCGGGAACCGGCGATGTTGACCGTGACCAGGACCTCGGGGCAGCGCTGCTTGAAGAGCCCCAGCAGCTCCGGCAGCAGGTAGGTGCCGGGGATGGTGCTGGCCCCGGCCCAGAGGTGGCCGACCAGGCGGCCGCTGTGGCTGGCGATGGCCTCGGTGGCTTCCCGGCGCAGGCGCAGGATCTTGCGGGCGTAGTCGTAGAGAATCTTGCCGGCCTGGGTGGGCAGTACTTCCCGGCCCAGGCGGTCGATCAGGCGGACGTCGAGGGTTTCCTCCAGGCTGCGGATATGCTCGCTCACCGTCGGCTGGGAGAGCAGGGCCGCGTCCGCCGCCTTGGTGAAACTCTTCAGTTCGATAACCTTGCAGAATACTTCCAGGCGATGCAGATCCATGCTCAGCTTCCCGGCGGTTGGCGGCTTTTGGCCTTGTTTTCAGGGGAAACCGGCGAGTTTGGGGCTTCGTCGGGGCAGGGGGTTTGGGGCACCGGGCCGGTGGGATCGAGGCCGGCGGCCGGCCGGTTGTTGCCGGCAACCGCCGCGCTCCCCTGGGCCGGGCCGTCTGTCTCGCCCGGCAGGGGGCCGCCCCGCAGGCTGCGGAGATCAAAACCCGAGGGATACTGGTAAATCCGCAGGTCGAAATGGGGCAGGGCGGCCAGCAGATGATCGAAAATATCGGCCTGGATCGCCTCGTAGTTGGCCCAGACCTGGTCGTTGCTGAAGACGTAAATCTGCAGGGGCAGGCCCTCGGCGGTGGGCTGGAGGTGGCGGATCAGAAAGGTCATCTCCTGGTGGATCTTAGGATGGCGGCGGAGATAGTTGGTCACATAGGCCCGGAAGACCCCGATATTGGTCTGGTGGCGGCCGTTGACCCAGTTTTGCGGGTTTTGGCAGTGGCTGGCGTTGTATTCCGCGATCTCCCGTTCCTTTTCCCGCAGGTAGTCGCCCAGGATTTCGATCTGGCCGAAGCGCTCCAGCATTTCCGGGGTGCAGAAGCGGATCGAGTTCATGTCGATGTTGATCGCCCGCATGATCCGGCGGCCGCCCGACTCGCTCATTCCCCGCCAATTCTTGAAGGCGTCGGAGACCAGGGCGTAGGTGGGAATGGTGGCGATGGTCCGGTCCCAGTTCTGGACCTTGACGGTGTGGATGGTGACGTCGATGACATCGCCGTCGGCGTTGTACTTGGGCATCTCGATCCAGTCGCCGACCCGGACCATGTCGTGGGCCGAAAGCTGGATGCCGGCGATAAAGCCCAGGATGGTGTCCTTGAAGATCAGCAGCAGGACGGCGGTCAGGCCGCCCATCAGGGTCAGCAGGCCCCAGGGCGATTTGTCGGTGAGGATGGCGACGATGAAGATCCCGGCCAGGATGTAGGCCAGCAGGGTCAGGGCCTGAGTATAGCCCTTGAGGGGCTTGCCCTTGACCCCCGGCCGGGAGGCCAGGATCAGGTTGGCCGCGCCCAGCAGGGCATCCAGGCTGCGCAGGACCACCAGGACGAATGCGGTCAGCAGCAGCCGGCGCAGGATTTCCCCCAGGGTATCGGCGTCGGGGAACAGCACGTCGATGGTGAAATAAAGCACCGCCACCGGCAGCAGGTAGGCCACCCGGTTGAAAAAACCTTTCTCGGCCAGGATATTGTCCCAGCGGGCCGAGGTCCGGGCGGCCCGGGCCTCCAGCAGGGGGGCCAGCCAGCGCCGGGCCACCCAGATGGAAACCCCGGCCAGCACCAGAAAAAAGAGGCCGGCGTAGAGATAGGAGGTGGCCACGACCAGGGCTTCGGCCAGGCCCAGTTCGCGCAACCAGTTTTCCAGGGTTTGGGGCATCTTGCAGGTCCGGGGCTGTGGGTTTTTCAGAGCTAAAAGGCAAGATTAACAGGTTCCGGGCTCATGGCGCAAGGGCCAAGCCGGCGGTGGCGCCTCCGGGAACCGGTTTAATGTTCGAGTACGAACTCGTAGGTCAGGCCGGTCTTGGCCAGGTGCTGGAGCAGGTGCTTGAGGCCGTGCAGGTTCTCGATGGCGAAATGGACCTGCCAGGCCGAGGTCCGGGCCGTGGAATTGCGGGAGAGCAGTTCGATATCGGTGATCTGCATTTCCTCCGGGGCCACGCTGAGCATCATCAGCACCCGGTTGCGCGAGGGGGCGGCCAGAATCTGCAGGGTCTGGGGTTTGAAGAGTTTGGTTCCCTTGAGGTTCCAGCGGACATCCACCACATCCTCCCGCTGGACTTTGAGGTTGGCCATGGTCTGGCATTCCTTGTGGTGGATGGAAAGGCCCCGTTCACTGAGCAGGGCGTAAAGCCCTCTTTCGGTGGGGACCGGGTTGCAGCAGCGGGAAAATTTGATGCAGGCCGGGTCCAGGGTGGCCAGGAAAATGCGGTTGAGGGAACCGGTGGGGGGCTGCAGGGTCGGGCGGTCGGCGTAAAGACCCTGGATCAGTTCAAAAACCAGCTCCCGCAGGCGCAGGCGGCCCTCGCCGACGGCCTGGAACAGCTCATCCCGGGAGTCGGCCTGGAAATAGGTGAGAAGGTCCTGCATGCCGGGGCTGTCGAGGATCTCCAGCGGCACCCCGTAGCGCTTGAGTTCCTGGTGGATGATGGAGCGGCCCACTTCCAGGGCCAGGGCCAGGCGCCGGTCCCGGAAGAGCTTGGCCAGTTCCGCCCGGGCCTTGGGGGTCTGACAGAGCTGCTGAATGCCGGGCTCGAAACGGACCGGTTCACCGCGGGTGATGATGCTGACCTGGTCGCCGTCCCGCAGGGGGTGTTCCGCGCCAACCTTCTGCTGGCCGACCAGGGCGCTGACGCAGCGCTTGCCGATGTCGGTGTGGATCTTGAAGGCGAAATCGAGGACGATGCTGCCCTTGGGCAGGACGATCAGGGCGCCCTTGGGGGTGTAAGTGTAAATTTCCTTGGTGCCGCTGACCGCGATCATGTCCCGGTAGGAGCTGCTGTCGTCGCTGCCCATCAGGTCGAACATTTCCCGCACTTCCCGGGTCAGTACGGCGGCGTCGCCCTTGCCCCGGCTGGTCCAGCCCCGCAACAGCCCGGCCCGGGAGGAGTTCTGCATTTCCGGGGTGCGGATCTTGAACAGGATATGCTGGCCCTTGACGTTGCAGCGGACATGGAGGCTCTGGTAGCCGGTGGATTTGGGGTTGGCGATGAAGTCTCGGATGGTGCGGGGAATGGGGGGGTACTGCTGGTCGATCAGGCCCAGGGTTCGGTAGCAGTTCTGGATGCTGTCGGTGGTGATTTCAAATTCCAGGGGATGGACGATGCTTTTGTGGAGAATCTTGTGGGTCTGGTCGAAGTAGGCCCAGAGGCCCTTGGGACGGATCCGGATATCGGCGCTGACCCAGGCCTGGCGGCAGCGTTCTTCCAGGTTTTTCTTGACCTCGAGCATGACCTCGCTGTTGGCCAGCTTGGCGATATGGGCGTTGACCTTCTGGCTCTGGCGGGGAAACTTGTAGGTCAGGGCCAGGTTGTAGAGTTCCCGCTTGATGGCGTAAAGCCCCATGACCTTGGCCAGGGGAGCGTAGATGTCCAGGGTTTCCTCGGCGATTTTCTGGCGCTTGTGCTTGGGCATCGACTCCAGGGTGCGGAGGTTGTGGAGGCGGTCGGCGATCTTGATCAGCATCACCTCGAGGCGGGCGGCAGCCCCGGAGAAGAGCTTGCGGTGAACCATCTTGTAGAAATTCTGGCGGTCCCCGGAAAAGCTGGCGATCTTGGTGCAGGCCTCCACTGTGGCCTCGACGTCGGCCCCGAAAAGCTCGCCGATGGTGGCGGTGGTGATTTCCGGCACATCCTCGATGGTGTCGTGCAAAACGGCGGCGGCGAGAATTTCCGGGTCGCGGACATCCAGTTCCTCCACCATGATCAGGGCCACCTGGAGGGGGTGACTGATATAGGCCTCGCCGGATTTGCGGCGTTGGTCCTGGTGGGCGGTCACGGCAAAGGAGAGGGCCTGCCAGAAGAGCCGGGCTGGGCCCTCCTGGTCGCCGAGGTACTGCTCCATCCGCCGGCAGTAGGCGGCGATATCGAAAGCCGTCCCGTTCTTCAGGGCGATGGGTTGGGTTTCGAGCCGGCCGGGGGGAGAAGGAGTGGGGGCGGCGGTCTTGTCCAGGGCAACCTTTGTCATTAGCAAATCCGCTTAAATGAAGTATGATGTTAAGCAACTTATGATAAATGATTTTGGAACAGTTGGCAGATTTTTTTGGCCCGGAGGATCCGGGCGGCTCCCGGCAAATCCGGGCCGGGAGTAATTCAGGCCGGCGGCGCGGTCTGCGATGACTGCTACCGGGTGTGCTTTTAACTTGTTGTGTTGCTTTTGCCGACCAATGCAGCTGCAATTTTTTGATGAGGTTTTAGATCTTGACCCGTATTAAAACGAAACAGCGGGGCGGCCAGGCGGCCCCGGACAGTGCCAAAAAAAGAATCATGCGCCGGGGCCGCAAGGCCGCCGGCCAGGGAGGCTCGATTTTCGGGCTGCGCGAAGGGAGCCGGGAGGTCGCTGAAGTCCGTGAGCGCCCCCGCGGCCGGCGTCCGGCGGCTGGCAAAGCGGCGGCTAGCGGCGGCAAGGACTTTGAGGCGGTGGTCAGCATGCACCAGCGGGGCTTCGGCTTCGCCATGCTGGCCGATCCCGCCGCGGCGGCCCAATTCAAAAAGGATATTTTCCTGCCCCCCGGCGACGCCCTGGGCGGGGCGGTCCATGGCGACCGGGTCCTGGTCCGGGTGGTCAAGCAGAGCGGCGACCGGGCCGAGGGCAAGGTCCTGGAGGTGCTGCAGCGGGGCATTACCAGGGTGGTAGGCTTTTATGTCGCTGGCAAGAGCACCGGCCTGGTGGAGCCGGAGGATGAGCGTCTGCCCTACAAGATCGTGGTCAAGCGGGCCCGCAGCCAGGGGGCCCGCACCGGCGAGGTGGTTTATGCCGAGATCGAGAAGTTCCGCGACCAGGGCAATCCCGAAGGCAAGGTCCTGGAGGTCCTGGGTGATCCCGCCGATGCCCGGGTGCAGACCGAGATGGCCATCCGCGGCTATGAGCTGTCTCACCGGTTCAGCGCCGAGCTGCTGGCCGAGGCCGACGGCCTCGATGCCAGGGTGAGCCTGACCAAAGAGCGCCAGGATTTGCGCCAGATCCCCTTTGTCACCATCGACGGAGAGGACGCCCGCGACTTTGACGACGCGGTGGCGGTGGAGCCCCTGGCCAAAGGTTTTCGCCTTTATGTCGCCATTGCCGACGTCAGCCACTATGTCCGGCCCGGCACCCTGCTGGATGAGGAGGCCTACGCCCGGGGCACCAGCGTTTATTTTCCCGGCCGGGTGCTGCCGATGCTGCCGGAACGGCTTTCCAACGACCTCTGCAGTCTGATGCCGGGGGTGGATCGCTGCACCTTCACCGCCATCATCGACTTCGACCAGCAGGGGCGTCGTCGTCACGCTGCTTTTCAGCGCAGTCTGATCAAAAGCCGCCACCGCCTGACCTACGGCCAGGTCCGGGCCATGCTGGAAGATGGCGATCCCGAGCTGAGCCGCCGCTATGCCGATGTGCTGGCCGATCTCGGGATGCTGCAGCAACTGGCGGCCCGGCTCAACGAGGTGCGGATGGAGCGGGGCAGCATCGGCTTTGAAATTCCCGAGGCCGACATCCACCTCGACGAGGAAGGCCAGGTGGACCGGATCCGCCGCAGCGAACGCAACGTGGCCCACAAGCTCATCGAGGAATGCATGCTGGCGGCCAACGAGGCGGTGGCCGAATTCCTGGAAAAAAACCAGGCCGAAGTGCTCTACCGGATTCACGAGGATCCCGACCCGGTCAAGGTGGCCGAGTTCGCTGAATTCGCCACTTGCATGGGGCTGCAGATTCCCCCCAGCCCCGGCGGGCCCCGCTGGTTCGGCCAGGTGCTGAAGCTGGCCGCCGGCACTCCCCGGGAGTACATCGTCAGCAACCTGCTGCTGCGCTCGATGCAGCAGGCCCGCTACTCCCCGGAGAATGTCGGCCATTTCGGCCTGGCCGCCAGCCATTACACCCATTTCACCTCGCCCATCCGCCGCTATCCCGACCTCCTGGTCCACCGGGCCCTGGCCGCCCTGTTGGGCGGCAAGAGCGCTAAAAAGGCCAGGGGCCAGGGGGCGCTGCTGCCGTCCGGCCATTCGGTGCCCGAGGCCGGGGTCTGGCTTTCCCGGCGCGAGCGGGTGGCTGTGGATGCCGAACGCAACGTCAACGATCGCCTAGCCGCCCTTTACATGACCGACAAGGTGGGCGAGGAATTCGAGGCGGTGGTTTCCGGGGTGGGGGCCTTCGGTATTTTCGTCGAGCTGGTGGAAATCATGCTCAGCGGCGCCATTTCCCTCACCGAAATGCTCGATGACTATTACGAGGTGGAGGAAAAAAGCCACCGCCTGCTGGGCCGCCGGACCGGTAAAATCTACCAGATCGGCGACCTGGTCCGGGTGCGGCTGGAAGAGGTCGACCAGCGCCGGCGGCGCCTCAATTTCGTCATTGCCCTTTGAGCTCAGCCTCCATTGGTTTTTCCCGCTTTTAAGCCGAGCAGACAGGCTCGATCGGGGACAGATTGCAAGTCTGTCCCCTGGTGAGCCCTTTCCCCACTGGTTTTGACTGATGGTTGAATATCCCGATTTTGCCGGGCCCGATGCCCGGGCCGCCGAGCCGGTCGCCGCCTCCCCGGCCTGGCGGCCGGAAGAACTGCTGGCCAACGCCGCCGTGGTCCTCAAAGAACCCAAGTTCGCCGAAAATATCGGTTCGGCGGCCCGGATAGCCCTGAACATGGGGATCTCCCGCTTGATCGTGGTGGGCCGCCAGGAGCATGAACGGGAAAAAATGCTCCGCACCGCCACCCACAAGGCGGCGGGCCTGATCGACCACCTCGAGCGCCACGAGACCCTGGCCGAAGCCTTGGCCCCCTTCGGCCGGGTGATCGCCACCTCGGCCCGCCAGGGCCGCCAGCGGGGCATGTGCCCGCCGCCCAGGGCGGCCATGCGCGAGGCGGTGCCCTTTCTGGCCCACAACCGGGTGGCCCTGCTTTTCGGCCCCGAAGACCGGGGCCTGACCAACGAAGATCTTTACTTCTGCCAGCAGCTTACCACCATTCCCACCGCCGATTTCTCCTCCCTCAACCTGGCCCAGGCGGTGGCGATTCTCTGCTACGAACTCTCCAGCGCGGTCCACGAAGCCCGGCCGGCTACCCGGGAAGAAAACCGCCCGGCCCTGGCCAGTGTGCACGAGATGAACGCCATGTACGATCATGTCGAGGCGGTGCTGCAGCGCATTGGCTTCCTGCGGGCCGAAGATTCGGCCTACTGGATGAAAAACATCCGCTCCCTGCTAGGCCGGGTCGATCTCCGGGCCAAGGAAGCCAAGGTAATCCGCGGATTTTGCCGGCAATTCCTCTGGCATGACGATCAGCGGTAACGGGGTCAGGTTAGGAGGGGGCCCAGGGGGCAGCGGTCGCAGCGGGGGTTGGTTTTGCGGCAGAATTCTTTGCCGGTGCGGACGATGAGGGCGTGGTATTCGTTGTAGAGCTGGGGGTCGGCGGGGAGGGCGTCGGTGAAGGCTTCCTGGATGGCGAGGTAGTCGGTTTCCTCCGGCAGCAGCTGGTGGCGGCTGAAGATCCGGTGGGTATAGGCGTCCACCACGAAGACCGGCTGGTTGGCGGCGTAGAGGATAATGGAGTCGGCGGTTTCCGGGCCGATGCCCTTGACGCCCAGCAATTGGCGCCGCAGCTCGTTGACCGGCAGGGCCAGGAAGTCGGCCAGGGTGCCGTATTCCCGGTGGACATGGTGGAGCAGGTTGCGGAGGCGCTGGGCCTTGAGGTTGTAATAGCCGGCCGGGCGAATGTGGGCGGCCAGGATTTCCGGGGGGAGTTCGGCCAGGGCGGCCAGGCATTGCTCTTCGTTGGGGCCCGGCGGCCCGCTTGGGGGCCAGTCCTGGTCCTGGCCGGAGGCGGCGGCGGGGCGGGGCAGCAGGTCGAACCCGCGGAGATTGGCGATGGCCTTCTCGACGTTGCCCCAGGCGGTGTTCTGGGTCAGCACCGCCCCGACCGTGATCTCCAGGGCGCTTTCGCCCGGCCACCAGTGCTGGGGGCCGAAGAAGGCCAGCAGGCGCTGATAGATGGCGGCCAGGGAGGAGGAGGTCATGGGCGGGCTTGGGCCTTGGTCGGGGGGCGGGTCAGTCGCTGCGGATGAACAGGAAATAGACGGCGATGCCCAGGGCCAGAACCCCGACCCCGGCCACCGGCAGGACCTTGCTCAATTGCAGGTGGCCGTCGACCACCAGGTCCTCCATCATCGGGCTGCCGGAGAAAATCCACAGGCCCAGGACCAGGGCGGTGATCACCAGGGTGTTGACCGACTGCTTGTAAAAGTGGTAGCCGATAAAAGCGATAAAAGGCACCAGGAACCAGGGGTTGGTGAACAGCCCCCTGACGTCCACCTCCCGGAACTGGTCCGGAACGTTGGTGTTGGCGATAAAATCAACGATAGCGCCGAAAATGTCCATGGCAAGGCCCCCTCAAACCTTCATTCAACTTGCGTCGCTTCTTTGTTCGCGGGTCCGGCTGGCCTGCTTATAAACCTTGATGGCGCAGAACGAGCCGCACATGCTGCAGGCATCCCCGGTGTATGTGTTGCCTTCCTCACGATAACGGCGCGCCTTGTCCGGGTCAATGGAGAGTTCGATCTGGCCCTTCCAGTCCAGGGCGCAGCGGCGTTTGGCCATTTCGATGTCGCGTTCCATGGCCCCGGGCAGTCCCTTGACGATGTCGGCAGCGTGGGCGGCGATCCGCGAGGCGATCACCCCGTCGTGGACATCCTGGGAGCTGGGCAGCTTGAGATGCTCGGCCGGGGTGACGTAGCAGAGAAAATCGGCCCCGGCCGCGGCGGCGATGGCCCCGCCGATGGCCCCGGTGATATGGTCGTAACCCGGGGCGATGTCGGTGACCAGCGGCCCCAGGACGTAGAAGGGGGCGTTGTGGCAAAGCCGCTTCTGAAGCAGGACGTTGGCCTCGATCTGGTTCATAGGCATGTGGCCCGGCCCTTCGATCATCACCTGGACCCCGGCCTCCCAGGCCCGCTGGGTCAACTCGCCGAGGTGGATCAGCTCCTGGACCTGGCCCCGGTCGGTGGCGTCGGCCAGGCAGCCGGGGCGAATGCCGTCGCCCAGGCTCAGGGTCACCTCATGCTCCTTGAGGATGGCCAGCAGGTCGTCGAAATGCTCGTAGAGCGGGTTTTCCCGGTTGTTGTGGCTCATCCACTCGATGGTGAAGGAGCCGCCCCGGCTGACCACTCCCAGCAGGCGGGGATGGTTGTCGATCCGTTTCAGGGTGTCGCGGGTAATCCCGCAGTGGACGGTCATGAAGTCCACCCCGTCGCGGGCCTGCTCTTCGATGGTCTGGAAGATATGGTCGACGCTGACCTCGCCGATCTTCTTTTTTTCTTTTTCGACAAACTGGGCGATGCTCTGGTAAATGGGCACCGTTCCCAGGGGAATCGGGCAGTTCTTGAGAATTTCGCGGCGGATGGCGCTGATTTCCCCGCCCATGCTCAGGTCCATGACCGCGTCGGCCCCGGCCTTGAGGCAGACGCAGAGCTTCTGCAGTTCGTTGTCCAGCTCGGGATGATCCTTGGAAGAACCGATATTGGCGTTGACCTTGGTTCTGAGCCCGGCGCCGATCCCGGTGATCCGGGGAAAATCGTGGTGGACGTTCTTGGGAATGCAGATGGTGCCGGCGGCTACTCCGGCCATCATGGTTGCCACATCGACCCCTTCGAGGGTGGCGCACTGTTCGAAGATCGGGTTGATCTTGCCATTAATGGCGTCTTCGCGAAGACTCATCTTGAAAACTCCCATCCCGGCCGCCGGCGATCGGGGCGGAGGACGCTTGAATTGAGCGGTCAGGACTGCTGAGGAATGCCGAGCCCCGGGCCGCTTGCCGGCGGGAGGCCGACGCAATAGTTGTCTGAACTCAAAAAAGAGAGAGTTTACCAGGGTTTTTCCGCCCCTGTCAACGCAAAACCTCTCCCGGCGGCAAGCCCCGGCCCGCCCCGGTTGGCGGCTGGGCTTGCGGTGCCGGCAGGGGAAGGGCCGGGTTGGCACGGCCGGGGTCGGATCACCAGAAGGGCAGGTAGCCCTGCTGGATCAGCAGGCGGCCGGCGATGGCGATCAAAACCAGGCCGCCGATGATTTCCGCCCGGCGGCCCAGGTTGGCGGTATTGCTCAGCAGGCAGCCCAGGCGCAAGCCGGCGATGGTAAAGAGGGCGGCCACCACCCCGATGAGCAGGGCCGGCAGCCAGACCGGTTCGGCCAGGACGGCAAAGCTCAGGCCCACCGCGAAGGCGTCGAGGCTGGTGGCCACCGCCAGGATCACCAGGATCTTGCCCCGGGTGGGGTCCTGGCTGCGGGCCTGTTCCTGGTGATCGCTCAAGGCCTCGTGGATCATCCGCCCCCCCACCAGTATCAGCAGGCCGGCGGCCAGGGGTGTCCCGAAGCGCTCGACGTAAGCGTGGATGCCCAGGCCCGCCCCCCAGCCCAGCACGGTCATCGCCCCCTGGAAGAAGCCGAAGTGCCAGGCCAGCCGAAAAACCTGGCGCCGCGAAACCCGGCATAACCCCATCCCGGCCGCCAGAGCCACGGCAAAGGCATCCATGGCCAAAGCCACGGCAATCAACAAAACACTTAAAATTCCCATGCCCTAACCCCGGCTCAACCCGGCCAATGCTGCGGCCAGGAAGCCGACCGGCAATCGCGGGTAAAGGCGCAGTATTGCCTCAGGTTGCGGCAAGCGGGCCGGTTCTGCTTGGGCACCAGCTTGAGTTCGCGGGTAAAGGCGCAGGAGCACCGCAGGTTCAGGCAAGAGGAACGGCGCCCCGTACCTCGGTACGCAAGCCGGGCCGATCGCCCGAAGATGCGGTGCTCCTGCGCCTTTACCCATTAGAGTTTGGTTTCGCCGGTGGCGAGCCCTTCCAGGGCCGGGCGGTCGAGAATGGTGATCCGGGGCCCATCGCTGCTGATCATCCCGGCCTTGGCCATTTTGCCCAGAATCCGGGAAAGGGTTTCGGGAATGGTGCCCAGCAGGCCGGCCAGCTGGTTCTTGCTCACCGGCAGCAGAACCAGGTCCCGGCCCTGCTGCTGCTGGCTGAGGTATAGCAGGTGGGCGGCCAGGCGACCGGGGACTTCCTTGAGGGAGAGTTCCTCGATCAGTTGGGCGAATTTTTTCAAGCGCAGGGAGAGAGCGGCCAGCATGTTGAGGGCAACTTCGGGATAGCGGTTGATCAGCTCGATAAAGGCCCGGCGGGGCAGGAAGAGGACCCGGCTTTTTTCCAGGGCCATGGCGTGGGCCGGGTAGCTCGAGCCGAGGAAGACCGCCGCCTCGGCAAAGGGTTCGCCGGGGCCGAAAAGATGGAGGATCTGCTCCTTGCCGTCCGGGGAAAGTTTGTAGATCTTGACCAGGCCGGTCACCACCAGGAAGAAGCCGTCGCCGGGGTCGCCCTCGGCGAAGATCTCGCGGCCCCGGGCGAACTCCTGGTCGGTGGCGATCATGGCCAGTTCGTCGTACTGTTCCCGGTTCAAACCCTTGAAGAGGGAAGTGTTAGCAAGAAAAGCGGCAATATTCATAGGGCTCCCGCGGCCACCGACGCTGACCGGCCGTGCCAGCCGGAACGAAAATGGCCTTGCTTTTTTCCTTTAAAAACGCTTTGCTGGCGATAACTTTCAATCAATAGGAGGAGAAGTTTGGCCATGACCTTAATCGATGGCGGGGTTATCGCTGTTCTGGTCTTTTTTGCCACCTGGGGAGTCTGGGCTGGCTTGGTCGGCCAAATAGCCTTGCTGATCTCCCTGCTGCTGGCGTTCATTGTCGCCGGCATTTACGCTCCGGAATTTCAGGGGCTGCTGGGCCCCTACATTTCCTCGCCCCGCCTGGCTTTTCTGCTCTCTTATCTGTTGCTGGTGGTCGCTGGTTACCTGATATTACGGGTGCTGGCCCTGGTGCTGCAAAACCTGATCCAGTTTACCATCACCCCCTGGTTCGACCGGCTGCTGGGCGGAGCTTTAGGCCTGGCCAAGGCCTATCTGTTGCTGGTGCTATGCTACCTGCTGGTGGCCGGCTTCAATACCCCGCTCAACACCATGCTGGAGCACTCCTATTCCCGGCCTTACCTGGAAGGTGGGGCCCGCTACCTCCAGGATCGGATCCGCAACCACGACAACCTGCAAATCTTCCGCCCCCGCGAACCGGCCATCTCTTCCATCCTGCCGATCCCCGGCGATCCGCCCCCGGGCAGCTCCCGCTGACCGGCCCCAGGTTCAAGCTCCCATTACCGGATCCAAAGGCTATCCCTGAGGATGCCGCCGGCCCTGATCAC
>Ga0114946_10002341_pt1 | contig 13007 bp, 11 predicted proteins | sample WalLakDeSediment_FD_88676 | JGI IMG/M metagenome (GOLD analysis project Ga0114946, IMG submission 88676) | Lake sediment microbial communities from Walker lake, Nevada to study Microbial Dark Matter (Phase II) - Walker Lake 11/02/13 Deep Sediment | ecosystem: Environmental > Aquatic >...
AATGGTCCTACTGCGCGGCCGAAAGGGACCGGGTGACCGTCTTCCCCGATGGCTGCCGCGATGTGCTGGTCATCAACCGACCCGAAACGCGGGCGTTCGTCACCCTGACGGCTTTCGATTTCCACCCCCGCCACGTCGCGCTGCCGCAGGCGACGGTCATCACCGGCTACCGGCTCCGCCCGGGAGCTGCAGTGAATCAACGAGTGCTTGACGCAATTGCCGCCAACCCTGCCGCTGCTCGCGAGATCCTGAGCAATGCAATCGGCGCGACCGACGACGCAGGTGCCGCGATCGGGGCGCTGGCTCTTCCAGGAGCCAGCGTGCGTGGCGCGGCCAAGAGCCTCGGCATATCGGTGCGGACATTGCAGCGGCAGTTCGCGGGGCTGCGTCTGCCGTATCCAGATTACTGGCGCCTGCTGGCGCGAGCACGTCGTGCAGCAGCCCTACTGACTGTGTGCTCCTCTTTGGCGGATGTTGCCCATGCCTGTGGGTTCACCGACCAGGCCCACATGACCCGCGAATTCGCGCGCTGGTTCGGGCAAACGCCTGGCGGCCTGCGCCGCCAGGCCAACCTGCTGGAGGTGGTAGGTCAGCCGGCACTCGGCAACTGGACGGGCGAACAGACTTCCACCAAATAGCCATTGAGGTCGCTGACGTAGGCGGTGGTTTGCCCCCACGGCTCTTCGCGAACCTCCTGCTCCAGGGTCGCACCTGCTGCCAGCGCGCGGGCAAGGGCTGCGCGCACGTCATCCGTCTCGAAGGCCAACTCAAAAACGGGAGCCTTGGGGTTTGGTTTGCCCGGAGCTTTCCCGAGCTGCTGCATCAGTTGGTTGGACGAAAAGGCGAGTTTCGTCTCGCCCGTCGAGAGCTCGCCATAATCGCCCGAGGGGTGCAGGAACGCCTTGTCCAACGCGAAGGCGCGGCCATAGAAATCGAGGGTGGCGGCAACATCATCGACGTAGAGGATCGTGTAACGAAAAATCATTGGCTTCTCCGGTGGCTTGGGTCACGAGCCAATCTAGCCCGATGCTCGCATGAGGTCTTGAAAAATCGCGACACGAGCTGAGAGCTCGCATCCCTCTGCTTCACACCCCGGGGATCCCGCGCACGTGACTGCCAAATTTCACGTTCTCCAAGACCGGATCTCCCTGGGGCACACAGTCGCTTCTGGGCGGTCGCTGCTGGGCGACTGTTGGCACAGGCTTGCGCCACAACCCGGCCGAACCAATCCGAACACCGGCCCGCCGACGGAATTTATCCAGATGGATCAGAACGAGGTCAAACTCTGCGCACACGGCCGCTAGCGCTACCCTAGGTATTGTTCGTACCCCGGTCGATGCCCACTCCCCAGCGGCATCCGCTACCCGTCAAACCCACGCTATCCCATGCGATGACCCGAGGCTTCAAGCCGCTCCGGTACGTTGCCTTCGTGGTGACGTTCCCGTTGTACGGCCAGCATGGGCTGCTTCGCGTTGACAGCCCAACGGTGCCTTAAGCCGATCTTAAGACTCGGACGTCATCCTGCGCACATCGTCAAAGAGGACGCACGATGCGCAACGCACAGCATTCGACAACCCGCCTCCTGGCCTGCCTCGGCGGACAGCCCCGTCTGGACCTGATCTGCAGCGCTGCAAGGGCCGACGGCACGATGCGCGGACAGATGGAAGCTTTCGTCCAATCGCGATTCGCCGAGATTTACGGGGCTCAGATCAGCCGCTTCATGCCGGAACTGCTCGGGCTCTGCCGGTCGGGCGAGTTGCTGGCGGTGATCGGGCTGCGGCCGGCCGTCGAGGGATCCCTGTTCCTCGAGATCTACCTCGATAAACCCGTCTGCCACTTGCTGCGACAGCACAGCGGCATGCCTCTCGCAAAGGAACACTTGGTCGAGGTCGGCAACCTGGCCGCGATAACGCCGGGGGCCGCACGCCTGCTCATCACCGCGCTGACGCATTACCTCGCCCATCGTGGCTTCACCTGGGTGGTGTTTACGGGCACGCCGATGCTGCTGAACAGCTTCCAGCGCCTGAGCCTCAGCCCGGTGGATCTCGGTCCGGCCGACCCCTTGCGACTCGGCGACCAACAGAGCGAGTGGGGCAGCTACTACGCCACCCAGCCGCGGGTCATGGGCGGTTACGTACCCGAAGGGCTGGCCCAGTTGCAGCGCCGCGGGGTGCTGGAGCGGCAAGGCTACCAGCCGCTGTACGACACCCTGCATCTGGATACTGCACATGCCTGCGCCTGACCGCTTCTGGCATGTCCTGTCGGGGCACCCACCCGATGGCACGGCCCTCGTCGACGACCAGGGTGAGCTGAACCTTGCCGGGCTGCTGGAGCAGGTGGCGCGGCGCGCCGATGTGCTGGAAGCCTATGGCAGCCGGGTGCTGGCGCTCGCGCTGGGGAACGGCCGCGAGTGGCTGCTCTGGGATCTGGCTGCGTTGCGCGCCGGCGTTGTCTGTGTGCCGATCCCGGGCTTCTTCAGCAACGCGCAGTGGCGTCACGTGCTGCTCAGCACCGGGGCCGATACCCTGATCGGCAACCTCCCCGCTGGGCTCTCACCCGAGGAGTTCGGCTTCACCGAGCGTCCACCGGGGTGGCGGCGCCGCCCGGCAGCGGTCGAATTGCCCGCGGGCACCGCCAAGATCACGTTCACCTCCGGCAGTACCGGTCAGCCCAGGGGCGTTTGTCTTTCCGCCCGATCGCTCTTTCAGGTTGCCGAAAGCCTGAACGAGGTCTGCAGCGAGGTCGCTCCCAGGCGCCATCTCTCGCTGCTGCCGCTCGGGGTGCTGCTCGAGAACCTCGGGGTTTACGCGGCCCTTCTCGCAAGGGCCCCCGTGTACCTGCCGGCGGACCCCGGCGAGCGGGGCAGCACCGTCGACGCATCGCGGCTGCTGGGCCTGCTGGAACAACTGCGCCCGCAAAGCCTGATCCTCGTGCCCCAGTTGCTCCAGGCTCTGCTTGACGCGGCGCAAAGGGGATGGGCGCTGCCCGCCAGTCTGCGCTTCATCGCGGTCGGCGGCGCCTGCGTCGCGCCGACGCTGCTGCACCGGGCCGCGCAACGCAACTGGCCGGTGTTCGAGGGCTACGGGCTGTCGGAGTGTGCCTCGGTGGTATCGCTGAACCGTCCCGGGCACAACCGGATCGGGACGGTCGGGACGCCGCTGCCGCATGTGCGCATCAGCATGGCCCCCGACGGCGAGATCCTGGTTCACGGCGCCCGGCCGCTGGGCTACCTGGGCGAGCGCGGACCGGTCGCGGATCCCTGGCCGACGGGGGACATCGGCAGCCTGGAGGATGGCTACCTGGTGATCCGGGGACGCAGGAAGGACCAATTCATCACCGCGTACGGCCGCAATGTGAACCCGGAATGGATCGAGGCGGAATTGATCCACCAGCCCCCGATCGCCCAGGCGGTTGTCCACGGCGAGGCGCTGCCCCGGAACCTCGCGCTGATCGTCCCGCGCAGCCCCGCGGTGACGCGAAACGATATCGAGGACGCCGTGGCCACAGTGAATCAGGGGTTGCCGGACTACGCCCGAATCAGCGCCTGGCTGCTGGGCGAGCAGGCGTTCACCCCCGAGAACGGGTTGCTCACCGCCAACGGGCGCCCGCGCCGCGACGCCATCCTGAAACTCCACCGGCCCGCATTGTTGGGCCTTATCCACGAGGACCCGACCCCATGAGCTTCTTCCTGTCCCTGCATCAGGCCACCACGTCCGAGCGAGACTACCTGCTCACTTCGCCCCTGATTGGGGCCGCGTTAAGTGGCTCGGTGAACCGGGGAACCTACATCGCCTTTCTCGAGCAGGCATACCACCACGTGAGCCATACCGTGCCCCTGCTGATGGCCTGCGGGTCCCGTCTGCCCCGCCACCTCGGGTGGCTCCGTGACGCCATCGCACATTACATCGAGGAGGAGAACGGCCACGAGGAGTGGATCCTGAACGACGTCCGAGCCAGCGGCGGAGATGCCGAGGCCGTGCGCAACGGCCAGCCGGCGCTGGCCACCGAGCTGATGGTGAGCACCATGTACGACCGGATCGCCCGGATCAACCCCGCCTCCATGCTGGGCATGGTGTTCGTGCTCGAAGGCACGAGTGTCGCCCTCGCGAGCCGTGCCGCCGCCAGCCTGACCCAGGCGCTGCGCCTGCCAGCGGAGGCCTTCACCTACCTGACCTCGCATGGCGCGCTCGACCAGGAGCACATCCGCTTCTTCGAGCGCTTGGTGAACCGTCTCGACTCGCTCGAGGATCAGCGCGACGTCCTGCATACCGCGAGAGTCGTTTACCGCCTCTATGCCGACATGTTTCGAGCCCTTCCCGTACCACAGGAGAAAACTCATGCGCTTGCAGGCTAGTTCCGTCGTTCTCACCGGAGCCACGGGGGGTATGGGCCAGGCCATCGTCGATGCGTTGTGCGCGGCCGGCGCCCGGGTGCTCGTCGTGGGGCGTCAGCTGGGCATGCTGGATGAGATCCAGCAACGTCATCCTGGCCAGGTGGAGAGCCTGCATGCCGACCTGCGCCGCGCGGAAGACCGGGCCGGGATCGTCGCCGCGGCCCGCCGGTTGACCGGATTCAACGTCCTGATCAACGCCGCGGGGGTCAACCATTTCGGGTTGTTCGAATCGATGGACGACGCGGGAATCGCGGATCTGATCGACACCAACCTGACCGCCACCCTGCAGCTGACCCGGTCCCTGCTGCCCCTGCTGAAGGCGGCGCCGCAGGGCTGCGTGGTGAACATCGGCTCGACCCTCGGCTCCATCGGCTATCCCGGCTTCAGCACCTACTGTGCCAGTAAGTTCGCCTTGCGTGGATTCTCCGAAGCACTGCGCCGCGAGTTGGCGGACACCCGGGTCGGCGTGCTGTATCTCGCCCCGCGGGCTACGCGCACGGAGATGAACAGCGCCAGGGTCGAGGCGATGAATCGCGTGCTGCAGGTCGCCATGGACAGCCCCGAGCTAGTCGCCGTCGAACTGGTACGAGCCCTCGACCGCGACCTCCGCGAAGTGCATCTCGGCTGGCCGGAGCGCCTGCTGGTCCGCCTGAACGGTCTCCTGCCGAGGCTGCTGGATGGCGCTTTGCGCCGTCGGCTGCCGACCATCCAGCGCTTCGCACGACCGACGCACAAGACCCCTGTCCAATCGGAGCAGAAATCATGAAGACCCTGACCAGCCTAGTCGCCGCCGCCCTGCTGACCTGCGTCAGCTTTGCGGTGCAAGGCGCGGACCTCGGCCACCTCCAGTCCCGTTGGGCGGAGATCCGCTACCATTTGCCGGCGGAGCAGCAGGTGGCCGCCTATGCCAGCCTCGCGGCCGAGGCCGAGAGTCTCGCGCACGTGGACCCCGACAATGCCGCCTTGTTGATCTGGCAGGGCATCATCCTCAGCAGTTGGGCTGGCGCCGAGGGCGGGCTGGGGGCGCTCGACAAGGTGAAGCGCGCCCGATCGGTGCTGGAAAAGGCGCTGGCGATCGACGCGTTGGCACTCGATGGTTCCGCCTACACGAGCCTCGGCGCGCTCTACTATCAGGTTCCGGGCTGGCCCCTCGCCTTCGGCAACAAGAAACAGGCGGAGAAGCTGCTGCTGCAGGCGCTCGATATCAACCCCGATGGGATCGACAGCAACTATTTCTGGGGGGATTACCTGGTACAGCAGAAGCGCTATGCTGAGGCGCGTTCCGCCCTCCTTAAAGCACAGGCGGCACCCGCGCGGCCCGGGCGCGAGCTGGCCGATCGTGGCCGACAGGGCGAGATCCTCCAGCTGCTGGAACGACTGTGAACCGGGACCTTCATGCGACTGTTGCTGGTTGAAGACGACGCATCCCTGGCCGCTGGGATCCAGGCGGCGTTGCAGCCTGAGGGGTACACCGTCGACTGGCTGCAGGACGGGGTCAGCGCACTGCATGCCCTGCGCAGCGAGCCGTTCGACATGGCCATCCTGGATCTCGGGCTGCCGCGCATGGATGGCCTGGAGGTCCTCAGAAACCTGCGGGCCCGGCAGCACCCGTTACCCGTGCTGGTCCTCACCGCCCGCGATGGCGTGCAGGACCGGATCGCGGGTCTGGACGCCGGCGCCGACGATTACCTGGTGAAACCCTTCGACACCGCCGAACTCAAGGCCCGCCTGCGTGCGCTATTGCGCCGCAGCAGTGGGCGCGCGGAGCCCGTGATCGACCTGCGCGGAGTGACACTGGACCCTCAGAACCAGCGGGTGACCTGTCTGGGACGGCCGGTCAGCCTGTCACGCAAGGAATTCATCCTGCTGCACGAGCTGCTGGCTCAACCGGACCGGGTGCTGACCCGCGACCGGCTGGAGCAGGCCCTCTACGGCTGGAACGAGGACGTGGACAGCAACACCCTCGAGGTCCATATCCATCATCTGCGGCGCAAGCTGTTTCCGGAGCTGATCCGTACCCTCCGCAGTGTCGGCTACATGATCGAGCGGCAGGCGTGACTTCGATCCGCCGCCGCATCCTGGTTCGCGTGCTGGGGTTGCTGGTCGCCGGTTCGCTGGTACTCGGACTGGTGAGCTACTGGGATGCGGCGCACGAGGTGGAAGAGCTGTTCGATGCCCAGCTTGGGCAGAGCGCGCGGGTCCTGATGGGCCTGCTCACCATCCCCGAGGAACGCGTGGATCACGACGAACTGGCCCGCGCCCTGGTCGAGTCGGCGGACGTGATGCCGGTACTCGGACACCGGTATGAGAGCAAGATCGCGTTCCAGGTGCGTGATGCGGCCGGACAGGTGATCGCCCGCTCCTTCAACGTTCCGGATCTGGACGCGGAGCATTGGCAGCCGGGCTTCGCTCACCTGCGTCAGAATGGCCAGAACTGGCGCAGCTATGTGCTCATGGATCCGGGCATGAGCCTGGCGATATGGGTGGGCGAACTCGGCGATGTGCGCGGGGAACTGGTCCACAAGATCGTTCGCAGCACCCTGATCCCGGGCCTGATCGGCATTCCACTCATGCTGCTGCTGGTCTGGGCGGCGATCGGCTCTGGCCTGCGCCCGATGGAAGCGATGGCCCGGCTGATTCGCCAGCGCGACCCGCACAGCCTGCAGCCGCTGGTGTTGCAGGATCTGCCATCGGAACTGGAACCGATGCAGGCGGCATTGAACCGGCTGCTGGAACAGCTGCATGAGCTGGTGGCCCGTGAGCAGCGCTTCATCGCCGATGCCGCCCATGAACTGCGCACCCCGCTCGCTGTCCTCCAGGTTCACGCCAACAACGCCTTGGGAAGCAAGGACCCGGCGCAGCGCGACGAGGCCCTGTCGCATCTGCGTGACGGTGTGCGGCGGGCTACGCGACTGGTGTCGCAACTGCTCACTCTCGCGCGTCTGGGCGATGAACAGCAACCCGAAAAGGTCCCGGTCCGGCTGCTCCAGACCTGCCGGAGCGAACTCGCTGTTCTGCTGCCGCTCGCCCTGACGCGGCAGCAGGAGCTGGACCTCGATGCCGCGGAAGGGTTACCCGCGACCCTGCGGATGGAACCGGGCAGCCTCGAGACACTGATCCAGAACCTGGTGGGCAACGCCATCCAGCATTGCCCTCGCGGCAGCAGCATACGGCTCGGGGTATCGTGCCAGGACGGGCTGCTGCGGCTGAGCGTCGATGACAGCGGCCCCGGGGTACCCCCGGCGGAGCGCGTACGCCTGTCGGAACGCTTCTTCACCCTAAGCACCGCTCATGGCGCCGGACTGGGCCTGTCCATCGTCCAACGGATTCTGGAACGCCACGGCGGCCATCTCGATCTTGCCGACAGTCCGCTGGGTGGCCTGAATGTCACCGCAACCCTGCCGTTGGCCTGATCCCGGTGCAGACGGACTCGCCGCGAGCAGGGACGATGGGCAATTTCCCTGCCCGCGGCAGGGCGCAAGCCCCGGTGGCAATGAACACGCTTCCGGGGGGCTGCGAGCTTTCCCTAAGGGGGCTGCTTGGGCGGATCGCGCACGAACGATGCGCCGGTTCGGGCATCGAAAGGCCTACCCTGCCGCACTCTGGTTCATATACGCTGCAAGCAGCACCCAGATCCCGATGAAGGCGAAGATCCCGGCGCTCAGGCGCTGCATCAAGCGGGCGGGAATCCGGGCGGCGTAGCGATGGCCGATCCAGATCGCCGGGGCATTTGCCGCGACCATCCCGAGGGTGCTCCCCGCCACCACCAGCAGGACGGTCTCAAAGTGGGCCGCCAGGGCCGCGGTCGCGACCTGGGTCTTGTCCCCCATTTCCATCAGGAAGAACAGCACGAAGGTGGTCACAAACGCGCCGCGCACCGAGACCTCGGGCGGATCATCGCCCTCGTGATCCCCGCGCAGTGTCCAGGCCGCCATCAGGAGAAAGCCCAGACCGACGATCCAGACGATCAAATTCTCCGGCAACAGGCGGGCAACCCAGAGGCCTGCGATAGCGGCAAGCCCGTGGTTCGCGATCGATGCGGCCACAACACCGGCGAGGACCGGCCAGGGCTTGCGGAACCGGGCACTGAGCGCGAGGCTCACGAACTGCGTCTTGTCGCCGATTTCGGCAACCGCAACCGTCACCAGCGCGAGAAGGAAGATTTCCACGGCAGGACTCCCAGAGGCCGGACGGCGGAAACCAGTGGCACAGCCTCCCGTCCGGCCCGGATCGGAAGCTGAAACCACAGGTCTCGCCAAACCGTAACGGCCGCGTGCGCCATGACCTTCCGGTCAATTATGTTGACGCACGCTCCCGGCATCGCGCCGGGACGGCTACTCCCCTGAAGCGGGCGTGATGCTAACACGCGACCAGAATCGCCGTCTCGCCGCGTGCTGACACAGCCGTTCCCGGGCTTCGCCGTGCCGGCGCGAACCCGCGAGCACCACGCGAGGGGCTCCCTTTGGCTTACAGTTCACACGCACATGCCGAGTACCCCCGCCGACGATCCCAAGGAGTGCCCCGATGACCTCACCCAACCACACCGTACTGCCGCGACCGGGAAACCTCTGGCTGCACGGACTGGTCATGTTGATCCTCGTGCTGCTGGTGAATCTCGCCCAGACCGTCCTCGGGGTCTGCGCGATCCTCCAATTCCTCTGGATGCTGTTCGCGAAGGAGCGGAATGCGGGGATCGCCCGGTTCGGTCAGGGCCTCGCGCATTGGCTGGCTGTGACGGCCCGATTCCTCACTGGCGAGTCCGATGAGCGTCCGTTTCCGTGGACGAGCTGGGCGCAATCGAAAGCCGATTGAGGGAATCCCGTCGGCTTTGCGCTTGCTTGCGGCCTCCGATCCCTCCTCGGCGACTGCCCGGTCTGGGTCCAGGCCGTGTGAAACCTCACCCTACGTGAATACGGTGGAGGGGCCGGGCCGGCGCTCAGGGTGAAATCGAGCGGGAGTGGCGGGAAGATCTTGCCAGCGGGGCCTTTCCAAGAGCGTGGTGTGGCGCTGTCCTGGAGGGGCTCAGATTCCTTGGGTTTTCGTACAGCCTGGGTCGGCTTGAGACCCCGACGGTCGGCGTCGGTAGTGGTCGGCTCTGAACGGCCACTCGGTCTCGATGGATGAGGGTCCCCAGTCGCGCCTCAAGCGGACATTCGTCACCGGCCCTTTGGTGATTGGATCAGGTACCTTTCTGAAAAGGGCTTTTGCCCTCCTATACTCCCTGCGCCCCGTCAATACCCCCGTCAATTTCTGCGGCTAGACTCTTACCCATGTCCTTCATCACCGGAAACCGTTCCGCCCTCACCATCGCCGCCGTAGCCTTGTTACTGGCGCTCTGGATCCTCAGCGGCGTGCTCACCCGTGAGCCGCCGCAGATCAACCAGCGCGCCGAGGCGCAGCCCATGACCGTGGCGGTGACCCGCGGCGCGGCCCAGACGGTGGAGCGGCTGCTCACGCTCCAGGGGGAGGTGCAGGCAGACCAGCGGGTGACGGTGCGCGCGGAGACGGCGGGGCGCATCACGACCATCCCGGTGGAGTTGGGTCAGCGGGTGGATGCGGGGGAGGTGATCGCGCGCATCAACATGGACGACCGGGAGGCGCGGTTGCGCCGGGTCGAGGCGGCGGTCAAGGGACGGGAAACCGATTATCGCGCCGCCCAGCAACTAGCCCGGGAGGGCTTCCAGGCGCAACTGCGGGTGGAGACAGCGCTTGCGGAACTGGAGGCGGCCCGGGCCGAGTTGGAGGCGGTGCGCCTGGATATCGCCAACACCCAGATCCGTGCGCCCATCGCCGGGGTGTTGAATCACCGCTTTGCGGAGGTGGGCGATTTCCTCGGCCGTGCCGATCCAGTGGCCGAGGTGCTGGAGAACCATCCCCTGCGCGCCGTGGTGCAGGTGCCACAGCACAACGTGCACCGGGTGCAGGTAGGCGGGCCGGCCCACGTGCGTTTCGTGGACGACAGCGAGCACACGGGCACGGTGCGCTACATCTCCGCCGGGGCCGATACCACCACGCGCACCTTCCGGGTGGAGATCACCGTGCCCAACGAGGACCGCGTGCTGCCTTCGGGCGTGAGCGTGCAGGTGCGCATCCCGGTGGAGCAGGTGATGGCCCAGCGCATTTCCCCGGCCCTGATCGGGCTGGACGAGCGCGGGCGGCTGGGCGTGAAGACCGTCGACGGAGATGACCGGGTGGCCTTTCACGAAGTGGCCGTGGTGCGCGCCGATGCCGACGGAGTCTGGGTTACTGGCCTGCCCGAGGATGCCCGCATCATCATCATCGGCCAGGGTTTTGTGAACGCGGGTGAGCCCGTGCGGGTGGTGGACGAAGGCGCGGGTTCATGAACGCGATCATTCAGGCGGCCCTGGATCGCAATCGCACGGTCCTGCTCCTGCTGCTGCTGATTCTCACTGCCGGCGGGCTCAGTTACGTCTCCATCCCCAAGGAGGCGGCGCCGGACATCGACATTCCCATCTTCTTCGTCTCGCTCACCTATTCCGGCATCGCCCCGGAGGACAGCGAACGCCTGTTGGTGCGGCCCCTGGAGCGGGAACTCATGCCCGTGGCGGGCCTGAAGGAACTGCAGTCCCGGGCCGGGGAGGGTTTCGCGCTCATTCGTCTCGACTTCGTGCCGGGCTACGACAACCGTCAGGCGTTGGCCGACGTGCGCGAGCAGGTGGACCTGGTGCGCGGCGAACTGCCCCAGGGAACCGACGAGCCCCAGGTGATGGAAGTGGATCTGTCCATGTTCCCGGTGCTCACCACCACGCTCTCGGGGCCGGTTCCGGAGCGCACCCTGGTGCGCCTGGCCAGGGACCTGCGCGACCGGCTGGAGGCCCTGCCCGGCGTGCTGGAGGTAAACATCGGCGGCGACCGGGAGGACGTGCTTGAGGTGGTGGCCGACCCGTTGATCATGGAAACCTACCAGCTGCCCTACCAGCAGCTCATCCAGGCCATTGAGCGTAACAACCGTTTAGTGGCCGCCGGGGCCATGGACACGGGCGCAGGCCGGGTGACCCTCAAGGTGCCGGGGGTGATCGAGTCCCTGGAGGACGTGCTCAACCTGCCGGTGAAGGTGGACGCGGGTACGGTAGTCACCTTCGGCGATGTGGCCACCGGGCGGCGCAGCTTCAAGGACCCGGAGGGCTTCGCGCGCGTCAACGGCCAGCCGGCGGTGGCGCTGGAGATCCGCAAGCGCGGTGGCGCCAACATCATCCACACGGTGGACGAGGCGCTGGCGGTGATCGAGACGGCCCGGGCCGACTGGCCCGAGGCGGTGCGGGTGGATCACCTGCAGAACATGGCCGACGACATCGCGGATCTTCTCGGGGATCTGGAGAACAACGTGATCCTCGCCATCGTGCTGGTGATGCTCACCATCGTCGCGGCCCTGGGCGGGCGCTCCTCCTGGCTGGTGGGGCTGGCCATCCCCGGCGCCTTCCTAGGCGGGATCCTGGCCATCCATCTCATGGGTTTCACCCTCAACATCGTGGTGCTGTTCTCGCTGATCCTGGTGGTGGGCATGCTGGTGGACGGGGCCATCGTGGTGGTGGAGCAGGCAGACCGGTATCTCGCCGAGGGCATGGAGCGGCGTGCGGCCTTTGGCGGCGCGGCGGTGCGCATGTCCTGGCCCATCATCGCCTCCACGCTCACCACGCTCGCCGTATTCTTTCCCATGCTGTTCTGGCCGGGCATGGTGGGCGAGTTCATGTTCTATCTGCCCGCGACGGTGCTGGTGACGCTGACCGCCTCCCTGCTCATGGCGCTGATCTTCATTCCCACCCTGGGCAGTCTGGTGGGGGCGCGGGACGCCAGCCGCCCGGCGCAGGTGGCGCGCATCCAGGCCGCCGAGCGCGGCGACTATGATCACATCGACGGCTTTACCGCCCACTACGTGCGCCTGCTGCGCTACCTGGTTAATCATCCCGGGCAGACCTTCTCCGTGGCCGCCATCTTGGTGGTGGCGGGCTATGCTGCCTACGGCCAGTTTGGCCGGGGCGTGGACTTCTTCCCCCACGTGGAGCCGCGCTTCGCCCAGGTGCAGATCCAGGCCCGGGGGGATCTCTCCGTGTGGGAGGCCGACGCCCTGGTCCGCCGGGTGGAGGCGCGCCTGCTGGGCGTGCCGGAGATCGAGACTGTGTACGCGCGCACCATCGGCACACCTCGGGAACGGCTGATGGCCGACTATGCCGAGGACGTGATCGGCGTGATCCAGCTGGAGCTGGCGGACTGGCGCCTACGCCCGCCCGCTGCCGAGATCCTCGCCCGCCTGCGGGCCGAGACCGCCGACCTGCCGGGCCTGGTGCTGCAGTTCCGCGAACAGGAGGGCGGCCCGCAACAGGGCAAGCCCATCCAGGTAGAGGTCTCGGGCCGGGAGGTGGCGCAGCTCTCCGAGGCGGTCGCGCACCTGCGCACCCGGATGGACCGCCTGGGCGGCTTTGTGGACGTGGAAGACGACCGCTCCCTGCCGGGGGTCGAGCTGCGCGTGGAGGTGGATCATCGGGAGGCGGCGCGCTACGGGGCGGACATCGGCCTGCTGGGCAACGCGGTGCAGATGGTCACCCAGGGGATCCGTCTTGGCGGTTACCGGCCCGAGGATGCCGACGAGGAGGTG
>Ga0114946_10002342_pt1 | contig 13005 bp, 7 predicted proteins | sample WalLakDeSediment_FD_88676 | JGI IMG/M metagenome (GOLD analysis project Ga0114946, IMG submission 88676) | Lake sediment microbial communities from Walker lake, Nevada to study Microbial Dark Matter (Phase II) - Walker Lake 11/02/13 Deep Sediment | ecosystem: Environmental > Aquatic > Freshwater...
CCCCTGACGTGATCAACGAAAGAGCGAAGTGGGTGATACGTATTGGGTTGGAGTGGGGCAGCCCTTACATTTTGTTCTGGGAAATGTATAACAACGAGCTGGACCCTGTAACCGGTGAAAACCGTGGCTTCTGGCTGATCAACGACCGCAATGAAAAGATGCCGCTCTATCATACACACCGACAGTTCTATAATGAGTCGCGCGAATGGTTGATTGCATACACCGTCAAACATGGCAGAATGCCCACGCAAGAGGAATTTATGGAAGCAGCGCTGTCGTTTAAGGCGATACAATAATCGGTGCCAAAGGACACATTGCAGGGGCGAAAAATTTTCGCCCATAAACCAGATTCATTAACCGCCCATAAACCGGATTCATTAATCGTTCTTGCACAAATTGCATACATACGCATAGACACGATTTATCGCGTCTCAAAAGAAAATGCTGTGAGCGTGGTGCAAACGATAAACGAAAATATCAAATATAAAAGATTATGGATAGTATACATTCATTGAAATTCTTTAGTCCAAAAGCAGCTGCCGGGATTATTGTTTTGTCAGGCCTGTCATTCTCGCAGTGTGGTGAGGTGGGGAAAGAAGATAACCGGCCAAATTTTCTTTTTATCATGCTTGACGACCAGCCTTTCGATGCTTTTGAGCATGCAGGGAGGTATCCGTTTTTGCAACTGCCACATCTTGACAGGTTGCACCAGGAGTCGGTAACGTTCAATAACTTCTTTTGTACGGCTTCCATCTGCAGTCCATCGCGGGCATCGTTCCTGACCGGCACCTATCCGCATATTCACGGGGTAAACCAGAACCATCCCAGGGTTGATCCAAACTGGGACGACTACCCGCCGTATAGTGTGCATCTGCAAAAGAATGGTTATCAGACCGCTTTTGTCGGCAAGATCCATATGGCCCATTTACCAGGGAGAAGCCATATCAGACCAGGCTTCGACTACTGGCTCAGCTTCAATGGACAAGGTGAGTATTTTAATCCGGAACTGAATGAGAACGGGCGTGAATTTGTAGAACAGGGATATATGACCGATATCCTGACAGACTATGCTGAGAGATGGCTGCGCGAATTCAGGGAGCCAGGCAAGCCTTTTCACCTGGCGCTGTGGCATAAAGCAGTTCATGAGCCGTATACACCACCTGACCGGCACAGAGACCTGTATGCCGGTGAAAAGTTACCCGAGCCCCCCTATGGCACCCACCTGGAAACTTTTGAAGGCAAACCTGAATGGCAACGCATCAAGGCCTATGACAGCAACTGGAGAAACTATGAGCCGGTGCCTTCCCTGCCTGTTAAAGAGTGGAATCCCTATAACAGCCGCTATATGACCCTGCTTCGCTGTATCAGCGCAATAGATGAGTCGGTCGGACACATCCTGGAGCTGCTTGAGGAACTTGATCTGCTGGATAACACGGTAATCATCTACACCAGTGACAATGGGTATTTTATGGGTGAGCACACCTATTGGGACAAGCGGATCGCCTATGAGAATTCGATAAGGATACCCATGATGATCAGGTACCCGAAACGGTTTCAGCCCGGACTCCAGGTGGAAGACATGGGGTTGAATGTGGATGTGGCACCCACCATCCTGGAGATGGCCGGGATCAGGGTACCGTCTCACATGCAGGGAAGGTCATTGCTGCCAGTATTAACCGGAGAGCAGAAGGGAGCATTAAGGGAGTCGTTCTTGTTTCAATACTGGATGGACGATGCTTACCCATATGCCGGCCCCGACCAGGTTGCCGTCAGAACTACAAGGTATAAGTACGTGGATTCCTTTCTTGAGAACGACATCAATGAGTTGTATGATCTGGAAAAAGACCCCGGTGAAATGAACAACCTGATTAACAACCCGGCCTATGCAGATGTGCTGGCCGACATGAAACAAGAACAGCAACGGCTGATCCAAAAGCTAGGGTACCATCGCGACCGCGATTTCTGGCTGCGGAAAGTGGTGGGAGAGAATTAGGGAAAAAAAGTTGAGACGTCGATTTATCGCGTCTCAGGTCGAAGGTCGAAAGATGCAACAGATGCAGGGGCCCATTAAACGCGCCCATTAAACGCACCCATTAAACGCACCCATTAAACGCACCCATTAAACGCACCCATTAAACGCACCCATGAACCATAAAATAATAATAAAACCAGTATAATCGTGAAAAAGATTGTTCTCTTCATGTTGTTTAGTTTTCCTTTCGCGCACGCAATGGCCCAGGGGGGTGGTTACTGGAACAGGAACACCCACCTGGTGCCGTGGCGTTTCCCGCTGGTCAATCCAGAACTGGTGGAAAGGCTTGACTTGACGGGTGATGGAAAACCGGATGTGATCCGGGGGCTATTGTTGCCCGACTCTTTGCCATTTATGTGGATCGATCAGGATGGATCGATGACCTGGGATTGTTTGGAGGGCAATACCGTGAACGGATTATTGCTGGTTGACCGCAACCGGGATGGTTATTTCGACGGGCCGCGCGATCTGATCATCAAATGGGGCGACAGGAACAATAGTGGGACGCCGGATGTGATGATGGTGGTGCAGAACGGTGGTGAACGGATGCATCATTACTTTGACTGGGGCGCTGACTATATGATTGTCATTGACAATGAAGACCAGGGGATCCTGAACCATGTCGACTGGAACCTGGCATTGCTGCAGTGCTGGGAGCACGAAGGGAGGGCCAATTTTTTCCCTGACTACCATGGCAATGTCAAATTCCTGAAGATGCATGGTTCGTCATATCGCTTGAATGACATGCGGTTCAGCTGGGAAAACCCTTTTATCTTTTATTGTGAGGATGGCGATTCCTTTACCGAATGGACCATCCGGCTGGTGGATGAGCCATATTTCCGGCCAAGTGAAGGACATGACCCACGCTTTGATGACCAGCCTGAGCAGATCGATACGAAGTTCTCCGGAAAGATACGCGATGTGCGCATGTCGTGGGATATGGACAACGACAATGGCCCAGGCAATGAATTTGATTATGATATGAGCATCAAGTTAAGGGGGCCGGGCTTTGACTATTCTGACCAGGTACATCCGTTTGAGGTGTTGACATGCAAAAACATCGACCTGTTTCCCGATACATTCTGGCTTGATAACAGGTGGGGCCATCTCTCCGAACTTATTTACCCGGGTCGTGATGTGGCCTGGGACATGATCTGGAATGAAGGGGTATGGACAGAATGCCATTTTGTGTTTGACGAAGACGATGACTGTCACCGCTGGGAAAGGGTGGAGCTGTATGATCCACTTGATATTTTTATTTCCGGGACGGAGCAGGGTGGGCTTGACCACAACCGGCAGGCCGACGCAACAGGTGACCGTGGCAACTGGGACATGGACTTCAGCGGGGGAGGCAATCTGTATGTGGGCGGCTTTGATGGGAAAATACACCTGCATGGGGCCGAATGGGGAGCCTGGAGGATCGACCAGACGGCCTTTTATTATCAGGGATTTGGGGGCAATTACGGACGTTGGGCGCGCGACCGCCAGCAAAGACATGCAGAATCATTTGCAGTGATCAGGTATTCAGATACCAACGACAGCGGCTTCTTCGATTTGATCGAATATGACCTGGATGGCGATGGCGTATTCGAAGACATCATATCCCTGACTGAGCTGGGTATCGATGACACCAACCCGGTGATCATTACCTCTGAAATGGATTATCAGGACTTTAACAATCTCTTCATTGAAGTGGCAGAAAGCAGTTTCTCGCGCGGAATGGAAGCCGTTGAGACTGCTGAACGGCTCGGCCTGGATACCCATTGGTATAACTTCTACAAAAAACCAGAGTCGCTTTTCCAGAAGTACCAGTATGGATACTGGCTTGCATTCTATATCTACGGTGACTTGCGGCAGATGGCTGTATTCAAGGGAGATGAAGCATTGGAAACCCTGATCAAAAGGGTCTATTATTCAAACAACTGGGGATTGTTGAATCAATAAATACCTGCCATGCGGATCAGTGTCATTGCCATCTTGTCAATGTTGATTGCCAATAAATAAAATGGTACGATTTCCGGTCAAACAGGTCTCATTACTGTTTTGAACCATTTGGTGACCTATCAGACCAGTAAACATACCAACCGTTTTTTATTAATCTCGTAATATTGGCCGATTCATTTCAATTATAAACCAAAATTATTCACTTCACATGGAAAAAGTTCACTATTCATCATGGAGACATCTGTTACTCCTAATTATGGTTGTCCTGCTTTCGGTTTGGCGTGTTGCTGCCCAGGATGGTTTACGGATCAGGGGGGCAGTGGTTGACAACAATGCTGAGTCCATTCCGGGAATCAGTGTGGTTGTTCAGGGTACACTTACAGGTACAACTGCCGATGTAAACGGTAATTTCGACATTGTTGTTCCTTCGGCAGGCACCACACTGGTATTTTCCGGTGTCGGTTTTGTTACCAAAGAGGTTGTTGTCAGGGATGAGGCATTTTTGCGTGTCGAATTGCAGATGGAAATCGCCCAGTTGGGTGAGATCGTCGTCACCGGATATGGTGTTCAGCGTAAGGCAACTCTGACAGGAGCAACCGGCACCGTTAGTTCGGAACAGTTGTCGCAGCGGCCTGCGGCCAATACCACAGAGCTTTTGCAAGGAAGGGTGGCTGGTCTGGTTACACGCCAGTCGTCGGGTCTGCCAGGTTCCGATGGTACGGTATTAAATATCCGGGGATTTGGCAACCCGCTTGTGCTGGTCGATGGCATTGAGAGCAGCCTTGCCCAGGTCGATCCCAACGAAATCGAGTCAATCAGTGTGCTGAAAGACGCATCCGCTGCTGTTTATGGAGCCCGGGCCGGTAACGGGGTTATCCTGGTAACCACCAAAAGAGGGGCAAACAGACCATCGGAGATCACCTACCATGCCACGCTGTCATCTACGCAGCCAACCTTCAGGGCAGAGCTGGTAGGTGCACAGCGCTGGGCCGAGCTGATGCATGAAACCAACCAGAATCCAAACAGTTTTAACCCCAGGCATGTGAATTATGACCCGGCTACCAATCGCCTGATAAACACGCTGGATGGTACTGACTTTGTCGGTTATGACTGGGCAAAAGCCATTTGGAGAGATTGGGTGCCACAACAGCAGCATAACATCAATGCAAGGGGTGGGACAGATAAATTAAGGTATTTTGTTTCTGCCGGTTTTACCGACCAAAAAAGCAACTTCAAGTCGGGCGACTATAACTTCAACAGGTATAACGTGCGGTCAAATATTGATGCCAACCTAGCAAGCAACTTGGTCGTTTCATTTGATTTTGCCTACCGCACTGCCGTTCTTGACAGGGCCAATGTTGATGTAGATGAGTTGTTTAATTCCATCAACCACGCAAAACCTGTGTTCCCTGTTGTTCATGAGCAGGATCCGACAAGAGCAACATATCCAGGCGATATCCGCACCCCCTATCACCAGTCTTTCAAAGATTTCTCCGGATTTGTTGAAAACCGTAATAACAATGTATTGGGGATGCTGGCACTGCGCTACGACTTGCCCATGATTGAGGGGTTGTCGGCAAAGGTACAATTGACATACGAAGAGGGTTTTTCGTGGAATAAACGAGTGTCCAAGCCCTATGTTGTTTGGGAATATGATCACATCAATGCCTCAGAGGGTAAGGATCCATGGATTAACAGAGGTGTCAAAGGAAGGAATACCATGATGGTATACAGTGACAGGGATAATGAGTTAATACCTTTGGCAAGCCTTGAATACAACAGGTCATTTGGGAAGCACAATGTCAGAGGGATTGTGGTAAGTGAAACGCGAACTTACAGATGGACCAGCTTGCGTGGCGACCGCAGGGATGTTCTTTCTTTTGAGGCCCCGTATCTGAATTTTGCTTCCAACGAAGGGAAGGATAATGCTGAAGGCATATTGGAACAGGCCAGAACAGGCATTATCAGCAGGGTAAACTATGACTATGCCGGCAAATATATGCTGGAGGTGGCGATGCGTGCCGATGCATCGGCGGAATACCCTCAACAGGGTCGATGGGGCTATTTCCCCAGCTTCAGCGCTGGCTGGCGAATTTCAGAAGAGCCTTTCCTGAAAAACAGATTTGACAACCTCGACAACCTGAAGATCAGAGGTTCTTATGGCGTTCTGGGCTTTGATGCCATTTCGTCGTTTGCCTACCTGGCAGGATATGAGATAACAGGTGATTACTTTATCTTTGGCACAACCCCTACCCCTGAGATCAGGTCAACCGGTCTTTCCAATCCCAATATTACCTGGGAAACAATGAAAATTAGCAATATTGGCATTGATGCTTCCTTCTGGGGAGGCAAGCTTGAATTTGAGGTCGATGCATTTTACAGGTTGCGGGAAAACATCCTGGCCGTACCAACGGCACAGGTGCCCAACACATTTGGCGCATCCCTTCCGCGCACCAACCTCAATAAGCGTGACAACCGGGGCTTCGAGGCCATGCTGATCCATAACAACCGCATTGGTGATATCACCTATAGTGTGGCGCCTATGTTCTCCTGGACACGTGGCAAGTTTGTGGAGCTCTCTGAAGATGTATTGCCCGTTACTGATGATCTGGACCCGGAGACCAGGGAGTTTAACAGGCTGTGGAACAACCGCTTTGTGAATCAAGGACAGTGGGACGACCGGCTATGGGGTTATCTCATTGATGGTTATTTTTTGAACCAGGCCGAAATTGACAATCATACAGTTGATCAGGATCAAAGCGGGAATCAAACCATCCGTGTAGGAGATGTAATTTACAGAGACCTGAATGGTGATGGCGTTATTGATTGGCGTGACCAAGCGGTGATCGGAAAGACAGGCCTGCCAAACATCATGTACAGCATGAACATGGGAGTCGCCTATAAAAGTTTCAGTATCAGCATGCTTTGGCAGGGTGGGGCACATTATTCCGTGCAGTTTGGAGGAGCCGCCATCGGTGCTTTCTCAAACGAAACCATCCCACTTGAAATCCATTATAACCATCGTGCCATTTTGGGCGTGGATGACAACGGACAGCAATACATCACCAATCCGGATGATTTTAAATTACCTCCTTTGACATCCAGTGGCTTGAACAACCATAACCAGCGCCCATCATCCCTGACCCGCACTGATGCCCGATTCATCAGGCTAAGAAACCTGAACATGGCCTATTCTTTGCCAAAGGAATGGTTAACCAGGGTTGGTGTTAAACAATTAGAGGTTTATGCAAATGGAACGAACCTAATAACCTTCAGCAATTTAGGAATTTTTAAAGATTCCTTTGATCCTGAAGTTACCGTTCAGGCAAATCGGGTTTATCCTCCGGTAAAAACACTGACATTTGGTTTCAGGCTTTCCATTTAAATATTATGCACTTCTCTGTCACGAAGCAAATATGTTTAAATCGTTATTATCAAAAAGGATTCCTGCAAAATGTATTCATCTTAAATTATTGAGATAAGCTACGTGGCCGATAATAAAAACTTTATAACACATGAAAAGAATAATAATGTATTTCAGTATAATGCTTTCAGTGGCATTCTATTTTGCTGGATGCGAAAGCGTATTGGACATCAGTCCGAAGAATATCATCTCTGAAGAGGCTGTTAAGAATGACCCGGCATTGGTAGATGCCTTCTTGACAAAGATCTACAACCAAACACGTTTTCAATCGGGTACGCGACAAGGCAGGAACTACGCTGGGGCCAATACAGAACGTTTTTCTGCCTGTCTGGCGGTAGTTGGGGGTGAGATCAATGTGTTTGCACCCTGGCAGGAGCCCTGGCAGGCTGCTGTGAGGATCATTAACGAAAATGGCGCCCATGGCGCCCTTGAATACTGGCCTTATGATAACATTCGGTCGGCCAATGAGATATTGCAGATATTGGAGGAAGCTACTTTTGATCCCGCCATGGTGAGGCAGAAGTCTGCCGAAGCCCGCTGGCTGAGGGCTTTTATGTATTTTGAGCTGGTGAAGCGTTATGGCGGTGTACCTTTGATTTTGGAAGCGCAAAGTATTGATCAGCCCATGGAAGAATTGTATATTCCAAGAAGCCCTGAAAAGGCCATCTATGATTTTATTGCATCTGAGATGGATGCGCTGGTGCAGATCCTTCCCAGCACATATAGTGCTGATGATTTTGGCAGGCCAACCAGATGGGCTGCTTATGCCCTGAAAAGCCGGGCCATGCTTTATGCTGCCAGCATTGCGAAATATGGCAGCGTGCAGCTAAACGGATTACTGGGCATTCCACAGGGAGAGGCCAATGCCTATTACCAAAAGGCTTACGATGCGGCTCTGAAAATCATCAATGAGAGCCCGCATCTGTTGTATCGCCAGAATCCTGACCCGATGCGGAATTATGGTGAAATATTTCTTCGGGACAGGAACTCCGAGATCATATTTGCAGAAGTTTATGATGTAAGCCTGCTGAAATCCCATTCGTGGAGCTTTGTCAGTATGCCTGATGCGTTTGCTGTAGCCGGGGGATCCAATCACAGGGTTTACATCGAGACATTCGAGAGATACGAATATAATGATGGTACACCCGGCACACTTGATTACAGCCAGCTTAATGGATCGGTCAAGTTTTCACTTGAAGAGTTGGTTCTGAGAAAAGACCCCAGGTTTTTGGCATCTGCCTTTCATCCTGAAACCCACTGGCAGGATGGTGTAGTGTATATACATTCTGCCATCGCAGGTGATGTGCCTCCCGGCTGGTCTGCCAGAGGCAATCCGCGCGACATTAATTCAACCGGATTTATGGTGAGAAAAAGGGTGGATGAGGCAGTCAAAGAACCTTTATTGGCCATGGATGATAGTGACTGGATCGTATTCCGTACGGCAGAGATGTATCTGAATGCCGCCGAAGCTGCATTTGAAAGGGGTGAAACGGAAGAAGCCAAAAGGCTGGTTAACATCATTCGCGACAGGGCCGGTATGCCACCCAAGTCAAACCTTACCGTCGATGATATTCGCAATGAACGCTTCGTTGAGCTTTTCCTCGAGGAACACAGGTATTGGGACCTCCGCCGCTGGCGCACCGCAGTGCAGGAGCTGAATGGCAAGGGGTTCAGGGGTGTGAACTGGACTTATCACTCAGCTGAAAACCAATACACAATGACTCTTAAGCCTGGTGATCCCGGTGGCATACGTACTTTTGCAGAGAGAAATTATTATTTTCCCATGGGGTTGGCCAGACTTGGAAATAACCCGGCACTGATTGAAAACCCCGGCTATTGATTCGGCCATCTGAAGAACAGAAACACAGAAAAATAACGGTCTGTGTTTCTGTTCTTTTCTTATTCCATTCACTTTCTTTACATTTGTGGTTCGAAACAAAATATTGTTACACGATTATTTATATGAATTGCCTGTGTTAAACGATTTCACACACACGCATGATTATTTCTGAATGTGATGGTAAAAAGCTGAGATCACCGAAGCCCCGAATGTACGTGAGGGATTTCTGGTCGAAAGTCGGGAGTCGAAAGCCGAAGAGAAAAGAAATTATCATATGAAAAGCAAAACTGTTCAAATAGCCGCTGCGACAATGATCGTATGCGCTAATACCGCCTGCAAGCAGGAGCATGCGCCACAACTTCCCAACGTTCTGTTTATCATGGTCGATGACCTGGGTTACGGTGACCTATCCCGCAACGGAGGCACCGATATCCATACACCGCACATTGATGACTTATTTACCAGGGGCGCTACCCTTTCAAGGTTCTATTCCAACAGTACTGTCTGCTCTCCAACCAGGGCAGCCATGCTCACCGGCTGCTATCCCGATATATCGGGTGTTCCGGGTGTGATACGGACACACGATAACAATAGCTGGGGCTATTTCAGGCAAGAGCTTCCCACCTTGCCCGACATGCTGAAAAGAGCAGGTTACCAGACCGCACTGATCGGGAAGTGGCACCTCGGACTGGAATCTCCAAACATGCCAAATGAACGTGGCTTTGACCACTTTCATGGCTTTCTCGGCGACATGATGGATAACTACTGGGATCATTTGCGGCACGGCATCAACTATATGCGGCTCAATGAGCAGGAGATCCATCCCGAGGGGCATGCCACAGATCTGTTTTCCGACTGGGCCATCGATTATTTTGAGGCTGCAACTGCCTCTGACAGACCGTTTTTCCTGTTTCTGTCGTACAACGCACCGCATTTCCCCATACAACCCCCTGATGAGTGGCTTCAAAAGGTGCAAGACAGGGAGGAAGGTATTGCCGAACTCAGGGCGAAGAATGTGGCATTTGTGGAACACATGGATGATGGAATTGGACGGGTGCTTTCTGCGCTTGAACAGACCGGACTGGACCAAAATACCATCGTGATATTTACGTCAGACAACGGGGGAAGCCTTCCCCATGCTGCATCAAACGGTATCTTACGTGGTGGAAAACAGGATATGTACGAAGGTGGCATCAAAGTGCCGACATGCTTTGTCTGGCCAGGCACGATTCCGGAGGGTTCCGATGCAAACATTTTGGCGCTGACCATGGATCTTTTTCCAACCCTGTGTGACATGGCCGGGGTAACTATTGAGCATGACATTGATGGTGTCAGCCTGATGCCCGGCCTGTTGGGTGAAAAACAGGAAACCACCGACCGCACCGTTTTCTTTATGCGGCGGGAGGGAGGCCACTTCAATGGGCTGTGCTATTATGCCGTCCGGAACGACCGTTATAAACTCTTGCAGAACACACCCTTTGAACCGCTGCAACTGTTCGACATGGTTGAAGATCCGCTCGAAACACAACCGCTGGAACGTGATCACCCCGCCTTCAATCAACTAAGAAATGCACTGACCCAGCACATCAGGCGGTCAGGGGCCATCCCGTGGCAGCGGTAGTCAATCCCGGCCATGACAGGGATTTTGACACACACGTGGATGATTATTCGCATAGAGCCCAGAGCGTAGAGCGCTGAGCACTGAACCTAGAGACGTTGCGCGCAGAGACGTTGCGCGCAACGTCTCTAATGAGTGGAGTGGACCTTCAAACCTTCAGACAAATAATAAACAAATGAAACCCCTTAATCTTTACGCCAGTTCATTGATCGGCCTGGCCGCTTTAGGCAGTTGCGCCCCGCAACCCCGTGAGCTCACCCCGCCCAACATCCTGTTTATCTTCAGCGATGACCATGCCACCCATGCCATTGGTGCCTACGGCCCCAAGCACAACAACCCGGAGTTGCATCAGTATGTGAAGACACCGTTTATTGACCAAATGGCACACGAAGGCATGCTGTTTGCCAATGTGTTCTGCACCAATTCGATCTGCGGGCCCAGCCGTGCCGGCATCCTGACCGGCAAATACAGCCACTTCAACGGGATGCTGAATAACGATACCATGTTCGATGGTACACAGCAGACCTTCCCGAAATTGTTGCAGGCTGGTGGTTATAACACTGCATGGATTGGCAAGTGGCACCTGTTCAGTGATCCTACTGGTTTTGACCATTGGGAAATACTGACCCGGTCGGGGCAGCAGGGAACCTACTACAATCCGCATTTTGGCACTCCCACCGGACTGGAACCGGAAACCGGCTATACCGCCACGCTGATTACCGATCGTGCCATCCGCTGGCTGGAAAGCAATCGTGACCAAAGCAAGCCTTTTTTCCTGGGATATTCACACAAAACACCGCACCGCGAATGGGTGCCGGCACCGGAAGACTATGACCTGTATAAGGATATTGACCTGCCTTTGCCAACCAACTTTTACGACGATTATGCCACAAGGACTTCGGCCTTGCAGACGCAGGAGATGGAGATTGCAAACCATATGAACGAGCGCGACCTGAAGCTGGTGCCACCAAACTACCTCAATGAAGAGCAACTGGAGCGGTTTCTGGCTTCATATGGGCCGGAAAATGAAGCCTTTCATGCAGCCAACCTTACCGGCAATGCCCTTGCCGAATGGAAATACCAGCGCTATGTGAAAGACTATCTTCGGTCGGTCACTTCGATGGACAGGGAGATTGGCAGGATGCTGCAATACCTTGAAGATTCGGGACTGGCAGAGAATACCATTGTGATCTACAGTTCTGACCAGGGTTTTTACCTGGGCGACCATGGCTGGTACGACAAGCGCTGGATGTATGAGGAGTCGCTGAGGATGCCCCTGGTGATCAGGTGGCCGGGCGTCACGCAGCCAGGATCGTTGAATACCGATATGATCCAGAATATTGATTTTGCGGCCACCTTCCTGAATTTGGCAGGTCTGGAGATACCTGATGATATACAGGGTCGAAGCTTTTTGCCCCAGCTGAAGGGCGCACCGCCAGGAGACTGGCGCGACCAGGTCTATTACCACTACCTGGCCTATCCCGACTGGCATATGGTCAAGCCGCATTACGGCATCCGCGACAGCCGTTACAAGCTGATCCATTACTACACCATCGATGAGTGGGAGCTGTTTGACCTGGAAAACGATCCCGATGAGATGCGCAGCATATACACCGGGCCAGCGTTTGCTGACCTGCTCGCTGACATGAAAGCACGGCTGGCTTCCGAAAGGGTGGCTGTAGGCGATACGGTCGAAATGCGGGCCACGTCGAGGCACCACCGGTAGATTTTTACGCTGAGCACCTTTGGAGAACAGTGAACAGTGTTACCATGATTTATCACATCTCCTTTATGGGACGTCGGTGGCGAGGTAGTGTATGCCTATCCGTCCATAGTGAATCCCTTCATAAGAAGCATAGCATCCTGCTTTCCAGAATATACGCTGGTTCATATAGGGTATGGCAAACGGATAAGTAACCCCATTGTAGTCGGCTTCATGGATCCTTTCACCATTGAGTGTGGCGCGGACAAATCCTGTTTCTGTGCGTGAGAATTTGATCTGAAGTGTGATCTCATGTGTTTTGCCTGCCTGCGGACCTGTTTCCAGTACCTTTGATACCGGGAAACCGGGCTTCGACGTGAATCGCTGCCTTGCCGGGTTCCATTCAAAATCATATACCAGGTAATCAACCTGGTTGGCCCGTATC